>Ga0182024_10000369_pt1 | contig 114945 bp, 91 predicted proteins | sample P32metaG_FD_120480 | JGI IMG/M metagenome (GOLD analysis project Ga0182024, IMG submission 120480) | Permafrost microbial communities from Stordalen Mire, Sweden - P3-2 metaG (Illumina Assembly) | ecosystem: Environmental > Terrestrial > Soil > Wetlands > Permafrost | place: Sweden: Stordalen... | reverse complement strand
TGCGCGTGGCATCTGTCATAAACATACAACCGTATACGACATACGTCAACGCGCACCTGAGTTCCGCAGAAACTCCAGCCGCCGCTCAAATTCGAAGTTATCTTTTGCGTTCGGGGAGTCGTTGCGCGCAGTTGTGGGGCAGCGCCATGCGCTGCCCTGACCATGCTCTCTGACCATGGTACGATCAGCTCCAGAGCCTACCTGGTGGAACAAATCGCCGTTTCGAAATTCAAGGCTACTTGCCTGTCCGTTCTGGAACGTGTCCATAAGACGCGGAAGCCGGTGACGATCACCCGCTTCGGGATTCCGATTGTCGAGATTGTGCCACCGCCGGAGCCCAAGCGACGCCCGCTGGGGTGTATGGAGGGAAGCGCCATCATTTTGGGTGACATTGTTGGCCCAACCACCACTGAGGATGAGTGGGACGCCCTGCGGTGAAGGTCTGCTGGCTCTTCGCGAAGCGCCTCTGACGAACGAAATTTCTCTGGCCACACGCCGTATTGTGCTTCCCCGCAGCGATCTGGCGGACCGTTTGCTAGCGGCTACCGCGTTGTTCCACGGCCTGACGCTGGTCACCGCCGATCGCAACTTGGCCGGTTCCAAGCAGATTCCCATTCTGTTCAATCGGTAGAGATCCCTACCTAAACCCAATCCCCGGATCTGCCGATAGCAGAATAGCTGCCCATGAACGGCCTCACCATTACTGGCGAAGCGGAGCTCGGAAAGTCCCTGTTGGCGTCGTCCCTCCAGGAAGTCGTTTCCACTATTCTGAGCGACACTTCGATCGGTGCAGCGATCACCGATGAAACGGGTCGGTGGCTCACCGCGAATGCGGCCTACTGCAATCTGCTCGGGTACAGTCTGGAGGAAATGAGGCAGGTGGATTTCGCTTGTCTGACCCATCCCGATGATCGCGGGTTAAGTGTCCAATGGAAGACGGACATGCTTAACCACCGCGCGGGGACCACCATATTCGAAAAGAGGTATATCCGCAAGGACGGCCGGGTGGTTTGGGCGCGCTTGAACGTGATCGTGCTGCGGGCCGATCCCGCTTCGGAAGCGGTCCGGTTTCTCACCCTTGCCGAGGATATTTCCTCCACCAAAGCTGCCGAGGAGGTGTTGCGGCAGCGCGAGTTGCGATTCCGCTCGTTGATCGAAAACGCGCTCGACATGATTGCCGTCATCCACACCGATGGCAGGTTTGTCTATTTGAGCCCGTCGGTTGAAAAGGTTTTGGGGTACAGGCCCGGCGAGATGGAGGGCCAGCCGGTCAACCAGTACGTCCATCCCGAAGACATCCAAACCGTCGAGCTTTCCTTGGGAGAGCTGGCTTCGGGCGCACCCGAGACGGTGATCGGGCGCTTTCGCCATCGGGACGGAAGGTGGAGGATCCTGGAAGGTGTAGCGAACCTTTTGGGGAACGGCACGGAAATCGTGATGAATTCCCGTGATGTTACGGAGTGGTTTGAAGCCCATGGCCGCCTCCAGGACTCTAACCAAAAGCTGGCGCAGGCGCTGGCGTATGCGCGCGAAGCCACGGAATTGAAAAGCCGTTTCCTGGCCAACATGAGCCACGAAATTCGAACGCCCATGAATGGCATTCTGGGCATGTCGGAACTCCTCCTGACCACCGGTTTGACCTCCGAGCAGCAGGAGTATGCAGCGGCCATCCACCTAGGCACTACTTCGTTGCTGACGATCATCAACGACATCCTCGACATTTCCAAGATTGAAGCCGGCAAACTCGGCCTGGAAAGCGTCCCGTTCCGCTTGACGGAAGCCGTGCAGGATGTGGCAGTTCTGCTCATGAGCTCGGCATCGGAGAAGGGCATCGAGTTCACCTGGAATGTCGAGAGCGGCACGCCGGAAGCGGTTAACGGCGACCCGGTGCGTTTCCGCCAGGTGCTCCTAAATCTGCTGGGTAATGCGATCAAGTTCACGGCTGCCGGCAGCGTTCGCCTGAACCTGGCGGGCAAAACGGAAGGGGGAGATCGAGTCCGCGTGGCGGCCATCGTGACGGATACCGGCATTGGCATCGCGCCTGAGCAGCAGACGTTTTTGTTCGAAAGTTTCCGCCAGGCCGACAATTCGACCACCCGTCGCTATGGCGGAACCGGCCTTGGTTTGACGATCTCACGTGAGCTCGCCCGGATGATGGGAGGAGACCTCACTTGTGAGAGCGCGCCGGGTGCAGGCTCCGCTTTCGTGTTCACCGCGGTCTTTGGAAGAGCCGAAGGCAAGGCCTGTCCGCGCGTGGACTTAGAGCCATACACGGCCGATCCGCAATCGCTCTCGGGGAGAATTCTGCTGGCCGAAGACAACCAGATCAATGCGCGACTGGCCTATCGCATTTTGACCAAAGCGGGTTACACCGTGCACATCGTAGCCGATGGGCAGCAGGCCGTGAACGCATTCCTCCATGAGCCGTGGGATCTCGTATTGATGGACGTACAGATGCCGCTGATGGACGGTTTTGAAGCCACCCGGCAGATCCGCGCCCTACCCGAATCCAGCTCCGTACCGATCATCGCCTTGACAGCTAACGCCATGGCGGGTGACCGCGAAGCCTGCCTGTTGGTAGGGATGAATGACTATCTGAGCAAGCCGCTCTCCGGTAGCCTGGTCCTTTCTAAAATCGCCCACTGGCTCCGCTGGCGCGACACGTTGAAGGCGCCGGAAGCGCCGCCCGCTCGACTTTGAAATTCGGGCATCCTCAACGTAGTTTACCGCCGGCCGGAAGGTCCGCCAGTTTGTGTCGGCCCTACGACTTGAGATTCCGCCCGTCCGGCAATTGGACGGTCGCACATCGCATGGTTCTGGCCCGGGTCTTTGACCTCCCGCCAGTGCATCCGATTTCATCTCCCGGTTTTACGGTGTCGCTCTTCCAACCGTAGTGCTTCAGGGAATTCGGGCTGGTAAGTTCGAGGGACCACTCGTCGCCTCCGCCGCGATCGTTGTTCACGCTCAAATAAATATAGACGTGCGGATTCCCCCAGGCGACTTTGCCCACCACGCCCCTTACGGTGGTCGGGCTGTTCATGTCGTAAAGCGCCTCGGCGTGATGCGCACGAACCGGCATGGCCGCCGCCAACAAGAGACTGGCGACGAAAACGGCGAACACCTTTCTCATCGGTTTTCCTCCAGCTTCACTGCAGCCTCCGCTCCCTGACGGTCGCGGCTCGGTAAGAAACGGTCGCGGCCTCGGTAAAGGGCGCGGCCTCGGTAAAGGGCGTGGCAAACACGCCTTGTTAGAACACATACCCGACACTCATCTGATAGATCCGAGGCGCAACGAAATGGGTGCCGCTGAAGGTGGACAAGAAATTGTAAAGCGCTACCTTGTTGGTCAGGTTCGTCACTGTGAGCTGCAACTTCATGCGTCTCTGATCTTCGCTGCGGAGCAGGTTATCCGTTCCCAAAGCCACGTCGAACAGGTTCCGGGGCTTCACGCGGTCCGGGTTGTGGTCGTTGTTTTCCGTCCCGGTCTGCGGCAGCGTCAGCAGAGTCGACTGGCCGATGCCGGTGCAGGTCCGAATGGGCGCCTGCAGCGTGGCGGCCACGGCGCCGCAAGAGAATCCGATATCCACTTGTTGCGCCGGCGTGAGCTTCAACGCTGCGGCCACGTCGGGCACTCCCGTCACCACCAGTCCGCTGTCGTAACGCCAGATCAACGAGGCCCATGGACCGTTCTTCTTGCGCTGGTAACGCAGGTTGGTGGTCTGCTGGAAGGCCTGATCGTGGTCGATGCGGAAAACGCCCGGCACATTGGCGGTGCCTTGGAAGATCAGGCCGCCATTTTCTGGCGGAAAGTAGCGCGCGCTGGTATGGCCGAAGGTCGTGTAGGCCTGGAAGCCGTGGATGTTGGTGGTGCTCAGCCGGCCCGTGAGCCCGACGATTTTCGAGTTGTTCCAGGTGATGGGAAAGGTGATCGGCGTGTTGAACAGAACGTCGAAATCATAGGCGTTATGCGTGTATTTCAGAAAATAATCGCCATCGAACAGCAGGTAGGCGCCGATCTTCTGCTGCAGGCCGGTGTTGAACTGATTGCGGAACCCCGGTTGGATGGGCAGGCTGGCTTTCGCGCCGAAGACGGTTTGCGCCAGCCCGCCGGCGCCCGTGGCGCTGGAGAGCAGCAGATTTTCGTTGAACGGAGTTTCGAAGGTCCGGGAATACGCCGCGCGGAGGACGGTGTTCGATGGCAGCGTGTACGAGATACCCACGCGGGGCTCGATACCATCCTTCGATACCAACCCCAGGTATTGATCGTCGCGCACGCCAATATCGATGGTGAAATGTTTCAGCCGGATGTCGTCGGTGGCGTAGAAAGCGTACTGGCTGATGTTGTCCGCTCCGTGGAAATTGAAGTAGGTACCTCCTCGCGTAAGATCGTAGGGCACGAGGCCAGGCCTCAAGGTTGGGTTCGGCTGGTAGGTCGGATTCACGGCGCTGCACTGGCTTGGATCTGTCACGGTGGGCAGCGGCAGGGGATTGCCCAGCGCGTCCAGGCAGACCGGATTGAACGCCGGATTGGTGATGCCCAAAGAGAAGTTTTCCAGCAGCCGGGTTTGCTGAATCTGTGTGCCGAATTTCAGATTGTGGTGGCCACGCGTATGGGAGACATCGACCTTGCCGCCCAGGTTGGTGAGAAATCGGGTTTGCGATTCGGTCGCCGGCGTGTCGTCGAGAGGATCGCGGCTTCCGTAGTAATTCACTTGATCGCGCCGGGCAAAAAGGTTGGCGGTGAGCAAAGTACTGGTGCCGAACAGACGCTGGATACCCGGCGCCACGTTCCAGGTCAGCACCCGCTGCTTTTGATCCTGGCTCAATTGGTCGTAGCTGTTGGGGTTTTGGAACCAGTTGCGGGCGGTAAACAGGTCTAAGTGGAAGGAGGTGCGTCCGGGCTGGTAGTCGATGCGATCGAAGATGGTTTCATTGTTTCCGATATCGTGGATGGGCAGGAATTCCGGTGTGTCCAGAAAATGTCCGGTCCGGATGCCATTGATCGCGATGAAATCGCCGAAGGTCGGAGAACCGAAGCCAAAGGTGGCGTTTTCGCCATAGGTCCCGAACGATCCTGCAATGCCGTCCAGAGTGCCGAACGGCTTGGCGCCCAGCCCCGATTTGGTGGTTGCGTTCACCACCAGGCTCGATTTGTCTCCGTATTGCGCATCCGGCGCACCCGTAATCAGCTCCATGCTCTGGACGGCGTTCGCCGGGAGTTGCGTGGAGAATACCTTACTCTGCTGATCGCTGATCGACTGGCCGTCTACCACGAAACTTACCTGTGCGTGATCGCCCAGCGGATGGAAAAATCCGTTGGCATCCGCTGCCGTGCCTCCGGTGCTGTTGTTGATGATGCTGCTCAGGCCGGCTGCGGGGTCGAATGTCGGCAGTTTCAAGAACGACGTTGCGTCCACGTCGGTGTGGGCTCCCGGAGCGGTATCCACCAGAGCGGCGGAGGCGGTGACGTCTACCGTGGTCCGCTCCTCGCTGACCTCCATGTTCAGAGTGACCACCACCGGCACCGTGCTGTTCACGTCCACCTTCTGCTTGATGGCGTTGAAGCCCTGCGCAGTGACCTCCAGCTGGTAGGTGCTCTGCGGAACGTTATTGAAGCGAAACACGCCGGCGCCGTCGGTAGCCACGGTCTGGTCGTACCCGGTGAGTGGATTCCGCAGGTCGACCGTCACATCTTTCACCACGGCTCCCGATGGGTCTAATACGGTGCCGATCACCGAGCCGCTGAACTGGGCGAATCCTGCCCGGCCGATCAAAACCGCCAGAATTGCCAGCTTCGCATAGTGTTGCACGGCGCTATCCTCCCTCAATCAAAGCCGGGACCTGCTCACTTTCTTTGCAGAGATTCCACGTAATTGACCAGATTGCCTGTCCGAAGCTTGACCGTCGCTTGGTCGCCCAAGGTCCGGAACACGTTTCCCCAAATGGGCATGTCGCGCGAGCCGTGTGCCCCCTCCGAGTCATATCCCTGAATCACGTTGGCGACCCGAAATACCGGATACTTGCCCCCGTACTTCCGGCTCAGTTGCGTCAGATCGGCGGGCCGTTTCCTTAGCGCGTCCGCCGCCGGCCCGCTTCCCCGGCCATCCAGGCCGTGGCAGGCGGCGCAATAGGCGCGGAACATTTCCGGTCCCTTGGCGGCCGATATATTCTCGGGCTGCACGTATTTCAGAGATGGTTTTTCTTGCGCCCATACCAGTGCGCCTCCGCCCGCGATCAAAAAGGATGCCAACCATCTTCGGCCAGACATAGTGGAATCTCCGGCGTATCGGGCGAGCAATTTTAGCGCCATTTGAGATAAATTGACTCTATTAGATGATATTGGGGATCCGGCATTCCGTGGGTGCGCATTCTACCCCCTAGATGCGCGAGGAACCGCTCAGTCTGATTTAAGCGGCGCAGCCCCGCTGGCGCGCGGCGCGTCAAGGACGCCGGAATCGCCCACCGGCCCGCTTGAACTAGCGCCTCCTAATAAACTGTCCCGGTGATTTCGAAACCGTCGCGCATCGGCACGAGTGCCGACGCAGCACTCTGAAGCGTGCGCCACGATGTGGCGCGGACACTGGTGTCCGCAGTGCCAAGACTCATCTTGGCACGTGGTTTTGTAACGAAATCGCCGGGACATCTCACTAGTAGGGCACCTAGAAGATCGTCAAGCAGCCCCCGGCTCACTTCGACTTTGTTTCTTCTTTGCTGCCGCGTTGATGTGTTACGCGATCGGCGAGCCAGCGCCGAAGGGACTCTGGAGATTCACCGGACCTGCGTCCCGCCAGCAGGCTGGCGACGCTGACATCTTCATCCACGTCCGGCCAATGGATTCCTGTCCCACCTCCGATGAGGCGCCAGTTCGCCTTCTCTGCAGGCGTGGCGTGCACTAGACGCGGGAACCAAGTGAGAGGCACACCGATCGTCCTGCCGTCCGCGAGATCCACGATAAGTGCATCGTCGCTCAACGTGACAATCCGTGCCGTTGCGTTTGTGGATGTTATCAAATGTGGGGCAGGGCCACGGGACGTGCGTTCCGCATGCCCTGCCCATTGCCGCCTAGGGTCTACACGGCCCAGAGTTTCTACCCCGCCGCCCGCTGCTTTCCCTCCAGCATCTTCTCTAGCCGGTCGAGCACCTGCATCGCCGTGAAGCATTGCTGCACGCTGGCATTCGGCTCGCGCTTCTCTTTGATGGCGGCGAAGAATTCGCGGTCCTGAAGCTCGATGCCGTTCATCGATACGTCAACCTTCGACACGTCGATCTTATTGTCCTCGCCGTCTATCAGGTCGTCATAGTGGGCCCGGTAGGTGCCGTTGTCGCAAATGTAGCGGAAGAAAGTCCCGATCGGTCCCTTGTTGTTGAACGAAAGCGAGAGGGTGCAGATCGCGCCCGAGGGCACTTTCAGGATGATGCCCATGTCCATGGCGATCTTCAGCTCGGGGTGCTTGGGGCCCTGCACCGCATAGCATTCGGAAACCAGCTCGCCGGTTTGGTATTGAAACAAATCGACGGTGTGACAGGCGTGGTGCCAGAGCAAATGATCCGTCCAGCTCCGCGGCTTGCCGGCGGCATTCATGTTGCTGCGCCGGAAGAAGTAGGTCTGCACGTTCATCTGCTGGACCTTCAGCTCGCCGGCTTTGATCCGCTTGTGTACAAACTGGTGGCTGGGATTGAAGCGGCGCGTGTGGCCTCCCATGCAGACCACCCCCGTCTCCTCCGCAACCTTTACCAGCGTTTCGGAATCGGCCAGCGAATCCGCAATCGGTATTTCAATCTGTACGTGTTTTCCCGCGCGCATGCACGCGACTCCCTGTGCGGCGTGCACTTGCGTGGGGGAGGCCAGGATCATGGCTTCCAGGCCCGGCTGCTTCAAACTCTCCGACAGGTCCGAGGTCCAATGCGGAATCTTAAACTTCTTGGCGACCTCCTCGGTGGACGCCAGACTGCCACCAGCCAGCGTGATTACTTCGATGCCAGGAATATTCTGCATGGCTTCCAGGTGTTTCACCCCGAAAGCGCCTTGCCCCGCAACGCCAACCTTCATAGTTACTTTGCCACCTCTTGCTGTTGTTGTTTTTCCTTCTTCAACCGGCGGCCCTCCGCCTGTACCACCACCAGGCACATCAGAAGACCTAGCGGGTGGGCGCCCAGCTCCACCAGGGGATGCGACTTGAGCGAGCGGAAAACGTCGATGCTCTCATCCGCGAGCGTATCGATCTTTTCCATCTCCTCCGGCTTGAGCCCGTAATCCTTGGCCACGGCCTTTGGGTTTTCGAGCAGGCTGATGCGCAGCCGCTGCTTGTGCCGCAGGTCGTAAATCAACTTGTTCAGGGGATACGAGGAAGGCGCGGGGTGTTTATAGAATTGATACCCACCCAGGTTCTGGAAGTCCCACTTGGGTTTGGGCGCATCGCCCGTAGGCGCTGTTTTGCGCGTGGGGATGAACTGCATCACGGCGTGTCCGTGGTGCCAGGTCGGCTGGTAGGTGATGAGGTCGCCGGGCGTGTTCCCGATGGCGCCGAACATGATCAGCCACGGCAGCATCTCGGTGTTGCCCACTTCGTCGAGCTGTTCGATCGTACAGTCCAGCAGCGCGTCGTTGTTGCCGCGTTCCATGTGTGCGATGGCCCAGTAATCGAAGTCAAAGGCCGGCTGCGGATACTTCCACGTGCCGGGGTAGTGCGACATGCCGCCGCTGGCAATGATGGCTACTTTTTCGGGCCGCGCGTCGATCACTTTCTTGATGGCCTTGCCCAGCGCCTCGGCGCGCCGCGGGCTGGGGAGCGGAGGCAGGTAGGTGTTGACGAAAATCGGCACCAAGGGAATGTTGCGGCCTCCGATGACCCACTCGAACACCGCGGCGAAGGAGTGGCCGAGCACGGCGTCCTGCGAATAGGCCATGTCGAAGCCATCGGCCACCAGCGAATCGAGCATCTGCTCGGCAAACGGCAAGTGCGTCGGAATACTGTAATCGCGGCCGGCGAAGGTGGCGTTGGTGCGCTCGCCCGCGATCACCGCGAAGGTGGGTACCGACGAAAGAAAAAACGTCTCCAGGTGATCGCTGCCGATGATGATGGCCAAATCGGGTTTGGTCTCGTCCAGTGTTTTGCCGAGCTGCTGCATGGCGGCGATATCGGCATCCAGCTGCGCCGGGTCCTCACTTGGAGGACGTGTGAATAATTGCGGCGCGTGCACCGTGGCCATTGCCGCTACGATTTTTCCCATGATTCTGCCTCTTTCCTACCGCTCCCTTTGGTCACGGCTCGGTAACGTACCGGTCACTTCGACGATCCTATACTCTTGCTCTCGGCCTCATCCACGAACTCGACACCGAGCTCCGCCAATTTCGCGCGGAGGCCGTAATAATCCAAACCCAGTTCGCCCTTGCGCAGGCGTTCGCGAGTCTTCTCTTCCTTGGCAATGCGTTGCTCGCTGGCCTTGGCCACTTCGGCCGCCGCCTCGCGCGGCACCACCACCACACCATCGGCGTCGGCGATTACTACGTCGCCGGGGTTAATCAGGGCGCCGGCGCAAACTACCGGAATATTGACGTCGCCCGGAACATTCTTGACCGTGCCCTGCGACGAAACGGCCTTCGACCAGACCGGAAATTTCAAATCGGTCAATTCAGCCGTGTCGCGCACGCCGGCGTCGATAATCAGGCCGGCGATTCCGTGCGCCTGGCAGGACACCCCCAGCAGCTCGCCGAAGTATCCGTCCGTGCACTCCGAAGTGGGCGCCACCACCAGCACGTCGCCGGGTTTGCAGACCTCGATCGAAGCGTGAATCATGAGGTTATCGCCGGGCGCGATGGAGATGGTCACTGCCGGCCCTGCCAGCTTCGCGGTGGGATAAATCGGCCGCATGTAGGGCCGCAGCAGGCCGGTGCGCCCCTGCGCTTCGTGCACCGTAGCCACGCCGCAATTCCCCAGCACTTTCACCACGCCGGCATCCGGCCGCGCAATTCTGCGAACGATCTTGTGGCTCATGTCAACTGATCCGTCACCTGCGGATAAATCCGCTGGAAGGCCTCCGCGTACTTGATATGTCTCTTGCCCGAGTTGCGCACGGCCTGCACGCCGCGGCGCTCGCCCAAACCAGTGTAGTACCGGACGAGGTGTTCCTGGGCCGCCATCGATTCCATGGCTTTCATTTTGCGCTCCCAGACGGGCGTGATATCCAGCAGCACCTGCGGCTTGAAATTGCACTGCTCGGGCTGGTGCGGTTCGAAGATGAACACCGGCGGCGCGTCGTCCTGGCTGCCTTTGCCTTTGGCCCGATACCCCGACGCCTGCGCATACACGCGCGCTTTCAGCGACAGGTCGTTGCACATCGGATGATCCATGTTATACGGATCCTCGAAGCTGTGCGTCAACACGATCGCGGGTTTATGCTCGCGGTACTCGTTCACCAACTCCACCATGTCTTCTTCTTTGGGCACGATGGGGTAGTCGCCCATATCGAAGAAGCGGATCTCAGCGCCCAAGAGCTGGGCCGCTCGCCCCGATTCGGCGAGGCGATCCTCTTTCACTTTCTCCACTGTCATGCCGGGGATCTTCCACAACCGCTCGGATTCGCCGCGCTCTCCATACGATAAGCAGATGATGCGCACGCGATAACCGCGATCGGCATAGAGCGCGATAGCCCCGCCGGCGCGCCACACGAAATCGGCCGCATGGGCGCTAAACACCAGTACAGTCTTCTTCTCGTCAGCCATATGTCCGTAGTCTTCTATGGTACGCGACAACCGCTCCCTTTGGTCACGGCTCGGTCAGGAGCGGTGCTTCCCCTACGCCACTAACGCAGCGGAGTTGGTGGCAGCCATGCGGCGAACCTCAGCCACACTGAAACCGCCATCCAGCAGCGTTTGCGCGAAGAGCGCAAATCCTTCCGCCACCGGGGGGTTGATGGTCTGCCCGAGGTCGGTCGAGAGCAGGCAGCGCTCCGGCCCTACCGCGTGTATGGATTCGATCACTCCCGACCAGGTGGCTTTGCCGGTGTGCATCGTGGTGAAGCAATGTTCGATGGAAGCACCCAGGTCGGCGAGCTGCACCTGTTCGGCGGCGGTAAGGTTTTGGGAAGGGAACTCGGCGTGGGTCACCAGCACCTTGCGCACCTTCATCTCGCGCGCCGTGCGCACCAGCGGGAAGATTTCGTGCCGCCCCAGGTGGCCGGTGGCCAGGATCATGTCGTGCTTGGCGATCAGTTCGATGCAAGAACGTGTGGCCGGCGAAATCTTGCCATCGCCATCGAGCACCGTCATGCGCGGCGGCGCGATCCCCATGGCGGAAATTTCGCGTTGGATTTCGGCCCAGAAGGGCAGTTTCTTGTTGCCGCCTGTCGGCAGACCGGCAGTCTCGTTCTCCGCGTCGACAGTGGGGAACCATACGATCTTGGCGCCGGAGCGGCCCGCGATATCCACCGCCACCGGGTTCAAGCCGCCCACCGAATGGTTCAGGGTGATGGCGCCGTATGCCTGGATGCCGGGAACCGCCGCGGTCACCACCTTGGCGCGTTCCGCTGTCGACATGTAATGCGACTTCAGCACGAAGCCTTTCAAGCCACGCCCCAGGAATTCCTTGGCCAGACCGAGATCGTCGATGCGCCGCGCGATGATATCCGGCGCCACATGCACCTGCAAATCGTAAGCGCCCTGGATGGAATCCCAGGCTGCCTCGGACGCAGCAGGAGCAGTGGCGGTAATAGTTGTTGTGATCATATCTGGTACCCGAACGAAGGAAGTACTGAGTATGACAGGGAAGGCGTTGTGCGGTCAACGGCTAGGCAGGAAGCGGTAGACTTCCAGGCTGGGGCGGCCGTAGGAGTCCGAAATCACCGTCAGCATGTCAGGGCGGTATCCGGCAGTGTCGGCAAATTTCGACAGACGTGCGTCAGCGCCGGCGGTGAACTCCATGCTGGGGGTGTGCGCCAGGAAAATATTGGCGGGTGTCGCGATCATTTTCACCATGTATTGCCGGGCTTCCGGCGAGGAATCGTCGCCGGGCAGCTCCAGATTGAGCAGAGGCAGCTTGCCGTGGTTGAGCACGCGCAGGCTGTCGAGAATACCCCAATCGACGCAGAACATGGCAGGCGCGGACATCCCCTTCAAGTAGTCGGACAGACGGTAGATGGAGTCCGACCAACTCTGGGCGCCGCCGTATTGGACCATCTCCGCATAATACTGGTTCATCACAGCCAGTCCCGACCCGGTTACCACCACCAGGACCACGGCCAGAACGGGGACGCCCGCGCGGCCCAGACGTCGAGAAGCCGACGCGAACGAAACCCCGATCACGAGCAGGGGAAGCGGCCACAAGAGGATGGTGTGATGTATGGCGGCTCCGGCATTAGCCGTGAAGAGCATCTGGCACCACGCGACCGCCATGGTAATCAGGGCGAAGCCGATGGCGCGAAGGTCCGGCCCGCGGGCCAGGGGAGCCAGCAGGAGAGCTGCTCCAAAAGCGTATAACAGCAGACTCTCGTGTGGGTTTCCGGCCACGGATGCCAGATTCGCCGAGGCATTCTCGAACCACCCCTGGGGCGCGTGGGGACGGGGGGTGTTCCGTTCGTTGGCCGTCATCCAGCCGAACAATCCCGAGCCGTTAAACGTGGCAGTCATCTCGAAAACCTTGGTGGGCAGCCGGTTGGCCTCATAGACGACGGTTCCCTGGAAGGTGCCGAGCCCCGTGTCCACGTTGTAGACGATCAGGGGCAAGGCCCCCAGCGCGAACCCTGCCGCCGCTACTCCCAGCCGGCGCGTTGTCCACACCTCCCGGATCTGGCGGGGGAGAGTGATTAGGGCCGCCACACCGAATCCGCTAAGGCTCCAAACCGCCAGGGCCTTATCCCAGGCAGCCAGCCCCAAGAGGAAGAAGCCCGCCGCCAGCAGCAATTCACGACGCTCCTGCCAGAATCGCACCAGCGACAGCAGCCCGCCCACCAGCAGAAGATGCTGCAAAGCCACAGGCCCCCAATCGAAGCAGGAGGTAAGGAGGTAGATTGCATCTGCGGCAAGCAATCCGCATCCAATGTTAGCGGCTCGCGCGCCGGCTACCCGGCGTAACAACAGATAAAACAGCCAGAGGCTGGCCACGCCCGCCAGCAGCGCGGGGATGCGTGTGACTGGCACGCCGGTGCCGAACCACCGGAATATCGGGCGGTAGATCCAGGATTTCAGGGTGCCCAGGTAGTTGATGAGCATGAGCGGCAGCCGGGTGTGACCCACGTGCAACGCGAAGAGTTCTCCGCGAGGCTGGTACCACGGCCAGGCGAACAGGGCCTCGTCGTTATACATCCCCAGACGGGGGATAAAGGCCATGCCGGCCAAAAAGAAAAAGGCACACGCGGTGAGAGGGAACAGCGTGCTGGGCCACCAGAAGCGCAGCCCCGATTTTTTAGGGCGGAATTCCAAGAGAGATATTAGCATCACGGACGATAAGAGAGTGAGCTGAGGAACGGAGTGGCAAAATGCACTCTTCAGATTTGGCATGTCGATTGCTCATGCATGGACTCGTGCGAGCTTCACTGGGTGAAAAGACGACAGCGCGAAATGGCCCTAAAGAAGGGGGTCGCACGGTGAAACCTTTGGGGTGACTTTTCGTCTATATGGTTGCGGAAAGATGCGCTAAAGAAAACAAACATAAAGAGAAACCGGTTGACTAAGGGAGGAGCAATGCTACACACCGAGTTGGAAAAATACAAGAAAGTGCTGGAGGCCAAACAGGCCGAACTGTCGATCGGTCTCCTGAATCGGGAAGATATCGCCATCGAAAAGTCGGCGGACGCCCTGGATGAGGTGCAACTTGCCGGTGAGCGTGAACTCGCCATCCGCAACCTCGACCGCGAGTCGAATCTGCTGCGGAACGTTCGTGGCGCCCTAAAGCGAATTGCGGACGGGAGCTATGGGGTCTGTCTGCATTGCGAGGAAGATATCAAGCCGAAGCGCATGGACGCCGTGCCGTGGACCAAATACTGCATCCGGTGCCAGGAAGCGGTGGACCGGCACGAGATTGAGGCCGAGCCCGGCGAGTCGGTCGACGATTTTCTGGCCAACGCCGCCTGAAACTTTTGGCACACCCGGGGCGCGGAAGCAATTCCGCGCCCTTCGTGTTTTCAGAGGAGTTTGGATAATTCACCGGCGGCGAAGACCCGGAACGGGCGTTTCCGCCGCCAGCGTTACGTAGCGCTAGCGACCTTGTCGCCGGCGTGGCAGCGCACGGCGCTGCCCCACAGCAAACCTACCTGCGGCATTTCACTCAATCGGACTATTAAAACTCGGTTTCCCGCCCAGGAATCAAGTGCCGCAGCAGCAGGAGGTAGTCGTGGGAGGAACATATACCACTGGACTGACCACCGGGAAAGTCACAATGTTGCTCAGGTAGATATCCTGCGCAATGTAGAGCTGCGTCAGCGGATTGGTGGGCATCGACGAATTCAGTTGCAGGAGAATCTCAAAAACTCCGACCGTGCCCGGCTCCAGCCCAGCCCGAAGGATATTTGCCGTGCTGCCGCCCGCCTCCGAGGAGACGAAGTTCTGGGGAACGGTGACCGGACCATCTTTCGGATAGGGGACGCCTGTATTGATCAGCGGTTGAATGGTGGCATCGATCACGGGCAAACCCAGCCCCGTGGCGTAAATCAAAAGAGTTTCTCCGGGCACCGCCGGGTTATCGTTAGTCACCGGGCTGCCCGCCACATTGGCGCAGCACAGGGTGGTATTCGTCGCGGTCATAATCAGACTGGCGGTGCTGCCGGGATGCGTGCTGGTGCTCGAAAACGCGATACTGTTGCCGTCCGGTCCCGGAACGCGCGCGGTGAGAATGATGTTGGTTGCGAAAGTGGCGCTGCTGGCGGCGGTCACCTTAGGATCCTTGTTAACCAACTCGGTGAGGGCCAGCCGGACGGTGTCGAGAGTGTCGTTGCTTTGGACGGTGTAGTTATACGCTCGGTCCTCAATAGTTATGGATGCCACATCGCCGGGTGTGATGGTGCCGTCGATCAACACCACCCCATTGGCCTGGCTGGATGCGTGCAACACTACACCAACCTTCAAGTTGCCTGAGTTGGACGGTAGCTGTTGGGTGAAGATTCCCGGATTTTGGGTCACGATAGTCACCGCGGCCGGGGTGCTGACCACCACGCATGGTGGGGGGCTGCCAGCGCTACACGAGTCCCCGCTGGGATCGATCGTCCGTACAAAAGCGTTAATGCTGGTCTGATCCTGCACCTCCCAGGGGATCTGCGCGTTGATCTGGGTGGGCGAGACGTAGAAGAGCGGCGAGGCGATCCCGTTAAAAAATACCTCTGTGTTGCCCAGGCTGTTGGGGAGCGTCGCGGTTACATCGGCGGAGGCCGTTTGGAATGAGAGATTGTTGCCCTCGATGGTAACGATGGTTCCCCCGGCGATCTCGGCCGCGTCGGCGCCGCCGGCCAGCTCGGCGCCGCTGGTGGTGGCCGTAACCGTGGCATTGGTCGAAGTAACGGCGGTGAGGGTGACGTTATTGCCGTCGATGCCTTCTTGCTTGGCCGTCAATATGATGTCCTCGTCCGGGAAGTCGGCCGTGGCGGTGACGTTGGGGTCGCCGCTACCGGCGTTGATCTGGTTGGTCAGCCCGTTGATAATGTCGTTGAGTGTGTCGTTGGTCTGGACTTCATAGGTATAGACCGGACCGCAGTTCGTAGAAATCGTACTGGTCACGGTGGGGGTGGGAGAGGTGCAGGTGGCGGCGTTGGTAGCCGTGTTGCCAACCACCAGGCTAACCAGGTTTCCCGCCGTAATCGTATCGCCGGAGATCAGCGCAATGGTCAGAGAACCGACGGCGTAAATTGCCAGACTGGCCGCGTTGCGAACGCCGGTATATCCGACGTTGCCGGCGCCGTTGGTGGGGGAGTAGACGTTAATCCTTCGGTTGTAGGTGTCGGCCACGTAGAGATTGGTGCCGTCCCAGGCCATTGACCCGGGGGTGCGCAGCGAATCGACGCCGTCGTAGGCCTGGTTAATGTCGCCGCCCAGCTGCCCAATAACTATATCGGCCGCCTGGGCATTCTGCGTGGGAACTTGCTCGAATATCAGCACGCGGTCGTTGCCGCTGTCGGAGATGAACAGCCGCTGGCCGTCGGAGAGAGCGAATCGGGGAAAACTCAGCGTGTAGTTGCATTCCGGCGGGTAGGTCGGGTTGCCGTTGACATCGTTGCCGTTGAGCACAGGGATAGTGCAGAGAATCGGGCTCTCCTGGGTTAGGCCGGCAGAGTTCGTATAGGTTGTAAAGGCATTATCCGCTATGTTGCTGATCATATCGGGCTGGCCGACCTCCACGTCCGCCGCCACGCCGTTAGTGGTGGGGATCTTGTCATAGATCAGCACGCGGTTGTTTCCCAGGTCCGCGATGTACAGACGCGTTCCATCCGAGGTAGCCGAAACCGGATTGAGCAGGCTGCTAGCGTTGGTGCCGGCCTGTTGCTGCGTCAGGTCCGGCTGGATAGCGCTGGTCAAGTTCGGCTGGCCCACGACCAGATCGGCAGCCGCGCCGTTGGCGGTGGGAATCTGATTGAAGATCAGAACACGATTGTTCTGCGTGTCGGCTACAAACAACTTGCCGTTTTGAATCCAGACCCCCTGCGGTCCGCGCATCGACGAGGCAGTAGGAGTGTTGCCGATCACGCTAGCGGTGAAGAAATTGGGCTGGCCCAAAACTACGTCCGCCGGCTGATCATTGGCGGACGGCATACTATTCCAGATGAGAACGCGGTTGTGATCGGTGTCGGCCACCACCAGATGTACGCCGTCGGAAGCCACCGCGGTGGGCGTGCGAAGATTGCTTTGGGAGACGGTCGGGGTCGGATCAGTGGTAGTCACAAAATCGGGCTGGCCCAGCACCACCGACGCTTGGCCCACGCAAACCGGGCACTTGGTGAGGTACGGCACGTCCGCGGTGGGCGTGGGCAGCACGCTGGAAATATTCTTGTACAACAGAACGCGGTGATCGGTGGGGAGGGCCGAGACGTAATTAGCGTCCGCCACGATCAGCGTGTCGGTTGCGGCATCGTATGCCACACCGCTGGCGGCGCCGATTACGGTGGCGCTCGGCTGGTCGCTCTGGGACGTGAACGTCTGCTGCCCGATCATCGCTCTGGCAGCTTGTCCTTCTATGGCAAAGTCGTCGGCCATCAGAGCCGACATGCTCAAAAGCAAAACGGGGATACACTTCATGCGCAATCTGTCTAAGGACGCTAGGCGTTTTTGAATTCTCAATTATAGCAAGGGCTTATCAAACGTGTTCCCAGGCAGGTGATGCTCCGCTGCCACACCCGTGAGTCCACAGCACGCCAGCGGCCCCTGCGCTGACGGCTGCAAACCCGTGTACCTGCATTGTGATTCCGAAGAACTGCCGAGAAACACGGGAGGCGTTTTGCACGCTCGATGCCAACGTGGGGCAGCGCCATGCGCTGCCCAATCGGCGCTCCACAGGGCAGCGCATGGCGCCGCCCCACATGGTAGTGTTGGCTTAAAGGAGCAGCCGGATGCAGTATCGCCGCTTGGGAAAGAGTTCGTTGGTGGTTTCGGCCGAGGGCCTCGGCTGCATGGGAATGTCCGAGTTCTACGGTGAGACCGATGAACAGGAATCCATCGCCACCATTCATGAAGCCCTCGATCGTGGTGTCATTTTTCTGGATACCGCCGACGTGTATGGTCTCGGCAAAAACGAAGAACTTGTCGGCCGTGCAATCAAAGGACGGCGGCATGAGGTCATCCTGGCCACGAAGTTCGCCAATGTGCGCGGGGCCGACGGAGCGTTCCTCGGTGTGAACGGGCGGCCGGAATATGTGCAGCAGTCGTGCGAGGCAAGTCTCCGGAGGCTGCGGATCTCCACCATCGATCTCTACTATCAGCATCGCGTGGATCCCAAGGTTCCCATCGAAGAGACGGTAGGCGCTATGTCGCGGTTGGTGGAGCAGGGAAAAGTCCGCTACCTGGGGCTCTCGGAAGCCGGTGAGCAGACCATCCGGCGCGCGCAGGCGACGCATCCGATCGCGGCCTTGCAATCCGAATACTCGCTGTGGACGCGCGAGCCGGAAGAGGGCATTCTGTCAACATGCCGCGAACTGGGAATCGGTTTCGTGCCGTACAGTCCGCTGGGCCGGGGCTTTCTCACCGGCCGTTTTCAAACGCCGGACGATTTAGGCCCCAAAGATTTCCGCAAGTTCTCGCCGCGGTTCCAGGATGAAAACATGCAAAAGAATATGCGGATCGTCGAGGGCATCCGGCAAATCGCCGCGCAGAAAAATTGCACGCCGGCGCAACTGGCGCTCGCCTGGGTGCTGGCCAAGGGTGACGATCTGGCGCCGATTCCGGGGACCAAGCGGCGTAGTTACCTGGACGAAAATATCCGTGCGCTGGACGTCACGCTCTCATCGGCGGACCTGGCGCGCCTGGAGCAAATAGCGCCGCGGGGAGGCACCGCGGGCACGCGCTATCCGGAACAGCACATGCGCGCCGTGGGCATCTGATGGCCAAATCGACAGGCTGGTGGGTTAGAATCTCGCTATGCCAAGCGAACCCATCATGGACCTGGCCCACCTCGGCCACCTGGAGCTTCTCACCCCCAAGCCGGACGAGAGCCTGCGCTTTTTCGTCGATATTTTGGGAATGACTGAATCGGGGCGCGAAGGCGACTCCGTCTACCTGCATGCGTACGACGATTACGAGCGCCATTCGTTGAAGCTGACCGCATCGAAATCGTCGGGCCTGGGACATGTGGCCTATCGGGCGCGTAGCCCGCAAGCGCTCGAGCGGCGCGTGGCGGCGCTCGATGGATCCGGCTTCGAAGTGGGCTGGACCAAGGGCGACCTGGCGCACGGCCCGGCCTTCGTCTGCCACGATCCGGACGGCCATAAGATCGAGCTCTACTACGAAACGCAGTGGTATGAAGCGCCGCCCGAACTGCGACCGGCGCTGAAGAACCAGGCGCAAAAGTTTCCGGCGCGCGGCGTCAACGTGCGGCGCCTCGATCACTGGAACGGCCTGGCGGTAGACATCGAAGCCAACCGCCAGTTTTTCGAGAAGTACCTGGGCTTCCGGCTTACCGAGCAGATCGTGCTGGATAGCGGCGTGGAAGCCGCCATGTGGATGACCTGCACGAATAAGAGCTACGACTTCGCGTACAGCAAGGACCACACCGGCACGAAGGGCCGGCTGCATCATCTGACTTACGCCGTGAACAGCCGCGAAGAGGTGCTGCTGGCCGCCGATATCTTTCTGGAGAATGGCGTGTATATCGAGACCGGCCCGCATAAGCACGCCATCCAGCAGACGTTCTTCCTTTATGTGTATGAGCCGGGCGGCAATCGCGTGGAAGTGGCGAATGCCGGCGCGCGCCTGATCCTGGCGCCCGATTGGAAGCCCATCCGCTGGACGGAGGCAGAGCGCAAGAAAGGCCAGGCGTGGGGTTTGAAGACCATCGAGTCGTTCCACACGTATGGAACGCCGCCGGTGGAAGTGAAAGCTTAAGTGGGGCAGCGCCATGCGCTGCCCAAAGCCGGCGACAAGATCGCCAGCGCCACAAACGCGCCTACTTCTGACCGGCCAGCTCCAGCAAGAGCCAGGATCGGGCCAGTCTCCAGTCTCGCGTAACGGTATCCGGTGAGACGCTGAGTACTTTCGCGGTCTCCTCCACGCTCAAGCCGCCAAAGAAGCGTAACTCGATCACGCGTGCTTTGCGGGGATCGATTTCCGCCAGTCTGTCGAGCGCCTCATCCAGCGCGATCACTGCGCGCCCTTTGTCCGGCGAGATAACCGAGATTTCGTCCAGGTTCATGCGAACGAATTTCCCACCTCGTTTGCCGGTACCGCGTTTCCGTGCCGCGTCCACCAGAATGCGGCGCATGATCTGCGCCGACACTGCGAAGAAGTGTGCGCGGTGTTCCCAGTCCACGTTGGCCACGTCGATTAGACGCAAATACGCTTCGTGAACCAGGGCCGTGGTCTGGATTGTCCGGCCCGGCCGCTCCTGTTGCATGAAATGCCCGGCGATGCGGCGAAGTTCCCCGTAAACTCGCGGCGTCAGCTTGTCCAGGGCGTCCCGGTCGCCGTCTGCCCAAGCCCGAAGAAGATGCGTCGTTTCAGAGGTTTGGATGCCCGTCATTATACTCTCGCAGCGATTCGAAAAATAATTTGATTCTCCATTCCGGCTCTTCCCGCTGATTCGCGCCTCAAGGGCGACAGCGAGGGGAGGAGCCCATGAAGATCACAGCGTTAGTTGTATTCGCAAGCGCCGCCGCAGCCAGTTCCCACGCGGGCCAGCCGAATCAAGCGCCGAGCACGGTTGCGGTTTGCATGGCCACCGGATCGGTTCCGTTTATTGTGCTACAGGCAGAGCATATTGCCGGACAGATGTTCGCCGGCATCGGCGTCACGGTCCAATGGCGTCGCAGCGGGAAGTCCTGTCCGGCGGAGGCCATCCAAATCGGCCTGTCCGAACACACTCCGATAGACCAGCTCCCGGGCGCGCAGGCTTTCGCTATGCCATTCGAGGGCATCCACATCCAGATCTTCTACGACCGCTTGGCACATTTAGCCGAGCCTGGTAGATTGCCATCCAGGCTGGCGCATGTGATGGCGCATGAGATCACACACATACTCCAGGGTGAGGTTCGACACTCCGAAACCGGCGTGATGAAGGCCGGTTGGGATGACGCCGACTACGACGAAATGGCCTGGAAGCCGCTCCCGTTCACGGAGACGGATATTCTTCTCATTCATCAAGGCCTGGAATCTCGGATGGCCCGGCGGCAGCGGGAATACAAACAACCGAGTATGATTAAGTAATTTAGGAGACCAGTATCCACTGCCAATGACTGCGGAGCGCTGGCGGCGCATCGAGGAGTTGTACCACCAGGCGCGCGAGCGCAGCCTGGAAGAACGGCGCGCGTTCCTGGCCGAGGCTTGTGGTGGCGACGAAGAACTGCACCGCCACATCGAGTTGCTCTTGGAAAAGGATGCGGCGAGCGGAAAGATCCTGGACCGTCCGGCGGCGGATCTGCTGGAGGAGTCCACAGTTGCGCAGCTGGCCTCCGGCACGCAGTTGGGTCCTTACCGCATCGAAGGGATTCTGGGGTCGGGCGGCATGGGCGAGGTGTACCGCGCGGTGGACACCCGACTCAATCGCAAAGTTGCCCTTAAGACGTCAGCCACCCAGTTCAGCGGGCGGTTTGAACGCGAAGCTCGCGCCATTTCGGCGTTGAATCATCCCCACATCTGCACGTTGCACGACATCGGCCCCGATTACCTCGTGATGGAACTGGTAGAGGGCCCGACGTTGGCGGAGCGCCTGAAGCAGGGCCCGCTACCGCTGGAATCGGTGCTGCGCTACGGGGCCCAGATCGCGGACGCGCTGGCGGCACATGCGAAAGGCATCATCCATCGCGATCTCAAGCCGGGCAATATCATGATGGCCAAATCCGGCGTGAAGGTGCTGGATTTCGGGCTGGCGAAATCCCCGGACGACGAGACGCTCACGACATCTCGCATGGTGATGGGCACACCGGCCTATATGGCCCCGGAACAGCGGGAAGGCAAGGAGTGCGACGCCAGAACCGACATCTATGCTCTTGGTCTCATCCTTTATGAGATGGCTAGTGGGAAACGATGGCAGCTTGATCAGCCAACTTCGCTCGACGAGTTTCCCCGGACATTCGCGCATGTCGTGGGACGCTGTCTGGAGCGAGATCCGGAAGACCGCTGGCAATCCGCACGCGATCTTCAACGGGAGTTGGAGTGGGCCGCGACCTCGACGCCGCTGCCGGAAGGGGCACCGGAGTCTGGCGGTGCCCGCCGCCTTTGGCAGGCCTGGAGCGTGGCGGCCGCACTGGCGGTGGGCCTGGCTTCGATCGCGGTTTTGCACTTCCGCGAAAAGCCGCCCGCTCCGGCGGTGCCAATGCGCTTTCAGATCCAGGCGCCGGAAAACAGCACGCTCGGACCGTTACTGAAACTATCGCCCGATGGCCGCAAGCTGGCCTTCATCGCGAGTGGCCGGCTGTGGGTTCATTTCCTAGAGTCAGGCGAATCCCGTGATTTAACGACCGCCTCGGGCACGCCATTCTGGTCTTCGGACAGCCACTATATCGGCTATCCCGAGGTAACGTTGGGAACGGTAAAGCTTAAGAAGATCGAGGCGACTGGTGGCCCCCCACAGACGGTGACGGACTTGCCCCCACGTTGGGGAGGGGGCACATGGAGCCAGGATGACGTCATCGTTTTCTCCGACCGCTCGGTCGGATTACTCCGTGTACCCGCCTCGGGCGGCGTTCCAGTTCCAATCACCGCGTTCGATCCGGCGCGCCGGGAAGCGGACCATGACTTTCCTTCCTTTCTGCGGGATGGGCGGCATTTCGTCTACACCCGCAGATCTGGTGACGTGACGAAGAGCGCCGTCTATCTTGGCTCGGTGGACGCGAAACCCGATCAACAGAGTTCCAAGCCTTTGGCGTATAGCAACTGGCAGACCGAGTGCGTGCCCTCGGCCGATCCCGATATCGACTACCTGCTTTTCGTGAGCGGAGGCACATTGATGGCCCAGCCGTTCGATAACCGGCGGTTGGAATTGACAGGGCAGGCCGCGCCCGTGGCCGAGCAGATGAATGATGGCAGAGCTTTTTCGTCTTCGGCCAATAATATTTTGGTTTTCCAGCAAAGCCCAGCGTCAAACGTTCAGCTCGCCTGGTACGACCGGGCGGGTAAGATCCTGGGAACCGCGGGGGGCCCGGGCGATTACCAGGAAGTGGCCCTCTCGCCGGATGGGAAGCAGCTTGCCGTTACGAAAGGCAGACTGGTAGACACAACCAATATCTGGCTGCTGGATCTCTCCCGGGGCGGCGCGAGCACCCGGCTTACGTTTGGTTCACTTGTGGACTCAGATCCGGTCTGGTCGCCCGATGCGAGTCGCATTATCTTTAGCTCCAACCGGGACGGCCCGTACAACCTGTATCAGAAGCCGGCGAACGGCGTGAAAGATGAGGAGATGCTGCTAAAGTCCAGCGAGGACAAGCATGCCACGAGTTGGTCGAGCGACGGACGGTTCCTGCTGTATACAGTGACTCACCCGGGAACGAAGGGCGATATTTGGGTGCTCCCGCTGGACAGTGACCAGAAGCCAGTTCCGTTCCTGATTACGGAATTCAACGAGAGGAATGCTCACTTTTCTCCTGACGGCCATTGGGTGGCCTACACGTCGGATGAGTCTGGTCAGGACGAGGTCTACGTGCGGTCATTTTCCATGAACTCCGCGGGGACGACTGTGGAGGTGAGTGGCAAGTGGCCAATCTCCAATGGCCGCGGAACTGACCCGCGCTGGCGTGGGGACGGGCGAGAACTTTTTTATCGTTCTCCCGATGGAAGGGTAATGGCTGTCGAAATTGCGACCAAGCCGGCGTTCCGGGCCGGGAGTCCCCAAAGCCTCGGAACTTTAACCGGCGCGTGGGATCCCGCCGCGGACGGCAAGCGTTTTCTTGCGCTGGCGAGTAAGAGCGGGCCGCAGCCGTATACGGTGGTGCTCAACTGGCAAGCAGCCCTGAAGAAGTGACAGCCATGACTCCGGAACGCTGGCGGCGCATCGAGGAGCTGTACCACCAGGCGCGCGAGCACGGGCCGGAAGAACGGCGCGCGTTCCTGGCCGAGGCTTGCGGTGGCGACGAAGAACTGCACCGCCACATCGAGTTGCTCTTGGAAAAGGATGCGGCGAGCGGAAAGATCCTGGACCGTCCGGCGGCGGATCTGCTGGCCGAGTCCACCGTTACGCATCTGGCCTCGGGCACGCAGTTGGGTCCTTATCGCATCGAAGGCGTTCTAGGTTCGGGCGGCATGGGCACGGTGTACAAGGCCAGCGACACGCGGCTGAACCGCATCGTCGCTGTCAAAGTGTCCAAGGCGGAGTTCAGTAAACGCTTCGAGCGGGAAGCCCGAGCGGTGGCGGCGCTTAACCACCCCAACATCTGCCAGCTTCACGACGTCGGGCCGAATTACCTGGTTATGGAATTTGTCGATGGCGCGCCCATTGCGCCAACCGACGACCTTCCCACTCTTTTGGATCAGGCGATGCAGATTGCCGACGGCTTGACTGCCGCGCACGCCCGAGGAATCACTCATCGGGATCTCAAGCCGGGGAACATTCTGGTTACTCGTGACGCCACGCGCGAAGGCCGGGTCAAGATTCTCGATTTCGGTCTCGCCCAGATGGGGCCTGAGAGGGACGGGGCGGGCTATGGGGACGCCACCTCAACTATCTCCCTCACCGAAACGGGAACCACAATCGGCACGGTGGCCTACATGTCACCGGAACAAGCCCGCGGACAAAAAGTGGACGCGCGCACGGACTTGTGGTCGCTGGGCGTGATCCTGTATGAAATGGCTACCCGCGTGCGGCCCTTCCAAGGGCCCACCGCCACGGTGATCCTCGAAGGACTTTTGACCAAAGAGGCCGTGCCGGTGCGCGAGCGGAATCCGAACATTCCGGCCGAGCTGGAGCGGATCATCGCCAAGCTGCTGGAGAAGGATAGGGAGACGCGCTATCAAACCGCCGCAGACGTCCGCGCCGACCTCAAGCGCATCGAGCGGAACAGCAGCGCGCCGGGGATCGGCGCTCGGAAGCCCAGCCATTGGTCAAAGTACGCCACGGCCGCGGGTGCGCTCGTACTAATCGCGAGCGGGATATGGTGGTGGCAGCGGGCGCATGCCAGGCCGCTTACCGATCAGGACGTGCTGGTACAAGCCGATTTCACCAACACCACCGGCGACCCGGCATTCGACGGAGCGCTCCGCCAGGCGCTGGCGTTCGAGTTGGAACGATCGCCATTTTTGAAAGTCATGGACGACCAGGAAGTTAACCAAACGCTCCAACTGATGGGCCGTCCCGCTGGACAGCGGATCACCAACGATATCGCGCATGAGGTGTGCCTGCGGGACAGCCAGAAAGCCACCATCGGGGGCTCGATTGCCAGCCTGGGCAAGACCTACCAGATTGCGCTGCAGGCCATCAACTGCCAGACTGGCGCGACCCTGGCTCGCGCGCAGGCGGAAGCGGAAGGCAAGGAAAACGTGCTCAAGGCCGTGGCAAAGGCCGCCACCGCCATGCGGGCCAAGCTCGGGGAGTCGCTGAGCTCCATCCAGAAGACCGAACGAAACCGATCCTTTGATGAGGTTACTACCAATTCCCTGGAAGCGCTCCAAGCTTACCAGCTCGGAGTCAGTCTGACGGCTCAAGACTTGTCCCGGGAGGCCATTCCGCACCTGCAGCGCGCGATCGAGCTGGATCCCAATTTCGCCACCGCACACCTGTTCTTGGGTATCACGTACAACAATACCGGCCAGACTGCCCTTAGGGCCGAATCCTACCGCAAGGCATTCGCCTTAATCGACCGGGTAAGCGAGCGCGAACGCCTCCTGATCGTCGGGATTTACTACGAACGTGTAACCCGTGACGTGAACAAAGCAATCGACACCTTCCAGATGTTGGTACGCTCCTATCCGCGCTTTGGAGGCGGGCACCTCGAACTGGGTCTTAACTACGCGGCCAGAGGCGAGTACGAAAAGGCGCTGGAGCAAAACCAGGAGAGCGCCCGCTTGGAGCCTCGAAATTTGATACTCCAGAACGTTTTGGCGTCCGCCTATGTTAACCTCGACCGTTTCGACGAGGCGAAGGCTGTGGCGGAGCGGGCGTTCGCGCAGAAGCTGCATGGTTCGGGTATGCACCGACTGCTGTTGCAGATCGCGTACATACAGGACGACCACGCAGCGCAGGCAAAAGAGATTCAATGGCTCACAGGCAAGCCGGAGGAACACCTAACTCTCAACTTACAAGCCTTCAATTTCTTTTTGTTGCACGGGCAGTGGCGCAGGGCGAAGCAACTCAACCAGGATGCGTTGGAGATGGCACGGCGGCAAGGCGTAGCGGGCGAGCAGATCCCCAGCCCCGTGGTGGTCGATGCCCTGGTAGGCGACTGCGAAGCGGCCCGCAAAGGCAAGTTCAACTTCGCTCTGGTACTGTGCGGAGACGCGCCCGCGTTGCGGCTCGCTGCAGAAGCGGCGGCAAAAAATCCACCTCCTAATCCAGACGAGGCGTACTGGCTTTACCTGCGCGGCCTGGCCGCACTGAACGTGGGCAAAGGCGCGGAAGCGGCGGCCGAGTTCCAAAAGATCCTTGACCACAAGGGCCGGAATTGGGGACCACTCTATTCGCTCGCCTATCTGGGCCTGGCTCGCGGGGCGGCGCTGGCGGGCGACACTGCCAAAGCCAGGCGAGCCTACCAGGACTTCCTCGCCGTGTGGAAGGACGCCGACAAAGATGCTCCGTTTCTGAAGCAAGCCACCATGGAATTGGCCGCGCTACGTTAGTCCCGCCAGCGAATGGCGGAGCCGGCGTGGGGCAGACGGTCGCTTTCTGCCGTCTGCCACTGCAATTCACCTTTGCGGACGCAAACCGCCAGACCTAGCGGTTTTTTCACCAAGAGTCAATCACTTAAGCGCAAGAAAACCGCTATTCGTGGCGGTTTTCGATTCAGAACGCCAAGTCCGCCCGTAGGCGGTTGTCCGCTTTCGATTGTTTCCGGCTGAGCCGCCATTCAGAATTCAGCGCTCCTCGATCGAGTACACTAGGCTGAATCTTCCTATGCCACTTTCAGCCGGAGACAAACTCGGCCCTTACGAAATCGTCGGCCCCATCGGCAAGGGCGGTATGGGAGAAGTCTACCGGGCGACCGACACACGCTTGGGCCGCGACGTCGCGATCAAGGTCGCCGCCGAACACTTCTCGGAGCGTTTCGAGCGGGAAGCGCGCGCGATCGCCTCGCTCAACCACCCTAACATTTGCCGGCTTTACGACGTGGGGCCGAACTACCTCGTCATGGAGTTGATCGAGGGGGAAAGCCCGCAAGGCCCGCTGCCGCTCGACACGGCGCTCCACTTTGCCTTCCAGATCGCCGAGGCGCTCGAAGCTGCGCATGAGAAGGGAATCGTACACCGCGATCTCAAGCCGGGGAACCTGAAAATCGCGCCGGGCGGGGTGGTGAAGGTGCTCGATTTTGGGCTGGCCAAGATGGGCGGCAGCGCGGCCACGGCTTCGGCAGACTCCCCTACGTTTACCATGGGCCCCACGCAAGCCGGGATGATTCTCGGCACCGCGGGCTACATGTCGCCCGAGCAGGCCCGCGGCAAAGAGGTTGACCGGCGCGCCGATGTCTGGGCCTTCGGGGTGGTGTTGTACGAAATGCTGACCGGCAAGGCGCCTTTCCAGGGCGAAACTGTGACGGATACGTTGGCCGCTGTGATCGAGCGCGAACCGGATCTCAGTCGTGTTCCGGCGAAGGTGCGGCCGCTCCTGAAGATGTGCCTAGAGAAGGATCCGCAGAAGCGTCTGCGCCACATCGGCGACGCGATGGCTCTGGTAAATGCAACCGCCGTGGAAGGGCAACCTGCGGCCGGGCCGCGGCCCGGTTCTCGCCGTTGGCTTTGGCCCGCAGTGGGCGTGGCCGCGCTGGCCATCGCGGCCATCGAATTGGCGCACTGGGCGCCGTGGCGCGGGAGCTCCAATCTCCAGGCAATTCGCTTCGAAATCCTTTCCACCCAGCAGCTCGCCTTCATCCAGGGCGGCTCTCCCTCGGTTTCGCCCGACGGGCGATGGATCGTTTTTCCGGCCACAGGTACGGATCGGGTTACCCGCATGTATCTGCGCGCACTGGATTCGGTGGAGGTGCGGCCCCTGGCGGGCACCGAGAGCCCCAACAACCTTCCCCCGCCTGTATTCTGGTCTCCCGATAGCCGTTTCGTCGCTTTCGGCTCCACTCCGGGGCCTTTTGCGCCCGGGCAGCTCAAGAAGCTGGACATCTCCGGCGGATCGCCGCAAACAGTCTGCGACACACCTGCGGCCGTGCCTGGTGGCGCGTGGAATCGGGATGGCGTTATCGTTTTTGCGCATAACAACACCACTCGCGGGCTGTTGAGGGTGCCGGCCGCCGGCGGCGTGGCCACTCCCATCACGGTTCTGGATGCCAAGCGGAATGAAACGGCGCATCGCTTTCCCCAATTCCTGCCGGACGGCCGTCATTTCCTTTACCTGCGTGTCTCTACTGCCGCCGCATACACGGGTATCTATGTCGGCTTGATCGACGTCAAACCGGAAGAGCAGAGCCTGAAACCGCTGCTGGTCAGTGACCGGCAAGCATACTACGTGGCTTCACCGAGTGGAGGACCTGGACGCCTCGTCTTTCTCCGCGACACGACCCTCTTTGCCCAACCCTTCGATCCGGGCCGTTTGGAGCTGAGCGGCGATCCGGTCGCAGTCGCCGATCAAGTCGGTTCCTTTGAAGCGGCGCAAGCCGGGCTCTATTCCGTTTCCGAGACTGGTGTGCTTGCCTATCGCGGAGGGGCGGGCGGGAACCGCGGGATCCAGTTCACATGGATGGACCCTCAAGGCAAGGTGTTAGGCGCGGTAGGGGAGCATGGCTCTTACGCGACTATGGCTCTCTCTCCAGACGGCCGGCGCGTGGCGGCGAGCCAATTGAGCTCGCAACGGGGAGACTCCAATATCTGGATCTTGGACGTGATGCGCGGAACCAGCTCCCGGTTGACCTTCAACGCCGGAAGAGACGTTAACCCCCAGTGGTCTCCGGACGGCAAGAGCATCGTGTTTGCCTCCAACCGCGCCGGGCATCTGGATGTTTACCAGAAATCGGCCGACGGCTCCGGCGATGAGCGGCTGCTTCTAAAGTCGGAGCAAGATAAGCGTCCCACCAGTTGGTCGCGTGACGGTCGTTACTTGCTGTACGAGAGCAGCGATCCCCGAACGCAGTCGGATATCTGGGTGTTGCCTCTGGAAGGGGACCGGAGACCGATTCCTTTGTTGCGAACGGAATTCAACGAAACGGGCGGGCGTATCTCCCCGGATGGTCGCTGGTTCGCGTACCAGTCCACTGAGTCCGGCGGGCCCGAAATCTATGTCCGTCCCTTCTCGCCCGAAGCGAGTCGGGAGAATGGCGGAGGTGCGAAATGGCTCGTATCGCGAAACGGCGGCGCCTTCCCGCTGTGGCGCGGCGACGGTAAGGAATTATTCTACGTGTCCCTGAATGCGCAACTGATGGCCATGGACGTGAGCGCGAATCCAGCGTTTCAGGCAGGCCTGCCGCATGCTTTGTTCCCCTTGCCGCTCTTGTACGCGCCGGAGGTTACCGCCGACGGCCGGTTCCTGGTGTTGGCAGCCGACGACCCGGACGCCCGCACACCGACACCGATAATCGTAGTATCGAACTGGCAGGCTGCGCTGAAGAAGTAAGGCAGGGTTAGATCACTGCCGCTCTGACGTCGTTTTCCAGGTGATGGTCGTCCCGCCGGGGCCGGCAAATTCCCAGTGTCCCGTCATAGTTCGTCCGTCTGCGGAAGCCGCGGAACGATTGGTTCCCACATCGCTCCCACCCTTTCTCATCTTGACTTCAAACGAGCCATCCTCGAGGCGACTGAAACTGACAGAATCGGACACCAGACTTCCCGTGAGCGGGCACCAGGTGCCGTCCAATTGAAGAACGGCGGTAACCTTTGCTGACCGCCCGTCCGACCAGACTCCCTCATTGGTGTAGTGAACGCCGTCCTCTTTCGGAGTGAACGTTGTGATTCCCGAAACGGGGTGCGGCAGGTCCGGCTGTGAGCTTTCACATTTCGTGAGTTTCCACGTGCCTGAGAACGGGAACGGGGCTTTGGAGGGTGTCATTTGGGTTTGCTCCTTTCCGAGCGCATCCACTATTTCACTTTGCGACCCTGAATGCAACAGAGCCGGAAGGCTCTGAAACCAGGGACTGCGCCGAAAGTAGCGTCAGCACTGGCCGAGCTATTGCCGGTTGATCTTCACGCCTTCTTTCAAAAGCATTTCGTAGCGATCCGGATCGAGGTTGTTCTCCGCGCAAACCGACTCATGCAGGCGCGTGCCCTCGCGCAGCATCATGGTGGAGTGGTAGGGCCAGGGCTTGGTGAGCACATTGGGATCTTCCATGACGACGTCGTAGTTGATCTGATCCTTGTCCACGCGCGTGAATCGCTCGGTGATGTGCAACGCATCGGTGTGAAAGGTTCCCGCCCCTAACAGCCAGGTCTTGTCATTGAAATTGGTGATGTCTATTACCAGCGTGTCGCCTTCCCAGTGACCCACGGAGTCGCCCATGTAAGTCGGCTCCGCATCGTCCGGATGTTTCGCATTCAAGGGGATCACGCGAAATACGTTCATGTATTCGTATAGGATGATCACCTGGCGGGGCGTCTGCACGATCTGCACGGGGAACAAGCCGAACGAATGCAGGCGGGGAATTCCGGCGGGGAGGCAGCGGGCGGTGGGATCGTCGATGCCGCGCTTGTTGAAGGACTCCAGCACCTTCTTGGCGGCCCAGGGCTGATAGGGCGCGCCCTCCCCGTGGCGATCGGCAGAGGATGACGCCACCGGAGCATTCGGGTTTGTTCCGGTTCCTCCGAGTCCCGTGCCGGTATTGGCTTCTTCCCAGGATCCGCGGATAGTGCTGGCTGGCTGCCAGACTCCGGTGAGATCCGGCTTTCCGTCGGCAGCGCGGGGCGCGGCGGATTTTGCGGGCTTGGCGCTTTGGGCAGAGAGCGCGGCCACGAAGGCAAACCACAATGCCAGGGTACCTAGTTTCATGACGCGTAGTTTCATGACCGGCCTCACTGTTGTGGATCGACGGCCGGCTTATCGCCACCCTCGCCAGTGCCGGCCGGCGGGCCGTAGAACAGCTTCTTGCCGTCAGCGAACGTGACTTGCCGGCCATGAGCCCAATTGGTGCCATCGCGAGCGAGCCAACCAAACACTGTGACACGGTCGCCGGGCTTCAAAGTGGCATCTCTCTTCCAACCGGTTCGCGAGAGCACGCCGGGAGGATACCCTTCGAATTTCCAGTTGGCCACATTGCCCTTGCTATCCGTCACGTCCACATAAAAGTGGCTGTGGGGATTCGTCCATTCGACTTTGGTAATGACGCCGCTAATGGTGACCGGCTTGGTGCCATCGTATTCGGCGCCGAACGAGTGATGGGCGAAAAGGGGGCAAGCCGCCAGAAGGAGTGCGCCGCAGACTAAGACGGCGCGGAAAGATGGTTTCCGCATAGTTACTGTGTTCCACAGTATACAGCGTGCCCGGGGCAGGGAGGACCGCTCCCTTTGGTCGCGGCTCGGTATGGCACATGCGCGACGCGTTTCTGAGCCGTGACCAAAGGGAGCGGTCTTCGTCAGAGAACATTCACCGCGCGCGCGGCCAGGATTACCACCGTGCCCAGCGAGATGGAAGACTGGACCATCATCATTGCCTTCGCCCAGCGCGAGAGCACCGGCACGTCGGTCGGAGAAAACGCGGTACTGGTGTTGAAGGCGAGAAACAGGTAGTCGACAAAGCCAGGCTTCCAGCCACGCATGCGCATTTGCATCTGGGGGAAGAGGAATGCGCCGGTCTCGTGGTGTTCGAGGTGCTCGCGGACGTTGGGGCCTCCGGCGTCGAGGCGCCAATACCAGGAAGCGAATACCAGAACGTTGCTGCTCCAGAGACCCACGGCAGCCAGGAGCAGCTCGCGCGGCATCTCCTTATGGGCCGGCAGCCGGGCGATCAACAGCCCCAGAGAAGTGATCATGTCGGCGGTGACGATGGTTAGCAGAATGTAGCCCAGAACCTGGTTCGCACGGTGCCGGTGGAGACGCTGCATGACGATACTGGGCACGAGCAGCGCTACGACCACCGGGGCTGTGGCCCAGTCGGGCCCGACACTGAGCGCGGGAGGCAGAAAGAAACGCAATCCGACGACGGCCAGCATGGCAACCGCTGCAGGCCAGCGCGGCTCGGGGGAATCGTCGCGAATGGGAGCCTTATGGATTGAGATGAATCCAACATACCAGGACTGACGGCCGGCGCGCGCGCCTGAGCGATGCCGAGCGCATTGACATCGGGAGGGTCCGGATAATAGCATCGAAAACGTCCGCCTGATGGAGGTTTTCGATGAGTCATCGATCCCGTATCGCCGCGTGCTCCCTGACAGTGCTGCTATTGGCCACGACGTTCGCTGCCGGCCAGACGCCCAAATCCGGCGCGAAGACCTGGACGCCACCGCGGACGCCGGACGGGCAGCCCGACCTGGAAGGGATCTGGACTAGCGCCACCCTCACTCCTCTGGAGCGGCCGGCCGATCTGGCCGGGAAACCGACGTTGACCCAGAAGGAAGCGGAGGAGTACGAAAAGCAACTGCAGAAACAAAACGACCGCGACCGGCGCGACGGATCGGCGGAAGCCGACGTGGCCCGCGCCTACAACGAGTTCTGGTACGATCGCGGCAACAAAGTGGTAGGAACCCGGCGAACGTCCCTCATCGTCGATCCGCCCGATGGTTTGATTCCACCGTTGACTGCGGAGGCGCAGAAGCGAATCGAAGCTGCGCGGGAACACGCCCGGCTGCACGCCTTCGACGGTCCCGAAGACCGGCCGTTGGCGGAGCGCTGCCTTTCGTGGGCGACCGCCGGACCGCCCATGCTTCCCAGCGCCTATAACAACAACTACCGGATCGTTCAAACGCCCGGGTACGTAACGATACTCAGCGAGATGATTCACGACGTGCGTATCATTCCCTTGGATGGGCGTCCGCATCTGGGAGGGAGCATCCGCCAGTGGATGGGAGATGCGCGCGGGCATTGGGAAGGCAATACCCTGGTGGTGGACACGGCCGACTTCAATGGCAAGGCCGCGTTCCGCGGGACGGCGCAGAAGTTGCACCTGGTGGAGCGGTTCACGCGTGTGGACGCCGGCACGATGCTCTACGAATTCACGGTGGATGACCCGACGACTTTCACCAGGTCCTGGACCGCACAGGTTCCGATGACCAAAACGGAAGGCCCAATCTATGAGTATGCGTGCCAGGAGGGCAACTACGGTCTACGGGGCGTGCTGGCGGGAGCGCGGGCGGAAGAAAAAGGACCAGTTACCGAGCCGCGACAGTAGTTACCGAGCCGCGACCGGCCGATCACATCGTTACCGAGCCGTGACCAGAGGGAGCGGTGGTTTTCAGCGCTACTTGGGATCCTCGATTGTAAGTTCCGTCGGCGGATCATCACCCGAGTACATTTTCGCGGAGTCGAAAAATCCAGCCGCTGTCAGATGGATCATCACTTCCTTCTGCTCCTTGTTCTCCCAGAACCAGCCGTGAATCCCGGTGGTGGGCGCTGTGAAGGAACCGAAGGAGTGATCCTGTCCGACCTTGTTGTCTAGTTCGTAGCTCTCGAAATAATCCTTGTTCGGCTTCTTATCCGGCTCGCCATGGAATTCGAATTGAACCTTGCCCGTGGCTTTCCAGGCGTAGACCATGCCCGCGCCTTTCAGCATATGGTATTTAATCTCGACTCCCTCGCCCGGCCGCAAGCTCAGGTCCTCGGAGTCCACTTTATAAGTGGTGGGTTGCGACGTGTAAATTCCAGTCTGCACCGGCGTTGCCCGAGCCGCCGCGGTTTTATCGGCGGCTTTCGAAAGGCCGGTCAAACCGAGCGCGGCCCCCGTTTTCAAAGGATCGATGCCATACTCGGCCGGCAGCACGGTGGTGAAGAGAATCAGCAGCGCAACGGCCAGAGCAATGACAGTCGCCTTTACGATCGCCCGCTTCGAAGGCCCCTGGACTGTTTCCACGGTTGTTTCTCCCATCATGATTTCGCCGCGACCCAATATCCAGTGAGCTGGTATCCGACGAGAACGAAGCCGACCGCCATCAATGCCGTGTTGGTTGCGAAGGCATAGCGAAAGAAACTACGGCGCGTTCGCCAGAAGGTCAGCACGATCAGTACGGCAGTCAGCGCCAGGACTTGTCCGATTTCCACGCCGACATTGAAACTGATAATGTTCGTGACCAGCCCATTCCGGGCGAGGTCGAGTTCCTGAAGTTTCGTGGCCAGACCAAAGCCGTGGAACAGCCCGAAGATCAGAACGGCAATTTTGGTATTGGGTTGAAATCCAAACAGGCGTTTGAAGCCATCCATGTTGTCAAAGGCCTTGTAGACCACGGACAGACCAATGATGGCGTCGACGATATACGAGTTCGCGTGGATGCCGCCCAGAACGCCGGCGAGCAGCGTGATACTGTGCCCGAGGGTGAACAGGCTGACATATTGAACAATATCTTTCAGCTTGTAGAGGAAGAAAATGACGCCAACCAGGAATGCCAGATGATCGTAGCCGGTCACCATGTGCTTGGCGCCGAGGTAGACGAAGGGAGCAATCGCGGCTCCCTTGTTCGATTGGACGAAGGTGGCGTCGCGCTTGGAGACGTTGTGCGCGTTTGCAACGCCGGGAAAAATCAATCCCGCGATGACAAGCACGATGAGTAAGGCGGCGCGGTTCGGCATAGTTCTCTAACGATCGCACCAGTCGCCACCCGGCCGGATGTCGAAGCCTTTCTTCTCACTCCGGTGAGGACTCACTGGACATGGTGCAAAAACAATTTCGGAAGGGTACTCGTGCTGCACCTTCACACCACCCGTCCGTGTCTTGATGAGCTGAGTGGTAGTAGGGATGAGTTGCGCATAAATGGCCCCGCTGGTTTTTTCCCTGGCCCAGACCTGGAGTTCTCCGGGGTGGTCCGGCGTTCCGGCCAACGGATCTTGCGAAAGGTCCGGGATCGTCAGGCGGAAGGGGCCATCCGCCGAGAGATCCACCGCTTCTCCGATCGGAATGACGGTTCCGATACTCTCGTCCAGTCCCAGGAACGCCTGCGCCCAGCGAGTCACGTACCTGGCCTGCAACTTAACTTCTCTCCCGTAAAACCGGTCGGATCGGATCAGCGCGGCGGACATCGAGATACTCCTCAGAGGCTGGCAGATGAACGAGTATTGCGGGTTCGTAGAGCCCGAGAGCGGAAGATCGAGTGTCTGGATGGCGCAGCCTGGAGCATAAAGAATCGCCTTGATTCCGGTAGCTGGTTGGCCGTCAAGCGTCGCGCTGATGACGTACGAAGAGACTCCGGTGAGCGGCTGAACCCAGGCGCCGAAATCTTCTCCCGCCAGTACGTAGCGTATGAAAAAGCTTTCGGAGATCACTCCAGGCGGAAGTTTGATCTCAATGTAGTGCGGGCGACTCTGACCGGAGCAAATGCCGGCCACCAGGATCAGGGTGGTGAAGAGCCTCCGCTCCCTGACGCCGGAACGGCCCGTGACCGGGGTCGCGGCTCGGTAACGCCTCGGCATCCGTTAGGCCCTCTGCAGCAGCGGCCGGAAATCGCGGACGCTCTTCACGTTCTCGAGACCAAGCACGCGCTCGATCAGTTGCGACGAGCGTGCGGCGCCGAGGACGGGCGTCATCAGGTCGCGGCATTTGGCCACCACCTCGTCGCGGGTCATGGGGTTTTCGGCGGTGCCGCGAACGGCGGCCACTCGCTCGGTGAGCTTCATTCCGCCAGTGAGCGTCACTTCGACGATAGTCTCCCGGCGTGGGTAAAGCTTTTCGAGTTCTTCATCGGGCACCAACTCCACCTTGGCACGCTCGCGCAGGACGGCCGTATCTTGCATGCGCGGTTTGTCGTGGGCTGCGCGGAACGAAACCGTCTTATCGAGTAGCATCACGGCCACCAGGTGTTGCAGAGAGATGTCCGGCATCTCGCGGTTGTTGACGGTCTTAGCCTCGCTGGTGGCCACGCGCACGACTACCTTCTGAACCTCGGACGCCTCGAAGGGCCGCTTCTTGCGCATAATCTCCAGGGCGTCCAGCGGCGCCTGCACCGGCGAGCCCACCGTCCACTTCTTGATGTTGGTGCGCGTGATTTCGTAGCGCTCGCCAAGCTGGTCGATCAGGCCGGCCGGGTCGGCTTTGGGCGAAAAGGTCAATAGGAAATTATCTGCTCCCGAAAAGATGTCCTCCACGCCTGTGCCACCTATCTGGATTAGCAGCGCAGCGCTCACTCCATCGCGTGCCGGCATGCCGGCGAAGACCAGTGACTTCTCAATATGGTCCGTATCGCGCTGCCAGGCGGCGACTCCGGCGGCTTGCTGCGCGGCGTAATCGAGGAGCCAGCGCATCTGCTGAGCAGTTAGTCCGGCGGCGCAACCGGCCGCGGCGGCAGCGCCGAAAGTGCCGCAGATGCTGTGCGTGCTGTGATGGGTCGCCATCTGGTAAGGCAGGCCGCCCAGCGTCATACCGACCCGCGGTCCAATGTCGTAGCCCAGCGCCACAGCCCGCAGGAAACGTGTGCCATCGATATCGAACTGCTCCCCGGCCGCGAGGGCTGCGGGCACCACGGCACATCCGGGATGCGACTGCGAAGGAGCGTGCGAATCGTCGGTCTCATCGGAATGGGCCAGCATGCCATTCACCATGGCGGCCTCGATCGGCCCGCAGAGCAAGCCGGACACAAATACGGTGGCCACCTTCTCGCCAGCATGGGCGCGCGCGAATTTCAGCGCCACTTGCGCGGGAGGCAGGTCGCAGCCGGAAACCATGGCGGCGAAGGTGTCGAGGATGTGCTGTTTGGTTTTTTCGGCGGCTTCCGGTGGAAGCGCACGGGCGCTCGCCGCGCCCATGTAGGCGCTGAGCCTGGTCATCACGCCGTCGTCGGATTCGGCCGCCGTGGCGCGATCGGGGAACAATGCGGCGGCTCCCAAAGCTCCGCCTGCGCTTGTCAATAGGCGACGTCGAGTCAATCTATGTGCCACAGGAATCCTCTGGGCAGGGCATGGCCCCGCCCCACATTACTTCAGCTCGTTTCGAAACACCACGCCGCCCTTCATCACAAACTTAACGCGCTCCATCTCGGTGATGTCGGCGAGCGGATCGCCGGCGACGGCCACCAGGTCGGCGAATCTGCCCTTTTCCACGATGCCTACGTGCTTGCCCAAATCGTAATTCAGCGTCTCGGCGGCATCGCTGGTGGCCATGCGGAGCGCCTGGGCCGGCTTCATTCCCCACTTCACGTAGTAGGCAAACTGGAACGCCTGCATCCCATGGCCCACCGTGTATGCACCGCTGCCGAATACCTCGGTGACCCCCGCCGCCACCAGCCGTTTGAAGCTCATTTCGGTGAGGCGGAAACGCGTGTTGCGACCGCCGCTGGCTTTCAGGTCGCGCGCCTCCAGATCGCCGATCAGATCCCACAGTGTCTGATTAACCGCACGCACCTTGCCATCGGCCATGGGCTGCTTGAGAAGACGAATAGTCTCGTCGTCGAGCCCTTCGGCTCCGGTGACGCCGACGGTCAGATGCATGGGAAGATCGACACCGGCGGCTAGACAATTGCGCAAACCCTCGCCGCCGTATGCATGGCAGGCTACTTTCAGACCGCGGCGGTGCGCTTCATCCACGATGGCCTGGTTTTCTTCGAGCGTCAACGAAGGCACCAGGATCATTTTGCCATCGGGATAGAACGCGCCTGCGCCCGCGGGCTGCGGGTAGCCGCCGCCTTCGTAATCTTCGGTTTCGTAAATCTTAATCCAGTCGGTGCCGTAGTGCGAATGCTCGCGGACGGCGGCCCGCGCCAGCCAGGGTGAGTTGACGTTGCCAGTGAGCTGCCACACGGGAGCGCCGGGGCCTTGACCGAACGGAGTGGGGACCGATGGAGCCGGATAGTAAGTGGCGCCGCGCGGATCGATCTGCGGCCCGGCCACCTGCAGCCGCGGACCGGGGACCAGGCCCTTGTTGATGGAGTCGCGCAATTCCACGCCGGCGTAAGTGAAGGCGGAGCCCATGTCCTGCAAGGTGGTGAAGCCCGCCATCATATCTTTCAGGGCATAGTTCAAGCCAATGAACGCCGCGCGAGAATCGTTGGGCTGCTGCTCCTGGAACAGGTGCACGTGGCGATCGATCAATCCCGGCAGCACGGTGGCCCGGCTGAGGTCGATGACGCGGACGCCGTCGGGTATTTTCACACTGGCGGCCGGCCCGACTTCGGCGATGCGATCGCCCTGAATCAGAATCACGTAGTTGCTCAGATTGGTGCCGGAGCGTGGGTCAAACAAGCGGCCGGCGCGCACCGCCGTCCCTTGCGGGGGCGGAGGCTGCATGGTGATCTGCGAGGCATCGAACGGCCCGGCTTCCGGCCGAACGGACTGAGCGCGAAGCACGAGTGAGGCGCCGGAAAACGCCAGCAACGCGAGTATCGCTAGGATGGTTCTCCGCGCAAGTCTGGGTTGCACGGATGCCAGTATATACTGTGGCGCAGCGCCATGCGCTGCGACTTGATGTTGGACATTTCCATTCCAGTAGCACCCCACCGGCGGCAGAGACCGCCAGCGTTACCGGCCTTTACTCAGAAGAGTGCGCAAGCTTACCGAGAGCGGCTGACCTGCCCTCCGTCCATTAGGGCGCGGAGCCAACACTCGTGTCTGCAGAAGGTCGGGAGACCGCAACTGGAAATCAGCAACCACAGTTATGCCGATTTTCCACACTTCCACGACGTGGTTTGACGCGCGGGAGTAGACCCAGATGGGACGCGCCCAAGTTGGGTGTGTGCTGGTGGATTCCAGGCCAGCCACGAAGAACTGGGAGTCTGGTGTCCAGGCACCGTGCACCACGCCATGACCGTGGGCGCCGTCGGAAGAAGTATCGTCGCGGATGAGCAGGATCGCGCCGCTGCGCGTGTCCTCGATGCGCACGATTGACTCGTCGTTGGCGTCGGTGTGGACGCGTGCCCGCAGTGCCCGGTCCGGCGAGATGTGGGACACATCTTTCTCCGCTTGGAGGGCCTGGCCGAGTGTGGCGGCGAGCACCAGAAACGCGATCACTAGAATGAGCCGGAGATTCATCGGGCACCATATTTCTTATCGTCCGCCGGAAGAGGAGTTATAGCCCGTCATACCCAATGCTCCATGTCCCTTTGCCGGTATATACTTGCTGGATACAGTACTTCGAGGAGCTTCGTATGCCCGACGAATCGAACGAGATGAAAGAGCAATCCGGAATCAGCCGCCGCAACATTTTCGGGGCTGCTTCATTGGCCTCTCTGGGAATAGCCGCTACCGCGGGCTCTGTGTGGACCCGGCAGGCCAAAGCGGCGCCGCCGCCCGATGAGAAGATCGAGGCAATCCCCACCTTCAAGTACGATCTGGAGAAGCAGACGCACTGGGTTGGGCCGGGTGGTTCGGCGAAGGAAGCCACGGCCTCCGAGTTCCCCATCTCGCAGAGTATCGCGGGAGTTTCCATGCGGCTGGATCCTGGCGCCATACGCGAGCTGCATTGGCACACGCTCGCGGCCGAATGGGCATACATGCTGGAGGGGCGATGCCGTGCGACCGTGATCTCGCCGAATGGCCAGGCCGACGTTTCGGACTTCGGTGTGGGCGATACATGGTATTTCCCGCGCGGGCACGGCCACGTCCTGCAATGCCTGGGGCCCGGCCCGTGTCACTTCCTGCTGGTATTCGACAACGGCCATTTTTCGGAGTTCGGCACATTCGACGCTTCCGATTGGATCGCCAATACCGACCGCGCCGTTTTGAGCCGCATCCTTAATTTGCCGGTCTCGGCGTTCGACCAGTTTCCGAAGAAGCAGTTGTACATCGGCCCGGGCAAGGTGCCACCGCAGGCCGGCGAAGACTTCCGCAATATGGAGTTGACGCCCAACCAGGGGTCGCACAAGTATCGCTTGGATCTGCAGCCGGCCAGAGTCTTTCCGGGCGGCACTGAGCACATGGTCACTGCCAAGGAGTTTCCGATTCAGACAACGCTCACCGCTGTGCGCATGGATCTTCAACCCGGAGCTTTGCGCGAGATGCATTGGCACCCGCATGCCGACGAGTGGCAATACTACGTGAAGGGGCGTGCGCGCGTGGCCATTTTCGGTTCCCACGGCCGTGTGCGGAGTGAGGAATTCGGGCCGGGCCATGTGGGCTTCATCCCGCAAGGCTACGGACACTACGTGGAGCAGTTGGGAGACGAGCCGACGGAAATCCTGATCCTGTTTAACAGCCCCGAGTACCAGGAGATTGCGCTCTCGCAATGGTTGGGCGCCAACCCGGTTTCCATTCTCGAAACGAACTTCGGCATTACCAAGGACCAGATCGACAAGATGCCGAAGAAAGAGACGGGCATTCTCCGCCGCGCCTGAGCTGCCGTGGGGCAGCGCCATGCGCTGCCAGCCCATTGAATTAGCTTTGGCAGCGCACGGCGCTGTCCCACTGTTCGCTATAATCAGACGCAAATGCGCGCGTCCGAACTATGCGTAGTATTGTTTTGCGCCGGTAGGCTATTCGCCGCCGATGCGACCTTGGCCGTGCCTGGTAACCTGAAAGCCGATGGCCTCCCTGCCATTTCCAGTACGGTCTTTAGCGAAATGGCGCGATACAACGAGTCGCGTTCCGCGCCGCTGGTGGATTGGCATCCCACGCGCCGCGAAATCCTGATCGGGACGCGTTTCGGCGATGTGGTCCAACTGCACCGCGTGGCCATGCCGGGCGGTGATCGCCAACAGCTAACGTTCTTTCCCGATCGCGTGGCTGGCGGCCGTTTCAATCCCGCCGATGGCGATGAACTGGTATTCAGCAAAGACACCGGCGGCGGCGAGTTCTTCCAGTTGTACCTGCTCAACCTGCACAGCGGCAGCATTACGCTGCTGACTGATGGCCGCTCGCGCAATGAGGATGTCCACTGGTCGCACGATGGCAAGCTGATCGCCTACACCTCCACGCGGCGCAACGGCCGTGACTCCGACATCTGGATCGAGAATCCGCACCAGGCGCAGAGCGCGCGCATGCTGCTGCAGGTGGGCGAATCGGGCTGGGGGATCGACGACTGGTCGCGCGATGGCGCCCAGATGCTGGTGGAACGCGAAGTTTCGGCGGTGGTTAGCGAACTGTATCTGCTCGACGTGGCCACCGGGCAGAAGACCAAGCTCGGGCCGAACTCAGCCGACAGCGGTTGGTTCGACGCCAGGTTCTCTGGCGATGGCAAAGGAGCCTATCTGATCTCCAATGCCGAGAGTGACTTCAACCAGCTCGCCTATCTGGATTTTGCTTCCCGGCGGGCTACCGCGGTTGGGCCGAAGCTCAATTGGGATGTCAGTGCCATGGAGGTGTCACCCGATGGCCTTGCGGTGGCGTACATCGCCAATGAGGATGGTTACGGAAAATTGCACCTGCTCGACAGTCAGTCGCGGACTGAGGTAGGAGGGCTTCCCCACATCGATGCGGGTGTGATCACAGCCTTGCGCTGGCGTCCCACCGGTCACGAACTGGGTTTTTCATTGGCTTCGGCGCGGACTCCCGGAGATACGTACTCCATCAACCTCGAGACCGCGCAATTGGAGCGCTGGACCTTCAGCGAGACCGGCGGACTGGACGCTGCTCAATTCTCGGAACCGCAACTCGTCCACTGGAAATCCTTCGACGGCCGTTCGATCTCCGGCTTCCTGTATCCGCCGGCGGCGCGGTTCACCGGTCCGCGGCCAGTCATCATCGATATCCACGGTGGACCCGAAAGCCAGTTTCGGCCCAGTTACGTGGGTGTTCGCAATTATTATGTGAACGAATTGGGCGTCGCTCTGATTTTCCCGAATGTGCGCGGCTCAGCGGGTTACGGCAAGACTTTTCTCAATCTGGATAACGGACTCAAGCGCGAAGATTCCGTGAAGGACATCGGCGCCCTACTCGATTGGATTAAGACGCAACCCGGCCTCGACGCCAGTCGCATCATGGTCACTGGCGGCAGCTATGGCGGCTATATGACGTTAGCCTCCATGACTCACTACAGCGATCGCATCCGCTGCGCCGTGGAAGAGGTCGGCATCAGCAATTTCCGTACATTTCTGGAACACACCGAAGCTTACCGCCGCGATCTGCGCCGCGTGGAATACGGCGATGAGCGCGATCCCAAGATGCACGATTTCTTCGAAACCATCTCCCCGTTGAACAATGCCTCGAAGATCACCAAGCCCATGTTCATCGTCGCCGGCCTGAACGACCCGCGCGTAAACTACACCGAAGGCCAGCAGATGACCGCGGCGCTGCTCCAGAACTACGTGCCGGTCTGGTACCTGCTCGCCGACGATGAGGGCCACGGATTCGCCAAGAAGAAGAACCGCGATTTCTTAAACGCAGCCACCGCCGAATTCGTCCAAAAATATTTGCTGGGAGAAAAATGACACCTCCGCAGGAGCAGGAGAAGAACCCTCACCGGCCATACGTGCCGGAAAACGTCAAGATGCGGGAGTTCACGCTGCGCGCGGTGCTCCTGGGACTGGTGATGACGGTTGTGCTGGGCGCCGCCAACGCATATCTGGGCTTGCGCGCCGGACAGACCATCGCCGCGACTTACCCCGCCGCGGTGATCGCCATGGCAGTTTTGCGGATCGGGAAAGGATCGATTCTCGAGGAAAACATCGCCCGGACGGCGGGTTCCATCGGCGAATCCGTGGCGGCGGGCGCGGTGTTCACGCTGCCGGCGTTCGTGATCGCCAAGGCCTGGCCTTCCTTCGGCATAGGCGACGCTTATTGGAAATCCACTGCGCTGATGCTGGTGGGGTCGGTGCTGGGCGTCTTGTTCGTATCGCTGATCCGGCGCGTGATGGTAGAGGATCGCGAATTGCCGTTTCCCGAATCGGTGGCTGCTTCGGAAATTCACAAGGCGGGCCAGCACGGCGCCAAGGCGGCCAAGTACCTGTTCTACAACATGGGTTTTGGCGCCTTCACGTTTCTGATGGGTGCGATCAACCTGTTTGCGCCGGACCGCGATTTTTTCTTCCGCGTGGGACAGTTGGGCAAGAGCACGCTGCGCCTGGGGCCGCTCGGCTCGACGCAGGTGCTGGGTGCGGGCGGCGTATCCACTGTGGCGGCGCCCACCATCAGCCCGGCGTACATCGGCGTGGGATACATCATCGGGCCGGAATTGGCGGCGTTGAATTTTTCCGGTAGCGTGATCGCCTGGGGCCTGCTGATTCCGTTGCTGATTTTTTTCCTCGGCCCGCAGTTGCAAAATTATCTTCCAGCCGGGTCCACCGGTGACGAAAGCTGGTTGGGCCTGGCCAACGGCGTGTGGCGTTTCATCGTGCGGCCGATCGCGGTGGGCGGCATGATGACGGGCACTGTCTACACGCTGTTCCGGATGCGCAAGAACTTGATGGCGGGGTTGGCCAAGGCATTCGCGGAACTGCGGCCCGGCGTCGTTTTGCATGAATCGGCCATCCGCACCGAGCGCTACATGGGTTTCAAGACTGTGTTCGCGCTGATCGGCGTCACGTTCCTGCTCATGTGCGTTCTCTATATCTATTTGTCCGGGCTGATTTCGGGCGGGATCGCGGCGGCATTAGTGATGCTGATCGTCGGATTCTTCTTCGCCACCGTCTCGGGATACCTTGTGGGGGTCATTGGTTCGTCCAACAATCCGATTTCCGGACTGACTCTTTCGACACTCGTCATCGCGGCGCTACTCATGGTTTCGATGGGCGTTTCCGGGCCCGGCGGAGTTGCCGTGGTGCTGGGCGTCGCGGCGGTAGTCTGCGTCTCGTCGGCCGTGGCCGGAGAACTCTTGCAGGATTTCAAAGTCGGCTATATTTTGGGCGGCACGCCGCGCTCCATTCAGATCGTGGAATTGATCGCCGTAGTCGTCGCCAGCCTGGTAATGTATTTCCCGCTGATGGTGCTGAACCAGGGAAACATCAACAAAGGCGGCACCGGTTTCGGCGACCGCGCGTTGTCGGCGCCGCAGGCGGGCCTGATGGCCTCACTCGCCCAAGGCATCGTAGGCGGCGACATGGCCTGGCCACTGGTGATCGCCGGAATTCTCTTCGGCATCGCCATGATCATGTTCAAGGTGAAGAGCCCGATGCTGGTGGCGATCGGGATGTACCTGCCGATCGGAACGACGGCGGCGATTTTCGTGGGCGGTATGATCCGCTGGGTCACGGACGTTCTTCGCAAGCGCGCGCGGTGCAACGAAGCGCAGACCGCTCGCGTGGAGAATGTGGGCATTCTGATAGCCTCGGGCCTGATCGCGGGCGAGGCCCTGGCCGGACTGGTGACGGCTACCTTCAACTTCGAAGAGTGGCCCGTGCCGGTGATTTTCAAGGACCCGTCGTACTGGGTTGGACTGGTGTTCATGGCATTGATCGCATATTTCCTGGTGCGGATACCCTTGCGAAACGCGGGCGATCCCAACGAGCCTGCGCCCCCCGTCGCAATGATGTGAACCATGCGTCCGAGAGATACATCCCCGGAAGCTTGGCGGGTGCTGATGGACCTGATCCGGCAGTTAACGCCGGAATAGCGGTTGCGTCGCGCGATGGAACTTTCGGAAATGGTCCGACTGGCGGGGGAAGCCGGGTTGCGCCGAGCCCACCCGAATGCGAGCGAGCGCGAAATCTTCCGGTTGGCAGCGCGCCAGCGATTGGGAGACGAACTATTCCACCGGGTCTATGGACCGGCTTAGCGAAACGCTATCTCAGCCCTAGTCCGTTTCAAACAGAGATTTCACCAGCAGCCGGAAGCCCGGAAGAGTCTCGCTGGATAGCTCGGCGTCCTCGCGGAGAATGCGGTCGCCGCGCTCGGAATAGGTGTAGACCTCTCGCGATTCCGGCGAAACGATCCAGACTTCCGCAGTGCCGCACTTGCGGTAGCGATCCTTCTTGCGGAGGAGGGAAGCGAACGTGTCGTTAGCTGAAACGACCTCAACCGCGAAATCCGGCACAAACCGTTGTACCCGTTTATCGGGATCCTCCAGTGCTTGTTTGGCGGATCCGAAGAAGCTTACATCCGGCCCATGGGCATTTCCGTTAAAATCGTACTCCTGCTCCGCCAGCACAGTTCCGAGCCGGTGCTTCTTGACGAACAGGGAGATCTCAAAAAACAGCAGGGCGCGAATTAGATTGTGTCTCAGAGTATTGCCGGACACGTCCACTAACTCTCCGTCGATCAGCTCGTGATTCTTCGCCTGCTCGGCCGGCAGGCGTTCGAAATCGTCAATGGTGAGCCTGGTGACAGAGGCCATACCAATATCCTACCCGCTCATCGACGCCAAAAACTCGGCGTTGGTCCGCGTCTTGCCCACCTTGTCGAGCAGCAATTCCATAGTCTCCACCGGCGACAGCGGGTTCAGCACGCGGCGCAGGATGAAAACCCGGTTGAGCTCTTCTTTGGGCAGCAGTAGCTCTTCCTTGCGGGTGCCGCTTTTGTTGATGTCGATGGCCGGGAACACGCGCTTGTCCACCAGTTTGCGCTCCAGGTGGATTTCCATGTTGCCGGTGCCTTTGAATTCTTCGAAGATGACGTCGTCCATGCGGCTGCCGGTGTCGATCAGCGCGGTGGCGATGATGGTCAGCGAGCCGCCTTCCTCGATGTTGCGCGCCGCGCCGAAGAACCGCTTGGGGCGCTGCAGCGCGTTTGAATCGACGCCGCCCGAGAGCACTTTGCCCGAGGGCGGAACAATGGTGTTGTAGGCGCGTGCCAGACGGGTGATGGAATCGAGCAGAATTACGACATCGCGCTTGTGTTCCACCAGGCGCTTGGCCTTTTCAATCACCATCTCGGCCACCTGCACGTGGCGCGTGGCCGGCTCGTCGAAGGTCGAACTGATGACCTCGCCGCGGACGCTGCGCTGCATGTCGGTGACTTCCTCGGGGCGCTCGTCGATCAGCAGCACGATCAGCGTGACTTCGGCATGATTGGCGGTGATCGAGTTGGCGATGCTTTGCAGCAGCATCGTTTTGCCGGTGCGCGGCGGAGACACGATCAGCCCGCGTTGACCTTTGCCGATGGGAGTCAACAGGTCCATCACGCGGCCGGAGTAGTTCTCCCGCGTGGTTTCGAGCTTGAGCCGTTCGTTGGGATAGAGCGGCGTCAGGTTGTCGAAGAAAATTTTGTTGCGGGCTTCTTCCGGCGGCTCGAAGTTGATCGCATCCACCTTGATAAGCGCGAAGTAGCGCTCGCCTTCCTTGGGTGGGCGGATCTGTCCGGAGATGGTGTCGCCGGTGCGCAGATCGAAGCGGCGGATCTGCGAGGGCGAAACGTACACGTCGTCGGGGCCGGGCAGGTAGTTGTACTCGGGCGCGCGCAGAAAGCCGAAGCCGTCGGGCAGGCACTCAAGGACACCCTCTGAGAAAATCAAGCCGCTCTTTTCGGCCTGCGTCTGCAGGATTTTGAAAATCAGCTCTTGTTTACGCAAGCCGGCCGCTCCGGCGATGCCCATATCTTTGGCCACCTGGTTGAGCTTTTGGATGCTCATGTCTTTCAGTTCGACCAGGTCGAGCGTAGGCGTGCCATTCTTAACGCCCTGGGCCGGCGATTTGCGGCGCTGGCCCGGCCCTCCGGGACCCGGAGCCGGCGGTGGCTGCGTCGCGTCCGCTGTAGCCGGTGGCGCGGCAGCGGCAGGATCGGCGGGTTTTGCGTCGCCTCCTTTGTTGTCCGCGGCGGGCGCGGCGGCGACTTTGGCCTTCTCCGATTTTTCGGTTTTTTCCGCTTCGGCGGAGGCGGGGATCGGCTGCTTTTCAGCCGTCTTTTCTTCTGGCGGGATGTTTACCGCGGTTGGAGTGTTTTCGCTATTGCTTGCCAAATTTCCCTCACTCCCCGGCCCGTTGAGGCCGAGAACGGCAGCGGCGTCACGCCTTCCTGGCGGATGGCGTCTAAGCCGTGCTCTAACTCAGAACGATTCAGTTTGTCTGTCTTGGTTGCGATTACCAGGTATTGCCTGCCATGATACTCGAGCCATCGTTTCAGGTCCAGATCCTTTTCCATCCATCCCCGGCGGGTATCCAGTATCAGGCACGAGAACTTCAGGTACTCTCTCTCTTGTAAATAGCTTTCCACCAGCTTCTTCCATTCCTGGGTTATGTGCCGGGGCACCCGGGCGTAACCATACCCAGGAAGATCGACGAAATAGAACGTGCCATCGATACGATAAAAATTGACCGTTTGTGTGCGACCCGGTGTGTTGCTGGTGAACGCCAGCCCTTTCTGTCCGACGAGGGTGTTAATCAGGCTGGATTTCCCTACGTTACTTCTCCCCAAAAAAGCGATTTCCGGCAGCCGGTCGGCGGGGAACATCTCCGGCTTGGCCGAGCTTACTACAAATTCGGCTTGCAAATTTTGAAACCGCTCCCTATGGTCACGGCTCGGTAAACGTCAGCCCATAGGGAGCGGTCAACCTCAGCCTAATGCGGCCGGTTCTCTTCCACGGGCTGCAACTCCACGGACGACGTCGATCCGGGCAGCGGCAGCGCTACGATCTCGCTCTCCAAGGCGACCTTCAAGACCTGATCCATCGAGTCCACGAAGTTCAGCCGCATGGTCTGCTTGATGGCATCCGGAATGTCCGGGAGATCTTTTTCATTCTCTCTAGGGACGATCGCTTCGAAAATGCCATGGCGGTGAGCAGCCATCAACTTCTCTTTCAGCCCGCCGATGGGCAGCACCTTGCCGCGCAGCGTGATCTCACCAGTCATGGCGACATCGGCCCGGACGGGGATTTTCGTCAGGGCGCTGGCGATGGTGGTGGCGATCGTGATTCCCGCCGACGGCCCATCCTTGGGAATGGCCCCTTCGGGAATGTGCAGGTGCACGTCCAGATTGCGGTAGAAATCCCGCGGCAGGCCCAGAGTGTGTGCGCGCGAGCGAAGATAGCTCATGGCGGCCTGCGCGGATTCCTGCATTACTTCGCCCAGCTTGCCGGTGATGGTCAGCTTGCCTTTGCCTTCCATCAGGGTGCACTCTACGGTGAGAATCTGTCCGCCGACTTCCGTCCAGGCCAAGCCCACCGCGGCGCCCACCTCGTTCTTCTTGTCGGCAACCAGATCGCGGAACCTCCACGGTCCCAGCATGTCGGGCAGTTTCTCGCCGGTGATCACATTCTTGCCGAGTGTCTTCTTTTCCTTGCTGCTCTGGTTGTTGACCACCTGGCGCGCCACTTTGCGGCACACGTTTCCGATTTCGCGCTCCAGGTTGCGCACACCGGCTTCGCGGGAATAATACTGGATGAGCCCGCCGATGCCGCTCTCGGTAAGTTCGATTTGTTCCGGAGTGAGGCCGGTCGCCTCCATCTGCTTGCGAACCAGGAAGCGCTTGGCGATCTCCATCTTTTCGAGCTCAGTGTAACCCGAGAGCCGGATCACTTCCATGCGGTCCTGCAGCGCCGGCGGAATGGTGTGGAGCACGTTCGCCGTCGCGATGAAGAATACCTGGCTCAGGTCATACTCCACGTCCAGATAGTGATCCACGAACATGTAGTTCTGCTCGGGGTCCAGCACCTCGAGCAACGCGGCTGAGGGGTCGCCGCGGAAGTCCATGGACATCTTGTCCACTTCATCCAGCATGAAGACCGGGTTTCGGGTGCCGGCTTTCTTCATCATCTGGATGATCTGCCCCGGCAGGGCGCCGATGTAAGTGCGCCGGTGGCCGCGAATTTCAGCCTCATCGCGCACGCCGCCGAGCGACATGCGGACGAACTTGCGGCCGGTGGCTTTGGCGATCGACATTCCCAGCGACGTTTTGCCCACGCCCGGAGGTCCGACGAAGCACAGAATCGATCCCTTGGGATCCTTCACAAGACGCCGCACCGCCAGGAATTCCAGGATGCGCTCTTTAATTTTCTCCAAGCCGTAGTGGTCGGATTCGAGCACTCCCTCGGCGAAGCGCAGGTCGCGAATCTCCTTCGAGCGCTTCTTCCATGGCACGGCCAGCAGCCAGTCCAGATAGTTGCGGGAGACGGTCGATTCGGCGGACATGGGCGGCATGTTTTCCAGCCGCTTCAACTCGGCCATCGCCTTGTCCAGAGCGTCCTTGGTCATGCCGGCGGTTTCGATGCGCTTCTTCAGCTCATCGATCTCGCTCTTTTCGCCGCGGCCCAGCTCCTTCTGGATGGCCTTGATCTTTTCGTTGAGGTAATACTCTTTCTGCGCCTTTTCCATCTGCCGCTTCACGCGGCCCTGAATCGTGCGATCGACGTTGAGCTTTTCGATCTCGATGTCGAGCATCTCGGCCACGCGCGTGAGCCGATCGATGGGATCGAAGATTTCGAGCAGCTCCTGTTTCTCTTCAATCGTGAGCTGCAGATTCGCGCCTACGGTGTCGGACAGCTTGCCCGGATCGTCCACCCGTATGGCCGCGATCATCGTCTCGTAGTTCAGGTTCTGGCTCAGCTTGACGTACTGCTCGAACAGACCCGTTACGCGGCTGATGAGCACATCGAGTTGAGGCCCCGGCTCCACTTTGTAGGAAGCGGTCTTGACTACGGCGCGGAAGAAACCTTCTTCATCGGAAACCGATACGACTTTAGCTCGCTCGACGCCTTCCACCAGCACCTTGATGTTGCCATCGGGCAGCTTCAGGCTCTGTACGATGTTGACAATTGTCCCAACGCTGTAAATCTCGTCAGGCTTGGGTTCGTCGATGGAAGCATCGTGCTGGGTAGCCAGGAAGATTTTCTTGTCGCCCGCCATGGCCTCTTCCAGCGCCCGGACGCTGGATTCCCGACCCACCACGAAAGGGGTCATCATGTACGGAAAGATGACCACGTCCCGGATGGGCATCATCGGCAGACGTTTTGTATCGGATTTTTCCTTTGAAGTCAGCATTGTTCTCCGTCGGGAGGAATGTATACCGGCTCCTGTCCCCGGTGCGGCCGGAAGTCGAGGATCCACCAGCCTTAGCCGGTGCTAGCCGGCCTTTTCTAATATTGTAAGACTGATCTTCTGGGTCAGGACCATCTCTTTGGTTACCTGGAACTCCCGGACCTTCTTGTACGAAGGTAAATAGTACATCAAATCGAGCATCAGGTCTTCCAGGATCATGCGCAAGCCGCGGGCGCCAACCCGCCGCTCCATGGCCAGATCGGCGATCGCTTCCAGGGAATCGTCACTAAATTTCAGCCGCACGTTTTCGAACTCAAAGAGCTTCTGGTACTGCTTGATGATCGCATTTTTCGGCTTGGTCAGGATCTGGATCAGCGCCGAGCGGTCCAAGTCTTCCAGAACCGCGTTCACCGGCAGCCGGCCGATGAATTCCGGGATGAAACCGAACTTGATCAGGTCCACCGGCTGCGCCTGCGATAGCAGGTCGATATCGCGCCGTCCGCTGATCCCCGCAACCTTTGCGGTCTTGTCTTCCTCCTGGAGGAACCCCATCGATTTCTTCCCCGTGCGCCGCGCGATCACCTTCTCCAGGCCCACGAAAGCGCCCCCGCAAATGAACAGGATGTTGGTGGTGTCAACAGGTGTAAATTCCTGATGCGGGTGTTTGCGTCCCCCCTGCGGCGGCACATTAGCCACCGTGCCTTCCAGGATCTTCAACAGCGCCTGCTGCACGCCTTCGCCCGATACATCGCGCGTGATCGAGGGATTCTCGTCCTTGCGGCAGATCTTATCGATCTCGTCGATGTAGATGATTCCCTGCTGGCACTTCTGCACATCGCCATCGGCTGCCTGCAAAAGCTTGAGGATAATATTCTCCACGTCCTCGCCGACATACCCCGCTTCGGTCAGGGTGGTGGCGTCCACGATGGCGAAGGGAACATCCAGAATCTTCGCCAGCGTCTGGGCCATCAGGGTCTTACCTGTGCCGGTGGGTCCAATCAGCAGAATATTCGACTTCTGCAACTCGACTTCTGTGTTCCGCAGGCGGTTCATGTGGATCCGCTTGCAGTGGTTGTACACCGCCACGGCCAGCTTTTTCTTAGTAGCCTCCTGCCCGATTACATACTGATCCAGGAATTCCTTAACCTCGAGCGGTTTGGGAATTTTGTTGGGAGTGCCGGACGGCGGCTCAGTCTTGTCATCTTCCAGGATCGAGTTGCATACCGCGATACATTCATCGCAGATATATGCCCGCGGGTAGTCGCTCGGAGAAGAGATGAGTTTACCGACTACGTCCTGACTCTTATGACAAAACGAACATCGCAAAGCATCATCAGATCCGGGTCGCTTCACGCATTCCTCTCCTCTACCGCCGTTGGCTTATCGGGCTGGGGGCGCCGCACGGGGTGGGAAACCACATTGAGTTCGTCTCCATTATCACCTGAAGCGCCTGCTAAGGCAATCTCGCTAATGGGCTAGGTACCGCCCCCGGCCCTACAGTAAATTCCTAACCTGTTGCATTACGCGGTTTTGCGCGCGTGTTCAAACAAATAGTTCAATGTTTTTTCGGTCTGGATCTGGGAAGCGATGCGGCCCATGGTCCCATCCTTCTCAAACCGCATCTGGACAGCCGCCAGCGGTTCTCGCTGCTGCCGTGCAATTTTTTCCACTTCCCGGTCGACTTCGTCACGCAGCGGCGCGATCGATTCACGCTCCGCGATCCGCGAGAGCAGCATCGAAGCCTTCACTTCGCGCACGGCCTTCTCACGCTGCGATTCCTTTAACTTTTCCCAATCCAACTTCAGCGAGCGGGGGTCCACACCGTCGGCCGCCATGGCGCGCAGGGTCTGCTCTACGCGATTCTTGATCTGCCGGTCGACGTACGCTTCCGGCACCGGAAACTCGTGGTTGTCCACCAGCTTCTCGATAATCCGGTTCTTGGCCTCCTGCTGCGCATCGTGTTGACGCTGGGCAAAAAGGGCCTTCCGGACCGCCTCCCGTAGTTCATCCATCGTGCGATAGTCGCCCAGATCCTGCGCGAACTCATCGTTAAGCTCGGGCAATTCCTTGCGGCGAATGCCCTTTACCGTGGCATGGAAGCGGATGCTCTTGCCCGCCAGTCGGGCCGACCCATAGTCTTCCGGGTAAGTGACCTCGAATTCCTTCTCCTCCCCCGGGGAAAGGCCGCGCAGGTTTTCGGTGAAGGCTTCGAAGGTGTCGCCACCGCCGATTTCGAGCACCATTTCATCCTGCTTGACGGGCTCGCCTTCCACCCCTCCTACGCTTTCGAGCGCGACCACCGCATGATCGCCATCGGCCAGCGGCCGCGGATCGATGTTGACGTATTGCGCCTTCTGCTCCTGGATCTCGGCGATGCGCTTGGCGATATCCTCGTCGGTGACCTCGGGATCCTGGTACGGCACTTCGATGCCCTGGTATTCCTTCAACTCGATCTGCGGAACCACCTCAAACTCGGCCTTGAAGCGCAGCGGTTCCCCGCTGTGGAAGTGCACGTCGGTAATATCGGGCGTGCCCACCACGTTCAGGTTTTCGGCCTCGAACTGCTTATGCAGATGTTTGGGAATCAGGCTTTCCAGCACCTGCTGCCGGATCTCGCCGGCGAACTGCTGGCGGATCAACGAAGCTGGCGCTTTGCCGGGGCGAAACCCGGGCAGCTTGGCCCGTTTCTGCACATTCGCAATCGCCCGGCCGGTCTCGGTTTCCACTTCATCAACAGGGATGGAGACCTCCAGCGAGTGCTTGCAACCCTCTACCAACGCCAAATGGAGTTTACCTCGGGAAAGAAGTGATGGTGTAAGTCCCATAATAACATGGGCGATCCCCGTTCGGCTGTGGGCTGTCGCCTCCTTTTTCGCTTGCCAGCTAAGACTTTTCGCCATGCGTCCGATGACAAGTATTGTGGACCTCTTCGTCGCCCGGCAGCCGATCTTGGATGGTGATCTAGGAGTCTACGGCTATGAGCTGCTACACCGGTCGAGCGCCATGAACGTGTATTCGGGGACAGATCACACGCTCGCCAGTTTGGAAGTTATCAACAACAGCCTCTTTTCCCTCGATATTGCTCAAGTTGCCCCAGGTATGCGGGCCTTCATCAATTTCAACCGGGACCTGCTCCTTAGTGAGGCCGCTTACATCCTTTCCCCTAAACACGTGGTTATCGAAGTTCTGGAGACCACTGTGATCGATGCCGATGTGCTGGCGGCGTGCCGCAAACTCCAGGAGCGCGGATACCTGCTGGCCGCTGACGACATTGTGAGGGCCGATCAGATGGGACCGCTGATGGATCTTGTGGATTTCATCAAAGTTGATTTCCGGGCGGCGGCTGCCAACGACGAGGAAGAGATCATAAAGAAGTACGGAGAACGGCATCGCTGCCTGGCCGAGAAGCTGGAAACCGAGGCCGAGTTCGAGAGAGCCCGTGAACTGGGCTACAAGTTGTTTCAGGGGTATTTTTTCGCGCGGCCGGTCGTTCTGCAGAGTAAGCAAATTCCCGCCTTCAAGATGAATTACCTGCGCATTCTGAATGCCGTCCATCGCCCCGACATGGAGTTTGGAGAATTGGAAAGACTGATCCGGCAAGAGGTATCGGTTACCTACAAGCTGTTGCATTACGCTAATTCCGCGCTTTTCCAACAGCGCACGCATATCGGTTCCATCAAACGCGCGCTGGTGATTCTGGGTGAGCAGGAGCTGCGGAAATGGACATCCATCGTTCTGTTGATGCACCTGGCGCAGGATAAGCCTGACGTTCTGGTGATGTGCGCCCTGGTCCGGGCAGCCTTCTGCGAAGCACTAGCGCCACTTTCGGGCGTGGGGGGACGCAAATCGGAGCTGTTTCTGATGGGAATGTTCTCCTTGCTGGATTCCCTGACTGGTTTTCCTTTGGAAGAGGCCTTGCGTCCGATCTACCTGGCGCCGGACCTGCGAGACACTCTGTTGGGTAAACAGCCGTCCAGTTTTCCCCTGGCCGATATCTATCGCTTGATGAAGGCGTACGAGCAAGGCGATTGGAATCAGGTAATCGACAATGCTCGCAGCTTGCGAGTGGAGGCTGACGAAATTCGCGATGCCTACTTGAGGGCAGTCAAGTGGGGCGATGAGGTGTTCAGTCTGCTTCCGCAGCTTGACGCCGTTAACGGCCTTCCCAAAGGGCACGGCAAGTCCACGCCTGTGCCAGTCGAGACCCACTGACCGAGGCACGCGCCGCGTGTCCCGTTAGCGTGTCCTGTCAGCGTTGACCCTGGCATCTCTCGTTGCTATACTCGCCGCAAAAGCTCGGGCTTCCGCCCGCCGTACTTGAAGTGTAGGAGGGGCATCTTGACCAGGCTCACATTTGCAGTGTCGCTATTGTTCGGACTGGCGGCTACCGGTTCGCTCTTCACTTTTTGGGGGGCGGAGAAGCCGGTCTCTTATGGAAAAGAGATCCTGCCTATCTTTACGAATAGCTGCTGGAATTGCCACGGTCCCACGATGCAGCTTTCCAAGCTGGACCTGCACACGCGCGAGGGCGCACTGAAAGGCGGGGAAAAAGGGCCGGCAATTGTTCCCGGAAAGGCGGATGAAAGCCGCTTATATCGCCTGGTGGCAGACCTGGAAAAACCCTCCATGCCGCTGGACGGCACGAAACTGACGCCCGAGCAGATCGCTTCCATCAAGAAGTGGATTGATCAGGGCGCAAACTACGATGTCGCACCGCAGACCTGGGCTCCCGAGGCGAACGTAACCAGCGCGGCCAACAACATGGAGAACGCCCCGCTGCCGGCCGGCGCGCGCGACTACTGGGCGTTTAAGCTGCCGGTTCAGGCCGCCGTGCCCGAGGTGTCAGCCAAGCTGACGAATCCGATCGACCGCTTTCTCGAGAAAGACCGCCAAGATAAAGGTCTCAAGGCCGCGCCCAAAGCCGATCGTCTCACCTTGCTCCGCCGCGCCTATTTGGACCTGCTGGGGCTGCCGCCCACACAAGCCGAAACCGCAGAGTTTCTGGCGGACACGGCGCCGGACAACTGGGATCGGTTGATCGACAAGCTGCTGGCTTCGCCGCACTATGGCGAACGCTGGGGCCGTCATTGGCTGGACGTGGCGCGCTACGCCGATTCCGGCGGCTATGAAGACGATCACGACCGTCCCAATGCGTGGAAGTACCGCGACTACGTGATCAAGTCGTTCAATGACGACAAGCCGTACAGCCTTTTCCTGAAGGAGCAGATTGCCGGCGACGAGATGCCGGGCCGGAGCTTCGACAGAATCATCGCAACCTTCTTTATGCGATCCGGCGCGCGCGTGGAAGCCCGCGAGAAAGACAATCCGCAGTACCGGTTTGACTACCTGGATGACGTGATAGCGACTGTCGGCAAGGGCACGCTGGGGCTCACGCTGCAGTGCGCGCGCTGCCACAATCACAAATTCGATCCGATCTTGCAGAAGGATTACTATTCTCTGGAGGCCTCGCTCTACGGCTACGTGTAGACCACTTATCCGCTGGTGTCGGCCGACGAGTTGCAGGCTTAGTTTTTTCACTAACCTGCTAGCATCGTCTTGTGGATGAGCAGGAAATCTATTCCCTGATCGGTGAGTCCGGCTTCGAACGCCTGGTGGCCAGCTTTTACCGGCGTATTCCACAAGACGATATTCTGGGCCCGATGTATGGCGACGAAGACCTCCCAGGCGCCGAACAGCGCTTGCGCGATTTTCTCATCTACCGTTTTGGCGGCCCTCCGCGCTATATTCAGGAACGCGGCCATCCCCGGTTGCGCATGCGTCACGTCCGCTTCGTGATCGGCATCGCCGCGCGCAATCGCTGGCTGGAACTGATGAACAACGCCGTGGACGAAGCCATGCTGCCCCCGGACGCAGCCAATGTTCTCCGCAACTTCTTCGATTCCACGGCCACGTTTCTGATCAACTCAGGTGAATAATGGCACAAACCTCGATACCGCTCGGACGAATCGGAATCTGGACACGACAGTTTGAAGATCAGCCGGCCGCCAAAGCGCAGGAAGCCGCGGCGGAATTGGAAGCGCTCGGATACGGCGCGATCTGGTTCGGCGAAGCCGTAGGCCGCGAGGCGCTCACCAACGCGGGCCTATTGCTGGCCGGCACGCGTCGCATCGCCATCGCCACCGGCATTGCCAACATCTACGCCCGCGACCCGGTGACCATGGCGGCTGGCCACAAGACCCTGAGCGAGGCCTACCCCGGTCGGTTCGTGCTAGGGCTGGGCGTAAGCCATATACCGCTGGTGGAACTGCGCGGCCATCGATATGAGAAGCCCATTGCCACCATGCGCGCTTATCTGGATGGCATGGACCAGGCTCAGTATCGGGCGGTGCCTCCGCCCGGGAAGCCCACGCGGATGCTGGCCGCACTCGGACCGAAGATGCTGCAATTGGCGGCCGAGCGAACCGATGGCGCGCATCCGTATAACACCAACCCCGAACACACGGCGCAAGCGCGCGCGATCCTGGGGCCGCAGCCTTGCCTATGTCCCGAGCAGGCGGTGTTGCTCGAAACCGATGCAGCGAAGGCGCGTGAGATCAGCCGCGCATTTCTGGGCATCTATCTGGGCCTTCCCAACTACACCAACAATTTTCTCCGCCTGGGGTTCACCGAAGCCGATTTCCGGAACGGTGGCAGTGACCGGCTGATCGACGCCATTGTCGCGTGGGGCGACGTAAGCGCAATCCGGAATCGTGTCCACGCCCACCACGCGGCGGGCGCCGACCACGTTTGCATTCAAGTGCTCACCGCCGACCCGAAGGCGCTTCCGCTGCCGGAATGGCGGGAATTAGCGCCGGCGCTATTGAGTTGACCTTAGGCTGTTGGCCCATGAAGTTTGGACATTTCGACTTTTCAGGAGCCACCCCACCGGCGGCGAAGACGGCGTTACGTAGCGCTGGCGATCTTGTCGCCGGCAAGGCAGCGCATGGCGCTGCCCAAGGCTGTTGGCCCATGAGCTGCTAAGCGTTCACGAATGCGGGTTGCGATCGCACTCGTCGTGATCACTTGCGCCGGCCGGGCGCAGTTCAAGACCACCGCTCCATTGGTGATCGCGCCCACCACCGTCACCGACGCCAAAGGGCGATATGTCGACGGATTGACGCCTGAAGATCTGACTCTCTTCGACAACAATGTGCCGCAGACGATACACCTGGATTGGATGACATACCCGATCTCTCTAGTGGTCGCTGTGCAGACCAGTTCGAATTCCGGAGCCGTGATCGATAAGCTGGGCGGCAGCGGCATTCTGTTTACACAGTTGCTGGCGGCGGATGCCGGAGAAACGGCGGTGATCTCGTTCAGCGACGGGGTGAAGGTCCATCAGGAGTTCACCAGCAACCCCGACTCCGTGATCCACGCGCTGCGTATGCTGCGCAAGGAAGGCGACACCGCGCCCATGCTGGATGCGATGCGCCAGGCGCTTTTGATGCTGGAAGCGCGGCCTGCGGCACGGCGGCGCATCATTCTCATGATTGCGGAGAAGCGCGATCGGGCCAGCGCCGCGAAGCTGCCCGAGGTGATGGAGCGGGTCCAGCGCCTCAATGCCACAGTTTATTGGTTGACTTATGCACCATTTCTCGAGCCGTTCACAGTGAAGCCAAAGACTGCCGAGGATCTGAAACCCGAGGCGGAGCGGATCACGAAACCGTGTGCCGGCTGTCCGCTTCCTGACGACACCCCGGTGCCTCCCGACTTGGGCCCGGGTAATCTGATCTATGGGATCGGCGAGTTGATTCGTTTGCACAAGCCGGATCTTTCCCGCCTGTTCACCGACACCACAGGCGGACGCACTCTAGGTTTCCTGAAGAAGAACGCGTTGGAGCAGGCAATTCAACTCGTAAGCGAAGAGGTGCATCGCCAGTACATCCTCAGCTTCGAGCCGAAGGGAGGCGAGCCGGGGGCATTTCATGCGATTCGGGTCACAGTGAAGAACCGGCCGGAGCTTCAAGTAAAGACCCGCGCAGGCTACTGGGCCCTGCAATGACCTTGTGGCGCGGGGCCATGCCCTGCGACTGGGCAGCCGCATTGGCGCTGCCCCACGTGCTCAACGAAACAGATCCATTCCAGGAGGCCGCAGCAGCGCCCGTGCCGAACCTTCCCCGCCGCGCCACTCGAACCCGCGGATCAACACCACAGGACTACCACTGGCCTTGCGCATCGGCAACCCCGCCGCCGCGGCCAGTTGATCGGCTACCGCGATGATCGTAGCGGAGAGCGGCCGCCCGCGCCGGTCCGTGGAGCCGCGAAGATCGTCGACCGGCTCCAGGCCAGCCACTCCGATGGCCACATCCACCAGCCCCTCGCGCCAGGGTCGCCCAAAAGTATCGGTCACCAGCACCGCGCCGCAGCCCAATTCCGCGCGCAACCGCCTCGCCGAAGCGTCGGGATCGTCCGGCAGCACGGTAGCAATGTCGTCGTTCTCGGTGTTGGACTGGTCCACTCCCGCGTTGGCACACACCAGGCCGAGGCGCGTCTCCGTGACGAGGACGCCGCGATCCATCTTGACGATGCGGCGCGATTGCGAAAGGATCAGCTCGATCAGGCGCGGGTCCTTGCCCCATTCGGCTGCCCATGCGCTGGCCAGCGCGGATGGCTGCATTTCCCGCAGATCCACGATGGCGCCTTCAGCCTTCGAAACAACCTTCTGCGCCACGGCTAGAATCACGGACGGATCGAGCGACTGCTGTTCCCGGTCCGCAGCCGCGCGAATGAGCGAGGCAAGGTCATCGCCGGGACGCACTTCGGGCAGAGTGGAAAGCGCGGTTATTTCAATACGCATGCGGATCGCAGGAACGAGGCCACCGGGCTCTCGGGCGCCCGTTCCAGAAGTTCGGCTACGTCCTCAGGCGTATCGATATCGAACATCAGCCCAGGCAGGCGCAACACATCGGCCTCCACGCCTTTCGAACGGGCCTGATCGAGATGCGCGCGGAAACTGCCCGGCCCGAAGCGGCTCTGGATGACATCGGGCGGCGTGCGCACCAGCGCGTTGGTGCCGGTGCCATCCGCTGAAGGCACAATCACCAGGCCGGGCCGTGCGGTTGCCGCGAGTTGCTCGAAATCGGCGGGCGTCACCAGCGGCACGTCGATCGGGACGAGTAGCGCGGTAGTGGCTCCGAGCTCGATAGCGCGCAGGCAGGCGGCATCCGCGGAGGCGCTATGGCTGGATTGTTCGGTCTCCTCAAACACCAGCGCGCCCAGGCTGCGGGCGTGTCGGGCGATCTCGGTGTCGCTGGTGACCACCACCACGCGGTCAATGCCGCCCGCCTGGCAGAGTGCCGCTATCGTCTGCTCGAACATCAACCGGGCCAGTGTCTCACGATGCGCGGCCGGCAGGAATCCGTTCAGCCGCTGCTTGGCGTTCTGCGGGCTCTTCACGGGCAGCAGCGCGAAGGTCACAATTTAATCCCCAACTCTCGCACAACCGTGCGCGCCAGGGCTATCCGCTCGCGCCGGCCGTGCATGATGGTGCCGGTCACTACCGGCTGCATACCCAACTCTTGCACCGCGGCGGCCTGCTTGCGGTCTACTTCGTCCAGCACGAACAGATTCACAAAGTCCTTGTACAGCTTGGCCACTTCAGCCGCGGCCGGCCGCATCTTCATGCTCTTCATCATTGCGGCTGCCGGGCCTTTCAGGGCGCGGCCTCCTACAATCGGTGAAATCGCGGCGACACTTTCGCGCCGTTCGGCGAGTGCTTCGCGTATGCCGAAAACCGCCAGGATCGGTCCCACGCTGATGAACGGATTCGAGGGGCAGACGATGATAGCCTCAGCTTTCTTAATTGCCTCCAGGACGCCGGAGGCGGCTATGGCTTCCTCGGCGCCGTCGAAGCGGACCGCGGCCACCCTGTCGCGCGCCCGCCGCTTCACAAAGTACGTTTGGAATTCGAGCTCGCCCGTGGCCGTGCAGATCCGCGTCCGCACGCGCGCGTCGGACATCGGAACCAGAGTGGACTGCACGCCCAATCGAGCGGTGATCTCCGCCGTCACCTCGGTAAGCGTGGCTCCTTGCTTCAGGCGTTCCGTGCGATAGAGATGGGTCGCCAGGTCTCGGTCTCCCAGTTGAAACCAGGTCTCGCCGCCTAGCCGCCCGAGAGCCTCCAGGCACTGGAAGCGGTCGCCGCGAATGCCCCAGCCCCGCTGCGGATCGGCCAGGCCGGCCAGGGTGTAGGTCACGGTGTCGAGGTCGGGGGAGATGTGCAGGCCGTGAATTTCGGCGTCGTCGCCGGTGTTGCCGATGATGAATAGCCGCTCCGGTGGCAGCACCCGTGCCAGGCCGTCCAGAAAACGAGCTGCTCCCACGCCGCCCGCGAGCGCTACAATCGGCCGGGCCTTCATCGGTGGGCGCCCTCGGTTGCGAGCCCGGTGATGCGCATTCCCGAATGCTTCACTTTGTAACGCAGGTTAAGCGAAATAAGGAGCGCGGCGGCATTTTCCAGAAGGCGAGCCATGTCCAATGCGCCGGCGTCGATGGCATTCACGCCCGGAATCATGGCAGCAATCTCCTGCACCACCGCCTTGGCTTCGGCGCTGTCGCCGCAGATCAGCGTGTCGCTATCGACCGGCTCATCAAGCCTGCCCAGAGCCTCGGCACTCAACGCATGGAACCCCGCTACCACCGTGACGCCCTGGGGCGCCAGCCGTGCGGCTTGTTGGGCGGCCGATCCGTCCCATAGCGTCACAGTTCGCGAGAGCCGGCCGCCAATGGCGATCTCGAGCGGCACAGTCGCATCTACCAGGATTGCGCCCGGCCGGAAACTGCCCCGAATCGACTTCAGAATTTCGACCTGAGCGGCGAGAGGTACTGTGAGAACCACAACCTCTGCCGCAGCCGCTGCGTCCGGGTTTGTGTGTCCCGTCACATTAGGCGAACCGGCCGCCGTGCCGATCTGCTGCGCAGTTTGCTGCGCCTTCTCCAGGGTCCGCGAACCGATCCGCACGGGAGCCCCGGCTTTGGCAAAGCGAAGCGCCAGGCCGCTGCCTTCCGCCCCGGTACCGCCTACTACTGCGATGGTTGTTTGTGCGCGCACTCATCCTAAAATAACCCGTACCGAACCTGCGGCGTATGGTGTACGCTCGAATTTAATCGAACAGGAGAAACCATGGCAGCGATTCCCGAAAAATACCGCGACTTAGTTGACAAGAAGGCCTTTGCACAACTGGCCACCCTAATGCCGGATGGCAGCCCGCACGTAGCGCCGGTCTGGTTTGAGTACGATGGCACGCACATCATACTCAATACCGCCAAGGGGCGCGTGAAAGATCAAAACATGCGCCGCGATCCGCGTGTGGGTCTGGACATTCTCGATCCCGACAACCCGTATCGCCATCTTTCGATCCGCGGCAAGGTGGTGGATATCACCGAAAATGGCGCCGTCGATCACATCAATAAGCTGTCGAACAAGTATATTGGGCAGGACTACCCGTACCGCCAACCGGGTGAAGTGCGCGTGATCTATAAGATTGAGCCAGAGCGCGCGCACGCCATGGGCTGAGCGATGCATTCGAGCCGCACCGCAGCGGGCATTTCACGGGCCGAGGCTTATCGCCTGATCCAGGCTACCGGCGGCGAGTTGCTGGATCTGCTGAAAGAAGCCAGCCGCATACGCGACGCGCGCACCGGCCCGGTGATCACATACTCGCGCAAGGTTTTTATCCCGCTCACGAATCTCTGCCGCGACCGCTGCGGCTACTGCACTTTCGCGCGGGTGCCGGGCGATGGCCAGGCGCATACCATGACGCCGGAGGAAGTTCTCGCCGTGGCGCGCGCCGGGCGCAAGGCCGGTTGCAAGGAAGCGTTATTCAGCCTTGGCGACAAGCCCGAGCTGCGCTACCCGGAGTATCGCGAATGGCTGGAGCAGCAGGGGCTCGGTTCTACCATCGAATACTTGCAGGCCATGTGCCGTCTGGTTTTTGAAGAGACCGGCCTGCTGCCACATGCCAACCCCGGCGTTCTGTCGCGCGACGAGATGCTGGAATTGCAACCGGTGAACATTAGCCTGGGCATGATGCTGGAAACCACGAGCCGGCGTCTGCTGGCGCCCGGCCAGGCGCATCACCGCTGTCCCGATAAAGTCCCCGAGGTGCGGCTGGCGTCTCTCGATACCGCCGGCGAACTTCGCATTCCGTTTACCACGGGAATCCTGATCGGCATTGGCGAGACTCCCGAGGAGCGTGTGGACGCCCTGCTGGCGATTCGCGAACGCCACGAGAAGTACGGGCACATTCAAGAGGTGATCGTGCAGAACTTCCGCGCCAAATCCGACACGCTGTTCGCCCAGCGGCCGGAGCCTGCCGCAATGGATGTCGCGCGAACGGCCGCCGTGGCCCGCCTGACCCTGGGCAGCCAGATCAATCTGCAGGTGCCGCCGAACCTTACAAGCGATGCCTATGGGTCCTACCTCAGGTCGGGCATTAACGATTGGGGAGGCATCTCGCCAGTGACCCGCGATTTCATCAACCCGGAAATGGCCTGGCCCGAGATTGCGACCCTCCGCTCCGTGACCGGTGGCGCAGGCTTTACCCTGCGCGAAAGGCTGGCGGCCTATCCGGAATATATCCGCGATGCCGGCTGGACGCCCGCGCATCTGCGCCAGGCCGCGCTGGCTTGGGCGGATGAAACCGGGCTGGTAAGATCGGAGCAGGAGGGCCGATGACTGCTGAGACCGGCATCGTTGCGATTCTCAACCGCGCGGCCGCGGGACGCGAGCTGTCAGTGGAAGAAGGAGCGGCGCTCTTCTCGGCGGAAGGCGATGACCTCCGGAGCCTGGTGTCTGCCGCTGACCAACTGCGCCGGCGGCGCGTCGGCGATCACGTGGCTTACGTGATCAACCGCAACATCAATTTCACCAACGTTTGCGTCAAGCGCTGCGGCTTCTGTGCGTTTAGCCGCAGCCACCGCGCCGAGGAGGGCTACTTCCTGCCGCTAGAAGAGGTCCTACGGCGCGTTCGCGAAGCCAAGGAACTGGGCGCCACCGAAGTGTGCATCCAGGCGGGGCTTCCTCCGCGGATTGCCGGATCGTTCTATATCGATCTCTGCGCCGCCATCAAGCGGGAAGCGCCCGAGATCCACGTGCATGCCTTTTCTCCCGAGGAAATTTTATATGGCGCTACGCTCTCCGGCTGCACGGTGGAAGCATACCTGGCGAGGCTGAAGGATGTCGGGCTCGGCTCACTTCCCGGCACGTCGGCGGAGATTCTCGACGACCGGCTGCGCGACATCATTTCGCCCGGCCGTATTTCGGTGCGCGATTGGATGCACGTGATCCGCAGCGCTCATGGCCTGGGCATCCCTACCACCGTAACCATCATGTACGGCCACATGGAGACGGCGCTCGACCTGGCCAGGCACGTTGACCTGGTTCGCGGAATTCAGAAGGAGACCGGCGGCTTCACCGAATTCGTGCCGCTCAGTTTCATCGCCTCCGAAGCGCCCATGGTCCGGAAGTCGCTGGTATCCGGAGTGCGCGCGAGCATCACGCGTGAGGAGGTGCTGCGCATGTATGCCGTCGCGCGTCTCATGCTCGATCCGTGGATCACCAACATTCAAGCTACCTGGGTGAAGCAGGGGCCGCAACTCGCGCAGGAGTGCTTGCAGGCGGGCGCCAACGATTTTGGCGGCACGCTCATGAACGAGAGCATTTCTACGTCAGCGGGCGCGCAGCATGGCCAGTTTCTGCGCCCGGCGGAAATCCGCTCCTGGATTCGCGAAGCGGGTAGGATTCCGGTCCAGCGCTCGACGACTTACCAGACGCTGCACGTCTTCGAGCAGGAGCCGGCCGAAGCCGAAGCCGTTTGGAGTGAGGAGCGCTTCGGCTCCTATGGCAAGCTGATCGGATCCGACGAATTCCGTTTTCGCGCGCGGCACTGATCGCCGCGTGTCGAGCCATCCACGGCGTCCACACCCTGACACGAAACCCGACACAGGCAGGAATGCCTGTGCCACTTACTTTTCCGGGGTGGCACAGGCATTCCTGCCTGTGTCTGGTTTTGCGTAAACGGAACCCGAAGTGCCTCATCGCCCCCGGAAGCATTCCCCGCTTCCAGAAGGAGAAACAAAGTGCTTACTGTGAAGTACCTGTTCGAAGCTGTCGGATTCGCGCTCATCGCGGCAGCCGCGGCCCTGGTGCTGTACGATCTCTATCGCATCGTCCGGGCGCAGGCCCCGGCGCGTCCGCTCGGATGGAAGCCAGCCGCTCGCCTGGCAGGTGTGGCGCTCTTTCCGTTGCTGGCCGGCATCGGCATCGCGGTAGTTCCAGCAAGGTTCTGCCGGCGTGCGTGTCAGCCAGATTTCCGGAACACTGCCGGGCACCCTGTATCCCGGCTTCCACCTGGTCGTGCCGCTCGTTCAGAGTCTGACCCTCTACGATATCCGCGACCAGATCTTCCAAACCACGCTCGAAGGAAAACCGGCCGAGACATTGAAAGTCCAAACCAAGGAAGGATTATCGCTGGGGCTCGCCGTGGCAGTCCGTTACCGCATCGATCCGCAACGCCTCGCTTTTATACAAGCCAATCTTCCGCAACCCGTGGAGAGCGAACTGGTGCCGCCCGTGGTGGCCAGTTCGTTCCGTGAAATATCGCCCGGCTACCTGGTCCGCGACATGTTCGGCACGCGTCGCGAAGAGATTCGCCGCGATGCGGCAGCCGCCATCACTCGCAAGTTGGCTCCCGATGCGATCGTGGTGAAAGAAGTGATGGTCCGCGATATTGAGCTTCCCGCCGAATACGCCAAGGGCCTGGAAGGCGTGCTGCTCAAGGAGCAGGAAAACGAGCGCCTGTCGGTCGAAGTCGAAGTCAAGCAGAAACAGGTGAAGACCGCCGAGCTCGAAGCCGAAGCCGAGAAAGCGCGCCAGGTGAAGCAAGCCGAGGGGCAGGCGCAGGTGACCGTGCTTCAGGCCAAGGCGCAATCGGACGCCATGCAGTACACGCTTCCGCTCAAGCAAAAGCAGATCGAGCAGACGCGCCTGGAGGCCGAAGCCAAGGCCCAAGCCAAGGTGATCGACAGCAAGGCTAAGCTGGAGCGACGCAAGCTTCTGAACCAGGCGGATGGCGACCGCGTGGACGTTCTGGCGAAGGCCGACGTGCAGAGGATGCGCCTGGAAGCTGGTGTTTTGAAGGAAAATCCCCTGGTGTTGCAGAAGATCATCGCCGACAAGCTTTCCGACAAAGTGCAAGTGATGATGGTGCCAAGCGACGGAAAGTATTTCTTCGCCAACGACCTTTTGCGGAGTGCCGCCCCGCCGAGCGTGCTACCGTTGGAACCGAATCAGTAGACGAAGACCGCTCCCTCTGGTCACGGCTCGGTACGGCGTCGATAACGCGCGAAAGGCGTTTGCGCTTACCGAGCCGTGACCAAAGCGGTCTTCGCTTGCAGCGGTTAAGTATAATCAGTTCGATATGAAGTACGCCGCCATCGTTAAGTACACTCCCGACGCATCCACTATCGCGAAAGCGCGTCCCGCTCACCGGCAGTATCTTACCGGCCTGCAGGAGCAGGGCAAGCTGGTGATCTCGGGGCCGTTTGCCGATGATGGCGGCGGCCTGCTGGTCTACGAAGCGGAGACGCCGCAACAAGTGGAGAGGATGATCGCGGAAGACCCATTCGCCATCCACGGCGTCTTCGTTTCGTGGGAGATCCGGCCCTGGAACGTCGTCTTCGTAACCCCCGGCCTGCTGTCGAAGTAAGATCTACTCCGTCGCTGCCGCGGCTTGCTTCGTGTTCTTGGGGGCCGCTTTCCGGGCTAAAGCCCAACGCCGCTTGGTGGCCGCGATAATCCGTTGTCTTCCGGCCGCGCTGAGTCTCCTTTTGCGTTTTGGCGCAGCGGCTGGGGAGCTCGACCCGGTCTGTTTCTTGGCTTCCGCCCAACGCTTCCGTTGTGCTGCCGCGATTCTCTTGCGAGCCGCGGCGCTCATCTTGCGCCGCTTCCGTGGGGTTGTTGCTTCCGTCGGCTCGACTACTGTGCGGCCGTCCAGCTGTGCTCGAAGTTCGGCGATTCGAGAGTCGATGTGAACCTTCTGAGATTCAAATCCCTGGATGGCGGCAGTGATAACTTCTGAAGTGAGTTTTGTTGGCATGGATAATGGCTCTTTCGGCCACATACATTCTACATGACAGATCTTGTCACTGGAATGGGCGCAGACCAAAAAGTTTCTGTAAGGAGTGACTCGACCTTTGTCGCGGCGGCCGGTTATTTACGAGTCACTCCGTTGCTTTACTGAGCCGCGACCCAAGGGAGCGGTCTTATGCGGGACAGACTACCCTGTTAAATCTCCAACTTGCCGGTGCTATCGCCATGCCGGTCTTCCTGTATACCAAGCTTGTCCAGCATAGACAGAAGCAGATTGGACATGGGAGTGTGGGGCGCATACTGCATGTGGCGCCCGCCCTGCAATTGGCCGGAAGCGCCGCCCGCCAGCACGATGGGCAACGGATCATGATCGTGCTGGTTGCCATTGCTCATGCTGCTTCCGTATAACACCATCGAATGGTCCAGCAAGTTGCCGTCGCCATCGGGTGTAGTTTTCAGTTTGTTCAGGTAGTAAGCCAGCATCTCGACGTGATACTTATTGATGAGCGCAAATTTGTCCATATTCGCACGGTTGTTGGCGTGGTGCGAGGCAACGTGGAAGCCGTCGCGAACACCGCTCTGGGGATACACAGCTCCGCTGGTGTCGCGCGCGTACATCATGGTGGCGACGCGCGTGATCTCGGCGCGGAAAGCCAGCACCTGCAGGTCGAACATGATCTTGAAGTGCTCGTCGAAGGATTCCGGAACGCCCACCGGAGCCTCCGGCAGTTTCAAATCGGCCGGCACCTGCTGCTCGGCCTTCTGAATGCGCCGCTCGATTTCGCGAACGTCGTCTAAATACTCGGTCAGCTTAGTGCGATCGGCGGCGGGCAGGTCGCGCTGTAAAGACGCTACCTGATCCATCACCGAATCGAGCAGGCTGCGGCTCTGCTGCTTGCGCGCGCGTCGGTCCGCATCGTTGCTTCCGTCACCGAACAGTTTTTCGAAAACCACTTGGGGGTTGTTTTCCATGGGCAGGGGTGTGGTGGGCGTTTTCCACGAAATCGTATTGGAGTACGCGCAGGCATAGCCCGAGCCACAACTCAACGCCACGTCTTCGATTGAGAGTTCAATTGAGGGCAGGGGAGTGTCCTGGCCAATGCGCTCGGCGGCGATCTGGTCGATGGTTTGGCCGACGCGGATGACATCCTTCTCCGGATGCACGCCGCTCAGAAACACGGCCGCCGACCGTGCGTGGTCCGCTCCGGCATCGGAGCCGGCGCCGCCTGCCGCGGGATGCGCCAGGTTAGACACTACGCAGATGCGATCGCGGAACTTGTCGAGCGGCGCCAGGGTCTCGGTGAACTCGAACCCCCCGCCTTCCTTGGTCGGCGTCCACTTATACATGGTGGCGCCGTGCGGAACGTAGATGCAGCTCAAGCGGCTCTTGGCGGCGGCCGCGGTCTTGCGAAGCGGCGTTTGCGCCGGCAGCATGGAATCCAGCAGTGGCAACGCCACGGTCACGCCCATGCCACGCAAAAACGTGCGGCGGGGAAGATGTTTTTTCGTAAGAAACGTCATACTTTGCCTCCAGCCTGCTTCACTCTCATCTGAAACGGTTGGCTTTTTACAATTCCCAAAATCAGCGAGGAAAACCGGTCGTCGTTGCGCCCGGCATCGCGGGCGATCGAGCGGACCACCGGCATGTCGTAGTACTTCAGGGCGCGGCCAGTCGCGAAAATCAGAAGCTTCTCGGTCATGGTTTGGACGAATACATCGGAGCGGGAGAGCAGCGCCTGCCTCAGGCTGGCGGGCCCGTCCAGTTTGGTCCCATCCACAAGTTGGCCGGAAGCATCGATGCGGCTGTCGCCCTCCGTGGAGCGCCACCGGCCGATCAAATCGAAGTTCTCCAGCGAGAAGCCGATCGGATCCATGATCTTGTGGCAAGCTGCGCACGTCGGGTTCTGGCGGTGCTCTTCCATCTTCTGGCGCAGCGACATAGGTTGCACGCCGCTATCGTTATCTTTCAACGGAGGCACATTGGGTGGCGGCAAAGGGGGCGCGGTTCCGAGCAGATTCTCCAGAATCCACTTCCCGCGCGCCACCGGCGAAGTACGGTTGGCCACCGAGGTCACCAACAGAAAACTCGCCTGGCCGAGCAGGCCGCGTCGCGCATCGTCAGTCACCGCTACACGCCGAAAACGGCTTCCGTGAACGTTGGGAATGCCATAGTGCCGCGCCAGCGTCTCATCCACGAACGTATAATCCGCATTTAGCAGATCGGTCACGCTGCGGTCTTCGCGCAGGATGCTATCGAGAAATAACTCGGTCTCGCGGCGGAAAGACTGGCGCAGATTGTCGTTAAATTCCTTCGCATCGGGCCGCGCGCTCTTCAGCTCTCTTAAGTACAGCCACTGTCCGCCGAAGTTGGTCACCAACGTTTCGGATCGTGGATCGGCCAGCATGCGCCGCGCCTGGTGCTCCAGCACGGCCGGATCGTGGAGCTTGCCCTGCATGGCGACTTCCAGGAGCTCGTCGTCGGGGATGCTGCTCCACAGGAAGAACGAGAGCCGCGATGCCAGCTCGAGGTCGCTGATGCGATAGGGGCTGCCATCCGGCACGCCCTCCGGATTCCGTTCGAAGCGGAACACGAAGCGCGGGTCCACCAGCAGCCTGGCCAACGCCTGCTCAATGCCGTTCTCAAAATTACCGTCTTTCCGGCCCGACTGGTAAAAGCTCAGCAGGGTATCCAGATCCGTGCCAGCGGGCGGTTGCCGGTAAGCGCGTCGTGCCAGCGCGCTGAGAATCCTCTTAGCGCAGGGCGCTTCCTCGCTTGCCGATGCGGGAGTGCACGTGAAGATACGGCGCCGGCTCGGTGTGTCGCCCGACCCAGATGGATTCAAGGGACCCGTGATCGCCACGCTGGTGACGCCCGAATTGTTGGGAAAGGTCTGCCAAATTTCATCGGCTCCGGGAGGAGGCTTGCTGACGAACGCTACTCCGACGGTCGTCGGTCCCGCTTTCACCGGAATCTTCAAATCCAGGGAAGTCACGGCGGACACGAGCTTGATGCGCTCGCCGTTCAAGGTGACTTCGAGTTCCTCCCCCGCGAGCGTGGTCGAGCCTAAGCCGATGTTCGCGGCCTTGGCGCGGATCTTGAAATTGTATTCGGCATCCAGCGGAAAATTGTGATGAACCAGAATCCCGCCGCGCGTCCCCAACGGCAGGCCCTCCAGGTGATCGCCCTGGGAGAGATCCGCGGACACGCGATAAGTGACCGTGGCCGGGGTGATCAGCGCATCGCCCACGGCCAGCCGGCTTATCTTTACGGCCGCGGCTGCGTATCGCTCCACCAGGGCAGGGGAGACCGCCAGTGCGTCCGCAATGTTGTCGAACCCTTCGCTCGAGTCATCGGCGGGAAGCAGGTTGACGGCATCGATATCCAGGGCGAGCAGATCGCGAATCGCATTGGCGTATTCGATTCGGTTGAGCCGGTGTAGCCCCGGATTCCCCGGGTTCGGCTGGAGTGCGGCGGCTCGATCGAGCTCCGTTTCCAGTTTGGCCGCAAAGGCGTCCAATTGCGCGCGATCCGGACGTGGCGCGCCGCTGGGTGGCATCATGCCGGCGCGCACCTTGCGCACCACTTTTTCCCATGTCTCCGGATTTTCACCCGGGTGAGTCACGTCCAACTTGTCGAGCGTCAGGCCGGCGGTCTTGGCTTTTTCGTTATGGCAGCCGACGCAATACCGGTCGAGCAAGGCGCGCTGCGGCGAGGATGGCTGCTGAGCGCTGAGAGCGCTAGCACCCGCCAACAGAACTGCCGAAATCACCGCGAGGAAATTGTTTAAGGAGTTTCTCTGTCCGAACCCCAGAGACGGGCGTTTTGCCCGCTTTTGCAACGGAAACAAAAGAGTTAGGTGCTGTTTTCCGGGCATTTTGCCCGTTTTCGGTCTTTCACCGATCCACAGGCCGCGCTCCCTCGAAGACGTGGGGCAGCCCTTCCGGGCTGCCGCCGCGCTTCTGCGCGGCGCGCCGGGCGGAAGCCCGGCGGCAGGCCGGAAGGCCTGCCCCACATGCTCCAGCATGTTGATCATTGCGCTTCGCTACCCATCAGTTTCTGAAGCAACGCCATGGTGCTGGGCTTCTCCTCGGGCGGAACCGTAGCAAGAAAGACCCCCTTCGCCCAAACCATCGGTGTGCGGCCTTCCTTGTCTTTCACATCCAGCATCGCGCCGTTCTTCACCAGGAATTCGAGGATTTCATTCGATCCCCGATTAACAGCGCCGATCAGGGCCGTGATTCCCATGGTGTTGCTCGCATTGATATCGGCGCCTTTCTCCAGGCACAGCTTCACCGCCTCCATCAAATGTTCCTTCGACTCGGTGTAGGTCTGCCCCACCGACCAGTTCACTCCGCTCGCCGCCATTAACGCAGTCGTTCCACCCAACGTCGCGATATTCGGATCGGCGCCTTTATCGAGAAGCATCCGCATCACGGCGACGTCACCCGCCAGGGACGCACGTAGGAACGTTGTCTGCCCGGTAAGATCAACCCACGAGATATCGTTGATGGGCATTACCCACCGGCGGATCGGCGGATATTCTTTCGTCCGCGCGTTCACGTTGGCGCCGCGAGCTAGCAGCACCTGGATAAACTCCAGCCAGGAGCCGCGGTCGATTCCTTGCTCGTAATTCTTGCCGTAAACGTAGTCCCGATTGCGGATGTCCACAGCAGCCCACAGCGGCGTGCGGCCCCACCAATCGGCCATATTTAAGTCGGCGCCCCGCTCTAGGAGGAGTTTGGCAACGTCCACGTGATCGTTGGTAACGGCCATCAGCAGCGGCGAAATCCCGTTGGCTTCCTGCTGGTTCACATCAGCTTTAGCGTTCGCCAGCGTGCGCACAATCTCGATGTGGCCGTCGCGCGCCGCGTATTGAAGAGGCGTCATCCCGCCGGCGGTGGCTTCCAGAATTCCACGCTCGGGCCAGCCGCCGCGGTTGATGCCCGCGCCGTGCGAACCGCCGCCCGCATTGGGAGGGCGCCACGCCGGAGTCTTTCCGGTCCTGGTGCGCGCATCCACCTCGGCTCCGTACTCGATCAGCAGTGGAACCGTCTCCGGCTGGTTCATTCTAACGGCCAACATGAGAGTCGTTTGTTGAGTGGCCGCATCTTTCGTGTTGACTGCGGCTCCATTTTGCAGAAGCGCCTTAACCGAGTCAAGGCTGGCGGCGCGCACAGCCGCCATCAGCATCGTCTCGCCGCCCTTGCCGGGAGCATTCGGGTCCGCCCCCGCCGTCAGCAGCTTCCGGATGATGGCGCCATTGCCGTTGGCACACGCGAAATAGAGCGGTGTGAGCCCGTAGCGGTCTTGCGCTTTAACGTTGGCGCCTGCCTGAAGCAGCAGCGCAACGGTATCCAGATCGTCGGTTTCGACGGCCCAGTGAAGCGCCGTGGTGCCATCGGAGAGCGGCGCGTTCACGTCCGCCTTTTGCTCGATCAAGGAGCGGACAGCCGCCTTGTCTTCTAGCTTGGCCGCTTCCGGCAGCGTGAGGCTCGCGCTGAAACTTGCGGCCGGAATCAGAGCCATGGCCGCGGACACACACAGGAATCGAATCATATTCTTTAAGCCCCCGCCTTCAATTCCATTACCAGACCGTTGGGATCTTTGAAACGCAAGAGAGCTTCGTCATTGGACGGCGCGACTTCCGCTCCCAGCTTCTTGAGCTTTTCGGCCGCAACTTTGCGGTCGAAACCCGCCACTCTGATGCAGACGTGATCCACTCCGGGCATCTTTCCAGCCGCCACGGTTTCCAATCCCAGCCTGGTCTTGGCAACCTGGAACCACGCGCGCTCCGGCTTCTTGGTGCGCGACACTTCCATACCGAAAAACTTGCGATAGTACACGGACGACTTCTCCACGTCCGATACCGCCAGCACGATATGATCGAACCCAATCGCTTGCACCGCGGGCTCGTCCTGGGAAATCCGCGAGGACGGTATGATGGTGCGGGCCAGCCCGCCGGGGACGCCTAACAATTGCAGCCGAATACCATCGGGATCGGCCGCCATTCCACCAGGCCCGCGGCCGGCGATTGGCACACCGGCGTCCTCCAGACTCTTGCGCATCTCTTGCGGCTTGTAGTTTTCCACCAATGCGCAGAAGTGGTCGATGCGGGGCGGCATGTCGGTGCCTCCGCCAAACGCAATATAGGAAATGCCGGTGCGCACGTAAAACCGCGGCGGCGGGTCTCGCTCCTGGAAAAGCTGGGGGTCGAAAATGCGGCCGTAGAATTTCGCGGTGGCCTCTTGGTCGGGCACGGTCATGCCGATGTGTTCGAGTCCACTGGTGTCGAGGGGCAGATCGGCTGCCTGGGCGAGGCCGCCGGTAATCCAGGGCGCGGCACAAACACCCAGCAATTGCAGCATCTCACGCCGGCTCGACCCGCCGGCCTGACGCTCAGTCACGTTTTCCCCTCCAGTTTCGTCGAGCATAATTATCTTACTAAAAGCGTTAACCGGCCGCGGCGGGTTACCTACCGGCCGACAGAGCGGGCGCCACGGCCGCCTAGCTCGGCTGCACCGGCGACAAGATCGCCGGCGTTACGTAACGCTGGCGGTCTTTGCCGCCGGTGGGGCTTCTCCTCCTATTGTTGCGGGGGCCGCGCGGTCTTCATATGATAAGCACCGGAGGTTTTTGGCATGGCACAGGCAACTCAGCGGGGATGCTTCGAGCGGATGATCCTCGCGGTGATCGTCGGCACATGGTTGTGGATGGCCGCACCGGTCTTCGCTCAAGGAGGCCAGGCCGCGCTTCCGAAAGCCCCGACGGATGTCAAACCGGGCAGCATTACTTATGACGAAATCCCGTACCCCTATCCGGTGTCGTTCCTCCCTCTGACGGTCTACGGCCAGGATGTCCGCATGGCGTACATGGACATTCCGCCCGCGGGACAGCCCAACGGCCGCACCGTGCTCCTATTGCACGGCATGAATTTCGGAGGCTTCTATTTCGGCGGGCCCATCGAAGCGCTTCGCAAGGAAGGCTTCCGCGTGGTGGTGCCCGACCAGATCGGGTTCGGCCGGTCGTCGAAGCCCATCATCCCCTACAACTTTCACGACATGGCCTTGAACACGCGGAAGCTTCTGCAATCGCTCGGCCTCACCAGAGTGGCAGTTGTGGGGCACTCCATGGGCGGGATGCTCACCGCGCGCTTCGCCGCTTCTTACCCGGACATGACCGAGCGCGCCGTGATCTACAACCCAATCGGGCTGACTGATCCCCGCTACCAAACGCCCTGGCGCAGCGCGGACGATGCCTACAAAGCCACCATGGCGCAGAGTCATGACCAGCTCTACCAGGGTTTTTCCGCCACCATCCATCGCTACTTTCAGACGCCTGGCGGGTGGAAGCCCGAATATGAGCAGTACGTGCGGATTCTTTACGCCCCCACGCTCAGCGCCGATTGGCCACGGCTGGCGATGGTGAGCACGCTGTACCGGCAGATGCCCTATCTCGACCCGGTGGTCTACGACTGGCCAAAGATCAAGTCGAAAACACTCGTCCTGGGCGGCGACAAGGATGGCGAGAACTTTCCAGCCTTGGCGCGGCACGCCGCCGATTCCATTCCCGGCGCGGAACTGGTGCTCATCCCCAACGCGGGTCATGTGCCGCATCTGGAGATGCCCGAGATCTTCAATCGCGAGCTGCTGAAATTCTTGAAATCGGATCCGCCGACGCAAGCCGACGGCCCCAACTCACAGCCCAATCTCTATCGCACCGTGGAAGCCTGGTTCCATTTGCCCGAGGGCAGGACCATGGGATCGACCAGCGCGGTGGATGTCGATCGCCAAGGCAACATCTGGGTTGCGGAAAGATGCGGCGTCAATACCTGCGAGGGTTCGAGCCTGGCGCCCATCCTGGAGTTCGATCGCTCGGGCAATCTCCTGAAGAGTTTTGGCGCGGGCATGTTTATCTTCCCGCACGGAATCTGCATCGACAAGGAAGGGAACATCTGGATCACCGACGGCCAAGCGAAAGGTGGTAAAGGCCAGCAGGTATTCAAGTTCAGCCCTGAGGGCAAGGTTTTGATGACGCTCGGCAAGGCGGGCGTGGCCGGTGACGGCCCGGACACCTTCAATCAGCCCAACGATGTGGCGATCGCTCCCAACGGCGACATTTTCGTTTCGGATGGCCACAGTCCGGGGACCGGCAATGCGCGCATTGTGAAGTTCACGAAGGACGGAAAGTTCATCAAGCAGTGGGGCAAGCACGGTTCGGGTCCCGGCGAATTCGAGGTGCCGCACGCACTCGCCTTCGACTCCCACGGGCGCCTCTTCGTCGGCGACCGGGCCAACAATCGCATACAGATCTTCGATCAGGACGGTAACTTCCTCGATCAATGGAAGCAATTCAGCCGCCCCAGCGGGATCTACATCGATGCCAACGACGTGCTCTATGTAACTGACTCCGAATCGACGGACCGGCCGGGTTATGGAAACAACCCGGGCTGGAAAAGAGGGATCCGCATGGGTAGCGCCAAAGACGGCACGGTGACGGCCTTCATTCCGGATCCTTCCCCCGGGACTGGCGCTACCAGTACGTCGGAAGGTGTCGCCGCAGATGCGCAGGGCAATGTCTATGGCGCCGAGGTCGGGCCCAAAGACGTGAAGAAGTACGTCCCCAGACAGTAGCTGCCCGAACACGCCGAAATGGAGGCCCCAGCCATGGTTGCGGTGGGCTAAACTATCAGGCATCTAAAACGGAGGCTGCGCCATGGCCTACGACGAAAAATGCGCTGGGTTCCTCTCAGCGCCCGTGCGCAACGCACGCCACTTCCGAGTGTCCGCCAGCCTACTGCTCCTCTTGGGCGCCGCTGCGCGTCTGCCAGGCCAGGACGACTCCCGAACCTTACTTCTCCGCGTAAGCCAGACCGTGATGGATACGATTGAGCGGCTCCCCAAATATGTGTGCACACAGACTATCGAACGGGACCGTTACGAGCCAGACCGCCGTCGCTTTGCATCGTTCGGTGGAGAACACGCACGTTCGTGCGACGAGATTGTGGCGGAATCGAAGAGCCCTTCCTGGAAACGGCGGTTGTCGTCATCGGATCGCCTGCGGCTCGATGTGGCCGTGAATCACAGCACGCCTGGCGTCGAGAGCGAGATGTACTCCTGGGCGGGCGAGGGCGGCTTCGGCGACCGCAGTGTGTTTGAAGTGGTGCGTGACGGCGCGGTCTCCACGGGGAGCTTTGCGTCGCTGCTAGCCTCGATCTTCGGCAGCGAAGGCGCGCTGTTTTCCTATAACGGCGATAGCACCGTCGATGGAAGAGTGCTCTCCGAGTTCGGATTCCGCATTCCCGAGGAGAAGAGCGATTACTTGTATCTTTTCGGGAGGGGACGCAAACAACAGACAACCATCGCGTATCGCGGCACATTTCTGGTGGACCCTGAGACTGCGGAGCTAGTGCGGCTGTCCATCCGCACCAGCCAGCTTCCTACTGAAACCGGCGCCTGCGAGCTTTCCCAGAGCCTGGACTATGGGCGTGTCAGCCTGAATGGCTCGGACTTCCTGCTTCCCACCGAAGCACGGGTCTCTCTGATTCACACCGATGAAACCGAGGCCGACAACCGCATCAGATATTCCGCGTGCCACGAATTTCGCGGAGAAGCCACGGTGCGGTATGAGCCGGCGCCGGCAGCGGTACCACCGGCTTCCCGCGAGCAGTCCGTGCGGGCGCTCGCCTTACCTCGGGGGCTACCTTTCCGGCTGGCTTTCACGGAGCGCATCGATACGGCCACTGCCGCGGCCGGAGATCCGATCCGGGCCAAACTGACAACGGCCATTCGCGACCAATCCTCCAAAGTTCTGGTCCCGGAGGGGAGCACGGTGACCGGCCGCATTATGAGTATCCGGCGCTTCTACCCGGCGTCGAGAAAGCAGACCGGAGACGCTCGCGAACCCAAACGGCAGTACCCGCCCTTAGAGCTCACTGTCAGTCTGGAAACGCTGGAGGTGGATGGGGTATTGCACCCGTTCAAGGCCGCCTTCGACGCCCGCGTTCAGAGGTTTGCGAAAGCCACCGGAGTGCTATCGCGACAAGTGGAGATAGGTTCTCTCGATCGACTGCAAGATCCCGACGCCGGTGTATTCTACTTCTGGGACGAAACCCCAGGCTATGTGGTGGAGAGCGGGATGGAATCGAGCTGGCTGACCAAAGCGCGCTAAACCTGGAGAACAGGCTAGTTGTTTTTCGTGGAGCGGTAGCCGCACCGGCGGCAAAGACCGCCGGCGTTACGTAACGCTGGCGATCTTGTCGCCGGCCCGCCGCACAGCGGCACAAAAGCGCGCTTGGCCCGCGCCGGCAGACCACGAACAACGATGCCGATAGACCCGACCCCAAACGGGGTCTGCCCCACAAAGAGCACAGCTATCGGCTGGACTTCCGGGAGGAGAGGGTTTCCGCGGGAACCTTGAGCCGATAGCCAATGGTCGGCTCTGTAACCAGATACTGGGGGTGCGTGGGATCGGGTTCCAGTTTCTGGCGCAACTTCCTGATGAACAGGCGCAGAGAATGCACGCCTCTTTGCGGATCGGCGCCCCATAACATCTTCACCAGCTCCTCGCAAGGTACGGTGTGGTTAGCGTGCGACGCCAGGTATTCGAGAATTCCGTATTCCTTGGGGGTCAAGCGAACGTCGTGGTTAGCGGCTCTGACCACGCGTGCATCCAGATCGATCGTGCCGGCGCCAAACCAGAGCCGCCGCGGGCGATTACTTTGTGAGCGGGCACGCCGCAAGGCGGCGCGGATGCGCGCACGCAGCTCGGCGACGATCACCGGCCTGGTCAAATACGCGAGCACTCCCGTCTCCAGCACAGCGATTCGATTGCTTTGTGCGGTGCGCCTGCCGACTACGATCAGGGACGTTTCCGGCAAGGCGTCGTGCCAGGCGCGGGCGGCATCCAGCAATCGCGTGGTCAGGCGCTGTATATCGAACAGCACCAGGCAGTAGCCTTCAGCGGGAGCGGACGTGTGGGTTTCGAGAGCGGCCTCTACTAACTCGCAACCCTCCTCCCGAATCAGCGTCCGGAACAACTCGCAGCTGCCATCCTCCTCATACAACAAAAGGGCCCGTGGAGGTCTCATGGCGTCTTTCCTGGTTGGCGCGAGCGATTGGGCCTGGCCCTAATTCGTTTCCGACCCTCACCGCCCGTTGGGAGCAGCAACCGCGTGAACCATGGGTTGGGACAACACAGCCGCATTCATGACAGGGGCCGGAATTTCCAGGATAGTTTCGTCCACCGCGGCCAGCGCTTCCCAAGGCGCGGGAATCTCCTGCAGGTAACCCAGCACGATCGCTCGTTGGACCCATTGCGAGATCAACTGGCGCGCGCGCTCCATGGTCACACCGTAACGTTCACCCAATTGGGCGCAGGACCAGTTGCGAACAAAGTAGAGATCCACCAGCCGCCATTGGATATCGGATCGCGATTGACACGAGAAAATCGGGACCTGGGCCGGAAAGGACACCTCATGATTCTGAATGGCGGTCCGTAGACGGCGGAGACTGGTTTGCGCGATGTTCACCGAAACCTCAAGGCGGCAAAGCGCCTTCAGGTCAATTGTGGAAGACATATCGTGAAAAAGGCATAAAAGACATCTAACAAACCGATTCCATCGGCCAGCGCGGCATCAGTCGATCGAACCGATGCCGGCTTCAGCAGCCTCAAACGTTGCTGCGCGCTCCGCCGGATTGCAAAACCGATACCCCATCCATGGCACGGTTAACAGGTATTCCGGGTGCATGGCGTTGTTTTCGATCTTTTTTCGAAGGCGTTTGATATAGGTTCTGAGGTATTCCAGCTCGCAGCCGTACTCCGGCCCCCAGATAGTCCGTAGGAGTTTGCCATGTTCGATCGGAGTATTGGCATGCTGCATCAGGTACGAAAGCAGGGAAAACTCGATGGGAGACAAGTGAACTTCCACGCCTGCCCTGCGCAGGCTGCGGCGCTCTATGTCCAGTTCCAGGTCCCCGACCTGCAGCAGAGCTCCGTTGGTGGGGCGGGTGGCAAGTCTCCGGCTAACTGCCCGCAAGCGCGCCAGCAGCTCACGCAGGCTGAAGGGCTTGGTGATGTAATCGTCGGCCCCGGCCTCGAGCGCCTGGATCTTGTCCTCCTCGGTGTCGCGAACCGTCACCATGATGATGCCGCCTTGAGGATGGATGGAGCGGAGCCGCCGGCACGCTTCCATACCGCCGATCCCCGGCATTTCAATGTCGAGCAGCACCAAGTCGGCTGGCCGTTGGGCAATCTCTTGAATGGCCTCTTCGCCAGACCGGGCCTCCTCGACGGCATACCCCTGGGCGAGCAAGGCATTCCTCAAAGCCCGCCGCATCGCGGAATCGTTGTCGACCACCAAGACCTTAACTGGCTTTGCGCTCATGTTTTCGCTCCTCTTTTGCAACCGGCAATCTCAAGTAAAAGGTGGTGCCCTGCCCGTACACGTGCTCGGTGTCGAGTTGCAGAGTGCCGCCATGCGCCAAGACGATTTTCTTCGCTACATACAGACCCAGGCCCGTTCCGGACGCATAATGCCCCGCGGCGCCGCGATAGAAACGGTCGAAGATCCGATGCTGTTCTTCGGGGAGGATCTCGCTGCCTTCATTGGTCACGCGCACGATCGCAAAACCATTCACCGAATCCACCGTTATGGTGATCGTGCTGGCAGGCGGAGAGTACCGGAAGGCGTTGTCCAACAGTTGAACGATTGCGAGGCCGAGCATATCCGGGTCCGATAGGACTTCTACACCCTCGTCGCCGCTGTTTATAACGATGGTGTGACCATCGGCCAAATTCCGGTAGGGATCCGCCAAAAGCGCCACTACCGAGGACAGGTCCGTGATTTGTAATCTCGGTTGGATTTCATCGCGATCCAGACGTGCCATGCGCAGCAACCGCGTAGTGAGACGCCCCAATCCGGCGGCCTGGGTCTCGATGGTTTCCACCATTTCGTGCTGGCCGGGGACGAGGGGTCCGGTTTCGCGAAGACTTCCCGCCGCCGTCAGGATGGCCGCCAGCGGGGTCTTAAACTGGTGCGCAAACGCATCGAGAATCGCCGAACGCAGCACTTCTATCTGGGCCGCGGCGGCAGCTTCACTGGCGGCTGTAAATGAGTGCGCCCGCTGAACCATGGCAGCTGCCAGGACGGCCAGCGGCCCGGAGATTGACTCCGCGCGCGCCAGACCTTCGAACCCGGCGGCGCCGATCGGTTGCCCGCTTACTCTCAGGCATCGCACCGCGGTCTTGGCGCCCTCATCCAGATAGTCGCTGTCCGAGATGTAAGCCTCTCTAGTCCGGTCGCTGAGCGCGTGCTCAGAATTACCGTCGCAGGTGACGGCGCCGGCCATGCCGTCGAACAGGCACACCGAGCGCAAATCGAAGATTTCCCGGAAGATGCCCAGGTATCCTCTCTTCACGGCAACCTGGGGGCTGACCGAAACCAGGCGGGACGCCAGGTCATACAGGCGCGCGAGATCTTTCCGACGGGCCTCGGCGTTCCGGGCCTCTTCGCGTGCCTTGGACGCCAGCCTTGTGATGACCAGCGTGGTTACTAAAAAAGTGATGAGTGCCAGTCCATCCAACGGGCTGCTGATTCGCAGCGTTAGCATGGGGGGGATGAAGAAGTAATCCAGGCACCCGATCGCGATCACCGAAACTATGGCGGAAGCAGTGAAGCTCGCGAAAGTCGATTGCAGCACGACGAGCAGGAGATAGAGGCAGCCGGTGATGGCGAAGTCAAGGTGAAGCGGATAGCAGATTGCCGTGATCGCGGCCACACCGGCGATGCCGAAAGCAACATGCTGCACCGTCCGCCGAGATTGCGAAGTCTGCACACTATCCATGGAAAGGGCCTTCGATCCACCCACCAAATGCGAGGCACCTCACGGTCTGGCTCGATCAGTTGAATGGAGTAGCCCGATTCAGGACGGGGAACCGGTGTTCGTATGATTGTGCAGGTTGTCCTGTGAAAAAGGCATGAACATTTGAGTGATGAAAAAAGCATGAAAATCATAAAACCCGCGCCAGTTGCACATTTCCGACTCGATGTTTAGGACTTTTTCATTAGTTGCCGCGGAATATTTATTTTTCGTTCACGCTTTCGATCGCGGGAACCGCCCTTGGCACTCCGCTTGCCCCCAGCCCTGGTGGCCACCCCTACCCTCCGCAAACCCCGGCGCTAAGATGATAAGCGTGGCATTGGCACCCGGATCGCGAGTTGTCCTCAGTCGTTTGGGGGATTCCGCCAAGTGCGCCTTAGCGGGCAGCATGGCCGTGGCGTTGGTGACCGGCCTGTGCTATCGGCTACATTCCGGCTTTACTGTCTCCAGCTTCCTCTATCTGCTGATCGTCCTTTTTCTATCGTTGACGGGGGATTTCGCCTCCTCGATCGTGGTCTCGCTGGCGGCGGTGGGATGCCTGGATTACTTTTTTGTTGATCCGCTTTACTCGTTCGCGATAGGCGAGCGCATGGATGCGGTCGCGTTGTTGGCCTTTCTTACTACGGCATTGGTGGTGACCAGACTGGTGTTGCGGGTGGAGGCGAAAGCGGAATCAGCCGCACGGCAGAGAGAACACCTGGACCGTCTGTATCGGCTGGCGCAACGGTTCCTGGCGATCAAGCCGCTGCCGGCGTTGGGAACGGATTTTCTGGACCTGTTCCGCGGGATGTTCGGGAGCAGGGCGGTTAGCATGTTCGACGCCGACGCGGCCGAACTGTATTCGGTCGGCCGCTCGGAGAAAGGTCTTCCGGAGAAAACTCGCGATGCCTACCTTTCCGGTTCGGACATAGACGATTCCGTGTCTGGCATTTCGGTGCGCCGCTTGCAAGTTGCGGGCCGGATTATCGGCGCCATCGGATTCGAAGGCCTGGAGCACCCTGAGGAGACCAGCGGTCCGCTGGCGGCGCTGGCCGCTCTGTTTCTCGAGAGGATGCGGGCGTTGCGCGATGCCAGCGCAGCCGCGGCGGCGGCCCAAACGGAAGTCTATCGCTCAGCGGTTCTCGATGCCCTGGCTCACGAGTTCAAGACTCCTCTCGCCACCATCCTGGCTGCCGCCGGGGGCATCCGCGAAGCGGGACCACTGATGCCGGAACAGTTGCAAATGGCCGAGATGGTGGAAAGCGAGGCGGCGCGCCTGGGCGGCCTGGCTTCCCGGCTGCTGCGCTTAGCCCGGCTGGACCGCGAAGAAGTCATACCACGTATGGAGGCTGTCGACGCCGGGTCGATTGTCGCGCACTTAGTCCAACAGTACGCGCGGCGTTCGCCGGACCGGCGGATCTGTGTCACTCCCCCCGGTGTGTTCGAAGTGCTGGCCGATCCGGAGTTGCTCCGGCTGGCGCTGAGCCAGCTCCTGGAGAATGCCTGCAAATATTCCCAACCCGGCTCGGCTGTGACCGTCGAACTGGAAAAACACGCCGTAGACATTGCCATCCGCGTGTCCAACAATGGGAGCTCCATTTCCGCTGCGGATAAGCTGCGAATTTTCGAACGGTTTTACCGCGGTGGGGATGTTAACCATCTGGCGCCTGGTTCGGGTCTGGGCCTGTACGTGGCGCGGAAGATCGCGACTGCTCACGGGGGCCGGCTCGATCTCGAATCCCAGGCCGGATCGGAGGGTGAGGTCACCTTCCGGCTCACGATACCCGCTCTACAAGCTGAACCTGACTATGTCGTCACAACCAATTAGCGTTTTAGTCGTGGATGATGAGTTTGCTCTGCGCAAGGCGCTTCGAACGTCTCTCAGCGCGAGCGGATTCACCGTGGAAGAAGCTCGCAACGGCGAAGAGGCGCTGGGAGCGTGCCGGCAGCGGACGTTCGATCTGGTGCTGCTCGACATCAACATGCCGGGTGTCGGCGGGATCGAGGCATGCCGTGTAATTCGAAGTCTGGCGCCGAAGACCGGAATCGTGATGATCACGGTCCGGGATGCGGAGAACGATAAGGTGAGCGCGCTGGAGGCCGGCGCGGACGATTACGTCACCAAACCCTTTCGCCTGCGCGAGCTGGTGGCGCGGCTCCGCGCGGTCCTTCGCCGGATTCATCCGGAGGAAACGCCCGAGCTGTCAGTATTAAAGGCGGGCAATCTAGAGATCGATCTGACCCGCCATCTCTTGCGTCGGGACGGGGAATTGATCCATCTTTCGCCCAGAGAGTTCGAACTGCTGGCGTTCATGATGCGCAATCAGGGAGTGCCATTGACACACGTGAAGCTGCTGCGGACCATCTGGGGCGTCGAGTACGGCAATGAACTGGAGTACTTGCGTTCCTACGTCAAGATGCTGCGCAAGAAGATCGAAGAAGATCCCTCCAAACCCGAATACATTCTGACGGAGCCATGGGTGGGATACCGTTTTCGGAATCCATCGGACCCGGACGCTCCGTCGGTTGGGATGGACGACGAATAGTGGCCGTGACTCCAGCCGTCGGTCTCCAATCCTCTGCGGAAGTCGATAAACTGAAGGGATGGCGAAGGTTATGGATCCCCGAGATCTACGTGACGATCGAGCGGTCATCCCTGGCCTCAAACCGCCGGTGACGGAATTCTGTCCCACTGACGACGGAGATCCGTCCGAAGTCGACGCTTTCAATCGGATGATCAGAGAACTCCGTAATCAGAACTCGGCCGGCCGCAATGGTTCGAGATGGAGACGCAAAGTGGGAAAGCGGTACTTTGGTTCGTCACTGCGGCGACCGTGCCGCGGTTCTTTCTCTGCTGCCCGTCCGCAGCCCGGCTCAATCGGCTCAGGGGAAAAGGGGAAGTTCGAAAAAGGGGCCGCCGAGAAAAACTGGCTGGAGAGAGACCCCTTTTGACGATGCCCGGTACATGCGATGAAAATTCCAGTGTTTGTGTCTGCTCCCACCGTACTCAACTCGAAACAAGAGGGATCTCGGAAGCTCATTCTCCGGGAACTTGATCGCAACGGGCTGGAACCGCGCGCACTGGGCCGCTCTGACTATCCGACTGAACTTCCGCTTCGCGAAGTTCTCATGATTGCCCGTCGTTGTGCGGGCGGTATTATTCTAGGTTTCCAGCAGTTCCGAGCTGACTCGGGTGTCTGGAAGGCGGACACTAGTGAGGAGAAGCCTTGCGATCCCCCGACTATATTTCCATCGCCCTGGAACCAGCTCGAGGCAGGAATAATCTTTTCACTTGGGCTTCCTCTACTCGTCTTTCGAGAAGTGGGTATTTCCGGTGGCGTTTTCGACCACGGTGTCACTGACGTTTTCGTTCACACGATGCCTCCGCCGAGTTTAGCCAAGTCCGCTAAGACGCCATTCTCAGCCGTGTTCCTGAAATGGCAGGCACAGGTTCGTAATTGCTACTACCGCTGAAAAGACTCAGACCCGTCCCGCCGTATATATATTCTGAAAACATCGGCAGCATTCTGTTTGGCTAGTATCAGTATTGATGGCGTCGATCGGGCGCGGAGTCACTTGGAGAGGTTCTAGGCGACATCCCTTCGGGCAACCCACATTGTATGTTCTCGTGAGATCGCGTTCTCCGCGTTTGCAACAAACGCCGACAGCTCCGTTTCGGTGTGAATATGTCGCGACTGGGCTTCGATCAATCCAAGTTCAAGAGCAGCTAATGGGTATGCTTGTGCCAGATCTTGATAACGTTTCAGCTGAAGCCAAGCCATCGCGGCTGCGGCTAGAGCCGAACACGCGCCAGTCGGATTCACAGGCGGGTCTGTTAGGCGGATCATGAAGATGGCGGACAAGAGCGCAGCCGCCTGGCAGATGGTCGCGACCCAAAACCATTTCGTGTGTAGCGTCCCGCTTTGATCTGCCTTCCCTGCGTACCAGCTACGCTGGTCATGAATCCTGCCGTTGACATATAGCGAGAGCCGATCCTGTGTGCTCCGCTGTCTGTGGGCAGACATCTCCGTCGTGATCTGAGGGGCGTCGGCCGACTCCACTGCATATTTCCCCGCAAGGCTGCGTCGCTCTTGGAGAATAGAACGTAATTCGTCGGCAAACCGTGCATCGGCAGCTTGCGGCTGCATGTCAATGCTATAGGGCTCCCCCCCACGATGTAGCGCCAAGAGATCGATTTGACAGACTCTGCAACTGCTCTGGCGCCAAACCAGACCTTTTCCGGTGCAAGGATCTTCAGTGCAGTACTAACGATCAAACTTATACCGATTAGTGCAGCGCCTATGACCGCTGAGATCTGGTGCCAGGTAGCTGAACTGGCGGAAACCGATGCCAGAATGGCGCCGCAGATCAGAAGTAGCAGGGCGACTCTGAAAAGACGCAGATACGTCGTCTGCGCCTTCCTTGAGGCACTGTCAGCAGCTTTGAAAAGTGCGGGAAAAGCTGTCGCGTTCACAGCCGAAGATCCTTATAGACCTTCGCTTCATAAAAACACGGGCCACTTTTTTTCGCCACGCTGCGCGTGTTCATCAGGGAAATTGTCAAGCGCAAGTTGAATAATCCTCGCCTTGAACGGCAGTGAACCACATACTCACTCCGCACAATCGGCGGGCACCGATCGATGTCGATGGCTCTCGCGTCGTTGAGGTTGACTGCGATGATCGGTAACCCGAGATCCAGAGCAATCTCGAGTTCCCAACGCACGAATTTGCGGAGGGCTTTCGTTTTCTCTCCCACCAGTACAATCACCTGCTTCGCATTCGAAAATCGCTCGCGTAGTCGGCGGTAGACTGTCTCATCAGAAGCCCTGTCCGTAAGTGGCCTTAGTCCGTGTGCATCGTAGAAATCGAATTCAAGGTTCTCGTTGCTCTTCCAGCCCTTCATGTAGGCATACGCCCACATGTCATTATCTGCGTCAAAAATGACGTAGGTCTTGTTTCGATACGCCATATGTCTAGGATCGCACGAAGACCTCGTACGGAACCGCACTGATTTTTTGGGCGCCGAGGACGTACCCGCTCACGCGCGGGGTTTCCGGCGCTGCTCGGACTTGCGCCGCAACCTAGCGCGGGCTGCAGCGGGGTCAACAGCCTCCCCGCGATCAAGGCCGGCAAGGCGACGGCCGAGTTCCTCGTTGAATCCCGCCAACTGGACGGTGCGTGCCGAGTCGTGCTCCTCCAGCAGACGCAGCGCTTCGCGGACCACCTCGCTCGCCGAGTTATAGCGTCCCGATTCCACCTTAGCGCTGACGAATTTTTCCAGTTCCGGCGTGAGAGAGACGTTCATGCGGAAGTGCTCCGTGGTCTGTGTCGGTTTCAGAGTAGCCAGAAATAGCCAAGATTGTCAATGTCTGTTATTGGCCGCGCACCGGCTTCGTTTGACTTCCACCCCCCACCGCGATATAGTTCTGCAACAGAACAAGCTGCGGGGATTCCAAACTGGAGGTGTGCACTGATACTTCGATTGGTCAAATTCGCGGCGGTCTTCAGTCTGTTCCTGTGCACCATGCCGGCATGGGCCCATCACTCTTTCGCGGCCGAGTATGACTCGAATAAGCCGATCACAGTGAAGGGCGTGGTCACTAAGGTCGCCTGGGTGAATCCCCACGCGTATGTATGGGTCGAGGCCAAGGATGAGAACGGAAAGGCCGTCACTTGGGCGTTTGAGTCTCTCAGTCCGAACGCGCTGGCGCGGCAAGGATGGACCCGGAACTCACTCAAGGTCGGCGACGAAGTCACGGTGGATGGCTATCTGGCGAAGGACGGTAAGCCGCTGGCGGACGGGTCCCTGCACGCCAATTCCAAGCTGATTACGCTGGCCAACGGCAAGAAGGTGTTTGCCGGTTCGTCGGCGGATGAAGCCACTCCGTCCAAATAGCGCGCCAGTTCAACTCAGAGGAGACGCAACGTGGGAAAGCGGTACTTTACTTGGTTTGTCACTGCGGCGACCGTGGCCGCGGTTCTTTCTCTGCTGCCCGTCCGCAGCCCGGCTCAATCGGAGCAGGGGAAAAAGGGGAAGTCTGAAAAAGGGGCCGCCGAGAAAAACTGGCTGGAGAGAGACCAGGCGCCTACCGGACCCACGCCCCACATGCCCGATGGAAAGCCGGACTTCTCGGGAGTCTGGACGCCTGGGCCGAACTTTTTCGCGATGGGCCAGCCTCAATTGCAGCCGTGGGCCGACGCGTTATATAAGGAGCGCCGCGCGAACCTGAGTAAGGACGATCCGGAGGGGCACTGCCTGCCCGCCGGCGTGCCCAGGCTTTCTCCGTTCCCGTACAAGATCGTGCAGACCCCCACCCTGATTGTGTATCTCGACGAGGGGAACATCCATAGCTATCGCCAGTTCTTCCTGGACGGGCGTGGTCACCCGAAAGACATGGACCCGCTATGGATGGGCGACTCCATCGGGAAGTGGGATGGAGATACTTTGGTGGTCGATACCGTGGGCTTCAACGACAAGACCTGGCTCAACGGTCAGGGGCTGCCGCATTCCGAGGAGCTCCACGTGATCGAGCGCTTCCGTCGTCCCGACCTCGGGCATCTCGAAATCGAGATCACGATGGACGACCCCAAGACTTTCATAAAGCCGTATACTTTCAAGCGGACTCACACGCTGCTCACGAATTGGGAAATTCATGAGTACGTCTGCAATGAGTTCAATGTCGATGCGGAACACCTGGTAGGTAAATAGCGATGCGAACAGGCGTATTGTTGATTTCGGTTTTGGCGGCGTCAGTGATGCCGCTGGCTTCGCAGGAGCCGTCCCCGGACCTGGTCCTCTCGAATGGGAAGATCATTACCGTCGATGAACGCTTTACGATTGCGCAAGCGGTCGCGATCAGAGGCGACCGCATCGTGGCGGTTGGCACCAACCAGGAGATGGCCCAGTTGGCCGCTCCGAACGCGCGCAGGATCGATCTGCGCGGCCGTGCCGTCATTCCCGGGCTGATCGACAACCATCTGCATCTGCTGCGCGCGGCCACCACCTGGCAACTGGAGCTGCGCTTCGATGGCGTGGACTCGCGTAAGCAAGCTATCGAAATGCTGCGCGCGCGGGCCAAGTCGGCGGGGGCGGGGCAGTGGGTCTACAACATCGGCGGCTGGGCGCATCAACAGTTCGCCGACGATCCTAAACCTTTCACGCGCGAAGAATTGGATCGGATCGCGCCGGACAATCCGGTCGCACTGCAGGAGTCTTATTACCAGGTTTTTCTGAACAGCCGCGCCCTCGATGCGTTGGGGATTCAAGCGAGTGCGCCCGACCCGCCGGATTTCCTCAAAGGGTCGATCCAGCGCGATGCTGCCGGAAGGCCAACGGGCATTGTCCGCGGTGACATCGCAGCCACTCGCTCCGTTACCGCGAAGCTTCCCAAAGTTGCGCCGGACCAGCTTGAGGCCAGCAGCGCCGGTTTGGTCGCGGACATGAATCGCGCGGGCCTCACCGCTGCCGGCGTGCCGGGGTGCAACGCCGATGTCCTGGAGATTTTCCAAAGATGGAAGATGCAGGGCCATCTCAACATCCGCGTTTTTTGTATCGACGGAGCGGCGGCGGGGACGCCCCAACAGGTGGAGCGGTCCTTACAGCAGATCGCCCAGATCAAGCTGTTTCAGGGGGACAGTTACATCGACAATATCTTCTTCGGAGAAAGCGTGTATGGGCCGCTGCATGACCCGATGTTCGCGCTCACGTCCTCTCCCAAGCCCGATCAGTTGGAGCAGTGGCGGCGGATGGCCATGGCGATTGCCCAGGCCGGGCTTCCGCTGCACGTCCATGCGGAGTTGAACACGACCATCGATCCTTTCCTCGATCAGATCGAGGCGATCAACAAGGAACATCCAGTCAAGAACCTGCGTTGGGCTCTGGCCCATGTGAACCAGATCAATGCTTCACAACTCGAGCGCATGAAGAAACTGGGAATGTCCGCGGTGGTGAATCCGTGGGCCGTCATCAATGGTGGGATTATGCACGAAGGGTTCGGCGATGGCGCGTATGATATGCCGCCGCTGCGCACGATTCAAAATAGCGCCATCGAATGGGGACTGGGCACCGATGGAACCGCCGCCAATCAAACCCTGCCCTTCACCACGCTGTATTTCGCGGTGACCGGCAAGATGGCCGGCGGCACAAAGGTGCTGCGCCAGACCATCAGCCGCGAAGACGCGCTCATCGCCCACACGCGCAAGAACGCTTACCTGGTTTTCCAGGAGGCGAACCTGGGCTCGATTCAGCCGGGCAAGCTGGCGGACCTGGTGGTGCTCGACCGCGACTACCTCACTATCCCGGCGGACCAGATCAGGGAGATCAAGCCGGTGATGACGATGGTAGGCGGCCGGATCGTGTACGACGCCACGGTTCAAACGACGGCAGCACGGTAGTCGCTTCGTAGCACAGACATCCTTGTCTGTGTCCGGTTTTTCCGCACTACCGTCGCGGCTGTTGTTGATCCAGCGCCAGGTTCAGCTTCAACACGTTCACGCGCGGCTCGCCGAGGATGCCCAGGTCCGGGGATTCGGTGAATTGCGCGATGAGTTGGTTCGCTTGATCCAGTGTAATGCCGCGCGCCTTGGCCACGCGAGCCGCCTGGAGCTGCGCATTCGCAGTGCTAATGTGCGGGTCGAGACCCGAACCAGACCCGGTTACCGCATCCGCCGGGATCGGCATCTTCGCTGTGAATACAAGAGGCGCCTTATCGTCATTAAATGCCTTGATCAGCTTGACGTCATCGAGATTCCCTTGGGCATCTTTGAACCGGTCTAACGGCGCCGATGATTCGTACGGAATCCCGTTGTCGAGGCAGTAGTGCACCATGCGAAGGCTGATGCCATCGAAGTCGACGACCTCGTTTTTCTTTTCATCCATTTTGGTCGTGCCGCGGATTAGCTTAGCGCTCGTCGGTCCCAGATTCGAACCGGAGCTGTTGGTCGCGTCGTAGCCATTGCCGGCCGCGGACGCCCGCGGTTGAAAATATTCCGGCTTGCTGAAGTTCTGGCCGATCAGTTCGGAACCAATCACCTTATCGCCCGACGTAATCAGGCTGCCGTTGGCCTGGTGCGGAAACACCACCTGGCAAATCCCCGTGATGGCCAGCGGGTATACCACGCCCAGCACGAGCGTCAAGAAGATGTTGATTCGAAGTCCTGGCAAAATCTCTTTCCACATATGGATTCCTTACACAAGGTGCAACAGCACCAGCAGTTGATAGATGGCCCAAATGCCGGGGAACGGGACGATGATGCCGCCAATGCCATAGATCAGCAGGTTTCGCCGCAACAGGCTGGCCGCATCCAGAGGCCGGTATTTCACGCCGCGCAGCGCCAGCGGGACGAGCGCAATGATGATAAGCGCGTTGAAGATGACGGCCGCGAGCACGGCTCCTTGCGGTTTGTCGAGGCCCATGATGTTGAGTTTGGCGAGCACCGGGTAGGTTGCCATAAACATCGCCGGGATGATCGCGAAATACTTGGCCACATCGTTGGCGATCGAGAAGGTGGTGAGGGCGCCGCGCGTGATGAGCAACTGTTTGCCGATGGCCACCACTTCGATTAGCTTGGTGGGATTGCTATCCAAGTCCACCATGTTGCCGGCTTCCTTGGCGGCCACCGTGCCCGTATTCATGGCCAGCCCCACATCGGCCTGTGCCAGCGCGGGAGCGTCGTTGGTGCCGTCGCCAGTCATGGCGACCAGGCGGCCCAGGCTCTGCTCCTTCTTGATGTACTCGAGCTTGTCCTTGGGTGTCGCCTGCGCCAGGAAATCGTCGACGCCGGCTTCTCCGGCAATGGCCGCCGCGGTCAGAGGATTGTCGCCCGTGATCATGATGCTGCGAATGCCCATGCGCCGCAGTTGCGCGATGCGCTCCTTCATGCCGCCTTTGACGATGTCTTTCAGGTGGATGATGCCCATCAGCCGCGGGCCGTCGGCCACCGCCAGGGGAGTGCCGCCATTGCGCGCGATGCGATCGCTCATCTCCTGGAAATTCGGGGGGACTTCACCGCCGCGCTCGATCACAAACTTACAGATCGCGTCGCTCGCGCCTTTGCGCAGCTTGCGGCCTTCGAAGTCCACTCCGCTCATGCGCGTGTAGGCGGAAAACGGGATAAAGGTCGCTTCGTTTTCGGGAATGTGACGTCCGCGAAGGCCGTATTTCTCCTTCGCCAGGACCACAACGGAGCGGCCCTCGGGCGTCTCGTCCGCCAGGCTGGACAACTGCGCGGCATCGGCCAACTCCTGCTCGGACACGCCATTGATGGTCAGGAACTCCACGGCCTGCCGGTTGCCTAACGTAATGGTGCCGGTCTTGTCCAGCAGCAGAGAGTTCACGTCGCCGGCCGCTTCCACTGCCTTGCCGCTCATGGCCAGTACGTTGTGCTGCATCACACGATCCATGCCGGCGATGCCGATGGCCGACAGCAGGCCGCCAATCGTAGTGGGGATGAGGCAGACTAGCAGCGAGACCAGAACCGCCACCGTGGGGACGGACCCGGCATTCGCTTGTGCCACGCTGAACGCGGCGTACGGCTGCAAGGTGACTACCGCCAGCAGGAAGATCAACGTGAGACCCGCGATCAAGATATTGAGTGCGATCTCGTTGGGAGTCTTTTGGCGCTGCGCCCCCTCGACCAGGGCGATCATGCGATCCAGGAAGGTCTCTCCCGGGTTGGAGGTAATCTTAATCTTGATCTGATCCGACAGAACCTTGGTGCCGCCGGTGACAGCACTGCGGTCGCCACCGGACTCGCGAATGACCGGCGCACTTTCTCCGGTGATCACGGACTCATCCACCGTGGCGATTCCCTCGATCACCTCGCCGTCGCCGGGGATCAGGTCGCCGGCATCGCAGAGCACGCAATCGCCCGCTCGCAGCGCGGAACCCGGCACCTGTTCGGTCTTGCCCGCCGAGTTCAACCGCTTCGCAATCACATCGGTCTTAGATTTGCGCAAGCTGTCGGCTTGGGCTTTCCCGCGCGCTTCCGCCATGGCTTCGGCGAAGTTGGCGAACAGCACTGTGAACCAGAGCCACAGCGCAATCTGCAGTGAGAAGCCGATGCCGCCCGCGCCGGTGAATATGTCGCGGACCAGGAATACCGTGGTGAGCGCGGCGCCTACTTCCACCACGAACATCACCGGGTTCTTCATCAGCGTGATAGGGTTGAGTTTCCCGAACGAGGCCCTGGTCGCGCGGCCAACGATTTCCGGATCAAACAATGGGCGAGCCCGCGCCAGCTTCTTGGGAAGAAGCGAGGTGAGATCGTCCTGGGGAGTGTTCTGTGCAGGTTCTGGTGGCATGATCACAGTAGACATAGGTTAACTCCAGAGCGGCATGATCGTGGCGAAGAGTTTGCCGCTCTGCATCAGGTAGTGCTCCACGATCGGCCCCAGCGAAACCGCCGGGAAATAAGTAAGCACAGCGATAATGATCACGGTGCCAATGAGTAGCCCGACGAACAGAGGACCATGCGTCGGAAATGTTCCGCTAGTCACCGGGACTTTCTTCTTGGCGGCGAGGCTGCCCGCGGCCGCCAGAATCGGGATGAGGAACAGGAACCGGCCGATCAACATCGCCCCACCCAGCGTCAGGTTGTACCAAGGCGTGTTGGCATTGATTCCCCCGAAGGCGCTTCCGTTGTTGCCGGTGGCGCTGGTGTAGGCGTAGATGATTTCACTGAGCCCGTGGGGGCCGTCGTTGTTCATGTTGGCGATGGTGGGGCCGGGCGGGTTCCAGTAACCCTTCGCCTTGAAGTTGGCCTGCGTGCTAATCGCGCTAAACGCCAGAATGCTGGCGGAGGTGACGATGATCGCCAGCATGGCCATCTTGACCTCCTTCTGCTCCAGTTTCTTGCCGAGGTATTCCGGCGTGCGGCCCACCATCAATCCCGCGATGAACACGGCGATGATGCAGTAGATCAAGATGCCGTACATGCCGGCGCCCACGCCGCCGAAGATGACGATATCCGTCATCATGTTGAGCATGGGCACCAGCCCGGCGATGGGCAGTAAGCTGTCATGCTGCGCGTTCACCGCGCCGCAACTGGTATCGGTCGTGACCGTGGCCCACAAGGCGGAGTTCACCACTCCATTGCGGACGTCTTTGCCTTCCATATTGCCGCCCGCCTGACCGGATGTGGCGGCGGTCTGAATCCCCATTTTGGCGAAGAGTGGATTTCCGGCCTGCTCAAATCCGTAACAGACAAACGCTCCCGCCAGCGCCATGATGAGAAATGCCGCGAAGATGGCCCATCCTTGGCGAGTATCTCCGATCATCCGTCCGAATGTGTACGTGAAAGCCGAGGCAATTACCAGGATCAGGAACATCTCGAACAGGTTAGTCAGTGGCGTCGGATTCTCGAAAGGATGAGCGGAGTTGACGTTGAAGAAGCCGCCGCCGTTGGTGCCCAGCTCCTTGATGACTTCCTGCGAGGCTACCGGGCCTTGCGCAATAGTCTGTTTGCCGCCTTCCACGGTGGTCACAGTGGTGTTGGGATTCAGATTCTGAATCACACCCTGCGAGCACAGGAACAACGCGCCAATGATGGCGATCGGCAGCAATACGTACACCGTAGCCCGCGTCATATCGACCCAGAAATTACCGATCGTCTTGGTCTCATGCCGCGCAAAACCGCGGATCACCGCGACTGCCACGGCCATGCCGGCCGCTGCCGAGATGAAGTTCTGCACCGTGAAAACCGCCATCTGCACGAAGTAACCAAAAGTCGATTCACCACCGTAAGACTGCCAGTTGGTGTTGGTGAGAAAACTGGCGGCGGTGTTGAATGCCAGGTCCGGACTCACATTGCTGGCGTTGAAGTGCTGTGGGTTGAAAGGCAGGAAGCCTTGCAGCCGCTGCAGCAGGTACGCCAGCAGAAATCCGAAAATACTAAAACTCAGCAGCGAAGCGACGTACTGGGTCCAGCGCTGCTCCGCATCCTCACGCACCCCGGTTACCTTATAGGTGAGCGACTCCAACCAACGGAGGATCGGGTGCAGAAACGTGCGCTGGCCCTGGAAGACGCGCGCCATATAGGCGCCCAGTGGCTTGGTGCATATGAACACCAAGGCGAAGAACAACAGGATTTGCAGAATTCCTAAGCTAGTCATGGCTTCCTCTTAGAACCGCTCCGGACGAAGCAGAGCGTAGACCAGGTAAATGAACAGACCGACCGAGGCGATGCCGGCAATGATGTAATCCATGGGATTTTTCTCCTACAGCTTGTCGCAGGCTTTCGTGAAGCCCCAGCAGACGAGCAAAAACACACAACCGATGGCAACGTAAAATACGTCGAGCATGGGAACTTACTCCGTTTCTGTGAAGATCACTTCGTGGCCGGCGCGACGCAGCTTCCGGGCCAGGCTTTTTTCCGCTGTCGGCCACCATCTCTTGCGTCCCCCGAGGACGACAACGGACTGTGGTTTCAGCGTAGCAGCTAACGCGTCTTCGCGGTCGCGGCAGAGACAGACCTGGATCTCGGTATCCACCGGAATTTGGCTGGCAATGGTATGGAGGCGCTTCTCGGTAAACTCGGGCAGTACCGGCGGGCTGGTAAGGGGCCGGGGATAGGGGACTATCTGTGGGTATACCAGGGTGAGGCGCGCGTGCAGGCTATCCGCCAGCACCGCGGCTTTTTGCATTGCGGAAAGTGTGGCCCTGTCGGATGTATACACAACCGCGACCTTCAGCGTGTCGTCTTCTGCCTCAACAGGGCTGGGCGACAACCTGTTTGCATTCTCGTACCGCATCTCGGAATCTCGCATTTTTCAGGCACCCTGAGGTTAGACCCTCAAACCTAAAGAAGTCATAGAAAAACCATGAAGAAGTTATAAAGACCGCAGTCGTGCTAGGGCAGTTCCTCAAACACGACTTCATGGCCGGCGTTGCGCAGAGCTCTTGCCAACCGGCTTTCCGCAGTAGGCCACCAGTGTTTTTGACCGGCCAGCACCACCACCGAATGTGGCTGCAACGCGCCTTCCAGCATGTCCCGCCGGTCACGGCAGAGGTACAAGCGGACAGTCGTCTCAACGGGAGCCTGCTCGGCGATCAAGCGGAACCGGCGCTCGTTGAAATCCAACAAAATCGGCGGACTGGTAAGGGGCAGGGGATAGGGAACGATCTGTGGGACCAACAGCGTGATGCGTGCGCGCAACCGGCCTGCCAGGGTTCCTGCCTTTCGCAACGCCGCCAGCGTGGCCTCAACCGTTGTGAAAACCACCGAAATGGTGAGTGGGGCTTTGGCGTGGCCTTCTCGCGGCTGTACCGGCGCCGGGGCCAGGAGTTTTTCCAGGATGAGCGACATGGCGTTCCCCCCCCAATTTCAGGCTAGTTCCCGCGCCCTGAAAAAGTCATAGAGAAGACATAAAGAAATCATAAAGATCCGTAGCACAGGCATCCTTGCCTGTGTCGGGTTTTGACGTCGCAGGGCCCGGACCACCTGGTCGGCCCAGTCGGGCGTCGAGAGCCTGCCGCAGGTATAATCGTCCCTGATCCGTCCGCTGAATAGGAGAGTTCCATGAAACACGCGAATCGCTCTATGCAAACCATTGCCGGCCGTCTGCTGGTTGCCATCCTGCCGCTCGCGATCGTCGCGAACGCCGCCACCCTGGAAAATCAAAAGCCCAAAAAATTCCTCACCAAACCGCTAGTAATCGAAGACGAGGGCAGCTTCTTCATCGGTGGCGTGCCGAAAGTGACCAACTACGCCACGGTGCCCGGACCCAACCAGGCGCCGGCTCCCAACCAGATCACGATCGGTCAGATGTATGTGGAGTTCCAGATACCGGCGGCCAAAAAACGCAACGCGGCCCCGGTCATCATGGTGCACGGGTCTTCACATACGGGCGCTTGCCTGGAGTCCACGCCGGACGGTCGCGAAGGCTGGCTCCCCTACTTCGTCCGCAAAGGCCTTTCTACCTATGTAGTCGATCAGTCGGGCCGTGGACGCTCCGGTTTCGATGAATCGGTGATCCACGAAGCCGAAGCCATGATCAAGAGTAGCGACGTTGCGGGCGCCGCTGCCAAGCTCCCGGCATTCGGCAGGATTACCGATAACGGCGCCTGGACCGCCTGGTTCGGTCATCTCATTCCGGCAGGCTCAACGATACTCAATGGCAAACTGATTCGCCATGGAGATCCCGGCGATCCGCCGACTGACGACGCCCTCCACACCGATGACTACACACCGGCGTATCCGTTTGCTGCCGATCCGAGTGTGGTCTCGCGCACGGGAGCGATCGGCCAGTCGCCATCCGGCCCTGACAATTACTACGCCCTCGAATACTACAAGCAGCTGGTCCCCAACTCCGAGGTAACCCTGCCGGGCTCTACCTGTGCCGCCTGCGATCCGCACGAGATTGCTCCCGCTAATACCTGGACCCCGCAAGCTCTTGCAGACCTGGTCGAGAAGCTCGGCGGAGCCGTCGTGGCCACTCACTCGCAATCCGGAATCATGGGCCATCACATGGTCCGCATTCTGAAAGAGCGCGGTCACCTGGATCTGTTGAAAGGCCTGATTACGATCGAAGGTTCGTGCTCCTTGCCGAACAGCGGCCTCACCGCGGCGGACTTCGACAACATCCCCTACCTGGCCCTGAAGGGCGACTACACCGCGACGAGCGAAGTGTGCCAAACCACGGTAGACCAGATCAACGCGCGCCGCGCCGCCGGCAACGGAACCGCGAAAGCGGAATACATCAAGCTGGACGAGCTAGGCAACCCGGTCTTCAAAGGCACCACTCACATGATGATGCTGGGCACGAACAACCTCGAAGTGGCGGACGTCATCCTGAACTGGTCCGACCAGAATATTCCACCGAGGAAATCCAGTGGCAAGAACAGGAAGTAATCCGCTGGCTTTGTTTGGACCCGTATCGTCCGCAAGTCCGGACGGCGTGGGGCCCATCTGGGGTTCGTTTGCAATACTGGTCGGCGGATACGTCGGAATAACCGCGTGGCGCCACTATCAGAAGAAGCACCCTGACTGAGGATCCCTTGATCAACCTCATAGGTATTAGCGCAATCTCTCTGGTCTTGATCGCGACGGGAATTTGGGGGCTATTTCGGTGAGAGAAGCGATGGGCTGCCGACAATTTCGATTCACGATTCGGCATCCCACTTCTCGCCAGTGTTCAGAATGTCGCCCCGGATCTCGAACATCCCGGCCATGCTGCCGATCAGGTCAGCATTGTTCTTACGCACGCGCGTGACGCGAGCGATCGGCTTGCCCCGTCGCGTAATTGCATTTCCTTCTGGTGGAAGTTCATCCAACAGCGTCACACAGCGCTTTCTGGATACTGACACGCTCAGGGACTTCATGATTGATTGTACGAAGAAAAAGGGCGGACCAGCCATCTGGTCCGCCTGTCAGGGTGGGGTCGATCGAAAGCTTAGAAGCTATACTTCAAAGCAAATTGGAGGTTGCGTGCGCCCTGCGATGTGTTCACTACCCCCGTGGGTGCGCTCTTCTGGTAGTTGAGGTCGGACGCATACTTCGCCGGTGTAAAATCGCCGGGAAGGTCGTCGGTGGCATAACCGGAGACGCCAAAGATGGGCGTGTTGAAAGCGTTGATGGCGTCGAAGCGGAACTCGATCGCCTGCCGCTCCGTAATGTGGAACTTCTTCGAGAGGCTCATGTCGATCTGCTTCAATCCCGGGCCGCGCTCGGTTGAGATGCCGCAGGTTCCCAGGCCCGAAGTCGGAATCGACATAGTGGTCGGATCGAACCAAATGTATCCGCCGCCGATGAAGTTCTTGTACGGAGTCGGCTTCGAGGGCGAGTTGCAATCCGGTCGCGGCTGGAAGTACGCCCCGGTCGGATCGTAGCCGAACTGAATCATCGAAATCGGGAAGCCGCCATGTCCGGTCACGATCGTGTCATAGCGCCAGTCGCCGATAATCGCGTTGACTACCTTGTTAGAGCTCTTCAGGAACATGCGGTCATGTCCGAATGGCAGCGCGTAATTCAAATAGCCGCTGAAGTTGTTGGTGACATCCGCGTCGCAAAGACCGTAGTCCAGCCCTCTCACGTTGTATACATACGACTGGAAGGAAACATCCGCCGTTGTCTGCGAAACGGCTGAGTTGCCGTAGCGGCCATAGTAGCCCTGGTTATCGGTCAAGCACTTCGAAAAGGAGAAGTTGAAACCGAATGCCAGCCCGTGGGAAAGCCGCTCCTGCGCCATCAGTTGCAGGGCCTGATAATTCTGCACGCCGGTGGAAGTGTTCAGTCGCTGCTGGCCGGTGCCGTCGTCCTTTAAGGTCGGGTTGCCGGACAGGTAGGGACCCGGAACCGCCGTGCCATTCGACAACAGCATGTTCTGGCCCATGTTGTAAATCGCAGCGAGATGGTCGGTGTGCTGGCCGACGTACGCCGCTTGCGCCGTGAATGCGCTCCCGAATTGCCGCTGCAGGCTGAAATTCCATTGATTGGAAACCGCCGGACGGTAGTTCGGATCGGTGGCATGCAACCGCACGCCGGCGAAGCACGACGCCGGCGCTGAAAGAACGTTGGCGGTAGTGCAGGCCGGCCCGGCAGCCCCGAGCGCCGCGAAACCTTGGTCGAGCGTGATCTGGTTTGCGGGTATGCCGCCATTGGCCCCAACTCCGCCCCACTGTCCGACCAGGTCGTTATTCCAGGGAGCGTTGGTGGCCAGCCGGTTGAACTCGCCGGTCCCTTCGTCGAAGCTGGAGCGCGAGAAAGCCGCGCGCACCACGGTCTTGTCGTCGAGGCTATAAGCCAAGCCTAGGCGCGGCAGGAAGTTGGCGATCCCGTTGTATTGGTTGTAAAGCGCGTTGCTGTTGCCGCCCACGCCGGCCAGCTCGATTTGACCGCTGTACATGCCAAAGTTGGTCTCGCGGTTGCCCACTTCATAAATGGGTGTGAAAAGCTGGTAGCGCAAGCCGATGTTCACCGACAAATGCCGGCTGACGCGCCAATCGTCCTGTACGAATGCGCCGATAGCGTTGTTACGCTGCCCTACTGTTCCCGCGTACCCGAGGCCGTAGCCCATGTAAGCTGGCAGGCCCAGGAAGAAATCGGCTTCGGAGTTGCCGGTGTAGGTCCCGGTAAAACCGATTTGCCCAGCGGCGCCGTCGCTGCTGGTCGCCGGAATGTAGTTGTTGCGATAGCGGATGTCTTGAAAGCCGAATTTCAAGGTGTGGTTGTTCTTGCTCCAGATCGCGGTGTCGGAGGCCTGGATGGCCGTCTGATGGAAAAACTCTTCGCCATCCACGGTGCCGAATGCGAACGGCCCACCTTGCCTGCCGCCTATTGCGGAACCGGCAAAGTACAAACCCGGAAGGTACGGCGTCGGCTGCCCAGGGATTAGGTTCGCCCCGGCGTTAGTGCTCAACGATTGGATATTCGCCTCTGCCGGATCGTACGTCATTCCCAAACGAAGATCATTTACCAGGGTCGGATTGATCGTCCTGGTGTAGCCGAAAACAGCTTGTTGCAACGGAAACAGATTGCCGCCGCTGCCACTGTACTGGAGTGCTTCCGTGTTCACTAGCGGCTGCTCGATGTGTTGTTGCGAATAGCGCGCGAAGAACCGGTCTTTCTCGGTAGGAGCCCAGTCGACCTTGATGTCGCCCTGTACGCCGTGCGTATACGTGGACGTCTCGTTATTCAGATTGAACAGCGTCCCGTTGCTTCCGGGCGTGCCGGCGAGGTTGGGTGTGGGTAGTGCTCCGGCGATCTTCAGGGCCGTGGGGCTGAGGCCGGTAATGCACGGATCCACGCCCATCTTCTGTCCGGCGCCGCATATCGCCGCCTGGGACAGATTGGACGGCATGGCCACAGTCGTGCCCGGGTAGTGCAGCGAAAGGCCAAGATCGCTCAGATTGCCCTTAGCGTCCGCGGCGGTGAACGTGGTCAATGGCTGGGGAGAAGCCGGCAGATCGAAGCGCGACCCTTGATAGTCCGCGAAGAAGAACAGCTTATCCTTCTTAATGGGCCCGCCGAACGTGCCGCCGTATTGGTTCCAGCGCTGCCGTGGCGTGGGCAGCCCATTGAAGTTGTTGGACCATTCGTTGGCATTGAAAAAGTCGTTGCGCAAAAAGTCAAACAGGTTTCCGTGGTATTGGTTGGTGCCCGACTTGAGGGTGACGTTAATCACACCGCCCAGAAAATGCCCAAACTCCGCGCCGGGGTTGTTGGTGATGACGTTGAACTCCTCAATCGCATCGACGTTCGGCACGAAAGCCACACCGTTGTCTACGAATTCATTGTTGTCGACGCCGTCTAAAATGTAATAGTTGGCCTGTTCGCGGTTCCCGTTGATGTTGGGCCGCGCCGCGTTGAACGTGCTTTGGCCGGTGTTGAACGAGGCGGGACTGATCGTCACCGCGCCCGGTACCAGCAGCGTCAACTGGTTGTAGTTGCGCGTCTCCAGCGGCAGATTGGCAATCGCGTTGGCCCCGATCACGGTTCCCACTTGCGTGCTGTCAGTCTGCAGCAGCGGCGGGGCGGCGGTAACCTCCAGGGTTTGCGAAACCTGGCCCAGCGTCATGGCGAAATCCAGCCGCGCCGTTTGATTCAGCTCTAGGGTTACCGACGAGCGTACCGCCGTCTGGAATCCCGTAGCTTCGACGCGCAACTCGTAGTTGCCCACGGGCAGCCGCGGCAGGGTATAGGCGCCATCGATATTCGTTTCCGTCTTCACCGTGGTGCCCCGGTCCACGTCTCTGGCTGTGACTGTGGCCCCGGCGATCGCGGCGCCGGTCGGGTCCGTGACTCGGCCGGTGATGGCGGCGGTAACCTCTTGCGCCCACACAGCCGGGGCCATTGCCACAATCAGCGCCACTGTCAAGAACAGGATCCTCGTTCTCATATACACCTCGATTTTCTCTAACCTCGTTGTTATTTGCCCGCTCTGGACACCCAAAGCATTTGCTCCAGCGTGATGTTGTGCCGCGCCGCCGTCAATGTCCAGTTCAGAACGGTTGCAGGGCTGTTACAGAGAGGTTCGTTACCGCATCGAACGCTCCCATTTGCAAGGCTTTGCGGCCTGAGTTGGGCAAGCAGCAGACGCACCGGCCGCACCCCCGCCAACCGCACTTCGGCCACAGGCAGCTCTAGCCGGTCCAGTTCCTGGCTCTGTTCCGCGACCCAGTTAGCGGGTGGAGCTTCTCGCTTCTCTATGTAGTCCAAGGCCCGTAGACCGGTGGTTCCAATTGCGGCAAGACCCTTTACTTGCGGCGATAGTTCCGCCAGGAGTTGGTTATTCTCAGCTAACTGTTTCAACCCGGCTTCGCTTTGTGCCCACGCGGTGAAGGTCGCCCGCAGTTCCGCGGTGGCAGCGGGGTCGCTTCCCAGATCCGCGACATCGCTCTCCAACCTGCGCACCAACTCACTTTCCGGCCGCACCGCATCCACGAACCGGTTCAAGGGCACCAGGCTGGTGTAATGTCGAGCATCCCGCCGGCCCTCAATACCCAGCGCTTCGGAAGCATCGGCCAGCACCCGCAGCGGCTCTGAAGACCGTCCGCCAGCCAGCCGGTCGAGCATCGCCCCATAGTTCGCCCGGTGCTCCAGTCCGATCCATTCCAGCGACCGGCTCACCCCCTCCATACGCGTGTACATCGATTCGACGTCGGTCACTTCGCGAGGCGACCAGAACCGCTCCGCAATGGCCGCCATAGTTGGCCAAATGCGCGAATCCACGGTCTCCGGGCTGACGTATTCCGACCACATGCACGCCTCGCCGCCCAGCACCCCCTTGCCATCCATGGGATCGTTGGCATAGTGAACGCGGGCCGGATACAGATGGTCAAGGTAATAGCCGAACGAAAGCACCGACCGGTAGCCCTGAGCCGCGGCTTCCGCCAACGAGGCCTGCCCGCGCCAGGATTGAATCACGGTGTCCGCCGCCAGGTGCGGCCCCAAAACCTCATCCCAGCCGACCATGATCTTGCCGTGTTTCTTCACCAGCTTTTCCACGCGACGGTTGAAGTAGGCCTGCAAATCGTGGCTGTCGGCGAGCTGGTGCTCGCGCGCAAAAGCCTGGATAGATGCCGAATGCTTCCACTGCGTGTCATCCACTTCATCGCCGCCGATGTGGAAGTAAGGGTCGGGAAACAGCGCCGCCATCTCCCCGATGAGCCCGTCCAGAAACGTGTAGGTTTCCTCGCGCGTGGGGTCCATGGTCGGCTCGAAGATGCCCCATTTCCGTTCGATGGAGTACGGTCCGGGCGCGCTGGCCAGTTCGGGATAGCCCGCAAACCAGGCGGTGGTGTGGCCGGGCATATCGAATTCCGGAACCACGCGGATGCCCCGATCGCGCGCATATGCGATCACCTGCCGCACTTCAGCCTGGGTATAGAAATTCCCGTCGCTGCCGTTTTGTTGCAGCTTGGGATAGCGCTTGCTCTCGATGCGGAAGCCCTGGTCGTCGGACAGGTGCCAATGGAACACGTTGAGCTTCACCGCCGCCATGGCGTCGAGGTTCCGTTCCACTACGGCCGTGGGCATCCAGTGGCGGGACACGTCGAGCATCAGCCCTCGCCAGGGAAATCGCGGTTGATCTTCGATATGGATGGAGGAAACTTCAAACCCCTCCGGCCCGGGACCGATCAATTGCGCAAAGGTCTCGAGACCGCGGAGAACGCCGGTCACAGTGCGTGCTTGCAGGCGCGCGCTGGTGGTCGTTACGTCGAGCTGATAGGATTCGTCCTCACCTAGCGCCGGATATTCGTTGCCGCGCTCGCGGCATTGTACCAGCAGGGTAGCTGGTTTCCCCGCGTTTGTCATGGGGATGCCCGTCTGCCGGGACACGCGCCCGGCCAGGCGTTTGAGTGCGGCATCCAAACGGAAATCGGAATAGCCGATGGTGGCGACCCGGAAGCTGGAATCGATGGGCAGCGCGCCCGAAGAGACCACGGCTTTTCGCGGCAGCGGCATCAAGGGCAGCGGCGCGGCGTACGCAGCCGCGGCCAGCGTCATTAGTAAGAACCAGCGAGCCATGTCCACCCCAGGACTAAAACCAGACACCGGCAAGAATGCCGGTGCCACTCTTCGTAGCACAGGCCTCCCGGCGTGTGTCAGGTTTTTGCTTCACTCCACCACCGAACTCCATCCGCGCCGCGACAGATCCCACCAGATCACCGCGCCGCCTGCTAATCCCATTCCCAGCAACGAGAAACCGAGCGGCCACTCGCCCAGCAGCATTTTGCCGGTGCCGAACAGCACGCCATAAATCAGAGCGCATCCGCTAATCCAATCGAGCGCGCTGTACCACCCGTCGTTCGAGCTGCGAACCTCCGGCGCCAGCCGCGCGATCGGCCCCCAACCGGTGGCTCCCGGCCGCGCCCGCGTGTAAAACTTCACCAGGGTCTGGTTGGATTCCGGCTTCGTCAGAAACGTGACCGCGAGCCATACCACCGTGGTCACCGCCACGGTAATGATCATGATCCAGGCGAAATCCACGGGCTTGTCGCTGTCGAGGCCGCCCACCACCTGCAAAGTCAGCGACGTCACGAACGCCGTGGCCATGGCCGACACTTCGCTCCAGGCGTTGATCCGCCACCAGAACCAGCGCAGCAGCAACACCAGCCCGGTGCCCGCGCCCGTCACAATCAGCAGCTTCCACGCGCCGGCGATCGAAGTCAGGTAGAAGGTGACCACCGCCGAGACGATCGTCAAGAACACCGTGGCCCACTTCGAAACCAGCACGTAGTGATGATCCGGTGCCGATTTACGCAGAAAGCGCCGGTAGAAGTCGTTCACGATGTAGCTCGCGCCCCAGTTCAACTGCGTGGCGATGGTGGACATGTACGCCGCCGCGAATGCCGCCAGCATCAGGCCGCGCAGCGAAGCCGGCAGGTAGGCGATCATCACCCGCACGTAACCAGTCTCGGGATCCTGCAGCCCCGGAAACAGCACCAGCGAGGCCAGCGCGACCAATACCCACGGCCACGGCCGGATGGCATAGTGCGCGATGTTGAACCACAACGTTGCCAGCAGCGAATTCTTTTCGTCCTTAGCCGAGAACATGCGCTGGGCGATGTAGCCACCGCCGCCCGGCTCGGCGCCCGGATACCAGGTGGCCCACCAGTTCAGCGAAATGTAGACCAGGAAGGTGATCATGGGCATCCACGGCGAGTTCAAATCGGGAATGAAGCTCAGTACCGAACCATGCCCGCCCGGTGGCACGCCGCGCGCCTGGTCGAGCAGCGCCAGCCTCATTTTGAGAGCGCCCATTCCGCCCACGGCGTGCACCGCCGCAAACGCCAGCAACGTCACCATCGTCATCTTGATGAAGAACTGAAACAGGTCGGTCACCAGCACGCCCCAAAGTCCCGACATGGTGGAGATCAGGGAGGTCACCGCGATCATTCCCAGAACGATCAGCAGCGCTTCGAGGCGGGTGACGCCCAGCACCAGCGTGAGGATCTTGACCATCGCCAGGTTCACCCATCCGAGCACGATGCAGTTGATTGGAATCCCCAAGTACAGCGCCCGAAAACCGCGCAGGAACGCCGCCGGTTTGCCGGCATAGCGCACTTCCGTGAACTCGATATCGGTCATCACGCCGCAGCGCCGCCACAGCCGCGCGTAGAAAAACACGGTGAGCATGCCGCTGGCGACGAAGCTCCACCACAGCCAGTTGCCGGCGATTCCTCCCCGGGCCACCATCCCGGTGACGGCGAGTGGGGTGTCCGCCGCGAACGTGGTGGCGACCATGGAAGTGCCTGCCAGCCACCACGGCACGTTGCGCCCGGAGAGGAAAAACTCGGTGACGCTCTTACCGGCCCGCGCCCGGTAATACAGACCGATGGCGAAATTTCCCAAAAAGTACAGGGCGATGAAGCACCAGTCGAGGGTGGTCAATCGCATGCGCCCCTATAGTGGGGGTCGGGCCCAGTCCTGTCCAGTTCAGAACGGTTGCGGGAGGTTATGGGGGCGTTCGTTACGGGATCGAACGGATTTGTTTACAGGGGGTTAGCAGCAGGGGAAGGGCTAGCTCCGGGGCAGGCTAGCTTGCTCTGGCTGTTCCAGATCGCTGCTCAAATACTCGAGGATCTCTTGCTCGCGCTGCTGGATTTCGAGCAGGATCGGCTCTGCCATTCGAGTGTAGTCCCGACGCGAATGGACCTTGCGCGCCTCCAGGAGGACTTTCCGTAGATTGCCGATCGATTCCTGCGCGAGCAGCATTTGGTCGTCGGTCTGAATCAAGGCAACTCCAGTTCCACAATACCGCGTTTTCGAAAGCTTCTGGAGGTTTGATAGGTGTCCAGCCAAAGATCGAGCAGTTCGTTCCCGATGGAAGCCCGTGCCCAAAACACGTCGGCTTCGAAAAGCAGCCTGGCCCGCACGGAATCGAAGATGGCTTGCGCCGGGGCGGTGATCTCATCGACCTCAAAGTCTTCGTCCATGATCAGCAGAAGGTCGAGATCTTTGGGACCAGGCTTCGAAGTGACAAAACTACCCCAGACGAAGACGCGGCGCAGTTTCCCGGTTGTAGCGGCGAGATCCATCAGTTTCCGAAGGCGATCTAACAGCCACACCCGCTTTAGCGATGAGCCCCCAAACCGAGATTGGAACTCTTGCCAGTCCGCAACGTGCACGCCTGGAGGTAGTTCGCCGTCAGCGTTCAACTCGGGCAGCACCACAAACACAATAGCAAAGGGATAAGGTATCGGTTTCCCAATCGCCGACTGCGATTTGAACTTGCCGGAGCCCAGGAACTGTTTGCGCTATCCTCAGCACATGACTGAGTTGCTCGAAAGAGCACTGCGGCGCTTGGAGTCTCTCACCTCCGAAGAGCAAGATGCGATCGCATCCCAGATCATGGAAGCTCTGGATAATGAGGAAGCCTGGGCGCGCAGCTTCCAGGAAAAACCCGCCGTGTTGAGATCGCTGGCCCGCGAAGCTTTGGACGAACACCGGCGCGGAGAGACGCGGCCTTTGGACGAACTGATCGGGTTGAACCGGTTGCCGGATGCTGGCCCACATCACATTACTAATTCGGGTCCAAACCTCGCGGATTAAGTTCTGGATTGCCGGCGACCGGCCCGCAGCCCGGTTATCTGATGGTACGCAAACTTTCCCCGGCTTTTCTTTGGAAGGACGATCAATTCTCGGACGGCAATTCGACATGATCGATCACCAGCGTCCGCACCGGGGCCTTCGTCCGCACCAGTTTCAATCCCAACTGTTGCCGTAGCGCCTCCACGAATGGCATTCCTCCAAATTCGTCAGGCGGCGCGGGCGCGCCTGGAGGGGCATCGGGCGCCTGGCTCAAAGCGGCCGGGAGACCCTTATTGTCACGCTTGTATGTTGCCGCATTCTCAGGGGCCGCCCTGTCCGGAGTATAAGGGGTTCGTGCTGGATTTGTCGGATCCAAGGAAAGAGGTCTTTCCACACGATTGCGTTGCGGGGTCCGGCCGCGGCATGCCGGATGGTACGCAGTTCGTGGGAAGCCGGAACACCACGATGGCAATTGCCGTCCAAGCGTTTTACAGCGTCGGGTCCGGGGCGGGCGAAATAGACCGGCCTGTCGTGGATCAGACAGGTCTAGACGGAACATTCGATTTCGTTCTTGAGAAGCGCTCCAGTTAGCCGCTAACGATTTTATCGTCTAGTAAAAGAAGGACTGTTTTGAAGTTCCGGAGTTGCGTTACCGAACCGGTATCCGAACCACGGGGCCGGTAAGGCCGGCTGCATTTATCCGCAACGTTGCCGAGCCACGGGGAGTTCCTTTCGGAATGCGAAAGTCCACTCGGTATGTGTTCACCTTTTCGGGCCAACCGATTTTAACAGTCACTTCTGCCGGTTTTCCATTGACATAGACTGCGACGTCGCCGGTCACTGGCAGCAGCATCGGATTCGGCGGGAACGGCTTGCCCTGGAGCACGGGTGGTTCTGTGGCTCCCAGACCGACAGCCTGGCCGATGAGTACTTCGCCCACGGTTGCCGGAGAGTCGGGGGTCACGGGCACAAATCCCTGGTGATAAACCCCGGGACCGTCTAGAGATCGGACAATCATTGCCACCGGCACGGGCTGCCACGGGCGCTTCAGCTCCAGGAAGACACCGGCATCGTAATCGAAGACATGATCGTAGGAGGCTAGTTGCTTGTCATCCGGACGAGCCGGCATCGTTTTAACGCGGTCCACAACCAGGCTGGTATCACGATTCATCAAGCGGATAATTTCGAGCACGTCGTAGCGGTCCGGCTTTAGCGGATCATCCAGAAACAGCAAGCGGCTGCCATGGGGAAAGTGTGGGTAGAGGTCGCGAATCTGTTCGGCGGTGCTGCGGATCATTGGGGCTTCGAACCTTGCGTCCGCGGCGTTGGCCCACCCTTGACGGAGATAGATTGGATACAAGACCAGCGCCAGCCCTAGGACCACTGCAGACCCACGCAACCGCGCCAGCCGGATGGGATCCACTGGTAGCCTGCGAGTGAGATAGACGATCGATTGCACCAGCAGCGTGCCCGCGTACAAGACCCAGCCGAACCAGGGAATGTAGTATTGGTTCGCGCTGCGAGCGGGCACGAAAGCGACAGGCAGGGGACTCACCATTAGAAACAGCCAGGCGAACCACAAAACTCTCGACCGCGTGGCCCACGCAATCGAAAACAGAATCCCCCAGAGTGCCAGCACTTTGCTTCCGTTCCAGTAGAGGCCCATCCCGCTCAGATCACCCAGGAAGGTCGCGCTGGTCTCCAGGAATCGCGCCCAGGTGAACTCGGGCCGGTAACCGGCCAAAGCCGCCAACGAATTGGGCCCCGTTAGTCTTCCTATCACGAACACGAGCGTGATCAATCCGATTACTAAAACGCCGCGCCCCTCCCGAAGCGGCCAGCGCCTAACCTGGCCGGCGCGTACCGGGTGGTAGAGCAACTCATAAATCAGCAGGAACACCGGCAGCGTGACGGCCATCTCCTTGGAGTTCAGCGCGCAAACGTAAAGAATAGAGCAGGCGATCAATTCCCAGGCCTTGAGTAGACGACGCTGCTGCCGGATGCGCACGTAGAGTAGAAACGCTGAAAAGTAGAACGTGTAGCACCAGACGTCGTAAGCAAAGGACGTGTCGAAGTAGAGCCAGTTGATGCGGGTATAGTAGCTGCCCAGCAGCGTGGCGGCCGCCGCAATCTCTCGTGAACCGCTGAGCCGCCGGTACACCGAATATGTCAGGAAGATGTTGACGAGGAGAATCATCAGCTCGGTTGCATGAAAGGGATACGGGTTGAAGCCGGCGAAATAAAAGACTACCCGATACCAAACGCTGACGAACGGCCGATAGAAAGGCGAGGCCCAGAAGAAAAGGAGATTTGCTTTTACCAGTTCGAGAACGGGGCTTTCCCAGGAACGGTACAGATTCATCATGTCGTCCGGAACGAAGTAAACCTGCAGGGAAGGCCAAACCAGCGCCAGAAAATAAGCGGAAATCAGGAGTACGGCTGTTAGTCCCAGAAGGCGGCCTGTTCGGCCATTTATTGGGTGCTCCCTACCTGCGGGTTCTTTGATTTGAGTTTTGGGAAACGGGGCGTTTGCATGGTCTGTCGAGAATAAGCCACCCCTGGGATAGCTCCCGAGTCGGCGCATTTCAAAGACGCCAATCGGGCGGATAAACAACTACACCACGGAAAATTAACATGAGGATTTCTTAGAAAAAGACACCTTTCGGCCCGATGCCGCTCATGGTGACTGAACTCGGTTTCCGATAATGCGGCCTCCCGGCAGTCACCAGCCCTCGAAATTTCGCCAAGCTTCGCCAGCGCAGTCGGTTGCGCGGAACTGCATGCCGGGGCGCCGCGGGCCGCAGGAACCTCTCCGCTAGAATCGAAGCACCAACACGACGGGCAACGATCTTGCCCGTTTTCACCCCTAACTCATTGATGGCGCGTTCGAAACGGGCAACGATCTTGCCCGTTCTCTTTTCAGCATGGAGAGAAACCCACATGGAACAGCCGCAAGATCCATCGCAAATCCTCGACCTGGGAACCTGGTTGGGACGGAAGCAGGCCTTTGGCTTGATGGCCGGCAAGTGCTCGGCGGCCGACGCGGAGTGTCTGCGCAATATTCGCGACAATAAGCTATACCGGTCTCTTCGCATCAACTGGAAGCAGTTCTGCCGCGAGCATCTCGGCATCACCCGCCCGGTTGTCGACAAGCTCATCGGGCAACTCGAGGAGTTCGGGCCGGCGTTCTTTCAGCTTGCCGGAGTGATGCGCATCACCGCGGACGAGTATCGCCTCATCGGCGCGTCTGTGACCGAAGACGGAATCCTGTGCGATGGCGAGCGGATCCCGATCACCGTGGAGAACGGTCCGCGGCTGACGCGCGCGGTGGATGCACTGCGGAGCCACGCCGCACTGCCGGCTCCAGAGCACGCAGCCGACGACATGGAACGCGCGGTGGTTCGGGCTGAAAAGCTATTGCGCATTGCCGTGGACGAGCTATCGAAGATCCACGCCGCCAAACTGGACGGATTCGGTCGGGCACGGCTCCGGGGCGCGGTCGGGAGTGCCCGAGATAAACTGGATCGGATTCTGCTGTCCTTGGGAGTCTAGTGTGCCGATTCCGAAGTCCCGTGACTAATCCACCGCTCCCTTTGGTCACGGCTCTGTAACGGCGTGGTCGCGGTTCGGTAACGCGCGTCGTCGCACACACACAATTCCTTACCGAGCCGCGACCAGAGGGAGCGGTTGCGAATCACAACACACCGGTCGACGATCTGGCGGCACGGTTTGAGTCCGCACGCCGCGCCAGTGTAGCTGGCTGACTCAGTTGGCAAAGCGGCCTGGGCGACATTCAAGCGGTTGCGGCGGAGCATGAAATGCTAAACACCGCCCTGCGAGGTGACATCATGTCCACCAAGGCATTCCAGAAACTTACTCTATTTGCGTTCGTATCGCTTGCCTCAGCACAGGTCCAGCTCCAATTCGCTCCCCAAAATTCCTTTGCTCCGCCAATTTACAACCGGGTTGTCGAGCTCCCCAGCGGGAAGTCGCTGATGGTCGGCTCGTTTTCCGCGTCCGGTCTGGACGAAAGTGGGATCTACTCCACCCCCAACCCGCATCTGCAGATCCAGCTCGCTGGCACCGCCCCTGCCTCCTTATTCCCGGTTTTACCCCACGACAGCGGCAACACCGTGCCCCAAGCCGCAGCCGTCGATCCCAGCGGCAACATCTGGATCGTTGGAAACACCGACGCCGACGATTTCAATCTGATTAGTCCGATCGTGTCGCAAAAGGTGCCGTATCGGGTGGCGGGCTTCGTCGTGGAAATGGATCCCACCGCTTCCAACGTCCTCTTTTCCACTTACCTGGCCGGACAACAACGCTTGAACAGCTTTCCCTACCAATTCACTACGCAGGCAACCGCCATCGCCATCGATGCCGCGGGAAATGTTTATGTCGGCGGTTCCACCGATGAACCCGATTTTCCAGTCACGACCGGCGCCTACCTGACTAAGGGCCCAGGCGCCAACACTTTCTTGAACACCTTCTTCTATTCCTATGTGGTCAAGATCTCCCCAGCCGGAAAGCTCGTTTACGGTACGTTCCTAGGTTCCGGCCAAAGCTCGTGCGTCGGCGGTAGCTCATGCCTCAGCCAGGAATCCACCAGTGCCGATGTCGAAAGCCTGGCCGTGGATAGCACGGGCGCGGTCACCGCAGCGGGCGTCGAAGGGGGAGCGTACAGTGTGGAATCCGGATATGTTTCCCATCTGTCGCCGGACGGATCTAAGCTGCCCTGGTCGGCTACCGTCGGGGCCAGTTATGGGGCTATCGACACATTGACGATGGCCCAGGATTCGAACGGCAACGTGGATCTGCTTGGCCGGTACGCTCCGGTTCTCGCTCACCCTGAGAATCTGCCGCCAGTACTCGGTACGCCCGGGCTCTTTGCCGCCAAGCTCAGCTCCGGTGGTTCGACCGTCCTCTACTCCACCGATTTGGGCCAGTCAACGGATGCCAAGGCCGCCGGACTGGCGGTCGATGCGTCCGGCAACGCTTACCTGGCAGGCACCAGTTCTTCGCCCCAGTTCCCCACTCTCGCGGGCGTTCCCGATCTGGGCGCCGATTTTGTACTGCGATTGGATGCATCCGGCGCGAAACCGCAAACTCTCTTCCGATTCCCTCTGGGAGTTGTGGCCGCGCCGCCGGCCTTCGATACCAGTGGCCGGTTGCTGCTCCTCAGTTCTCCGGGTGGGTTGCTGTCGTTGCCTCCCGGTTATGCCTTCAACACGCCGGCGATCGTGGCATTCGCCAACGCGGCCTCGTTCGCGCTGGATACCGGCCTATCTGCGGGAGAGATTGTCTCGCTGTTCGGGTTCGGTTTGAGTAGCCCAGACGGGAACGTGCAAGTTCTAATCGGCGGCACTCCAGCTCCCGTGTTTTATGCCGGTCCCACTCAGATCAATATCCAGGTGCCGTTCGAACTCAACTCCTCGACCGCTTCGACGGTCCAGGTGGTGCTCCCGTCGGGGAGCGTCTCCGCCGATGACGCTCCGGTAGCGCAATCGATTGGTATCTTCACGACCGATGGCGTGCACGCCGCGGCACTGAACCAGGATGGGAGTGTCAACTCCGCGTCCAACCCTGCGGTCGCCGGCTCGATTGTGTCCCTCTTCGGTACTGGCGCCAACGGGGCAATCGGCAATGCCCAGGACGGGGCCATCGCATCTTCGGCAATACCGCTAGACCAGGGAGCGTTCGAGCTGGTCGACAGTAAAGGAACTTTTGCAAGTATTCTGTACGCCGGAACCGCACCAGGCCTGAGCTACGGCGTCTTTCAGGTGAATGCGCAGTTGCCGCCGGACTTTGCTCCTCCGTTCACATTGAGGAGTAACACGATTTCGAGCAACCCCGCGCAGATCTACCTGAAGTAGTTCGGTGCCGGCGACAAGATCGCCAGCGCTACGTAACGCCGGCGGTCTTCGCCGCCGGTGCGGCTATCAGAATAGCAGCTTCAAGGCAAGCTGAATCTGTCGCGCCGAGGTGGTTCCGTCCGGCTGCGTGATGGTGGACAGCGACTGTCCGAACGTCCCCGGTGAAGCCAGCGTGTCGCCGGAAGTGCCGGGTTGATCGAACTGGATCCGGTTGAACACGTTGTAGGCCTCGGCACGGAATTGCACCCTGATCCGCTCCGTGATATTGGTGGTCTTCGACAGGTTTAAATCCGTGTTGAAGTATCTCGGGCCGGTAAATGTATTTCTTCCGAGGTTTCCCGGCCTGCCAAAGGGCTGAACCGCAAACGCGCTAAGCGGCGGTCCGGTCTCATCCTGGGGCGCGCCAGCGGGAATCGCCGGATTGCCAACCAAGTCCGGGCGGTTGGTTAGTCCCGTGTACTCCGAGTCGCGGGAACTATAAATGTCGAATGGCTTCCCGCTCTGAAACGCGGATAAACCGGATAGCTGCCATCCACCGAGGACTCGCGATGCCAAACCCTTTTGGAGATGGGGTTGACCGGGGCCGAACGGCAGTTGGTACACGGAACTGAGGATCAGCCGATGTCTCAAATCGTAGTCTGAGCTTCCACGTTCTTCCTTCAAATCGAAAGAATTGCGTGCGATATTGCGGTTTCCGAAAGGTGCCACCAGCGGGTCGGCCGCATCGTCGATTGCGTGGGACCAGGTGTAGGCCGCTTGAAAATCGAATCCATGGCTGAATCGCTTATGGAACACGTTTTGCAAACCGTTGTAGGTGGCGTTCCCAATCGATTTGATGAGGATCGGCTCCTCGAAAGCTGTATTGCCGGTCACTTGTGGCAGCCCGAGTAAGGGCAAGATCCGCAGCTCTCCGCCGGATACGTCGGTCGGTAGGGTGCCATTGGCCTGAGCCGCGGCCACCAGCCAGGGTAGCGGTGGATCCCCGTCCACGGAACGGAACAACCGATGCGAGTTGGAACCTACGTAGTTTACCTCCAGGGTCATTCCCTTTCCCAGATCGCGCTGGATCCCCACATTCCAGCTCTGCGTATATGGAGTCTTGAGATTGGGGTCGATGATCGCAATGCCCGACAGATAAGATCCGTCCGGCACGGACGCAGACGGGGCTGGCTGGGTGGATGGCGGAGCCAGTGTATCCACCGTTACCGGCCCCCCAAAACCGTTCGCAAAATTGTTATTCGGGAAATTCTCTACGCCTGCCACAAAAGGCGGATTGCCCCGTAGGTCTTCGAACAGGTTCCCGAAGACCCGATCATGGAAGATGCCGAAGCCGGCGCGGACTGTGGTCTTGCCGGTACTGAACGGATCCCACGACAGCCCCAGCCGGGGCTCGAAGTCGTAGGGATCGCTCCCGAAAAGCTGTCGCCCGGTTCCGGGCCCGACCGTCTGGAACGTGATTGGGGAAGGATCGGAGGCTTGCTGATTCAGAAGATTGGAAAAGTTTCCGCTGCGCTCGTATGGAACCCCGTTGTACTCATAGCGCAATCCAAACTGGAATGTCAGGTTGCGCCGCAATTTCCAGGAATCCTGAACGAAAACGCCGAACTCATGCTGCGAGAAGTCTCTGGCATCCGCCGGCGTGCGCTGTCCTTCAGCATTGTAGAATTGGGTCTGCGACTGTATACCGGGCACTCCCAGCAAGGCTGCCGCCATGGTCTGGAGAACTTCGTCATTAGCGCAGGCGCCGGCGCAGTTTACAACCTGGATTCCAAAATTCCCAAAAGCCGTAAAATCGACCAGCGGCCGGGATGAGAAATCATCGTATCCGTTGTCGTAGATGTTGCGGAACTCCCCGCCCACCTTGATACTGTGCTTTCCCTTCACCCAGGACAGGTTGTCGAGGTAATGCCAGGTTCCGGCACGCCGGTACTGACCGTTGCTGTCCCCCAGTGCGGTGCAACCGAAGTTGGCAATTGTGGGCACACCGTTAGACAAATTGAAGGAGTAGTCTGTCCCGAATCCGAACTGATCGGGAGTGCTGTTCTTGTCAAGGATGTTTTGGCCGTTGCAACTGAACAAGTCATCCGTCCGGTTCAGGCCAAGACGGAATTCGTTGATTAGATTCGGACGCAACACGGCGATAAAGTTGAAGGAACCGTTGCTGCTTTGCTGGCTGGTGGCGACGCCGGCCACACCCGGAAATATCTCATCCCCAGAGTTGCCGTTAGTTAAGCCATTGTAGACGTACCGCGCAAAGATGCTGTACTTTTCACTAAAGTGGTGATCCAGTCGAAAGGTTACATTGGCGCTGTCGAATGGTACGGCCGTGGGGAAGAAATAGATCCCTTCTATGCTGTTTACGGCTGGCCCGTTCGGGTTGGGATAGAGGGAGAGTACTTTCTGCATCGTCGGACTGAGCGGAAGCCCCAGCGCGTTGTTGGGCGATGCCGGGTTAGCCAGGTTGATCTGTTGCCCGTCGTAGGTGAAGATGCCGGTCTTGAACGCCGCCGTTGGCACCGTTGACTCATTGGTCAAGGTAGTGCGGAAACGGTCCCATTCCGAGTTGACGAAGAAGAATGTCTTATTCTTCACGATCGGACCGCCCAACGAGGCCCCAAACTGATTCCTTACGAACGGATTCTGCGGGTCGGGGCTGGGGTTGAAGTAGTCGCGCGCAGCCATAGCGTTTACGCGGTTGAACTCATACGCGTCGCCATGAAACTGGTTGGTTCCACTGCGCGTAATGATATCGATGATGGCCCCGGTATTGCGTCCATACTCCGGCAAGAAGTTGTTCGTGATCACGCGAAACTCCTCGGTGGAATCGGGATTGAGGGTGCTGATTCCGCCGGGTATTCCCGGAACGGAGGCGTCGTTATTGTCAGTGCCGTCCAGCAGGAAGTTGTTGTTTCGCTCGCGCTGCCCGTTCACCGAGAACCCCCCCAGCGAGCTGTCGGTTTGTTGAGCCCCAGGCGAAAGAAGCACTAATTCGTAAGGATCGCGCGTAATCAGCGGCAGGTCCAGAATGTGCCGCGAGTCAACGACGTTGCTGATCTGCGCGTCTTCCATGTTGATCGGCGCGATCGAGCTGGAGACCACGTCCACCGACTGCGTAATAACCCCCAGCTGAAGAGTTCCGTTTAAAGTCAGGTTCTGCCCAACGGTCAATTCCACATTCTGGAAGCGCAGCTGGGTAAAACCCTGTTTCTCAATGCTCACGTCGTACTGTCCGACCAAGATACTTGGTATCGAGAAAGTCCCCGTCGCGTCGGTGGTCGCCGTGCGGACGCTGGCGGTTCCCTGGCTCTTAGCCGTAATTTTGGCGCCGGGCACACCGCCGCCCATCGGATCTACGATCGTGCCGGTAATGTTTCCGGTTTGCGCGTGAGCCGCCGCGGCCAGGGAGATCATGAGTAAGCCCCTCACGTATGGTGCGAGGCGCGCCAGTGTCCCGTGTGTAGATATACGCATGTCGGGTTTCTCTCACAGTGGATTTGGATGTCAAACAAGTGACAGACGCAATCAAGAGATTATACGCGAAAAGGAAATTTACGAAAGTAAGAAACGGTACCGAATGATCCGACAATTAGAGGGTTACGGTCGGCGGTCAGGAAAGTACGTTCGCTAACATCCCGGCGCCTCCGCGGCGCGTTTCAAGTCGTTCGCGAATTCGTCAAATGCCGGTTGCAAATCTGGAATGGAGCGGCCGATCAGCGGAGCCAGCAACCCCGTATATTCTTCGCGCATCGAAAACTCCACCTCCCCATTCGGGCGCGGGTTGAGTGCAAATGTCCGTTCGCCCTTAAAGAGGCCCATCGGCATGCCGCCGGTCCAAACCATGCGTCGCGGTGGTTCAAACTCGGCTACCTTTACGGGGAAGGCCCGGCCCGCATTGATTTTCGGATGTACCGAGACACGCTCGCCTGGGGCGATCTTTCCATCGACCTTCTCTACTGTATGGTTCCAGCGAGTGTACCCAGCGGCATCGGTAAGCAACGCCCAGATGCGTTCGGGAGTTGCACGAATAGAAATCTTGACGGCGAAGGCTTTCATGCGTGGCCCTATTCTTTCGTTGCCCTTGTGAGTGTGTCAACGCACCGGAATGTGCGTAAAGTAGCTACCGCGAGGCCAGCAGCTTGGTTCCCCAGTTCAGCAATTTCTTGAATGTCGGCATGAGGCCTTGCCGAGCTTGGTCAGATCGTACTCGGCCGTCCGGCTGGTCCCAGAGTCTCGTGCTACCAACCCGGCGTCGGTCAACTCCCGCAAATTTCGCGTGAGTTCTTTCTGGCTGATCGCCGTAACCGTCCCGAGCAATTGGTTGTATCGCTGTGGGCCGTTGAGCAGCAGCGACCGCAAGACCAGCAGCTTCCATTTGCCGCCAATGATCTGGATCGCTTCTTCCACGGGACACTGCACCACGGCCTGGGCCATTCGATTAGAGTAGCGCAAGAAATGCTTCTGGAGTGCCCCCAAGTTTTGAGACAGCGGCGAGGTTAGACACTTTCATTAAACGGGAGAGTGTCATGGCGAAGAAATCGCAAAAGGTAAACAAAAGATCCAATCGGTACCCGGTGGGATTCCAGCGGGATGCCGTAGAACGGATGAAGCACTGCGA
>Ga0182024_10000368_pt1 | contig 115295 bp, 110 predicted proteins | sample P32metaG_FD_120480 | JGI IMG/M metagenome (GOLD analysis project Ga0182024, IMG submission 120480) | Permafrost microbial communities from Stordalen Mire, Sweden - P3-2 metaG (Illumina Assembly) | ecosystem: Environmental > Terrestrial > Soil > Wetlands > Permafrost | place: Sweden: Stordalen... | reverse complement strand
GCGCGAGCAGACGCTCAACCAGCTGCTCGTCGAGATGGACGGCTTCGAGGCGAAGGACAACATCATCATGATCGCGGCCACCAACCGGCCCGACATCCTCGACCCCGCGCTGCTGCGCCCCGGACGCTTCGACCGCCAGATCGCCGTCGACCGCCCCGACCGCAAGGGCCGCGCCAAGATCCTCGAGGTGCACACGCGCGGCAAGCCGCTCGCCAAGGTGATCGACATCGACGCGCTCGCGGGTCAGACGCCCGGCTTCACCGGAGCTGACCTGTCGAACCTGATCAACGAGGCGGCGCTGCTGTCCGCCCGCACCGGCAAGCGCGAGATCGGCCAGGTTGAGCTCGAGGAGGGGATCATGCGCGTGATCGCCGGCCCCGAGAAGAAGACGCGCGTGATGAGCGAGAAAGAGCGCCTGATCACCGCCTTCCACGAGATGGGCCACGCGCTCGTCGGGCACTTCCTCGAGCACTCCGACCCCGTGCACAAGATCTCCGTCATCTCCCGCGGCCAGGCGCTCGGCTACACGATCTCGATGCCGCAGGAGGACCGCTTCCTGACGACGCGCGCCGAGCTCGAGGACACGATGGCGATGACGCTCGGCGGGCGCGCCGCCGAGGAGCTCGTGTTCGGCGAGATCACGACCGGCGCCTCCAACGACATCGAGAAGGTCACCGCCACCGCCAAGCAGATGGTGATGCGCTTCGGGATGAGCGAAAAGCTCGGCCCGCGCGTCTTCGGCCATGACCACGGCCAGCCGTTCCTCGGCCGCGAGTTCTCAACCGAGCCCGACTACTCCGACGAGATCGCCCGCGAGATCGACGACGAGGTGCGGCGGATCATCGAGGCGGCGCACACGCGCGCCAGGGAAATCCTCACCGAGCACCAGCACGACCTCAACAACATCTCCGAGATCCTCGTCAAGCGCGAGACGATCGAGAAGGAGGAGTTCCTGGCGCTGCTGGCCGGCAAGAGCGACGAGGAGGTGTTCGGCATCGAGGAGGAGGCCAAGCCTCAGCTGCCGGCGCCGCCCGCGCCCGTCGATCGCGCCGAGCGCGAAACGCCCCGCACGATCCCGCGTCCAGGGCTTGCCGGCGGGACCGCCGAGATCCGAGCAACGGATCAGGAGCGCCCCGAGCCTGTCTAGCAGTCCGCCGTACCGCCTGATGGGGATCGTGAACGTGACCCCGGACTCGTTCTCGGACGGGGGGTCGTTCTTGGAGGCGGGGGCTGCGACCGCGCATGCGCGCGAGCTGGTCGCGCAGGGCGCGGACATACTCGACGTGGGCGGGGAGTCGACGCGGCCGGGGGCGGAGCCGGTGTCCGCTCAGGAGGAGCTGCGCCGCGTGCTGCCGGTGCTAGAGGGGATCGCGGCGGCTGGTCTGGATGTGCAGGTCTCGATCGACACCTCCAAGGCATCGGTCGCGCGCGCAGCGATCGCCGCGGGAGCGCAGATCGTCAACGACGTCAGCGCGCTGCGAGCCGACCCGGCGATGGTCGAGGTGCTGGCCGACAGCGACGTCGACTGCTGCCTGATGCACATGCTCGGCGAGCCGCGCACGATGCAAAGGGCGGGCGGGCCTCGATACAACGACGTGGTCGACGACGTCAAGGCGTTTCTCGAAGAGCGCCTGAGCTTCGCGGTGCGTGCGGGCGTCAGCGAACAGCGCGTGATGCTCGACCCGGGCATCGGCTTCGGCAAGACCGTCGCGCACAACCTCGAGCTGCTCGAGCGCCTCGGTGAGCTGGCCGTGCTCGGGCGCCCGTTGGTCGTCGGCACCTCGCGCAAGGGCTTCCTCGGGCGGATCCTCGCCGACGCAGTGGGCGCGACCGCGCCGGTCGAGACGGCAGGACGGCTGCCGGGGACGATCGCCACCAACGTGCTCGCGCTCGAGCGCGGCGCGAGCGTGTTCCGCGTGCACGACGTCGCGCCCGTGCGCGATGCGCTTGCCGTGGCGGCTGCTACGTTGGGCGAGCGATGGACGGCGAGGGCGGGGACGACGACGCAGACGAGCTAGAGGACGATGGCGACCTCGACGAGGATCGCGAGCAGAACGCCGAGTCGGTCACGATCGAGATCACCGGCCTGTCGCTCTACACCAACCACGGCGTCACCGAGGCCGAGCGCGAGGTCGGCCAAAGACTGGTGCTCGACCTGCGCCTGGACATCGGCGAGACCGACGCGACGGTCACCGACTCGATCGAGGACACCGTCGACTACGCCGAGGTCTGCCAGCTCGTCGCGCTGATCGCCCAGCAGCGCTCGCACAAGACGCTCGAGCGGCTGTGCAGCACGATCGCCGACCGGCTGCTCGCCGACTACGACCTCGAGGGAGTGTGGGTCAAGGCCGCCAAGCCCGAGCCCCCGATCGCGCTGAGCGTGGACGAGGTCTCAGTCGAGGTCTGGCGCGAAGCCGAGAGCTGAGCGTGCCAGAGCAACGTGTTGGGCTGCTCGGGCTGGGCAGCAACCTCCGCGATCGCCGAGCGCAACTGCAGGCCGCCGTCGATGCGCTGCCCGCCGCCGGCGTGACGGTGCTCGCCTGCTCCTCGACCTACGACACCGATCCCGTCGGCGAGGTGACCGATCAGCCGTCCTTCCTGAACGCATGCGTGCGTGTGCAGACGGCGCTCGAGCCACTGGCGCTGCTCGACACCGCCAAGCGACTGGAGCGCGAGCTGGGCCGCGGTGAGAGCTCAGTCCGCCACGGTCCGCGCGCGATCGACATCGACATCCTGCTGCTGGGCGAGCTCGAGCTCGCCCACGAGCGCATGACGTTGCCGCACGAGCAGCTGCTCACTCGCCGCTTCGTGCTGATCCCCGCGCTCGAGCTCGACTTCGAGCTGCAGGCTCCGGCGCGCCCACCCGGGCGCGCCGTCGTGCGGTTGGCCGACGCGCTTGCGGCCCTACCGCTCGATGAGGGCGTGCGCTGGGCCGGGCCGCCGCTGCAGCTGCGGGGCACCTGAAGCCCTGGCCGCCCTCACGAGTCGAGCATCTCGCTGCTGTGCCAGCTCGCCAGTGCCATCAGTGTCGCGTCGCTCACGTGATGCCCCGCCACCACGCACAGATGCCCGTCGCGCAGCCACGTCACGACGCGCGCACCGTGTTCGCTCAGGAACCGGTAGCGCGTGCCGTCGCGTTCTCTGACGACGCCGCCGCTGACGCTCGGTGCTGCGCCGGCGACGATCGCATAGCCGATCCACTGGTCGTGCCCGCGCGCGTAGAACACGGTCCTGACCGTATGCCCGCCCACATCATCGGCGCGCGCACCGGTCGAGCGCCAGCCGAAGCGATCGTCCCAATAGGGGAACGCCACGCCATCGACGTTTGCCGCGAGCTCCATCTGGTTGTGGGGATCCAGCGCCGGGGCCGCCATCGTCGCGGGCCGCAGCGTCAGCGCGACTGCCGTGTGCAAGCTCAGCGGCGAACCACCACTGCCGGACAGCCCCACGATCAGCGCCACCGCGATCACGCCCAGTGCCAGCGCACCGGCGAAGCCCAGGCGCAACGCCGCCGCGCGGCGGCGTTTGACCGGATCCTGCCCGCTCCGCTCGGCGATCAGCGCGTCGATGCGACGGTGCAGCTCCTCCGGCGCGCGCACGTCGATCGAGCGCACCAGCTCGACGATCTCGGGCTCTGTCTGTGGAGGTCGCTCGCTCATGGTGTTCCTTCACTCGATAGGACTCCAGTCGAGTCCTTGTCTTCCCGTTGGATTCTCGGAGATTGCCGGTCGTTCGGCGTAAGCCGCTCAGCGACCTGCTTGCGCGCGCGGAACAGCCGTGTCGTGAGCGTCGCCTCGCGCACACGCAGCGCGCGCGCGGCTTCCTTGTAGGAGAGGCCGAGCACGTCCACCGCAACCAGCGCCAAGCGGAAGTTCTCAGGCAGCCCAGCGATCGTCGCGTAGATCTCCTGGACTTCGTATGCCTGTTCGGGGCGGCTCGTGGGCTTGGGGTCAGCCGCCACCACGTCCTCGATCGCGGCGGCCGTCACAGGTCGCCGCGAGGCTGTGCGCAAGCCCGTCAGGAAGGTGTTGCGCAGCACCCGCATGAGGTAGTACAGCTCGTCGTCGCCGCGCAGCGTGCGCGGCCTCGAGAGCACCCGTGCGAAGGTCTCCTGGACAAGGTCCTCGGCGTCCTCGCGCGACCCGCACAGCGCCCACGCGGCGCGATACAGGCGGTCCACGTGCTTGCTCAGTGATTGCGGATCGAGGGGGCGCATGTGCTCGGCGGAGCGTCTGCCATCGCCTGGCGCCGCCCGCGTCCGCCACCGCCGACTGTAGCGCCGGCAGCTGTGTCGCGAACCGATTGGGAAGGAATCCGAGCGCGTCGGGGTCCTGCGGGGTGATGGCCTTGCCGGCCCAGCGGTCGGTGCCGGCGGGCCGAACTATCGGAGATCGAGGAGAAAGGTTGGATTCACTGATGAGATTGCCCAAGCGTGTGCTTTTCCCGCTGTTCGCCCTGCTGGGAGCGTCGGTGGTCGTGCTGCCCGCGCTCGCGGCCTCATCTGAAGCGAAGATCGAAGTCAACGAAAACTGCGTCGCCGCCAACTGGCAGTGCTGGACAGCTCCGGGACCCAATCCGAAGCCCGCCGTCGTCACGATCGCTCCAGGTGGCGTCGTCACGTTCGCCGATAAGACCGGCTTCGCCGCGAGCATCACCTGGAAGGGCGCCGCGCCGACGTGCTCGGCGGCGGTCCCCGTGAGCCCCGCACCCGCGGCGACCGGCTGGGAAGGCACGTGCAAGTTCGAAACGCCGGGGACCTACGAGCTCGAAGACCCGAGCATGTACTACCCCAAGGCCTCAGTCGAAGTGAGCGCCCCCGTCACCACCACAACCGGGACCACCACCGGCTCGACGTCTTCGGGTCCGTCCGGCTCGGGCACCACGCCGACGAGCTCGGGCTCGCCGGCGCAAGCCGGTGGCTCGAACGGTGCCGGTACGCCGCCCGGCTCGTTGCTCGCCGGCAGCGAGTCCGCCGCGCTCGAGCTCGCCGCGGCCCAGCACGGCCAGGCGGTGCGCGGCTCGGTCGACGTCTCCCAGGCAGGCGCCGGCGGGAGGCTGGAAGTGGAGCTGCTGGCGGCGCGCGCATCGCTTGCGAGCACGGGTCGTCCTCCGCGCGCGCCGGTCGGTCGTCTGGTGCGCTCCTCGCTGTCAGCCGGCACCACCACCTTCACCGTGGCCCTCGATGCGCGGGCCAGGCATGCGCTGCGTGTGCACCGGCGTCTCGCGCTGAGCGTGAGGATCGTGCTCTCGACAGCTCGCGGCTCGGCGATGACGATCACGCGCGGCATCGTCCTGCGCGACTGACGGGGACACGCGCCGCCGCGCCGGCCGTTCGCTAAGCGGCGGGCGTGCTCGTCAGCCACGCCGCCGGCAGCACGCCCGCTGGAACCTCGCCGACCATCGGCGGGAAATAGCGCGTGAGCTGCGCAGCCGGGTGACCTGCGATCAGCGGGCGCACGTCGCCGATGCTCATCAGCAGGCGGATCGTGCTGCCGATCTGCAGATCGGCAGCGTTCGGGTGCTCGCCGCCCAGCAGCCCCTCGGCGATCCAGCCGTCGATGCGCTCGAGCTGGGGCGCAAGCGCTGCCAGGTCGGCGCGGGCGCTGTCGTCGCGAGCCTTGTTCTTGAACGCCATCAGCCTTGCCGTCAGCGGCATCGCCGGGCGCAGCAGTGGGCGCGGCAGCGGCAGCTTGGTGTTCGCCGTGTAGCTCTCCATCGCCGCCGGGCGGCGCAGGAACGCGGCGTCGATCAGGCGGCGGGGGACGCTCTGGAAGACCTCATCGCCCCAGCGCTCGGCGTCGAGCACGCGTGCGTAGTCCTGCGTGCCGGGCGCCGGCAGCAGCGGCGGCTCAGGCGCGAGCTCGTCCAGGCGGCGCATGATCCGCCGCGAGCCGACCAGCCGCTCGCCGTCGATGCGCATGCCCGGCACAGTCCTGCCGCCATACAGCAGCGGACCGAGCAGGATCTCGCCCGTCGGCAGCAGATCGACGCGCTTGTAGGCGATCGACTTCAGCTGCAGGGCCGCCTCCACGGCCGCGCACGGATGCGAGCCGGGAAGCGCATACAGCCTGGGCTCTCTCGTTGCCATCGCGCCGCCGAGCATAATGGTCGCCGATGCTGCTCGCCGTCGATGTCGGAAACACTCAGACCCATTTCGGGGCGTTCGACGGCGAGGAGCTGCTCGAGCACTGGCGTTTTGCCACCGTACGCGTGTCCACCGCCGATGAGCTCGGTGCCGCGCTGCGCAACCTGCTCGAGCTGCGCGGCTACGGCTTCGCCGATCTGGACGCTTCGATTGTCTCCTCCACCGTGCCCCAGCTCGAGCCAGAGTGGACCGCGATGGCCGAGCGCTACCTCGGCCACCAGATGCTGGCAGTCGGTCCCGGCACCAAGACGGGCCTTGCGATCCGCTACGACAACCCGCGTGAGATCGGCGCCGACCGCCTCGTCAACGCGGTTGCAATCCGCGCACGCTTCGGCGGTCCCGTGGTGTGCGTGGACTTCGGCACCGCGACCACCTTCGACGTCGTCTCGCGCGAGGGCGAGTACGTCGGCGGTGCGCTGATGACCGGCATCGAGATCTCGCTGGAAGCGCTCTCCGAACGCGGCGCGCGCCTGCCGAAGGTCGACCTCGCGCCGCCGCGCAGCGTGATCGGCAAGAACACCATCGACGCGATCCGCTCCGGTGTCGTGTTCGGCTACGCCGGTGCGATCGACGCGATCCTGCGTCGCCTCTATGGCGAGCTGGGCGAGCGCACCGACGTGATCGCCACCGGCGGGCTGGCACGGCTGGTGGTGCCCTACACCGAGGAGATCGAGGAGGTCGACGACCTGCTCACGCTCACCGGCCTGCGGCTGCTGCACGAGCGCAACTCCTAAGCTCGATCGATGACGGCGCGCTTGGACGAAAGCTGGCAGCTGGGTTCGCTGCGCGTGCCCAACCGGGTGCTGCTCGCGCCGCTGGCCGGCATCGGCAACTGGTTCGTGCGCCTGCAGGCCAAGCGCTATGGCGCCGGCATGGCGGTCTCGGAGATGGTCTCCTCGCACGCGATCCACCATCGCAACGAGAAGACCTGCCGGGAGATGCTGCGCATCGACCCGCGCGAGCACGCCGGCGGGCCGGTCTCGATCCAGCTGTTCGGCGAAGACCCCGACGTCATGCGCGAGGCCGCTGCCGTGGTGCGCGAGCGCGGCGCCGACGTGATCGACATCAACATGGGCTGCCCCGTGCCCAAGGTGCGCAAGACCGGCGCCGGCGCCGCGCTGCTGGAGAACCCTCAGCTCGCGGTCGCGGTGGCCCGTGCGGCCGTCGAAGGCGCGGGGGGTACCGGGGTGGGCGAGATTGGGGTGGGCGGGGGGCGGGTGGGTGGGATACCGGTAACGGTCAAGCTCCGCTCCGGGCTGCGGCCCGGCGATCACAGCGGCTTCGAGCTCGCCCACCGGCTCGTCGAGGAAGCCGGCGTCGCTGCGATCGGCTTTCATCCGCGCTCCGCCGCCGTGCACCACAAAGGCACCCCCGACTACGAGCTGGCCGCCCGGCTGGTGGCCTCGCTGCCGGCGCCCGTGATCCTCACCGGTGGCATGAACGACCCCGCGGGGATCCGCGAGGCGTTCGCGAGCACCGGCGCCGCCGCCGTGATGCTCGCGCGCGGGGCGCTCGGGAACCCGTGGCTGTTCGCCGAGCTGCTGGAGCAGCCCACCGGCCCGCACGAGCACGGACCCACGCGGGAGCAGGTACTGGCCGAGTTGCATTGGACGATCGAGCGTGCCGTCGAGCACCTCGGCGAGGTGCGTGCCACGCGCTACCTGCGCAAGTTCTACCCCTGGTATGTGGCGCGCCTGCAGCTCGAGGCCGCTGTCGCCAGGGAGCTGCAGACGGCGCTGCAGACGGCGCTGACGCTGGCGCACGCGCGCGAGCTGCTCGACGCGTGCCACCGCCCCGCGGCGCTCGCGCTCTGAGCTCTGAGAGCCGAGTCGCGCCCCCGCTATACTGCTGCGCTCGCTGATGCCTGCCGGCCGGCGACATCCCCGCTCGAAGCGGGGATTTGTGTGCCGCAGCCGGACCACCAACCCGCGATAGGCTCCCGCCCGCCCACATGCCGAAGGACGTCATCCTCACCCCAGAAGGCCTTCAGAAGCTGAAGGACGAGCTCCAGCTGCTGTCAACTGAGAAGCGCCGCGAGGTCGCGGAACGCATCAAGGAGGCCAGAGAATTCGGGGATATCTCCGAGAACTCCGAGTACGACGACGCCAAGAACGAGCAGGCGATGGTCGAGAGTCGCATCGCCCAGCTGCAGGAGAAGCTGCGGATGGCGACGGTCATCCAGGCCAAGGACCTCTCCACCGACGTCGTGCAGGTCGGCTCGGTCGTGCACGTCAAGGACGAAAAGACCGGCAAGTCGGTCAAATACACGATCGTCGGCTCGGCCGAGGCCAAGCCGAACGAGTACAAGCTCTCCAACGAGTCTCCGGTCGGGCGCGCCCTGATCGGACACAAGCGCAACGACACCGTCGCCGTGACGGTCCCGCGCGGGCCCGCGCGCAAGCTCAAGATCACCAAGATCGACGTCGGCCTCGAGTAGCCGCCGCGATGAGCGGAAGCGACGAGCACGCGGCGCCGGAGGAGTCGGGCGAGTCGAGCAGACATGGCCTGGACGAGCTGATCGCCGAGCGCCGCGCCAAGCGCGAACGCCTGCGCAATGGGGATCCCGAGGCGTTCCCGCACGCGTTCGCCGGCGCCGAGCCGATCGCCGAGATCCTCCCCCGCTACGAGCACCTGCAGCCCGGCGAGGAAACCGACGAGCGCCACCGCGTCGCCGGCCGCATCGCCGCGCGGCGCATCGCCGGCAAGACCGCGTTCCTCGACCTCGTCGACCGCACCGGCAAGATCCAGCTGCACGCGCGCGTGGACGTGCTCGGTCCCGAGCGCTTCCACCTCCTGACAGAGCTCGACCTGGGCGATCTGATCGGCGTCGACGGTAGCGCCATCCGCAGCCGCCGCGGCGAGGTGTCGCTGCGCGTGGAGAGCTTTCAGATCCTCGCCAAGGCGCTGCGCCCGCCGCCCGACAAGCACCACGGTCTCTCCGACGTCGAGACGCGCTACCGCCACCGCGAGCTCGACCTGATCGCAAGCGAGGACACCCGCAAGCTGTTCATCGACCGCGCGCGGATCGTCTCGGCGGTGCGCGCGCAGCTTGACGGCGCCGGCTTCATCGAGGTGGAGACACCCGTGCTGCAGCCCCTGTACGGCGGCGCCATGGCGCGCCCGTTCACGACCCACCACAACGCGCTCGACCGCGATCTCTATCTGCGGATCGCCACCGAGCTGTACCTCAAGCGCCTGATCGTCGGCGGCCTCGAGCGCGTGTACGAGCTCGGCAAGGACTTCCGCAACGAGGGCATCTCGCACAAGCACAACCCCGAGTTCACGATGGTCGAGTGGTACGAGGCGTACACCGACTACACGGGCGCCGAGGAGCGCACCGAAGCGATCGTGCGCGCGGCCGCCGACGCGGTTGGCTACAGCGGCGAGCTCGACTTCTCCGCGCCGTGGCCGCGCATCGGCTTCGTCGCGGCGATCCAGCAGGCCACCGGCATCGACGTGATGGAGCACGCCACGGCCGAGGCGCTCGCGGGCGCGATTCGCGAGCGCGGTCTCGACGTCAAGACCGGCGGGCTGTGGTTCGAGATGGCCGACGACCTGCTCTCCAAGTACGTCGAGCCGAGCCTCACGCGGCCCACGTTCGTCGTCGACTACCCGACGGAGATCTCGCCGCTCGCCCGCGAGCACCCGGCTGACGAGAAGCTCGTCGAGCGCTTCGAGGCGTTCGCCGGCGGCATGGAGATCGCCAACGGCTTCAGCGAGCTCAACGACCCCGACGTGCAGCGCGAGCGCTTCCTCGCGCAGGAGCGGGTCGAGCTGCTCGCCGACGGCGAGGGCGAGACGATGCCCTATGACGAGGAGTACGTGCACGCGCTCGAGCAGGGCATGCCGCCGACCGCCGGCGTCGGCCTTGGCATCGACCGTCTGGTGATGCTGCTCACCGGGCGCGAGTCGATCCGCGAGGTCGTGCTGTTCCCCGCGATGCGCGACTGAGAGCCCGTCCGAGTAGTTCGGGCGGCGCATGCGCCGCCCGGCAGGGCCGCATGCGGCCCTGCCCCGACGGGCGCATGCGCCCGTCGGCGGGCCGGCACATGTGCCGGCCCGACTGCCCGGCGGGCGCCCGACGATCAAGCAGCATGCCCGCGCTGCCGATGACCCAGATAAGCCAGGGTGGCCGGTTGGTAGACTGCTCCGCAAGGCGTCATTGGGGTCTCGAGGATCTCGAGACACCGTCCCAGCAGGAAGGAATCACACCATGTTCGAGCGATTCACAGAACGGGCCCGGCAGGTGGTCGTTCTCGCGCAGGAGGAGGCGCGGACGCTCAAGCACAACTACATCGGCACCGAGCACATCCTCCTAGGGCTGCTTCGCGAGGAGGAGGGTCTGGCGGCGCGTGTGCTGGAGAGCCTGGACATCACCGTCGAGCGGGTGCGTGCGCAGGTCGTGCGGATCGTCGGCTCCGGCGAGGAGGTCACCTCCGGGCAGATCCCGTTCACGCCCCGCGCCAAGAAGGTGCTCGAGCTCGCACTGCGCGAGGCGCTCAGCCTGGGACACAACTACATCGGCACCGAGCACATCCTGCTCGGGCTCGTGCGCGAGAACGAGGGCGTGGCCGCCCGCATCCTGCTCGACTTCGACGCCGACTCCGAGAAGATCCGCAACGAGGTCATCCGCATGCTCTCCGGCCCCGGTGGACGCCGCCAGAGCCAGTCCGGCGGCGCGGCCGCAGGCGCGGGAGCCGGCGCGGGCGAGGGCAAGAAGTCCTCGAAGCTGCTCGACCAGTTCGGGAGGAACCTGACCAAGCTGGCCGCCGAGGGCAAGCTCGACCCGTGCGTCGGGCGCGAGACCGAGATCGAGCGGATCATGCAGATCCTTTCGCGACGCACCAAGAACAACCCTGTGCTCGTAGGCGAGCCCGGCGTCGGCAAGACCGCGGTGGTCGAGGGCCTGGCGCAGCGCATCACCAGCTCCGAGGTGCCCGAGCTGCTCAAGAACAAGCAGATCTACACGCTCGATCTGGCGGCGCTCGTCGCCGGTTCGAAGTACCGGGGCGAGTTCGAGGAGCGCCTGAAGAAGGTGATGAAGGAGATCACCCAGCGCGGGGACATCATCCTGTTCATCGACGAGCTCCACAACCTCGTCGGCGCCGGCGCCGCCGAGGGCGCGATCGACGCCGCCTCGATCCTCAAGCCGGCGCTCGCCAGAGGCGAGCTGCAGACGATCGGCGCGACCACGCTCGACGAGTATCGCAAGTACCTCGAGCGCGACTCCGCCCTGGAGCGCCGCTTCCAGAAGATCACGGTGGACGAGCCGACGATCGACCAGACCGTCGAAATCCTCACCGGCCTGCGCGACCGCTACGAGCAGCACCACAAGGTGCAGATCACCGACGAGGCGCTGCGCGCCGCCGGCGAACTCGCGAGCCGCTACATCTCCGACCGCTTCCTGCCCGACAAGGCGATCGACCTGATCGACGAGGCCGCCTCGCGGATGCGCATCAAGTCGATGACCTCGCCGCCGGCCAACCGCGAGCTCGAGGGCGAAGTCGAGTCCACGCGCCGCGAGAAGGAGGCCGCGATCGAGGCGCAGGAGTTCGAGAAGGCCGCCGCGCTGCGCGACAAGGAGCGCAAGCTGACGAATAAGAAACGCGAGCTCGAGCAGGCGTGGGAATCCGGCGAGTCCGGCGAGCGCCCGTCGATCGGCGAAGAGGAGATCGCGGACATCGTCTCGATGTGGACCGGCATCCCCGTCTTCAAGCTGACCGAGGCCGAGACGCAGAAGTTGATGCGCATGGAGGACGAACTGCACAAGCGCGTGATCGGACAGCACCCCGCGATCGAGGTCATCTCGAAGGCGATCAGGCGCTCGCGCGCCGGCCTGAAGGACCCGAAGCGGCCGACCGGCTCGTTCATCTTCCTGGGCCCGTCGGGAGTCGGCAAGACCGAGCTCGCACGCACGCTCGCCGAGTTCCTGTTCGGCGACGACGAGGCGCTGATCCGGATCGACATGTCCGAGTACATGGAGAAGCACGCGGTCTCCAGGCTCGTCGGCTCGCCCCCCGGCTACATCGGCTACGACGAGGGCGGTCAGCTGACCGAGGCGATCAGGCGCAAGCCCTACAGCGTGCTGCTGCTCGACGAGATCGAGAAGGCGCACCCCGATGTCTTCAACATCCTGCTGCAGATCCTCGAGGACGGCCGCCTGACCGACGCGCAGGGGCGCACGGTCGACTTCCGCCACGCGATCGTGATCATGACCTCGAACATCGGCGCCGCCGAGATCGCGCGCAACACGCCGCTCGGCTTCGCGGTCTCCGACGACGAGACCGGGATCACCTACGACGACATGAAGAACCGCATCATGGGTGAGCTGAAGAAGGTCTTCCGGCCCGAGTTCCTCAACCGCATCGACGACGTGATCGTCTTCCACAAGCTGCAGAAGGAGGAGATCAAGCAGATCGTCGAGCTGCTGCTGCTGCGCATCCGCGAGTCGATGGCCGAACGCGAGCTGCAGCTGGAGCTGACCGAGCCCGCCAAGGATCTGCTCGTCGACAAGGGCTGGGATCCCGCCATGGGCGCGCGTCCGCTGCGCCGCGCGATCCAGCGTTACATCGAGGACCCGCTCGCGGACTTCGTGCTGCGCGAGCAGCTGACACCCGGCGCGACCGTGGTGGTCGACCCGGCCGAGGGCGACCAGGAGGGCGAGGTGCGCCTGTCGATCGTCCAGCCCAAGAAGCAGAAGACCCCCGTCGGCGTGGGTGCCGAAGGCGCCGGCGCCGAGGAGATCGCCGAGGGCGAGGGTCAGACCGTCGCAGACGACGGACCGGATATCTCCGAGCCGGCCGAGTAGCAGCGAGCCGTCCCCGTCGGGACGTACTCTGGGGCGATGCCCCGGACAACCTTCCATGTGTGCTCGCAGTGTGGCTTCCAGTCCGGGCAGTGGCATGGCCAGTGCCCGGAGTGCGGGGAGTGGAACACGCTCGTAGAGGAGCGTGTGGCGCCCGCTAAGGGCAAAGGAGCGCGTCTCGCTCGCAACATGCCGGCTGGCGGCTCGGCGGCAGCCGGGGGACCCAGATCAGTGCCGGTCCCCCTCGGAGAGGTCGGCGCCGCGCCTGTCAACCGCATGTCCACGGGCATCGGCGAGCTCGATCGTGTCCTCGGCGGTGGCCTGGTGCCGGGCTCACTGGTGCTGCTCGGGGGCTCACCCGGGATCGGCAAGTCGACGCTCACCAACATGGTGCTCGGCCATCTGCAGCAGGCGGGGCGCAAGACGCTGTATGTCAGCGGCGAGGAGTCCGCCGAGCAGGTGCGGCTGCGAGCAGAGCGACTGGGTCCTGCTCCTGCCGGGCCGATCGACGTCGGCAGCGTGGCAGGCAACCGACTTGCCAACCCGGCGCTGCAGGTCCCGGTGCTCGCCGAGACCGACCTCGACGCGGTGCTGGAGGCGCTCTCGACGCACGCCCCCCAGGCGTGCGTGATCGACTCGGTGCAGACGCTGCGCGCGTCAGACCTGTCCGGTGCGCCCGGCTCGGTCGGGCAGGTACGCGAGGTGGCTGCGCGGATCATGGAGCTGGCCAAGGCGCAGGGAGTGGCGGTGATCCTCGTCGGGCACGTGACCAAGGAGGGCGCGCTCGCCGGCCCGCGCGTGCTCGAGCATCTGGTCGACTGCGTACTGCAGTTCGAGGGCGAGCGCGAGCGGCCCTACCGCGAGCTGCGCGCGCTCAAGAACCGCTTCGGCTCGACCAACGAGGCCGGGCTGTTCGAGATGCGCAGTGGCGGCCTCGTCGAGGTGCTCGACGCCTCCGCGCGCTTCGTCGCGGAGGCCACAAGAGCACCCGGGAGCGTGGTGCTGGCGGCGATGGAGGGCTCGCGGCCGCTGCTCGTGGAGGTTCAGGCGCTGGTGGCTCCGTCCGAGCTCGAGCAGCCGCGCCGGGTCGTCTCGGGGATCGACCGCAACCGTCTGGCGCTAGTGCTCGCGATCCTTGGCCGCCATGGGCAGGTGCGCACCGGCGGCGCGGATGTGTTCGTGAACGTCGTCGGCGGCGTGCGCGTCGACGAGCCGGGCTGTGATCTGGCGATCGCGCTGGCGGTCGCAAGCGCCAGCCGCGGGGTGGCGATCCAGGGGGCCCCGCGAGCATGCTTCGGTGAGCTCGGGCTGACCGGCGAGCTGCGCTGGGTGGGCCACCCCGAGCGCCGCCTGGAAGAGGCCGCCAAGCATGGCCTGAAGGACGTGATCGCGCCCGCCGACAGCGGGCGGGCGGCATGTGAGGCGCCGACGCTGCGCGCGGCGCTCGCCGCGGCGCTGCCGAGCGGGCCGCCCGGCGGGCGGCCCCGCACCGTGCCCGAGCCGAGCGCGCCGGCGCTGACGCGAGTCGAGGACCACCGGCCGGCGGCCGGCGAGCGCGCCCTGCGTCCGGCACCTGAGCCCGCCGCGCACTCGAGCTGAGCTATTCGGCCCCCCAGCGCACCGGCTTTGGCGCCCTCGGTGGGCCCAGCGTGTCTCCAGGGCGCGCGCCCAGTCTAGGAGCCGCTAAAGGATTGCTAAATGCCCTAGAATTGGGGTTGTGGCTCCACGATCCGGCGAAGACCTAGACAACGAGGTACGACCGGATCCGGGACTGATGAGGGCGCTGGAGATGATCGCGCCCGGGACCGCGTTGCGTGAGGGGATCGAGAGCATCCTGCATGCTCGCACCGGCGGATTGATCGTGATCGGCGAGCCCGAAGACCTGAGCTTCCTGAACTCCGGGGGGATCAAGCTCGACATCGACTACACGCCCGCGTTCCTCTACCAGCTGGCGAAGATGGACGGCGCGATCATCCTCAACGCCAACGCCACCAAGATCACGATGGCGAACGTGCAGCTGATGCCGGATCCGACGATCCTCTCGCACGAGACCGGCACCAGGCACCGCACCGCCGAGCGCGTGTCCAAGCAGACCGATGCGCTGGTGATCGCGGTCTCACAGCGACGCGAGGTCGTCTCGGTGTACGTGGACGGCGTCAAGTACATCCTCGAGGACATCCCCGTGGTGCTCGCCAAGGGCAACCAGGCGCTCGCCACGCTGGACAAGTTCCGCACCCGACTCGACCAGGTCTCCACGCGGCTGACCGCACTCGAGTTCGAGGGCGGCGCGACCCTGCACGACGTGCTGACGGTGCTGCAGCGCTCCGAGCTCGTGACTCGCATGGCGGTCGAGATCGAGCGCTACATCGTCGAGCTCGGCAGCGAGGGCCGGCTGATCGAGATGCAGCTCGAGGAGACGATGGTCGGCGCCGCGGCCGAGAAGTCGGCGCTCGTGCGCGACTACCTGTCGAACTACTCCGACGAGGCGTTCGCCGCGGCGCTGGAGGAGATCGGGCGGCTCGTCCACCAGGACCTGCTCGACTTCGGACGGCTGGCCGAGCTGCTCGGCTACGACCGCAAGCTCAACACGCTCGACTATCCCGTCTCCCCGCGCGGCTACCGCGTCCTGGGACGGATCCCCAGGCTGCCGAAGCTGGTTGTCGCACAGATCGTCGGCGAGTTCGGAGGGCTGGACGAGCTTCTCGCCGCCACCGACGCCGAGCTCGAGGGGGTCGAGGGTGTGGGGGAGATTCGCGCGAAGGACATCCGCGAGGGCCTGCGCAGGCTGCAGGAGCTGAACCTCGTGGACCGCTACCTACAGACTTGATTCAAGGGCCGACCCACTGGTCGCTCGTAACGAAGGAGGACATCATTCCCGCACAAGTAACTGAAGAAGCAACGCTCACGGAGGAGCTCGAGGTGACACGCGAAGTCGAGTTCATCGAGTTCGAGCTCGGAGATCACGTCGTCTACCCACACCACGGTGCGGGGAAGGTGCTCAAGAAGGAGGAGATGGAGATCCTCGGCGAACGGCGCGAGTACCTCACCATCAAGATCCTCCACAACGACATGACCGTTCGCGTTCCCACAGAGAACGCAGCAATCGCAGGGCTGCGCAGGGTCATCGATGAGGAAACCGTCAAGAAGGTCCTCGACGTGCTCCGCGACGATGTCTCCGAGATGCCCAAGAACTGGAACCGCCGGTTCAAGCACAACCGCGACAAGATCAAGACGGGCGACATCTACGAGCTGGCCGAGGTCGTACGCAACCTCTCGCTGCGCGAGAGCGAGAAGGGCCTTTCGACCGGCGAGAAGCAGATGTTCACCCGCACCAAGAAGATCCTCGCCTCCGAGCTGATGTATGCGCTCGACAAGGACGAGGATGAGGCCGAGAGCTACCTGGACGAGCTCCTCGAAGACTCGGCCAACCACCAGATGGCGGCCGCCGGAGCCAAGTAGCGAGGCTTTCGCGCACGCGGCAGCACCAGCACTGCCGCCGCGTGCGCGAGCGCCCCTGACGATGACCGTTGCACTGATCGTGGCCGCAGGCAGCGGCGAGCGTCTCGGAGCCGGACGGCCCAAGGCGCTCGTCGAGCTAGCCGGGCGCGCACTCCTCGCCTGGAGCATCGACGCGCTGCTGGCAAGCGTCGGCATCGAGCAGATCGTGATCGCGATGCCACCCGGTGCAGAGCACCCGCCGCAGCTCAGTGAGCTGCAGAGCGTCACGATCGTCGACGGCGGCGCCTCGCGCTCTGAGTCGGTGCGGCGGGCGCTCGGTGCGGCATCGAAGGCCTCAGAGCCGCACGAGAGCGATCTCGTGCTCGTCCACGACGCCGCGCGCCCGCTGCTCACCACAGCGCTCGCCGAGTCGGTGATCGCGGCGCTCGCCGGCGACCCGGAGGCCGACGCGGCGATCGCGGCGATGCCCGTCACCGACACGGTCAAGCGGGTGGATGCGCTCGGCACCGTGCACGAGACGCTCGATCGCAGCGAGCTGTGGGCGGTGCAGACGCCGCAGGTGTTCCGTCGCTCTGCGCTCGAACGCGCTCTCGACGTCGATCCCGATGAGCTCGCGCGAGCAACCGACGACGCCTGGCTGATCGAGCGCGGCGGCGGCAAGGTGATCGTGGTGCGCGCCAGCGACGAGAACCTCAAGGTGACCACGCCGCTCGACCTGCGCGTGGCCGAGCTGCTGCTCGCCACACGCTCCGCGTCCACGGGCGGGCCCCCGGAGTCCTCCTGAATCCTGCTTGAATCGCTGCCTGCGATGCTCACCGACTACCACCTCCATCTCCGCCCCGACGGCGCCGGCGCCGACGTCGCCGAGTACCACACGCAGGCCAACTTCGAGCGCTATCGCGCGGCCGCCGAGGAGCGCGGGATCGCCGAGCTGGGGGTCTCAGAACACGTCTACCGCTTCGTGCAGGCGCTCGAGGTATGGCGCCACCCGTTCTGGGAGACCTACGCGCACGACGACATCGACGAGTACTGCGCGTTCGTGCGCGAGCACACCGACCTGCGGCTCGGCATCGAGGCTGACTTCGTGCCCGGCGCCGAGGACCGCATGGCCAACCTGCTGGGAGCCCGCGACTTCGACTACGTCGTCGGCTCTGTGCACTTCATGCGCGACGGCGCCGTCGACATGGACGACTACAGCGTCTGGGACTCCAGCCGCGCACGGAGTCCCGAGGAGGTCTGGACGCGCTACTTCCAGGCGATCGGCGACGCCGCGCGCAGCGGGCTGTTCGACATCGCCGCGCACCCGGACCTGGTGAAGGTCTGGGGCGACCCTCAGCGCACCCCGCGAGGCGATCTGCGCCGCTACTACGAGCCCGCCGTCGAAGGCATCGCCGAAGGTGACATCGCCGTGGAGGTCTCGACCGCGGGGCTGCGCAAGCCCGTCGGTGAGCTCTACCCGGCGCGCGCGTTCCTGCAGATGTGCGTGGAGGCCGGGGTGCCCGTGGCGCTCTCCAGCGACGCCCACCGCCCCGAGGACGTCGGTGCCGGCTACGAGCGCGCGCTCGAGGAGCTCGACGCTCTCGGCGTGCGCGAGCTGTGCGTGTTCGAAGGCCGCCAGCGGCGTATGGAGCCGATCGGCGCCAGCTCGATCCTCGAGTCACCCGCCGGCTCCGGCGACGCCGCGGCCCGATGAGTCTCGTCGGGATCGGCTTCGACTCCCACCGGCTCGTCGCCGGACGCAGGCTCGTGATCGGCGGCGTTGAGATCCCGTTCGACCGAGGCCTCGACGGTCACTCCGACGCCGACGTGCTCGCCCACGCACTCACCGACGCGCTGCTCGGCGCCGCCGGCATGGACGACATCGGCCAGCACTTCCCCGACACCGACGAGCGCTGGCGCGACGCCAACTCGCTGCAGCTGCTCGAGACCGTGGTGCAGAGCGTGCGTGCGGCCGGGCTCGAGCTCGTGAACGTGGACTGCACCGTGGTGATGGAGGCGCCCAAGCTCTCACCGCACCGGCGCGCCATCCAAGCGCGCCTCGCGGAGGTGCTCGCGCTCGAGACAGCGCGCGTGAACATCAAGGCCAGCACCGGCGAGGGCATGGGCTTCGTCGGTCGTGGCGAGGGTGTGGCGGCGCTTGCAGTGGCCAGCTTGCGCGACGCTGGCGATCGTTGATCGCTCGCGTCAGTCTCGGCCTCAGGGCAGCAGCCGGTGATCTATGCGGCGCCCACGGCAATCGTGCCAGCCGCGCTCGTTGGCGGGGGCACCGGCTCACCGTGCTCACGCAGGCTCCCGATATGGAGCTCGATGGCTTCGTGAATCAACCGTTCGGCCTCCTTGCGGGTCACACCAACGACTCCCAAGCCGGGAAGATCGGGGCAGTAGGCACCCCATCCCGTCGGGCTCTGCTCATAGATGACGACGTAATCGCTCACCGCTGCGATCCTTTCAATCCTGCTTGCCGGAGGATGTTCCCAAGGGTACCGGCTGGGATCTCCTGCCCCGGGCGGCCTGCGATGGTGACGCGTCAGGACACGTGGTTGCTCAGCCAGCGCCCGATCGCCGCGTCGAGCTGCTCGGCGTAGACGGGCTTGGCGAGGTAGTCGTCCATCCCGGCGGTAAAGCAGCGCTCGCGATTGCCGCGGACGACTAAGCCGGTCATCGCGATGATCGGGACGTGGAATCCGCCCTCGGCGGCGCGAATGCGCCGCGTCGCCTCCCAGCCGTCGAGTCCCGGCATCTGGCAGTCCATAAGGATCGCCGCATAGGATTTGTTGACTGCCATTCGCCAGGCCTGCAGGCCGTTGGGGGCGATCTCGACTCTCAGCCCGCGCCTGGCAAGTAGGGCCTTGACGACCTCACAGCTGATCTCGCTGTCCTCGGCCACGAGGACCAGCGGTCCCAGCTCGCGCTCGTTGCGGAGGCAATCTGGGAGCCGCGACGCGACCGTGTTTGTCGCCATATTGATCTGAATGGGGTATCCCCTTCGCTACCCCTGTTCGGCTCTGAGCCTAGTGATGGCTGACTTCGCCCCACGAGGAGAGCTACGCCGACTGGAGTGGCCTCACGGGTAGTGGGTCAGTTCGATGCGGTGCGGTGTGTGCGTATCCAGCCGCCAATCGCGCTGCCCCCGCCGACAGCGACAAGCGAGATGCCGACGTAATTGATCAGGCTTGTGCGGCTTATCGCCATCACCACTACGCCGAGCGTGGCGATGACGGCCCACGCACGGATCATCCCTATGGTCGGATGTCTGGTCGTGAGCATGCGCCCGATCCACCGAATGGCAGCAGTGCGTTCTCGTCCCGGCGAGGCGCTGTCCATGAGCTACAGCCTACTCCTCAATTGAGCGGCCCCGCGCTTCGCGGGACGATGATATTGCCATAGGGCCTCGGCGTGGTGGCGACGGCGCCCTCCAACAGCCGGTAGAAGAGCAGGCCGCGATGGCGCGAGTGACGGCGGTTGAAGCGGAACGTGAACTCGTCCATGTAGTAGTCGAGCTGCTGCCAGGCGACGCCGCCCTGGTGGGTGCCCAGGAGCCAGCGCTTGAAGAGGGAGGCCACGCGATGCACGTGGGGCATGAGGACGTGCGCCGGCTCGCCGGACTGCGAGAGGTTGGTGATGGTGTGGTCGTAGGCGCGCAGGCGGTCAAGCTCGCTGTAGCCTGACCAGCCGTCGGTCTGGACCTCCGAGCCGGCCTGCACGAAGTCCTCGACGAAGGGCGTGAGCGATGCCTGGCTGGTGTCGGGGACGCGCCGCATCCGCACGCGCCCTGGCCCTTCGGCGCGAGCCTCGACGGCGATGGCGACGATGGCCTTGGCGCCGGGCGTGCGGCCACCGGCGCCGCTCTTGACGCCGCCGACGAAGGTCTCATCCACCTCCACCGGCCCGGCGAGCAGATCCCGGCCTGGGACGACCATCGCCCGACGCAGCTTGTGCAGCCAGGCCCAGGCCGTCTCGTAGGAGCCGAGGCCCAGCTCGCGCTTGAGACCCAGGGCGCTCACGCCCGTCTTCTGCGAGACGACGAACCACATGGCATAGAACCAGGTCTGGAGCGAGTGGCGCGTGCCCTCGAAGATGGTGCCCGAGGTCGGCGAGCACTCCCGCCGGCACGCGCCACAGCGACGCCAGCCGTCGGCCATCTGCCAGTAGGCCTCGCCAACGACGCCGCAGTGCGGGCAGGCGAACGCGCCCTCGGCCCAGCGCAGGGCTTCGAGGTAGCGCAGGCATGCCTCCTCCGAGGGGAACCAGCTCAGGAACTCGGGGAAGTGGCGGGGATAGTCGCGCCCGCCGCGCAGCGTCCGTGCCTCGCGTGTCATGTGGCGAAAGTAGCGGCGCGCGTGGACGCGGAGAGCAGCGAGGCCGCCGCTTGCTCGGCGGATGTGCGAGGGCCAGAGCGAGGGCGCCGCGCTGTCAAGGAACTCCCGTGCGGCTTCTGGGTGTGGCTACGGTCGCCGCATGGTCGCTGTGGAGATCGCCTCGGCGAGCAGCAGGGAGCTTGACGGCCACGAGGCATACGAGGATCTCCTGGCCGCCATCAAGCAGCACGTGGCCCAGGCGCAGAAGAAGGTTATGCTCGCGGCCAACGAGGAGCTGGTGGCCCTGTACATGAGCATCGGCAGGGAGCTCCTGGCCCGGCAGGAGGCAGTTGGGGCCTGGGAGGGCAGGGGAGATGCCCTCGCTCATCTGGCGGATGACCTGGCCCAGGCGTTCCCTGGGATGCGGGGCCTGTCGAGCGGCAATCTCTACAGGATGAGGCGCTTCGCGGAGGCCTGGGGCGCGGATGCGGAGGACGAGCAACTTTTCGCAACACTGTTGCGAAAAGTCTCATGGAGCCACCACGTCCGGCTCCTCCAAAAGCTCGACGACCGGGATGATCGCCTGTGGTACGCCCAGAAGGCCGTTGAATACGGCTGGTCCTCGCGCGTTCTGGCCCACCAGATCGACACGGGCCTGCGCCAGCACCAGGGCGTGGCCCCGACCAACTTCGCCGCGACGCTCCCTGAGCCGGACTCCGAGCTGGCCCAGGAGATCCTCAAGGACGAGTACGCCTTGGACTTCGTGCGCGTGGCGTCCGGGGCCAGCGAGGCCGACGTCGAGGGAGCCCTGACGCTGGCCGTCTCGGACTTCCTGCTCGAGCTCGGGGGCCGGCACGAGTGGGCCTTCGTGGGCCGACAGGTCCGCCTTGAGATCGATGGCGACGACTTCATCATCGACCTGCTCCTCTACCACCGGAGGCTCAACAGGCTCGTCGTCGTGGAGCTCAAGATCGGCAAGTTCGACCCACGCGACGTGGGGCAGCTCCTGCTCTACCTGGGCGCCGTGGACGACAAGCTCCGCATCCACGAGGAGCCGAGCATCGGCTTGATTCTGTGCCGGGAGAGCAATCGGACAGTCGTCGAATACACGCTAGGCCGTACAGCCCTGCCCATGGGAGTCTCGCACTACAGCTTCAGCGAGCTGGAGCGGGCGGGGGCAGGAAGCGTCCCGGATGAGCTTCTTGCAGAGCTGCCCAGCAGAGAGGAGATAGCCTCCCGCTACGAGAAGGCCATCCAAGAGCTGCCGGCGCCAGAGGCATTCGAGTAGAGCGCAAGGTGCCATTGCCTCTGACCCGACCACGAGGCGCGGCTTTCGCGCCGTGGCCCGCCGAGTCGCCTGGGGTAGCGAAGGGGATACCCCATTGATCTGATTCGACAGTTTGGGCAGGAGCCTGAGTTCGGGTGGAGGCGCTCGACCGATGGCGTGCGATCCTCCATCTGTGTCGCCGCCAAACGCAGATGACCCCAACGTGACCTCTGAGGCATTGCTACCCACCCGGGCGGGACCGGTGCCCGACCGGCTGACGATCTGGCCGGTTGACGACGGTCGGTATGGCCTGGACGCCACCTTCCAAGGCAGCTCGGGCTACCAGCGAGCCCAGCAGCACAGGGATGAGCTGGAGCGCGATGGCGTGCCACACACCTTCCGTCAGGAGCTTGATGGCGCGTGGACGCTGCGCTTCGGACCGCCGCGCGCGGCTGACATCGGGCGTGCGCTGTCAGCATTCGTCTATTAGATGTTCCTGCTCGTCCTGATCGGGGTGCCTGTCCTGGAGGTCTTGGCCTTCATCGAGGTCGGACGCGCGATCGGCTGGCTGCTGGCGCTCGTTCTGCTGCTGGGGACCTCGGTGGTCGGTGCGCGCCTTCTACGTGTCCAGGGCCGCGCGGCGATCGAACGCGTCTCACTCGCGGTGTCCGAACATCGCGCGCCAGGCGCTGCCGCGATCGAAGGGGCGCTGGGGTTTCTCGGCGCGGTGCTGCTCGTCGTTCCTGGGTTCATCACGGATTTCCTCGGGGTGCTGTTGCTGCTCCCTCTCACCCGCAAGCTCGTGCGCCGGCGAATTTCCGCTCACTACGCAGCACGCGTGATGAGCTTCGCTGCAACCGCCGGGCGCTTCGCGGGACGCGATCGAGGTATGCCTCCGGCCGACGTCGACTCGACAGCGATCGAGGAAGATCTCGACGAGCTGGGTCGCTGAGCATGTGACGCGGATTGCGCCCCGCTAGGGTTGCCCAGCGATGCGCGAGATCGTCCTACACGACACGCTCAGCGGCGAGCTGTTGGCGCTGCGTCCCCGTGAACCGGGAAAGATCGGCATCTACGCCTGCGGCCCGACCGTTTACAGCCGCATCCACATCGGCAACGCGCGGCCGTTCGTCGTGTTCGGCCTGCTCAAGCGCTTCCTCGAGCACGAGGGCTACGCAACGACGCTCGTGATCAACGTCACCGACGTCAACGACAAGATCTACGACGCCGCGCGTCGATCGAATCCCGCCCACCCGCGCCCGAGCGCGGAGCTCGCCGCCGAGATGACCGCGTACTACCGCGCCGACACGGATGGCTTGCAGCTCGGGCGCCCCGACTTCGAGCCGCTGGCCTCCGAGACGATCGGCCCGATCGTCGACTACATCCAGACGTTGATCGATGGCGGGCACGCCTACTGCGTGGACGGGGATGTGTACTTCCGCGTGCGCTCTGACCCCGGCTACGGCACGCTGTCACACCGCCAGCTCGAGAACATGGATCAGGGCGAAGACGCAGCGGCCGATCCCCTTGTCGCGCGCAAGGAGGACCCGCTGGACTTCGCGCTGTGGAAGGTCCACAAGCCGGGCGAGGACACCTGTTGGCAGACGCCGTGGGGCAGCGGCCGGCCCGGCTGGCACATCGAGTGCTCGGCAATGGCCGAGCAGTTCCTGGGCGTCGGCTTCGACATCCACGGCGGCGGCTCGGACCTGGTCTTCCCCCACCACGAGAACGAGGCGTCGCAGACGCGCGCGGCGCGTGGCGCGGAGCTCACGAAACTGTGGATGCACAACGGCATGATCCAGTTCACCGGCGAGAAGATGGCCAAGTCGGTGGGAAACATCGCCCTGCTGCACGAGGTGCTGGACACCTACGGTCACGAGGCCGTGGTCATGTATCTGATCTCCGGCCACTACCGCCAGCCGCTGGCGTTCTCCCAGGCCGCACTGGAGCAGGCGCAGGCCAACGTCAAGCGCATTCGCGAGGCCGGGCGGCGACTCTCCGAGGGCGACTCGCCGGCCGATCTGGACCCTCTGCGCGACAGGTTCTTCGACGCGCTCGCCCGCGACTTCAACACTGCCGAGGCCCTGGCCGTGCTCAACGAGTGGATCGGCGTCGCGACCGGCGCGGCGCGAGGCTCGGCGGGCAACGGCCACCTGCGCGAGATGCTCGGTGTACTCGGGCTCGAGTCGCTGCTCGCAGCCGCCGAGCAGGCACCCGAGCAGGTCCACGAGCTGGCCGCTGAGCGCGAGCAGGCACGCCGCGATCGGGACTTCGCGGCAGCCGACCGGCTGCGCGATGAGATCGCGGCGCTCGGCTGGGAGGTCCGCGACGGTCCCGGCGGCTTTGACCTGATCCCGCTGTGATCCTCTATGGCCGCAACCCCATCAAGGAGGCGTTGCGCGGCCGGCGGGCAGGCAGCGTGGGGGAGGTGTGGGTGACGACGGGCGCCGCCCGCGAGCCGTGGCTGGCCGGCATCTCGGTCAGGACCGCCACGGCTGAGGAGATCGCGCGGCGCTGCGGCTCGGATGCCCACCAGGGGATGTGCGCGGAGTCGGGGCCCTACCCGTATGCCGGGGCCGAGCAGCTGCTTGCCGGCGATGCCCCGCTGCTGGTGGCGCTGGATCAGGTCCAGGACCCCCAGAACCTCGGCTCGATCTGCCGCACCGCAGAGTGTGCGGGGGCGGCGGGCGTGGTGATCCCTGAGCGCCGCGCCGCCGAGGTCACGCCCGCCGTCTGCAAGGCCTCGGCGGGAGCTGTCGAGCACCTGCCCGTCGCGCGGGTACGCAACCTCGCGGACTTCCTCGCGCAGGCGCGCAAGGCCGGGTGTTGGTGCTACGGCGCGAGTGCCACCGCGGTCAAGGGCGCAGGAGCGCCGGTCGCGTACAACGCACCCGACTACAGCGGCTCCGGCGTGGTGCTGGTGCTCGGCAGCGAGGGCGCGGGCCTACGACCACGGGTCGCCGGCGCATGCGATCAGCTGATCGCGCTGCCTCTGCTGGGCAGGATCGAGTCGCTGGGCGTGAGCGCTGCCGCCGCTGCGGTTTTGTACGAGATCTTGCAGAGTCGCAGCTCCGGGCCTTGACAAGGTTTCATAACTGTGTAAGGCTGCGCCGACATAACGCTGAACCTAAGGTTGAGAAAAGCTTAGGTAAAGCGCAACTCATAGGCTTTGGCGCCAGGGGAGGAGTGCGCCACTGAGCACATTTTGGGCCGCCAGGGAGGCGGTTCCGAAGAAAGGATCTGCTCGTGGCAAGAATCTCACACAACTCTAACTCTGAACCTAAGGTTGAGGATTACTTCTTGATCGCCCTCGCAAAGCAGGGCGATCGCAACGCCTACGACCGTCTCGTCAGGCGCTACCACGGATTCGTACGCCTGAAGGCCTCTTCGTACTTCCTTGCCGGGGGCGACTCGGAAGACCTGATCCAAGAGGGGCTCGTGGGGCTGTACAAGGCGATTCGCGACTTTCGCACGGACCGGGAGTCGAGCTTCCGTAACTTCGCTGAGCTCTGCATCACACGGCAGATCATCACCGCCGTCAAGACGGCGACGCGCAACAAGCACACACCGCTGAACCAGTACGTCTCGTTCTCCTCGACGCCCGCCGGCAGCGGCGACGATGTGCCGACGCTCGACCAGATGCTGCCCGGACCGAGCGTGCAGGACCCGGTCAACCAGGTCATCTCCTCAGAGGAGCTTCGCTCGCTCGTGGGCTGCCTGTCGACCGCGCTGTCAGAGCTTGAGAGCCGCGTGCTCTCGCTATATCTCGACGGCTACTCCTACGAGCAGGTCGGCAGCCGGCTCTCCTGCGACACCAAGACGGTCGACAACGCGCTGCAGCGGGTCAAGCGCAAGGTCGGTGCGCACCTGCAGTCACGCACCGTAGCCGCCTGAGGCCGATGTCGTAGAAGCGCGCGGCAGGGCACCAAGCCCTACCGCGCGCCCACGATCCTCAGGCAACCGCTGTGGCCGTCCCCGGTCAGGGACGGCCACAGGGCAGCCTGGAGACGTCCCCCGGCCTAGACCTGGCCTGCGGGAGGCAGTGTGGAGTTGCCCGGCGCCTCCGGCGTGAGCGACGCCGCGGGTGCCGGTGTCACCGTGATCGTGAACGGCGTGCTGTCGGTTGTGGCGTTCAGCGGACCGCCCGGGATCTTGATCCGCACGATGCTCGTGCCCACGTCGTAGAACTTGTGCACGATCGAATAGGTCGAAGCCGCGGTGACGGTTCCTTCCTCGATCACATGGAAGCCAAGCCCGTCGGGATTCTCGCGCTCGAGGTAGACGACGTGACCGGTCTCGTCCGGCGTGACGGTGCCCGAGAACGTCAGTTCCCCGCCCGACTGGACGGTCGAGTTCGAGACCCCCGCCGTGAGCACGAATTTGACGCCCTCATACAGGACCGCCGAGCGTTTGCCGGCGCCCTGGACGCGGTAGTAGGTGCTCACCAATGGTGCCTGCGCCGGGAACGTGTAGGCGCCGGAGGCGTCGGTCTTGACTTCCCCGACCTGGGTGTAGCCGACGGACTGCGCCGAGCGAGCCAGCAGCTGCACCGGCGTGTTCGGAGCACCGGCGACCACGCCGCTGACGCTCAGGGACTGCCCGTAGGAGATCGGGTTGGCCGAGCTTTCGATCGTCAGCTGCGGGTTCTGCGCCTGGACGATCTCGTAGCCGAGCACGTTCGACGGGCTCGGGACGTTGCGCCTGCCGCTGCGCACGAGCACGCGAATGTTCGCGTCGCCCGCCACGATGAACGTATGGCTGATCGAGAAGCTACCTTCTTTGGTCACCTGGCCGAAGCCGATGCGGTGCCATTCATTGCCCTTGATCGCGTTCTGGCGTTGCAGTACGACCAGCGCGCCCCCGTCCGCCGGGCCGACGGTGCCTTTGAAGGTAACGGTGTTGTGATGCCCTGTTCGCAGAGCGGTGGGCACGACGCCTTCGGGTGGCCCGACGAGGGTCACCTGCGCGGCCACTTTGACGAGACGGTGCCCGCTCTGGGCCGTACCGGCGGCCACATAGAAGATGCTGTTGCTGCTGAGATCGCCGGTCGGGATCTTGTAGTAGCCGGGCGCTGTCGTTTCGGTGAGTGCCGTACCCGCGACGCTGTAGCCGGGGGAGGTCACCGAGCTCTGATACAGCGTCACCGTCTGGTTCACCTCTTCAGCTTCGGTGGCGCACAGAAGCCGGCCAAAGGCGACGGTCGGTTCGCCGTCGGTGACCAGCCGCGGGGCCACGCTGAGGGATATGTGGCAGCCGCTCCCGTGGCCTCTGCCGCGGTGTTCGTGGATACCCCGCGCCGACGCTGCGGCGGAGGCCAGCGTGAGCGACGTGGCTGTGGCCACGACCGCCACGGTCAGCTTGGTTGATCGCATCTTTGCCTTCTCCTTGTCGTAACGGCTTGGGTCCTTCTGCGTTCCTAATGACTAACCCCCGGCATCGGGATTCGATGCGGTGAGGAACGAGTGCAGTCGTGCCCGACGAGGTGCGCGCCGTCTCCCAGCAGCTCGGCGAGCAGCGGCGCCTCGAGCTCGAGCCACTGCCGAGCCGTCTGACGTCGAGGTCGCTCGCCCTCATCCGTGCGCCACCGAGACGCCTGCGCTAACGGCGCGGGTCGGGCTTGACCTCGATCACGTTGCCCGGATTTGGCTTGGCGCCCGCCGGCGCCTGGCTGTAGTCGCCGAAAGGGCCATCGCGCTGCGCGACCGCCGCAGCGACGCCGTCGCGCTCGGCGCGGTCGATGAAGCGCTCGGCCTCCGGCGTGTTGCGCATCAGCCCGTCCAGGATCGGACCGAGCGTCTGGGTCGAGGCCAGGCCCATGTTCTCGTATGCCTGATTGACGATCAACTTCATCGCGGCCAGCTGCGAGGCTGGGATCGCAGCGAGCTGCTCGGCGCGCTTGCGCACCTCCGCCTCGAGCCCGTCGAACGGAACCGCCGCGTTGATCAAGCCCGCCTGCACAGCCTCGAGGCCCGACAGCGGGCGTCCGCTCAGCGCGTACTCCTTGGCCCTCGTCAGGCCCAGGCGATACAGCCACATGCCCGTCAGGTAGCAGCCCCACATTCGCGAGTAGGAGGTCCCGATGCGCGCGTCGTCGCTGGCGATCACGAGATCCGCGCACAGCGCCAGGTCGCTGCCGCCGCCCACGCACCAGCCATGCACCTGTGCGATCACCGGCTTGGGTGAGCGCCACAAGCTCATGAACTTCGGCACCGCGCCCTGGTCGGAAGTCGCCATCGCGAAGTCCTTGCCGGGATCCCAGGCTCCATCGGTGGTGAGCGCGTCGTCCCAGTGGTGAAAGCCGCCGCCGAAGTCAAAGCCCGCGCAGAACGCGCGCCCGGCGCCGCGCAGCACGATCACCTTCACCTGTGAATCTGCGATTGCCGCATGTACTGCCGCCTCGAGCTCGTCGGGCATCGGCGGCACGATCGTGTTCAACCGCTCCGGCCGATTGAGCGTGATTGTCGCGATTGCCTCGTCGGTGTCATACAGCAGCGTCTGGAACGGCATCATGGCCTCCTAGACTACCCGTCAAACTGTGACTTGGCCTGAGCGCCAACATCGGGTGAGTGGCACGGCTGGGGGTGAGCGCGGACAAAGGGGGTCAACGGTTTCGAGTTTACGACATGCGTTCGCTCATACGAACGTCTAGCAGGCCGAAACTTCCGCCGTGCCTGGTAGTCTTACGGGTCATGCGACGTACGATCCCGTGTTTATTGGGATTGATCTCGTGTTTTGGTCCGGTGTCCGTGGCGACGGCTCACGCCCGGGCGGGAAGACTGGCAGGCAAGCACCGCACGCCCTCCCCTACGGTCGAGTGTCTGACCAACCGCGGTCACTTGGTCGTGGCTGACAGCCACGCGCAGGTGTTCATCGCGGCGAACGCCATCCCAACGGAAATCTACTACGGGTGCGTATACGGGTCTCGGCACACCTACGAACTGGGGCGGCCATCAAACTGCGTCGATGTGAGCATTGGTCAATGTGGCGGTATCACAAACGTAGTACTTGCAGGGTCTACGGTGGCTTACGAAGAATTCGCGAGCAAGTCAGGAGTGTGGTGGATCATCGTTCGTGACCTCCGAAGTGGTCGGGTGCTGCGGCGATTGCGCACGAACACCCCGGGTCCGCTGAATACCGCGGGCGCCGTCGAAGCGCTGGTGCTCAAGAGCGACGGTGCGGTGGCATGGGTTGCGCAGGCGCACCTACCGACGGTGGTCGCGAACGCTCCGCGGGAATACGAGGTGTACGCGGCGGACGCCACGGGCGAAAGCCGTCTACTCGCCTCCGGCCCCGGGATCGAACCGGGGTCGCTGGCGCTAGCGGGCAGCACCGTGTACTGGACTCAGCAGGGTCATCCCGTTTCGGCTCCTTTGAACTGACCCGACGGCGAAAGTAAGCAAGCGGAGGAAACCGCTTGATTGAGGAACAGCGGACTAGCTTGGCGTCTAAGAATTAACGGCGGCCTGACGCCTGACGCGCCAGATGTGCTCCATTGGCCAACGACGCGCCCACGCGAGGTCGTGTGCGTTGCGATAGCTGCTCGTCGCGTCCGCCGGCGGGCGCAGCTCGATCAGGTCCTCGACCACGAAGCCGTTCTCGCGAAAGAGTGAGATCCAGCGGCCGTAGGGGAGCTGGAATCCGATCGGTTCGCCGGGGGCTTCGAAGGTGTGAAGGTCCCAGTAGTCGAGCTCGAGCCGCTCGCTCGGATGCTCGGCGTCCGGCGGCCACGCAAGGTCGAGGATCGGCGTACCCATCGAGAACGCCAGCAGGCCGCCGGCGCGCAGCAGGCGCGCAGCTTCGGGAACCGTCCGGCTGGGATCCGCGAACGCCATCGCGCCGTGGTCGCAGAAGATCACGTCGAATGACGCGTCGGCGAATGGCGTCGTTTCAGCGCTTGCGTGCACGAGCGGGAATTCCGTTCCCGTTTGCGCCATTAGCGCGCGGGCGTGCTCGAGCTGCACGGAGGAGTTGTCGAGCCCGGTTACGCGCGCGCCGAGGGCATGCAGCGCGATCGACCACTGCGCCGCCCCGCAGCCGAGCTCGAGGACGTCCTTCTCGCGCACGTCCCCAAGTACGTGAAGCTCTGACTCCGGCAGCTGCCACACGCCCCACGCCATCCCTCCCGAAGCTGCCAGTTGCGGACCGTGTTTGGCCTGGTATTCCGCGGACAGCTGATCCCACGTGCGCCTGTTGTGGGCTGCCTGCGGTGATAGCTGCGGCTCGTCGCTCACTTGGACAGTCTCCCAGAGCGTGGGGCGGGGATAGGGGGCTCTCGCGTCACGTTCGACCTGACACCGCGTCCACGAACCGGCCCAGAGGCGACGGTCGCTGCGTTCGCTGCTCGATCCGATCCGCGCGACGGTAGAGCGAGTAGATCGTGCGGATCGCCCCCCAGCGGATGGGCTCCGGCTCCCAACGACGAGCGCGGTGCCCGACCCACGGCAGCCGGGTGAGCTGGCTGGGCTCGTCGAGGATCAGGTCGCGCAGCGTGCGCGCCGCGAGGTTCGCGGCGGCCACGCCCTCGCCCACGTAGCCGCCCGCCCACGCGAGCCCCGACGGGGAGTCCGCGTCGACCGACACGCACCGGTCGCGCGGTACGCCGGGCACGCCAGACCAGGCATGGTCGAGTGCGACCCCCGCGCTCGCCGGGAACATCGCGTCCAGCTTCGCGCGCAGGCTCGCGACCGTCGTCGCCGCGGTCTCGCCGCGGCCGTCGCTGCGGGAGGCAAAGCGGTAGGGGACGCCGCGACCGCCGATCGCGATGCGTCCATCCTCGGTGCGCTGCAGGTACGCATACACGTGCGCGCTGTCGCTGAGCACCTCGTGCCCGTCCCAGCCGATCTCCTCCCACGCTCCCGGCTCGAGTGGCTCGGTGATCACCATCGAGCTGTTCATCGCAACGAGCTCGCGCCTCAGTCCCGCCAACCCGGCGGTGTAGCCCTCGGTGGCGCGCACGACCCAGCGTGCGCGCACGCTGCCGGCGGGGGTGATTGCTTCGTGGGGGCGAATCGCGCTGACGGGCGTGTCCTCATAGATCCGCACGCCCAGGCGCTCAACGCTCGCGGCCAGACCGACGAGCAGCTTCGCGGGGTGAACGCGGGCCACATGCGGCGAGAAGCTCCCGCCCAGGGCCCGCGCGACGCGCAACCGCCTCTGCAGCTGGTCGGCTTCGAGCCAGCGCAGGTCCTCGTCCTCGAGGCCGTGCACGCGGCCGTCGGCGAGCTCCTGGCGCAGACGCTGGGCTTCCGCTCCACCCAGTGTGAGCGCCAGATGGCCGCCCTTGAGGAAGTCGGCGTCGATCTCGTGCTCGGTGAGGAAGCCGCCGATCTCATCGACCGTGTCGAACATCGCGCGCTGCAGCGCCGCATAGCCGACACGTCCGGCCTGCCGTTCGTACACGCGCGGCGGACCGGAGAAGAACCCGGAGACCCAGCCGCCGTTGCGCCCGGACGCGCCGAAGCCTGCCTGCTCGCGCTCGAGCACGACGATCTCCAGCGAAGGTCGCGCGCGCTTGAGGTAGTAGGCGGTCCACAGGCCGGTGTAGCCGGCGCCCACGATCGCCACGTCAGCCTGCATCGGTCCGGGCAGCGGCGCCCGCGGCGCTGGCTGGCCTCCCAGCGAATGCCACCAGTAGCCAAGCTCGCCGATGCGCATCGGGTTGAGAGTATTCAGCCGAGGGGTATGATCGGGAAGGACCGAGCGGTCCATAGGTCCGGCCCCATGGGGATGGGGAGAACAGCCACAGGGAGGGAGCGAGCGATGGAGGTCGAAGTCACGGAACCGATGACTCGCGAGGCCCTTGGCGCTGAGACGATCGCGCACGCGTTCCGAATCACTGCCGCCGAGCGCGCGGATGAGGTTGCGATCCGGACCAAGGGCGACGCGTTCAGCATCACCTGGGGCGAGTTGCGCGAGCGCGTCGACGCACTGGCGGGCGGCTTGGCCAAGCTCGGCGTACAGCGGGGTGACAGCGTCGCGCTGATGCTCAGCAACCGCCCGGAGTTTCACCTGTGCGACCTCGCGGCGATGATGCTCGGCGCCACACCGTTCTCGATCTACAACACCTACACCGCGGAGCAGATCCAGTACGTGGTTGCCGACGCTGACGCGAAGGTGCTGATCTGCGAGCAGCAGTATCTGCCGCAGGTACGCGAGGCCCGCCGAGATCTGCCTGGGTTGGAGTATGTGATCGTGGTCGACGGCGAGGCCCCGCTGGGGACGCTCGCGCTGTCTGAGGTCGAGGGCTCGAACCCAGTCTTCGATGTCGATGCAGCGGTCGCGCAGGTCAAGTCGAGCGACGTGCTGACGCTGATCTACACATCTGGCACCACCGGGCCGCCAAAGGGCGTGCAGCTGGTGCACCGCAACCTCCTGGCAACGGTCGCAGGGATCGAGGATCTGATCGAGTTCCCGCGCGATGGGCGCGTGGTCTCCTGGCTGCCGGCGGCGCACGTCGCCGAGCGCAACGCTCACCACTATCTGCCGATCGTCTTCGGTCTGCAGATCACCTGCTGCGACGATCCTCGCGAAGTGCTCTCCTACCTGCCGGAAGTCCGCCCGAGCTGGTTCTTCGCAGTGCCGCGCATCTGGGAGAAGCTGAAGGCGGGCCTGGAGACGATGGTCGCCGGTCAGCCCGAGGAGCGCCGCGAGCAGTTGCAGGCAGCGCTCGATGCGGCTGTGCGGAAGGTACGCCTCGAGCAGGCCGGGGAACCCGTTCCGGATGAGCTGGCCGAGCAGGTGGCGGCAGCGGATGCCGAGATCTTCTCTGGACTGCGCACGATGCTGGGGCTCGATCAGGTCGTGGCGATCAACGTCGGCGCCGCGCCCACGCCGGTCGAGGTGCTCGAGTTCTTCCATGCGATTGGCCTGCCGCTCGCCGAGCTGTGGGGAATGAGCGAGACGTGCGGCGCTGGAAGCGTCAACCCGCCCGGCAGGATCAAGATCGGGACTGTCGGGCCGCCGGCGCCGGGCATCGAGATCAAGCTCGACAGCGACGGCGAGGTGCTGGTCAAGTCCGACGTGGTGATGCTCGGCTACCGCAACCTGCCGGAGAAGACCGCCGAGGCGTTCACCGACGACGGCTGGCTGCGCACCGGCGACATCGGCTCCTTCGACGAGGACGGCTACCTGTCGATCATCGACCGCAAGAAGGAGCTGATCATCAGCGCCGCCGGCAAGAACATGTCACCGGCGAACATCGAGGCGACGATCAAGAGCAGCTCGCCGTTGGTCGGCCAGGCGTGCTGCATCGGCGACCGGCGCCCTTACAACACGGCACTGATCGTGCTCGACGCCGACTTCGCACCCGCGTGGGCGGTCCAGCAGGGCATCGAGGACACCTCGCTCGAGGGGCTCGCTCGCGATGAGCGCGCCCGCGCCGCGGTCCAGGAAGCTGTGGACGCGGCCAACGAGAAGCTGGCGAAAGTCGAACAGATCAAGAAGTTCGAGATCGTTCAGGGCGACTGGCTTCCCGGTGGCGACGAGCTGACGCCGACGATGAAGCTCAAGCGCAAGCCGATCGCCGCGAAGTACGAGCAGGCGATCGCCGCGCTGTACTCGGCGTAATCGCGACGACTCCGCCGCGTTACTCGGCGGATCGTTGTGATAGACGATGCTCGAGCGCCGTGAACAGCCGCGTGCGCCGCTCACGCCCGCCGGCAGTGGCGGCGCCGCGCTTCGATCGCTGGGCGCGCGCAGCTCTCATCGTGCGAGCAATTCGCGGATGTGCGCGGCGAGTGCCGCTGGCTGGTCCTCGGGGATCAGGGTGTAGGAGTCCTCGATCTCCACGAGCGTGCCCTGCGGCAGCAGCTCGGCGAGCCGCCGGCCATGCTCGCGGGGCATCATCCGGTCCTCGCCGGCCCACGCGACCAGCGCTGGGCGCTCGAAGCCGCGGAGCGCCTCGGCGGCGGCGAGCAGGTCGCGACGCCCCTGCGCCGCGCTGGTGACGTACTTCCTCAGGTCGCGGCGGATCGCTCGCTGCCCGAGCGCGGGCCCGAACCAGCGGTCCATGACCTCGCGGGGGACAGGCCGTTTGCTCAGCAGTCCGTAGGTCATCGGCAGCCTGCGCAGGCGATCGAAGCGGAACGGCAGCAGCACCGCGGCGATGCCGCCGGGCAGGCGCGCGATGTAGGGCAAAGCTCGCGCCGGCCCTTCGGGCGGGACGTTGTCAAACGCCTCGCAGGAGCACAGCACGAGTCGTGCGATCCGCTCGTCGTGTGGGCCTCCGATCAGCAACTGCGGGCCGCCCCAGTCGTTCATCGCGAGCGTGACCTCGCGCAGGTCCAGGCGCTCGAGCAGCTCGCCGAGGATGTTTGCGACTCCCCGCATCGACAGGTCCGCATCGGCGTGCATCGGGTGTCGATGCCCACCCAGCGGCAGTGTCGGCGCGATGCAGCGGAAGTCCTCGCGCAGCGCCTCGATCACATGCCGCCACAGCGAGCCGTCCATGATCAGGCCGTGTACGAACACGAGCGCCGGTCCGCTGCCGCCGCTGTCCTCGTACTCGATCGTGCCGCTCGACAGCTCCACTGCGGGCATCGTGCACCTCCTGGTCTCCGCCACAGATTAGATAGATCGCTCTAGTTGATCTGGAGCCTATCATTGAGGCCTCGAGCACGAACACGGGGAGGCCGAGATGGCAGGGACGAAGGATCGGATCATGGACAGCAGCGCGGAGTTGTTTCGCCGCCAGGGCTACACGGGCACGGGCATCAAGCAGATCCTTGCGGGCGCGAACGCGCCGTTTGGCTCGCTGTACCACTTCTTTCCGGGCGGCAAGGAGCAGCTGGGGGCGGAGACGATCCGCTCATCCGGGCAGCTCTACATCCAGCTGTTCGCGACGATTGCGATGCAGGCGCCGGACGTGCCGAGCGCGGTCGGCGCCTTCTTCAGCGGCGCAGCTGAGACGCTGGTGGAGACCGACTACGCCGACGCGTGCCCGATCGCGACGGTGGCGCTCGAGGTGGCGAGCACCAACGAGCAGCTGCGCGAGGCGTGCGCAGATGTGTTCGACAGCTGGATCGCAGGCGCGACGCAGTACTTCACCGCGGCCGGCATCCCACAGAGCACCGCGCGAGAGCTGGCGATCTCGATGCTATGCCTGCTCGAGGGCGCGTTCGTCTTCTGTCGCGCGATGCGCAGCACCGAGCCGCTGCACCTCGCTGGAGCCACCGCCGTGGCAGCGGTTACTAACGCGCTCGAGAGCGCGGCCGCGCCAGCTTAGCTCTCGGCGCCTTCGTAGCGGGCCTGCTCCTCGGCTGTGCGCTCGGCCCACGGAATCGCCCGCAGGCGGTCGTCCGGGATCGGCTCGCCGCTCTCCACCGAGATCCCGTACTTGCCCTCGGCGAGGCGCTGTTCTGCACGCTCGATCGCCTCGAGCTCTTCGCGAAGATGCACGGACTGGTCTTCTGCGAGCTCCTCGTCGAACATGTCCTGGCCGACGTCGGCGGCCTCGAACGGGTCGGTTACGGCTTCGGTGTCAGGTGGAGTCTGCTCGCCGAGTACGTGCTCGATTCGAGCACGCTCCTGGGTGAGAAGCTCACGGGCGTCGTTGGTGTCCATACGCGGAGTATGAACGGCCGGCCCCGGACGGCGCGCGCCGACCCGATGTCGCGTCTAGCGAGCCCTTGCCGTCGGGCTCAGTTCCGGGACTTCGGCCAGCCGCCACTGACCCGCGGTGTAAAGAGCCTTTTCGGGCTTCGCCCCGTCGTAGACGAGCGCTTGCTGTCCTGAGACGAGAATCCGTGTTCCCGATTTGACCTTCGAGAGGCGGATCTTTTCGGCCCAGCGTTCGAGCCTCGAGGTCGAGCTCGACGTCGAGCAGTCGTCATTCGCGGCCTGTACCTGTCCGCGCAGCGGCTCGTCCATGTAGGAGCGGCAGACGTCGCCGAACGCACCGGCGCTCGCGTCCAGGCCGATCGATCGATACATAGCCCGAACGCCGGAAGCGTTTCGCGGGGCGCTGGCGCCGCCGCATCCGGCGATCAGCACGACCGAGCAGCACAGGATCGCCGATCGTGGGCGTCGCACAAGCCGGATCTTCACGGACGGTCGCATGGGGCTCGCATCAGCACACAGAGCCGACGGCCGGGATCGAACCGGCGACATCCGCTTTACAAGAGCGGTGCTCTACCAGCTGAGCTACGTCGGCATGCGGGCGCATCGTATCGCCGGTGGCGTCGGGCGTCTTCTGTTTGGCGGTCGCAGTCCTCCCGCCGTGGGCTCATTTGGGTGCGAGCGGATTGAAACGGTGCGCCTCTGCTGCGGCTGCTCGGATCGGCTGCGCTTCCCGACTAGGAGCGCCTTGCTGGGCGGCTGCAGCGGGCGTACCGGCGCTGGGGGAGACTAGCCGGCGGGCTGAGCAGGCGGCGCGGATGAGAAGTCAGCCATGAGCATCCACCTATGCTTCTCGAGGCGCCCGACGATGTCCACGACAAGATCCATGCTCACCGGATCGCTTGAGTCCAGCAGGTCCATGCGCTCACGTGCGAGCTCGACGACCCTCACGAGTTGTGCGGCGACGAAGGCTGTTGCTTGATCGACGAGCAACGGGCCGTCTGCCAGGTCGGCCAGGGGGGTCGTCTTGACGAGTGACTGCAGTCGACCATCGGGGGACGAGCCGAGGATGACCGCGCGCTCAGCGAGCTCGTCGGCGGCATCCTGCAGCAGCTCGGCGATGTCGTCGAGGTGGCGATGGAGATCCCGAAAGCCTGCCCCATAGACGTTCCAGTGCGCCTGCTTGACCTGGAGAGCTAGGTGCAGCGAAGCCACGAGTAGCAGTTGCAGGGTGGGTGCCAGGTCGCTGGCGATCTGCGTCTGTGGCCTGTCGCTGCGAGTGCTCATGATCACGCACGGTATTGGTGCGTGGTTCGGATCGCTTGAGTCATACGACTGCTAACCGTTTACCGCAATTCGGGGTCGTGCGCCTCCGAGTCGTCTGTCGCCGTCGCGAGCGCCGTCGAAAGCTGCGCCCTTGAGGTGATGCCGAGCTTCGGAAAGATGCGGTAGAGGTGTGATCCAATCGTGCGATGGGACAAGAAGAGCCGTTCGCCGATGTCGCGGTTGGACAGCCCTTTGGCGGCCAGCTCAGCGATCTGAAGCTCTTGCGCCGTCAGGTCGTCCCGAGTGTCCGGTCCCCGGCGAGGAACCGTATGCCCGGTCGCGCGCAGCTCTTGGCGCGCCCGCTCGCCCCACGCCTTGGCGCCGAGTGCATCGAACAGCTCCCGCGCGCCGCGAAGGGGCCGGCGGGAGTCGGCGACCCGCCGGCGTCGGCGCAGCCATTCGCCGTATGAGAGGAGCGTGCGGGCCCGCATGAAGGGCCAACATTTGAGATCGCGTGAAAGCGCGGCATCAAACAGCTCATTGGCATCGACATCGGAGGCCAGCAACGGACGGGCGCATGCGAGAGAGAGGTCGAGCACTGGAGCGTCACAGCGCGCGGCGATCTTCTCGATTTCGCCGATTACCTCGTGCGCCTCTGCCACGTGTCCGCTGCGCGCTGCTGCTTCAACGAACTCCAGCAGTGTCCACCAGCGGATAAAGGGGTGGAAGGCCGGATCGGCCGGATCGAAGACCGGCCAGATGTGCTCAAAGGCGTCATCATGGCGGCCCTCTCCAAGCGCCGCCTCGGCTCGCGCCAAGCGGGCGGGGGCGAGCATCGGACCGCCCCGCATGTTTACGAGGGCGCGTTCTGGGCCTAGGAGGATCTGATCGAGATCCTCGCCGGTGCCTCGTATGGCCGCCACGATCGCGCCGATAAACTGAGCCGTGATCCCGTACTGGGGCTGATGCGTGTCACTGGCCAATCGTGCCGCCTCGGCCGACGAGGCATCCGCCAGGCGCCAATCGCCAGTGCACGTCCCGGCCCAGGCCTGATATAGCAGTGCCTGCGTCAGCACTCCGAGCCGACCCTGTTGGCGCAGGCTGTCGACGGCTGGCGCCAGAAACTCGGCCGCCAAACCCCACTCGCCCACGGCGCCTGCGGCGAGCCCCACCTCCATCGTGTGCGCAGGGTCCTCGATCTCGTCCGGACCCAGCGCTCTCGCGTTGCGGAGCACCGTACCCGCCTCCGCCTCCGGATGGGCAAGCGCCGTTACAGCCAGCGTGCGCGGATCGTTCTCGGCGAACCGCATCCGTCGTGCCGAAGTGACCAGGTACTGACGCGTCTCCGCAGTCGGCCTGGTCCACCAGCAACGCAGCGCAACAGGGATGAGCGACGACAGGGCTAGATCGTTGTCGCCCGCCTCACTGATCCGGTCGGCGATCGCGACGCACTTTCGCACGGCCCCCGATCTGGACCACACGGTGCCGTCGCTGATCTGCCTGAGCCATTCGGAGTGGGCTTGATCCAGTGCGCCGAGCCCAGCCGGCTCTATCTGAACCAGGAACTGCCGCAGCAGATCCTCCGACCCGAGCTGGTACGCGAGCGCTGCCGCGCGGACCAGCCGACGCCCCTTCCCAGCAGTCTCCTCGCTGAGCGCTGCCGCCCGCTCGAACGCCCGCGCGGCGGTCGTCGCGGCACCGCGAGCGCTCGCCCGCTCACCGTAGCTCTCGAGCGCGTGAGCTAGCGCTTCATCGACGCCGACGGCGGCCGCTGCACGATGCCAGAGCTGCCTGTCGCCGTCCTCGACAACGGTCGCGAGTGCCTCGTGCATCGCTCGGCGCTGAGCCGGCGAGGCAGACTGCTCGGCGGCGGATCTGATCAGCGGATGCCTGAACCGGATACGGGTGTCCTCGAGGAAAGCGAGGCGCTGCACCGCGGCGGAGTCCACGGCCTCGACCGTGACGACGCAGTCGCTATGAAGCCGAGCTGCCGCAGCGATCTCGCCAAGCGAAGCGCGCTCGTCGAGCGCCGCTGCGAGCAACGCTACTCGTGTCGGCTCGGGCAACTCCTCGAGTCGTGAAGCGAATGACTGCACTAGGCGATCTGTGAGAGGCAGCCCGGCGCCGCCGATCCCATCGCTTCGGATCGTTTGGGATGTCGCTACAGCGCCCAGCTCCATCAAGCCCAGTGGATTGCCTTCCGCGGTATCGAGTACGCGCGTCCGCATCCCAACGCTCAAATCAGGGGCTCGTATATCCAGGAGCTCCTCCGAAGCCTCTTGGCCGAGCCGCTCCAGGAGGAGTTCGGGAAGCCGTGCGTCCTGTAGCGAGATCGCAAAGTCGTCCCTCATCGCGACCAACAGCCGGACTGGCTCGCTCTCCAACCGTCTCGCGATGAACGAGAGCACATCCATCGTCGAGCTGTCGATCCACTGTGCGTCATCGAGGAGCAGCAGGATCGGCGTTGAGTCAGCGCACTCGCACACGAGATGGAACGCTCCGAGCGCTACACGGAACTGGTCGGGCCCGGACCCCTCGGTCAAACCGAACGCCGCCTCGAGACTGGCCCGTTGCGGGCCCGGAAGCGCTCCGGTCCGGTCCAGGATCGGGCGCACGAGCTGGTGCAGGCCGGCGAACGCAAGGTGCGCCTCTGACTCGACGCCCACCGTGCTCAGCGTCAGCAAGCCGCGTTCATCGGCGATCTTTCCTGCGTGCGCGAGCAGCGCCGACTTGCCGATGCCCGCTTCCCCGCGGACTATGAGCCCAGCCGCTCCGTCGCTCAAATCGCCGAGGAGTGCGTTGACAGTCTCGACTTGGTCGCCTCGTCCGATCAGCTCTTCTGGTGTTGCGCGGCCTAGCGCGTTGATCATGCCCGAACCTCGTTGTCGCCTCGAAAGGCAGGCCATGCGGCCCCCACAGATGTCCCCGACAGCATGAATGATCTGGACCCCTTCTACCGCCCCGCGACGGTTCTTCTTCGCTCGACTGGCCGGAGTCTTACGCAAAGCGACCAAATCAGCCCCTGTCGAAGCATTTCGCATCGAGCGAGTTGATCGTCTCAGAGGCCGCTGTTGGGCTGCCATGCTCGGGCGGATCAGCGCCCGCAGGGCATCGTCCAGCCAGAGTTGGCTGGACGATGCGCAAGCCGGCGTTGCGTTGGTCTATGCGTGGGCAGCCGCTTCCAAGATGAGCTTGGTCGCCGCGCCCGGGTGAGACAGCATCACCAGGTGCGAGGCAGACTTCACTTCGACCGTCTTCGCGTGAATACGCTTTGCCATGATCCTCTCGACCGCGGTCCCGATCGCGTGATCCTCTCCGGGGATCAGATACCAGGATGGGATCGTCTTCCATGCTGGCGGGCCCGAGGGTTCCTCCAGCGTCGACAGTGCTGCGGGCCGCTGCGCGGCAGCGAGCTCGTTCGACTCCGGCAGCGGTAGATCCGCGTCGAAGATCTGGTGGAAGAGAGCCGGCTTGATGGTTGCCTCAGGAGCTTCCCCGCCCCCTGGCAGGGGGTAATTCTCGATGTCCAGCGTTTCGGGTCCGATCATCCCGCCGGGCGCGAGCTGCTCGATCCCCGCGATCGTCTCTCCTTCTTCAGGTGCGTAGGCGGCGATGTACACGAGGGCCTTGACGTTCGGGTTTCCGGTCGCCGCATTTGTGATGACGAAGCCGCCGTAGGAATGTCCGACGAGGACGATCGGCCCGGAGATGGTTTTCAGCACATCTCCGAGATAGGAGGCGTCATAGGCGACGCCGCGGAGCGGGTTCGCCGGCGCGATCACGGGATATCCCTGCGCCTGCAGCCGTGAGATCACGGGGGCCCACGAGGACGCGTCCGCAAACGCGCCATGTACCAGGACGATCGTAGGCTTGACACTTGCGGGCTTTGCCGCCCGTGCCGCCGCTACGCCGGGCAAACTCGCGAGCATGGCGGCCATGGCGATTGCCAGAGCGATCTGCAGCCGTTTCTTCGGCACCGGACGGATGATGGAAACGTTCGACATCGTGACTCCAATCGTTCAGGGTTAGTGGTCGGTATCGACCTCGTCGGCCACCGTAGGGAAGCCCCTGTACCGCGTCATCAGTCGTCTGACGCTGCTGCGCGACGTTTCAGTCATTCGACCTAACCACGGCACGAACGCCGTCGCTGAATCGGCGTCGATGTCAGTCACCCAACGCTAGCCCGGACTCGGTGTCGGGCGTACCGTGCTCGAAAACGTCCACGTCCGGCACAGGAGAAAACCATGAATGAGTCAGAAAATCCTCTAATCATCACCCGTCACTCCGATGCATACTGGCGCGTGACGTTCGACAACCCGCCGCTGAACCTCTACGACCCCGAGATCGTCACCGGGATGCAGGCGCTGATCGACGAACTGGAGCGCGACGAGCATGTTCAGGTCGTCGTCTTCGACAGCGCGGTCCCAGACTTCTTCATGGCCCACCTCGATCTGCGGCGAAGCGACGAAATCGACCGCAGTCCAGGCGTCACTGGGCTCGCGCCGTGGCCCGACTTCGCCACTCGCGCTGCACGGCTGCCTTGCGTCACGGTTGCCTCGATCCGCGGCCGGGCTCGTGGTGTGGGCAATGAGCTCGCCATGGCTATGGACGTGCGATTCGCCAGCAAAGAGAAGGCAGTGTTTGGGCAGCTCGAGGCGAGCTGCGGTGCGTTTCCGGGGGGAGGGGGACTCGAGCGACTCCACATCCTGGCCGGCCGTGCGCGCGCTCTGGAGGTGATCGTGAGCGGCGAGGACTACGACGCCGACACCGCGGAGCTGTACGGGTTCATCAACCGCTCGATCCCTGACGCCGAGCTCGACGACTTCGTCGACCGGTTTGCTCGCCGCGTCGCGAACTTCGATCGCGACGCCGTCGCTATCGCCAAGCGGCGCCTCAGCGAACTCGGTGGGGTTCCGGCGCCAGCCGACCTTGCGTTCACGGAGCGACTTTTCTTCTCCTTGCTCGAGCGGCCCGCCGCACAGGACATGGTGCGGAGCCTGTTCGAACAGGGGCTGCAGGAGTACGGCGATCTCGAGCTGAACATCGGGGACCGAATCGGTCCCGCGCCGGTCGCCGCCTAGGTCTGCACGCTCGGCGAGGACGCGATCGAGTCAGTCATTTGACTCTAGAAGCACCCGGACCTGGAGCTTATGTTCCGCAGCAGAAAACGAACTTGACAGGAGAATCCGATGACTACCTCACAGGACACGCAGAGCAGGATCACCGAGCACGAGACGGACGAGATCATCAAGGCGAACTCTTCGGGCCTCACGCCCGTCGTATTCGTTCATGGACTGTGGCTGCTGTCCTCTAGCTGGGACCGCTGGGCGGAGCTGTTCAGAACCGCAGGCTACGCAACGCTCCAGCCCGGATGGCCGGACGACCCGGACACGACGGAGGAGGCGCACGAAGATCCGGACGTATTTGCTCGCAAGACGATTGGCCAGATCGCCGATCACTACGACGCAATCATCCACTCGCTCGACAGCAAGCCTGCCGTGATCGGACACTCATTTGGTGGCCTCCTCGCGCAGATCCTCGCTGGGCGCGGGCTCTCGGCGGCGACGGTCGCAGTCGATCCCGCTCCCTTCCGCGGGGTGCTACCGCTCCCGTTCTCTGCGCTGAAGGCGTCCAGTGCAGTGCTCCACAACCCGGCAAATCGCCACCGCGCCGTGCCGCTTAGCTACGAGCAGTTCCGCTACGGCTTCGCGAATGCCGTCAGCGAGGAGGAAGCGCGAGAGCTCTACGACCAGTTCGCGGTGCCCGGGTCGGGCACCCCGATCTTCCAGGCGGCGAGCGCAAACATCAACCCATGGACGGAGGCCAAGGTCGACGTCGAGAACCCCGACCGGGGGCCTCTGCTGATCACATCGGGAGAGAAGGACCACCAGGTCCCATGGGCGATCTCGAACGCCTCATACAAACGCCAGAAGCACAACCCGGGCGTAACCGAAATCGTGGAGATCCCGGGTCGCGGTCACGCGCTCACGATCGACAGCGGCTGGCAAGAGGTAGCGGAAATCGCCTTGAAGTTCGTAGAGAGGTTCGCCGCAGCCCGTTGACAACACCCTCGAAACTGTCCGGCGCACGCGATGGCCGGACAGCTCGAGCGACCCACGGACCAAGGAGATAGCCATGGACATCAACGGATCCGTCGCCCTCGTAACGGGCGCAAACCGCGGATTGGGGCGCGCGTTCTCTGCGGCACTCGCGGACGCAGGCGCCGCCACAATCTACGCCGGAGTACGGGACCCCTCGTCGATCAGCGACCCAAGACTCACACCTGTCGAACTCGACGTGACAGATCCGACCAATGTTGCCGAGATTGCAGCCGAGCTCGCTGACGTCGAAATCGTCATCAACAATGCAGGAATAGCCACGTACTCACTCCCTCTAGAAGCAGATATCGACGAGGCCAGGCGCCAGCTCGAGGTCAACTACCTCGGCCTGCTATCGATGTCCCAGGTCTTCGCCCCGGTTCTTGCCCGCAACGGTGGGGGAGCGCTCGTGAACATGTTGTCTGTCGCGTCATTCGCAGCCTCTCCGCAGCTCAGCACGTATGCCGCCTCCAAGGCGGCCGCGTGGTCGATCACGAACACCTTGAGAGTTCAGCTGCGAGCGCAAGGGACGCTCGTGGTTGCCGTACACGTAGGCTTCGTGGACACCGATCTAACGGAGGGCATCGACGCCCAAAAGCTGCCTCCTCAGGACGTTGCCCAAGCGATGGTGCGAGCGCTGGAGGCGGGGGATGAGGAGGTGCTCGTTGATGAAATCTCTCGTCAAGTGAAGGCAGGGCTAAGCGACGACCAGAACTCGATCTACCCCGGGATTCAGGCGAGGTTCGACGCGCTTGTCGGCTGAGAATGGGCGCGGGCCCAGCACAAGATTTCACGCTGGACGCCGGTCATGCCCTCGGGGGGATTACGACGACGCCAGGAGGCAGCCCTAGCGCGACCCGCGCTCTTCCCAGACCTCGGTCATCGCGATCCGCTGCGCGAGGGTTGGCGTCTGCGCGTACAGCAGATACGCCCACGTCGGCGGGTCGGGATCGCTGAGGTCCGTACTGGCGAGCCGCTGGAACACCTGGCGTGTCGCGGCCGGCTCGTGCGTCGCCTGCAGCGAAGACCAGTCCGCCTCCGTCTCATAGCGACGCGACACCAGTGTGAAGAACGGCAGCGTCACCAGCTCCAGAACGACGAACACAAAGAGCGCCACCGGCACCGCCTCGGGCCGCCCCAGGCCACCGCGGCGCCGCGTGGCAAGAGCGACCAGCGCCATGCCGGGGATGAGGAAGAGCGCTAGCCAGCCCACCTGCTTGAGCACGTGAGCACGCGCGACATGACCGAACTCGTGCGACATCACGACTCCTATCTCCGCTCGGCTGAAGCCGCCATCGAGCAGTGTGCTCCACAGCACCACACGCTGACTCGGACCGATGCCGGCCGTCTCCGCATTCACCGTCGTCGTCCTGCGCCCGAGGTTCTGCACCAGTACCGGCGTCCCGCTGACGCCCTCGCGTGCCTCGAGCGTCCTCGCCTCGGCAACGAGCGCCGGGTCGCGTAGCGGGTGGGTTTTCGTGATCAGATAGGGACTGAGGAACGCTGACAGGAGCGCCAGCGCAGCGAACAGCGGCGCCGCGACAACCCACCACCAGCGGCGCATCTTTCCCGCCAGCGCCATCGCCAGCGCCACCGCGAGCGCGATCCACACGAAGCTCACTCCGAGGCCGAGGAAGCTGCCGAACAGCCCGGCGATGTATCCCTCGTGCACTACATGGTGGCGACGCTCCCACCACAGTGCCGCGAGGTCGAACGGCACCTCTGACAGCCACACCAGCGCAAAGCCCAGTAGTGCCAGCAGAATGCCGGTCCCGATGCGTCCCGCCGCGGACTCCCGCATCAGTCGCTGCCCGCGGCACGCATACACCGCCAGCACCGCAACCGGCGCGAGCATCTCCAGCAGGCCGTCCACGTCGAGGAAGCGCTCATAGGAGGTGCTGCGGCGCAGCAGCGAAGCGCTGAAGAAGCGATGGACGTCGACATGCGGGATCTGCAGGCCGGCGGGCACGATGGTGCTCCACTGCTCGTGTGCGCACCATGCCCATGCGCACACCGCCAGCAGCGCGGCGAGCACCGCCAACACCCGCGTCCAGGGACGGATAGAGCTTCCGTTGCCACGTCCGGCGCCTGGCGTGGCTGAGGTCTGCGCTGCCACAGTCGCTGCTAGCCGAATGCCGACTCCGCCGCCGCGGGCGCGCTCGTCGCCGCCGCTTGACGGCTAGGTCCGCTGTAGGGATAGGCGTCACTCAGCACAAGCACGTATCCGCTCACCTGAAGCGTGTAGCGCAGCGCCTGCGCGGACGCGTTCAGCAGCCGTCGCGGCATGCGGCCGGTGACGAGCGCCGCGAACCACGCCAGAAACGCGCACATCCACGCCAGCGAGCCGAACGTGCTCGCGAGGAACCATGCCGGGAGCACCAGCAGCAGGCGGAAAGCGACGCTCCAGCGGTTCTGGGTGTGGGGCGGGGCGATCGACGCTTCGGCATCGTAGGAGCCCGCCCCGCCGGCGAAGCCGGGGAAGCGGTTGCCGATCAGCAAGAGGAAGGCGTACACGTGCGCCTGATAGCGCAGGTAGGCAGACAGGAAACGGTGCAGCGGCGCCGGTGAGCGGCCCTGCGCGAGCGTCGCCACCCAGTTCGCGACGGCGGCGAACAGGGCCACGACCGACCACAACGCCAGCCACACCAGGTGCGGCACCGCCAGCGGCAGCCGGAAGAGCACCGTCAGGCGGGCGCGGCGCAGATTTTCGCCGGCCTCGAAGCCGACCGGGTCGCTGCGCCGGGGCAGCTCGCCGAGCACGACCGCCGGGTCGGGGTCCGGGTAGGCGCTAGTGAGCACCAGCAGGTACGCCCACAGCTGCGCGCCGAAGCCCACACCCCACACGACACAGTCGCGCAGGCCGCGCGACATCCGCGCGCGCACCACGCAAACGAACCAGCCGAGGAAGGCAGCCACATGGGCTACGCCGAGGCTGAAGCTGAACAGCTGGCCCGAGCTGCCTGAGTTCGTGCTCGGAAGCCCGAACAGCGCGCCCGCGAGTAGCAGAGCAGGTAGCACGAGAACGATGCGGAAGGCGACCGTGAGTCGGCTCTGCACGGCCGGCGCGTCGATCTCGACATCGACCGGATAGCCGGGGCGACCGTCGAAAGGCGGATACGGACCGGCACCCAGCAGGAAGTACCCGTACACCTGCGTCGCATATTTCACGTACAGCGCTAGGAAACGATGCAGAGCCACGGGCGGACGACCTGTAACGAGCGTCGCCAGCCAGTTCGCCAGCGCCGCGACGAACGCGCCGATGCCCCAGATCCCCAGCCAGAAGAAGTGAGGGATTACGAGCAGCCAGCGAAAGCCGACGGTCAGCCGCTTGCGCTCGAGGTCGTCGCTGAGGACGAGCCGAACCGGCCCTCGGCCCGGTAGCTGCGTGTTCACTGGAATGTCCGCAGCCATAGCCATGCCTTTTAGTGGGCAGACAGGACTCTACCCGTAGTCATAGATCTTCGGCGAGCAGATCGAAACCGTACTCGCGCCAAGCGCCCGCGCTTGACTGTGCCGCCCGAGCTGACGATGACTCCCCATGGCGTCCTCGGGGTCACCGAAGCAGCTGCGCTTGCGCCGGCCGGACCGCTGCAGGATGTGCAAGCGAGAGCTCGCCGTTGGCGAGGAAGCGCTCTGGGATCGAACGACCCGGACCGTCACCTGCCTCGTGTGCGCCGTCGACGATGTTGTTGTAGATGAAGGGAAGGCCGGTGCAAGCGCCCTGCGCGAGTACGAGCGTCGCCGCCAACGACGAGAGCAGCGTGCACGCGAGAAGCTCGGCGGTCCTGGGGTCCTGCTCACGCGCCTGATCGCTGAGCCACAGAGCACGAGGTCGTGGCGCCAGGGCGGCAGGGGCGAGGTTCGCGTCGGCGCGCGGCTGGCCAAGTATCTGCACGGCGACGACGTGAGGCTGCTTCACGATCGCAGTGTTCCCCGACACGGGCGCGCGAACATCGACCACCTCGCGGTCGGCCCCGGTGGCGTCACCGTGATCGACGCTAAGACCCACCACGGCAAGATCCGCGTCGAGCGCGTTGGTGGGCTGTTCTCGCCGCGACGCTCGGTTCTGCGGATTGCAGGGCGCGACCAGACCCGGCTCATCGACGGGGTTGAGCGCCAGATCGAGCTCGTCCGAGCCGCCCTCGCAAGCTTCGGCGAGGACAGCATCGACGTCCGCGGCGCGCTCTGCTTCCCTGCGGCCGACGGCCTGCCGTTGCTCCAGCAGCTCAGCGTTCGCGGCATCGTCATCGACGGGCCCAAGGCGGTCGCAAAGCTTGCGCGCCGTCAAGGGCAGCTCGGCCCCGATGCCGTCGAGCGCATCTGGCGCCGGCTCGCGGACAGCTTTCCGCCGGCATAAGACGCCGAACCCGCCGATACCGCTGTAACGGCCCCCTCTGGCCCGGTGTATCTGAGGTATGGATCATCGTTCCGCCAGCCAGGATCTCGTCAAGCAGGTGCAGGCGCCCGCCGCCGCCCCCGCGACCGACCTGAGCGCCTTCCACGAGCGCTCGCTGCAGAAGGGCGTGAACCCGGTCGTCTACTGGATCGTGCGCGCGATCTTCGTGCCGTTCTTCCTCGTGTACTTCCGCATGCAGCGCGTCGGGCGCGAGCATCTGCCGCGCAGCGGCCCGCTGCTGCTGGCCTCCAACCACCGCAGCTTCCTCGACCCGTTCGTGATCGGCACGCTCGTGCGCCGGCCCGTCTACTACATGGCCAAGCGCGAGCTGTTCGAAAAGCGCTGGCAGGCGTGGGTGCTGAACGCGCTCGGCGCCTTCCCTGTGGACCGCGGCGCGGGCGACCGCGACGCGATGGAGACAGCCCGCGCGATCCTCGCGCGTGGGGACTGCGTGGTGGTGTTCCCGGAGGGCACGCGCGTGCGCCCGGGACCGCTGGGGGACCCCCGGCGCGGCATCGGGCGCCTTGCGCTCGAAACCGGCGCGCCCGTGGCGCCGGTGGCGGTGATCGGCAGCGACGCCGTGCGCAGAGGCTGGCGCATACGCCCGCGCAAGGTGCGCCTGCGGGTGGGCCCTCCGCTTCGCTACCCCACCGTCGAGAGCTGCTCGCCGGCACTGGCGTCCGCCGTGACCGAGCGGATCTGGGCATGCGTCTCCCTGCAGTGGGACTGGCTCGGCGGCGAGCAGGCCGCACACCCGGCGCTCCCGCAGGAGCTTTCCAAGCGTGAGATATCCCGCGCCGCGTGAGCGGTCGCGTGGGACTCGGATGATGCGCGGGGATAGGGTGCAATGAGTGAGCGAGCAAGCCAGCCCGAAGCCAAAGGCACAGCTGGACGCGGAGTTCTCAGATCTCTACCGAGCGCACCTGCGCGACGTCTACAGCTACGCCTACTACCGCGTGGGCGATCACCACGACGCGGAGGACCTGACCGAGCAGACGTTCCTGCAGGCCTATCGCCATTTCGAGCGCGCTCAGCGCGAATCCAACGGCCGGCCGCTGCGCCCTTGGCTGATCCGCATCGCGCACAACCTCGCCGCCAATCTCTACCGCGACCGCTCGCGCAAGCCGGTCTCGCCGATCGACGACACGACCACGCTGACGGCGCTGCATACGACCGAGCAGCTGGTGGAGGGGCGCGACGAGCTGAGCCGCGTGCTCGACGGGGTGCAGATGCTGCCCGACGACCGCCGCGAGGCGTTGATCATGCGCTTCGCGCTCGGCATGGACAACCGCGAGATCGCGCGTGCGCTGGGGCGCTCGGACGGGGCGACGAAGGTGCTGATCCATCGCGCGATCAAGCAGCTGGAGGAGATCGTCCATGACTGAGGCCGCACACAACTTCGAGGGGCTGCTGCGCGAAGCGCTGGCACCGGTGGAGCCGCCCGCCGACCTGGCTGAGCGCCTGGAGAGCACGCTGACGAGCATCACCGAGATGGCCGCGGATGAGCTCGAAGCGTGGGAGCTCTCGGCGATGCGCGACCCGCGCAACTGGGTCCGTCCGGCGGCGGCGCTGGTGGTGGGCACGGGCGCGGGCGCGGCGCTGGTGCTGCTGCGGGTGCGCCGGCGCGCGCACGGCTCGAGCGGTGGCCTGGATGGGGTGCTGGAGACCGCCGAGCGCACCGTCGCAGACCTGGGGCGCGAGGCGCGCAAACTGCTCGGCGAGCGCTGAGCGCGCCGGACCCTCGCCTGCCGGCGCGAGCAGGCGTTCCAGCTACGCTCTGACTCCCCAACATGGCCACCTGCTACCGCCACCCCTCGCGCGAGACGGGGGTCTCCTGCTCCAACTGCGGGCGGCCGATCTGCCCTGACTGCATGACCACCACGCCGGTGGGGATGCGCTGTCCGGAGTGCGCCACCCAGCGCACGAAGGTGGTGCGCATGCGGGAGATGGCCAGGATCCCGCAGGTCACATACGCGCTGATCATCATCAACGTCGCGGCGTTCCTGGCCGAGGGCAACATCTCCTTCGGCGGGCAGCCCACGAACAAGGTCTACGAAGAAGGCGCCCTGCTCGGCAGCTATCCGGGGTTCCCGACGCTGGGGGTGGCGCATGGCCAGTGGTGGCGGATCGTGACCAGCGGCTTCCTGCACGAGAACCTGATTCACATCGGCTTCAACATGTACGTGCTGTACGTCCTCGGCCTGCAGCTCGAGCCGGTACTCGGCCGCGTCAAGTTCGGTGCGATCTACGCCGTGTCGCTGCTGACCGGCTCGTTCGGCGCGCTGCTGGTCTCGCCACATGCGGTCACGGTCGGCGCCTCCGGCGCGGTCTTCGGCGTGATGGGCGCGTTCGCCGTCGAGCTGCGCGCGCGCCAGCTGCCGCTGATGGCGGGCAGGATGGGCGGCATCGGCGGGCTGATCCTGATCAACCTGGTCATCAGCTTCACGATCCCCGGCATCTCCTGGGGCGGGCACGTCGGCGGGCTGATCGGCGGTGCGGTCGTGGCGCTGCTGATCCGGCTCGGCGATCGGATGCGTGCGCCCGCGCTCGCTCTCGCGAGCTGCGGGGCGATCGCCGTCGCGGCTGTCGCCGGCTCGATAGCCGTTGCGAAGTCAACCGAAGCGCAACCGGTGGCGGCGCCTGTGACGCAGGAAGCCCCCGCGCGTTGAGCGCTCGGGCGGCCCGCCGCTCAGCCGCTCGCTGACGTGAGCTCCAGGGCGAGGGCCTGCGCCGCCGGCGCCTGCACGCGCTCCGGGTGCAGCACATGCGCGAGCAGCTCCAGCCCGTCGATCAGCCGCGGGCCGGGGCGTGAGAAGTACGCGGAGGCGTTGACGGCCACGACCCGCTGTGCGCCGACGCCTGCCAGCTCGCGCGCATAGGTCAGTGCCTCGGCGTGCGCGCGTTGCTCGTCATAGCCGCATGGCATCACCACCAGCACCTCGGGCTGCGCGGCGGCGAGCTGCTCCCATGAGACCGTCTGCGACGGTTCGCCCGGCAGCCCCAGCACGTCCTGGCCGCCGGCTAGCTCGATCAGCTGTGGCGTCCAGTGGCCGGCCACGAACACGGGATCGAGCCACTCCAGCGCAGCCACCCGCGGGCGCGGCTGCGCGCGCACGGCGAGCTTGACGCGGTCGATGCGCGCGGCGGTCTGTTGGATCAGCTCTACGCCCTGCTCGCGACGGCCGGTGGCCTGCGCGATCGTGCGCACGTCGCCGAGCGTCTCGCCGAGCGTCTTGGGGTCGAGCGCGATCACGCGCGGCGCTGACGGCAAGGTCTTCGCGACCTCGGCGACCTCCTCGTAGGAAACAGCGCACACGGGGCAGAGCGCCTGCGTGACGATCAGCTCCGGCTGGAGCGCCGCGAGCGCGTCGCGGTCGAGCTCGTAGATCGCCTCGCCCTCCAGCGTGCGCTCGCGCACCGCCGCATCGATCTCGCCCGCGCTCAGGCCCGCGGGCAGGACGTCGTGGGTGACGTGCGCCAACGCCTGCGCGGCGGGCGGGAAGTCGCACTCGTGCGTGACGCCCACGATCTCAGGGCCGAGCCCGAGCGCAAACAGCAGCTCGGTGGCATGGGGGACGAGGCTGACGATCCTCACGCGATGACTGTAAGGCAGGGATCCGCCTGGCCGGTCATAGCCCGTGTCATCTAAGCTCCAAGCGCGATGGCACTGCTCACAGACAGCGAGATCGAGCAGCGGCTGGCCGGCGCGTCGGCTTGGCGGCGCGGCGAGGGGGGAGACGCGATCGTGCGCGACCTCGAGCTCGCCGACTTCGCTGCGGCGATCGCGTTCGTCAACCGCGTGGCGGAGGCGGCGGAGGCCGTCAACCATCACCCTGACATCCTGGTGCACGGCTGGAACAAGGTGCGCCTGACGCTCTCGACCCATTCGCAGGGCGGCCTCACCGACGCGGACTTCCAGCTGGCCGCGCAGCTCGACCGTCTTGCATAGACGACCAGCGCGCTTGCTACCGTTGGTGCGTCGAGCACACGATGAATGACGACGAAGAACTTCCTCGAAGTAGCGTCGCCCTAGCGCGCCCGACGTGAACGGCCTGAAGCTGATCTTCGCGGCGCTGCTCGTCGCGATCAACGCGTTCTTCGTGATCGCCGAGTACGCGCTCGTGCGCTCGCGCCGCGCGCGCCTGGAACTGCTGCGCGAGGAAGGCGCCAAGGGCGCGTCGCTCGCGCTCGAGCAGCTGGCGAACGTCAACGAATACATCTCGGGTGTGCAGATTGGCGTGACGATGACCTCGATCGGCATTGGAGCGCTGGGCGAGCCCGCGCTGGCGTCGATCCTCAAGGGCGCCTTCGGCAGCACGATCAGCCACGGCGTGGCGGTCGCGGTGGCCGTGATCGTCGCGTTCGCGATCATCTCCTCGGCGCAGCTGATTGCGGGCGAGATGGTGCCGAAGTTCTACGCGATCGATCGCGCTGAGGCGGTCGCGCGGCGTGTGGCCCGCCCGCTGCAGGCCTTCAGCACCCTGTTCCACCCGTTCATCGTTGCGCTCACAGCGGTCGCCGATCGCATTCTGCGCCTGCTCGGCGTGGACATGAGCCAGGAGCGTCGCGGCGGCTCCTCGGATGAGCTCAAGCGCCTGATCGCGGAGTCGCATGAGGGCGGGCAGATCGACCAGGGCGAGGCGGGGATGCTGACGGGCGTCTTCCACCTGCACGAGCAGGAGGCGCGTCAGGTGATGACGCCGGCGCCCGCGGTGGTCACGGTGGACATCTCCCAGGACGTGGAGACGGCGCTGGGGCTGTGCGTCTCCAGTGGCCACACGCGCCTGCTGGTCACCGAAGAGGAAGACCGCGACCGCGTGCGCGGGCTCGTGCATGTCTCTGAGCTCGTGCGCCAGCTGATGCAGGACGGGCCGCACACGCCGCTCGAACCGGTGGTGCACGACGCGCTGATCGTTCCCGAGACCAAGCCGCTGGATGATCTGCTGGCCGATCTGCAGCGCCAGCGCACGTCGATGGCGGTGGTGGTCGACGAGTACGGACGCGTCGTCGGCGTGGTGACGGTCGAGGACATCATCGAGGAGATCGTCGGTGAGATCGCCGACGAGACCGACCCGGCCGCCGGTGAGATCCGCCGCCTCGCAGACGGCGACTGGTTCGTGCGCGGGCACGTCGCCGTCACAGACCTCGCCGACTACGGCCTGCACCTGCCGGTGGACAGCGACGCCTACAACTCGATCGGCGGGCTCGTGTTCGCGGAGCTCGGACGCTTGCCCAAGCGCGGCGACACGGTCACCGCCAACGGCTTCTCGATCCGCGTCGAGTCGGTGCGCGACAACCGCATCGAGGCGGTGCGCATCCGCGAGCGCCGCCAGGTGGCGCCGCGCGAGGCCCCTTAAACACGTCCGGCCCGCGGGGGGAGCGGACCGGATCGTGCGCACTGGGAGGAGGCGGGTGTGCGTGCGACTTTGACAGTCGCATATCCAAGTATCGCGACGATCATCAACGACAGCTAAAAGCGGGCATGAGCGCGGATAAATGTTCGCGAAGAGCGCGCGTCAGTAGTTGTGGATGCCGCGCCCGCTCTTGCGTCCCAGGGCTCCTTCGGCGATCAGCTGCTCCACGCGCGCGGGTATGGGCTCGCCGATCGTCTCGCCGATCGCCTTGGAGACGTCCAGCCCGACCAGGTCCAGCAGCGCCAGCGGCCCCATCGGGTATCCGGCGCCGAGCTTCATGCAGGTGTCCACGTCGGCGGGGTTCATGCCAGTCTCTTCGACGAGACGCACGGCGCTGAAGAGGTAGGGGAACAGCAGCCGGTTGACGACGAAGCCGGGCACGTCCGGCACTTCGACCGGCGTCTTCTCGAGTTTCTCGCACAGCTCGAGCGCACGTCTGCGGGTCTGCTCGCTTGCTGCCGTGGGGAAGATCAGCTCGACGAGCTGCATTTTGGTGACGGGGTTGAAGACATGCAGGCCGACGAAGCTCTGCGGGCGCCCGCTCTCCTGCGCGAGGCGCTCGATCGACAGCGAGGACGTCGTGCTCGCGAGGATCGCGTCAGCGTCGACGATCCCATTCAGTTCGGTCAGCAGCGCGGCCTTGGCGTCGTGATCCTCGATCACCGCCTCGACCACGAACGTGGCCTCCTCCAGGGCTTGGGCGTCGGTGACGATTTCCACGTGGTCGGGGTCCACCTCCGCCTTGAGCCTGCTGAGGGTCTTCTCGACCGTCGCGCGCGCGCGGTCTGCTGAGCTCTCGGAGCGGGCCAGCAGCAGCACCGGGCCGTGGTGGGCGGCTGTGGCCGCCAGGCCACAGGCGATTGCGCCGCTGCCGGCGATTGCGAGGCGTTTGCTCAAGGTCTTCCTTGTCCTCTCTGAGACGTCGATGCGTCCTGGCTGATTGACCAGTCAATCGAGGGACGCGATACAGTAGATGTGCAGGGTTTCCGGCATCTTATTCAGACGCGCGCCGATCGCTGCGAGCGCGCGCAACACTCCGTAGGAGGACCGCAGACATGAGGCAACCAGAGGGTCGCGAAGTCGTGATCGTGGAGGCAGTGCGCACGCCGATCGGTCGCGGGCACAGAGAGAAGGGCTACTACAAGGACCTGCACCCGAACACGCTGCTCGGGACCGTCTACACCGAGGTGATCAAGCGTGCGGGCATCGACCCGGCGCAGGTCGAGGATGTGATCGCGGGCTGTGTCTCGCAGTTCGGCGAGCAGGGCCTGAACGTGGCGCGCAACGCGTGGCTGCAGGAGGGCCTGCCGATCGAGACTCCCGGTACGACCGTCGACCGCCAGTGCGGATCGGCGCAGCAGGCGGTCAACTTCGCCGCCGGCCTGATCGCCGCGGGCGTGCACGACGCGATGATCGGCTCGGGTGTCGAGCACATGGGCCACCTGCCGTTCGCGGCGGTCGCGCAGACGCAGCAGGAGTTCGGCGTGGCGTTCCCGCCGGAGCTGATGGCCAAGCACAACATCGTCGGTCAGGGCCTCGGCGCGGAGATGATCGCCGACCAGTGGGAGATCCCCCGCTCCGAGCTCGACGAGCTCGCCGTGCGCTCGCACAGGCTCGCTCACCAGGCAACCGAGGAGGGCCGCTTCGAGCGCGAGATCGTGCCGATGACGGTTGGCGGCGACACGTACGTCACCGACCAGGGCATCCGTCCCGACACGAACCTCGAGGCGCTCTCGCAGCTGAAGCCGGCGTTCAAGCCCGACGGCAAGATCACGGCCGGCAACGCCTCGCAGATCTCAGACGGTGCCGCGGCGGTGCTGCTGATGTCCGCGGACAAGGCCAAGGAGCTCGGCCTGACGCCGCGCGCGCGGATCGTCGATCAGACGACCGTGGGCTGTGACCCGGTGAAAATGCTCGAGGGCCCGATCCCCGCGACGCGCAAGATCCTCTCGCGCAACGGCATGCAGATCAGCGACATCGACCTGATCGAGATCAACGAGGCGTTCGCGCCGGTGGTGGCCGCATGGAAGCGCGAGCTCTCACCGGACATGGACCGCGTGAACGTCAACGGCGGCGCAATGGCGCTGGGGCACCCCCTCGGCTCCACCGGCGCCCGGCTGATCACCACGCTGCTGCACGAGCTCGAGCGCTCTGACAAGGAGATCGGGTTCGTGACGATGTGCTGCGGTGGGGGGCTCGGTACCGGGACCCTCATTCAGCGGGTCTGATCGACCGCTGACGTATACGACGAGTTTTAGGGGCCGGCCTTCGGGCCGGCCTCGCGGGGTCGCGGGGTCGCTCTGATCGGGCGTCCCCGGTTTGGCGGCTTGGGCCGTTATCTGCGAATCCTCCGGCTGGGTTCGCAACCAAGCCCAGCAGATAGTTTCGCAAAAAGCAGTACAATGTGCGGATGCCGGGACGCGTCTACAACACCCTGTTCGAGCTGGCGACCGAGCAATACGGCTATGTAACCGCAGAGCAGGCGGTGGAGCTGGGCTTCGCCAAGAGCAGGCTCCCGCAGATGGCCGAACGTGGTGTGGCGGAACGCGTCGAGCGCGGGCTCTACCGCTTCCCGACGCTGCCCCGCACGGCGCTCGACCAATACATGCAGGCCGTCCTGTGGCCGCATCGCGCCCACGGCGTGATCTCGCACGCCAGTGCGCTCGCGCTGCACGACCTATGCGACGTCAACCCGGCGCACATAGACATCACCGTGCCGGTCGGTTACCGAGTGACTCGCGTACCGCCGAGCGTCTACCGGCTCCATCACCGCACGCTGCGAACCGTCGACATTGCTCGCCACGAAGGCATTCCCGTGGTGACGCCGAGGCGCGCGATTCTGGACGGCATCGAAGTTCACATCAGACACGGGCTGATCGAGCAGGCGATCGAAACTGCTCGCCGGCGCGGGTCGATCACCCGCGCTGAGGCGGTCGAACTCGAACGGGCGCAGACCGCCGGCACCAATTGAGCTTCCCCAAGGAAAAGCCGGCGCACAGCGTGAATGTGCTCCATAAATGGATCGCGACGTACGCACAGGAGACCGGCCAGCTGCCTGAGCGAATCATCCGCCAGGTCTCTTACATGGTCGCCGCGCAGGCCCTCGAGCGTGCGCGCGACGAGCACGGCGCACCCCTCTTCCTGATCAAGGGCGGCGTGATGATCGAGCTGAGGCTCGGGTTGCGCGCCCGTGCGACAAAGGATCTGGATGCGGTGTTCAGGGCCCAATTCGACGCCTGGCTGGACCAGCTCGACGACGCGATCAGCCAGCCGGTAGGCGGCTTCACGCTCGCGCGAACGGAGCCCGAGGAGATCAAGCAGACCAGCACCCAGCGCCTGCAGCTGATCATCGACTACCGCGGTCGGCGCTGGGCTCAGATCCCGCTCGAGGTCGCGCCCGTAGAGGCCCCCGACGTCCTGGAGATAGAGCGCGCAGAGCCGCTGCGAGTCTCACAGCTCGGTGTGCCCGAGCCAGAGTCGGTGCCCGTCGTCGCGCCCGGCTACCAGATCGCCCAGAAGCTGCACGCCTGCACCGAGCGCTTTATGACGGGTCCGGACAACGACCGCTTCCGCGACCTGATGGACCTGCTGTTGCTCCGCAGCTTGCTCACCGAGGCGGACCTCCCTCGCGTGCGAGCTGCATGCGTGCGAATCTTCGAGACCCGCGACAAGCATCCCTGGCCGCCGACGGTGACGGTGTACGAGTCCTGGCGTGAGCCCTACCGAGCGATGGCCCGCGAGACGCACTACGAGATCCAGACCGTCGAGGACGCCGCAGCCCTCGTCGACGAGATGATCGCCGAGATCGACAGCTCGGCCTGAACAAACTCCGATCGCAGCGGGCGGATGTCTTGCTGCTGCCTCGCGAGTTGAATCACGGCTCTCGTCGGCTTTAGACTCAGCTCATGCAACAACGCCCGATCTCGTCGAGAGAGACAACGAAGCGGCTGCTGATCGTGACGCTGCTGGTTGTGGCCGGCGTGATCCTCGAGTTTGCCACGTCAGGCGCCGTCTGGCACACGGTCGGCGGTGGGATGCTCGGGGCTGGCGGTGCGATCTTCGGGCAGTGGTGGGTCATTCGCAAACGCCGTGCGACCACCTACTAGCGCGCCGGCGCCGAGCATGCCATGACCCGTCCCTACTCTCGTCCCGCAGTTGGTTGGCTTGTCACGATCGCCGTGTTCGCAATGTACGGCCTGTTCGCCAGTATCTGCGCCGGGGTCTTCACGGCATTGCTGGTTGCCGCCCTACATCCCTCCGCAGCTGTCTGGGTGGCGGTATGGATCGCGCTCACCGTGGCATTGGGTGCTTTCCAGATGCGTCGGCAGGCGCCGGAGTGGTTCGCGTGGGCATGCGGGCGTGACCCGCGCCGCTCGCATTCGAGCTGATCTACGATCAGTCGCTGGGCCCTGAGCCAGTCCAATCGACCGCGACGGGGGGCAGGGCCAGCAGCGCCGTCCAAGTCGCGGCTTCGACGACGCCGCTGGCCGCGATCGCGTGCGCGGTCTGGAACGCCTCGACGTTGGTGGTCGTCTCGGAGCCGAACAGGCCGGTGGTTTCCTGCGTGGGGATGGCGCTGGCGAGGTGCTCCTGCATCCACAGCACCTGATCGCTCTTGTTGCCTTTCTTCAGTTCCGGGTATTCGGTGTTGGGCGTGACGCTCGCGAGCGGTGCGAGCGGCGTGGCGAGCGTGCTCCATTGGGTCGTGCCACTTTCCTGCCAGTCCCAGAAGGAGACGCCGGGTGCGCCGTAGTCGACGGCCTCCTCGCGAAAGCGCAGCAGTTCTGCTGCGGAGACGCCGCCGTAGGTCTGCCCGAGCGGGAAGATCGGTCGGCCGTAGATGCGATTGGCGATATATGTGTTGGCGTAGACGGTGTCGACCGACTGGCCGATGTCTTTCCAGTACATCTGTGGCGCGTTGTACTGCGCGCCACCAGGCCCGAGGAACACCGAGTAGGGGAAGGAGGGGTGGTCGAAGACATACGGGAACGAGGCCAGCCCCAGCGGGTAGGCGGCGCCGATCTTCGCGCGCAGGTCATCGATGTAGGTCTGGGCGGCGGCGTAGTGGCCTTCGTATTCACCCTCTGCGTCGATCACCAGGCAGTCGGCTCCGTCGGCGACGGCCTCGGCGCCGAGCGCGGCCTCGCCGACGGGTTCGGTGCCGTACACGAACTGCCATGCGCACACTTTCAGCCCGTTGGCGTGAAGTTCGGCCACGAGCTGTGGCGAGAACTGGCTCCAGTAGTTGGTCGAGCCGTCGGAGCTCTTGACGAACAGCGTGCTCACGCCCGCTGCGTGTGCTTGCGCGGCGATCGACGCGACCGAGCCGCCGTCGGATTTGCTCAGGTACCAGATCCACATGCCCTGGCCTTCAAACGGGCTGCCGCTGACCGCGGTGCTGGTCAGGGGTGCGACTTTCGGCGGTGGCGGGTGCAGCGCATGGTTGTACACGTAGATGGGGCCGAAGGAGGTGGTGTAGCGCTCGCCGCTGAGCAGGATCATGATGTGCCCCGAGTGGGCGTTCTTGGGTACGGTCACCAGCATCCCTGCGCTGGGTTTGCTGGGGACGGCGTAGCGCAGGTGCGCCGTCGGCTGCGAGGTCGGAGAGACGCTCGAGATGTGCGCCCCCGCGGTCTTGGGAAACGCCACGACCATTCCAGGCGTGAGCCCGAGTCCACCCAGCAGCAGCGTTCCGTGGGTCGAGACCTGGCGGGCGTTGCCGCTGCAGTGGGCTATCGGCACGCAGGCGACGCTCTCGATGCGCACGCTGGTCACGTGCGGGGAGGCGGCTTTGCCCTTGGCTGTGGATGAGCCGCCGCTGTCGGCGCTCGAGCTGCCGCCGGCTGCCTGCGTACCGCCGGGGTCGGCCGCCAGCGCGGCGTGCGGGAGCGCGACGAGCAGGAACAAAAGCGCCGCGACGACTGTTGCGGCGATGAGCCTGGATTGCTTGTGGGCGCCTGTGCTCGTCAAGACCTCAGAGCTCCTTCGAGCGGAACCACCCCCCGGCCGGGTAGGGCATTTTCTGCGCCCGACCGGCGGCCCCGGGACGTTATCGGCTATGGCCTCGCAAACCACGCACTGGCATAGAAGTTGCGGCGCCAGCGGCCCCGCGGGGGTCTCGCGGGTCGATCCTCAGCCCCAGCGAAAGCCGACCGAGCTGGGCGCCGGGGCGAGCGGGCTGGACGGCAGCCCGGCTGGCGGCTCTGGCAGGTTGAAGCCCGTGGGCGCCACGTCGTTGGGCGCATCGGCGTGGAAGATCGAGGCCAGGTACTGGTTCTGGCCGCGTCCGACGCCGAGCTCGAACTGGCCGCCGCCGTAGTTGCCGATGGCGCGCTGCGCGCAGTAGTCGTAGGCGTCGAGCAGGCTGCGCACCCCGCCCAGTCGGGAGGGCTTGATGTTGACCATGCGCGGCGGATACGGCAGCGCCTCGATGTCGGCGATCGAGTGGATCGGCGCGTCCCAGGAGAAGCGCTCGCGATACGGGGCCAGCACCGCGTCGGTCTCGGGGGTGAGCGCCGGATCCTCGATCCACGCCTGCGGGAACGCCTCGGCGACGCGGCGATAGAGGACGGGGTCTGCGGGCTGGTCGACAATCGAGCCGTGGTAGAGACCCTTGAAGTCGACCGAGTCGACCGCGCCCGTGTCTACGAGCTCGGCGATCAGCCGCTCATCCCAGGAGCTCGTCGGGTCGAGCTTGAAGCGAAGTCCCGGGTAGCTGTCGAGGCGCTGCTGCAGCGGCTCGAGCGTCGGCGGCTCGCCCAGGCGCAGCGAGACGACGAAGCGCACCGGTTGGGGCTCGCGTGCGAGCGCCGCGTGCAATGTCGTGCCGGCCTGGCGCAGCGCGAGGTCGAGCGCCGCCGACTCGTATGCCCACGTGCGGTAGAGCTCGGAGACCTCGCGCTGCGGTGGCTCTCCGAACAGCTGCAGCTGGGCGAGGTGCTCGCAGAAGGAGGCGAGCGTGAAGCGCCCCACCAGCGGCAGAGTCGGCCCCGCGGCCTGCAGGATCTCGTGGTCCACCGCGTCGTAGGTGACGTCCTCGCCGAGCCCGTCCTCACCGCCGCCGCGCAGCCGGATGACGGTGCTCTTGCGCTCGAAGTCGCTCGAGACGCTCGCCTGCAGCGCCTCCAACGCGTAGTCCTCGATCTCGAGCTCGAGCCCGGCGAGCGTGTCCCAGCTGCTCACGCGCCGGCTTCGCTTTCCAGGCGAGCTACGAGCTCGTCCAGGCGCAGCTCCTCGAGCGCGTCACCCACCGCCGCCAGCTGGCTGGCGCACAGCTCGATCAACGTCTTGCCCTCGCTGACGAGCGCAAGCGTCTCATCGAGGCTCGCCTCGCCCGAGTCCAGGCGGCGGATGATCTCCTCGACGCGTGCTGCCGCCGCCTCGTAGGTCTGTGGCTGCCCTGGTGCGCCCGGCGACTCGCTCATCGCTCGATGACCCTCGCGGGCAGCGACCCGTCGGCGAAGCGCAGCTGCAGCTCGCCGGCTTCGCGGGCGCCCGTGGCGGTGAGGATCGGCTCGCCGGCAGGTGAGCGCGCGAGCACATAGCCGCGCTCGAGCGTGCGCTGCGGATCGTGCCCGGCGAGCGCCAGCGCGAGTTGCGCAAGCTCACGCGGGCGTCGCTCGCGGCAGTCCAGGGCGAACGACGAGGCCTTGCGCTCGAGCACCACCGCGCGCCGCTCGCTCAGGCGCCGCTCGGACTCCGCCCGCCGGCGTGAGCCCGCCCGGATCTCGCGCAGCTGCTGGTGCAGGCGCGTGCGCTGGCGATCCAGATGCGCGGCCGGTGCGCGCGAGAGCGACGCGAGCAGACGTGCACGTGTCAGCACCGCTCTGCGGCCGTGGTCGCGCAGGCGTGCCGCTGCGGCGTGCAGGCCGGTGCGCGGCTGCAGCGCTCGGCGGGCGTGCTCGCGCAGGCGTGCAGCCGCAGCGAGCTGGCTCGCGCGCGCCTGGGTGCAGTCCACGCGCACGGCCGCCTCCGCGGCATGGGTGGGGGTCGAGCAGCTGACGGCGGCGACGTCGTCGAGCAGCGTGCGATCGGTGTGGTGGCCCACGGACGCGATCACCGGCACGCCGAGCAGCGCAACCGTGCGGCAGAGCGTCTCGTCGCAGAAGCACAGCAGGTCCGCCAGCGAGCCGCCGCCGCGGGCGACGATCGCCACCTCGACGTCGCCGACCGCCACGAGCTCGCCGAGCGCGCGCACGATCGCGGGCGCCGCATGGCGATCCTGCACAGGCGCGAAGCCCCATACCAACCGTCCCGCCCAGCCGCGGCGGGCGAGCGCCGCCAGCACATCGTCGCGGGCCTTGCCACCCTCGCCGGTGATCACGCCGATCGTGCGTGGCAGCACCGGCCGCGGCAGGCGCTTCTGGGTCTCCAGCAGCCCCTCGCCGTCGAGCTGCTTGCGCAGGCGCTCGATCCGTGCGAGCAGGTCGCCGTCGCCGGCGAGGCGCAGGTCGAGCACCGTGAAGGAGAAGCCCGGCGAGGAGGTGGCGCTGCCGGGGTAGTAGTCACAGCCGCCTGCCACCACCACCTGCATGCCCTCCGTCGGCACGCCTGCGCGGGCGACCATCGCATCCCAGTCCCCGCGCCAGGCAGCGCATGAGATCGCGCCGCTGCCGTCGCGCAACTCGAAGTACACGCGCGCCCGCGAAGGACGCAGGTTGACGAGCTCGCCCATCAGCTGCACGCGCGCGAACGAGCGCAGCTTCGAGCGCAGCGCGGCGGCGTACTCGCCGACCGGATACGGGCCCGGCAGCGAGCTGTCCGGTATGCCCGCCGCGGGCGGCGGGGCGGGGGATGCGGACGTGGACACGCAACGCAGCATAGGCGCTAGCATCGACGGCGATGTGCCGCGGCGAACTCCTGCCTGACTCCTAAGTACCGCCGTGGCCAAGCGCAACCCCGGCCGGCGCGGACGCTCGCGCAAGCGACGCCCGAGCCAACAGAGCCCACGCGAAGACGCACCGCGTGTCGCACCGGCGCCGCGCCCGTCGCAGCGGGCGGCGAGCGCCCTCGGCGAGCTGAAGGCCGCCGGCGAACGACCCCAGGCGCCGTGGCATCCGCTGCCGCTGTCGGAGCTCCTGATCCTGGCTGGTGCGATCGGCGCGGTGGTGGCCTACCTGCGCGGGATCGAGAGCAATCCGGCGCTGCTCGCCGCGGGGCTCGGCGCCGTGGTGATCGGCACGATCGAGGTCACGCTGCGCGAGCACCTCAGCGGGTTTCGCTCGCACACGCTGATGCTGTCCGTGCTACCGGCGATCGTGCTGCACTCGGCCGTCGTGCTGGTGGTGCTGGTGGTGAACAATCGCGCGCCGGGCTGGCTGAACGTAGCGCTGCTTCCGATCGACATCGCGCTGGTCACGGTGCTCTACAAAGTACTGCGCGCCCGCCACATGGACGCGCGCCGCGAGCGGACGTTCGCGGGCCTGCGCTGAAGGCGCTCAGGCTTCGGCCGGCGAGCCGGCGCTGAGATTCAGAGACGGCAGCGGACGCTCGCCCTCGGCGGCGCCCTCCCCGCGTGTCTCGCCGTCGAAGCCCAGCCGCTGCAGGCGCGCGATCTCGCGCTCGCCTTCGATCCGCGCCGGATGCTCGGCGGGCAGCTCGGCGATCAGGTTGGCGATGCGGTTGCGCAGCTGCAGCGCGAAATGGGGAGTGGAGGCGCCCATCAGCTGGCGCACGTCCTCGACGCTCACCTCGTGTGCGTTGCCCTTGCGGCTCAGACGTCGGGGATCCTCTGCTTGACTCAATTTCGCCTCTGTACGGTCGACTGCTCGAGCTGCGAGCCCGACACTATTCGACTTGCGAGACCGACTGTTCTTCGGATGTATGCGACTGCGGCCGGATCTCGAGCATCGAGTCGATTTCCGCCTGGATGACCGCCGAGATCGCTTCTTCGCCGCCGATCAGCCAGCCGTGATTGTAAGTGCCCCGTACCGGCGGGAACTGCGGTGTGCTGTATGCGGGTTGGATGTCAGACAGGTAGCCGGTGAGCGCCGGCGGCACCTGGGAGGCGCTGGCGAGCAGCAGCAGCGGTCCGTAGTCGCCGGTCGCCGACAGCAGTGCCGAGGCGGGAGCGTCGAGCGGGCGGCCCAGGTTTGCGAACACGAGCCCGTGGCCCGGTTCTTTGACCCCCCAGCCGAAGGTGCCGTCGGTGAAGCGCGCGACTTCGATCGCGTTCTGCACCGCTTCTTCACTCGAGGCCGGCAGTCCGTTGCGGGTGATCGTCTTGACCGTGCCGAAGTTGTGCAGCTCGTCGAGCGTGTGATGGCCGACCGCCGCCTCGTCGATCACGTAGATCGAGGGCTGGTGCAGGCCGGCGAGCACGCGCGCGGTCTGCACGGGAACGCGTGCGCGCGTGACGAACAGGATCGGGGCGCCGCTCTCCGCGGCCAAGCCCGCGGCCGGCATCGCCATCGCGTCGGTCGCGTCGGCGGCCACCACGATCACCTGGCGGGGTGCGCCGCCGCCGGCGAGCGTCACCGCCAGCTGCTCGATCGCGGCGGCCGCGACCGTCGGCAGGCCGAGGCCCACGCTCACGCTGCGGGTCACGTAGCCGTCGGGCACGGGCGCGGCGGTGCCGATCCGGATCACCTGCGCGCCGCCGAGCGCCGGTGCGCCCAGCGGGTGCATGGCTTCCAGCGTCTGGCGGGTCACGGCGGGCAGCGTTTCGCCTTCGCTGAACAGGATCGGGGCGCCGGCCGGAGCGCTCGAGAGCACCGACGCGGCGAGCGCGGGCAGCCAGTCGCGCTCATTGACGAGCACCACAGCGAGCGGTCGCGTCGCCGCGGTCAGCCCCGGATAGACGGCGCGGGCCACAGCGGCGGCGTCGGCGGCGACGTCGCCGCCGCCCAAGCGGGTGGTGTTGCGTGTGGCGACGCTGACGGCTCCCTGGGCGGCCACCGGCACGAGCTTGCGCGTCGTGTTGGTCGCGGCAGGCGTTTCGTATCCGCCCTTGCCGCAGCCTGCGAGCGCCGCGGCGGCAAGCACCAGCACGGTCAGGAGCGGTCCTCGCACGGTGCGCATGGCCGGCACACTAGCGATCCGGCAAAAACGCGGCATTTGCGGGAAAACCTGCGAAAAGCTGTGCAGCTCCTGCAAGCGTCCTTGCACTCTGCTAGCGTGCCCGCCCGAATGCCGAGTCCTTGACCAGGTGTCAGGGAACGGGGGACCCAAGTTGTTGGGGCGAATCCCGCGGTAGGACCGTGAGAAGCGCAGGCTCTTTCAGCGCTAGCCCGTCAGCTAACCCCGCAGGCCTACGAAAGAGGTTGTTTTTGTGCGGGTTCGTACCCTCAGCGTAATTCTCTGCAGCTTGTTGGTTACGGCAGCGGACGCAGTTGGCGCCTCCAGCGCGCTGGCCGGCGGAACCGGCGGCGCAGCCGCCGCCGAACCGACGACCGCGACGACCAAAGCGAGCGCGCCGCTGCACCTGGCGCCGATCACCGCCAAGACGTCCAACATCACTTACAAGGGGCCGGTGTACGAGAAGACCACGACCGGCGAGATCGTTCCCTACGTGGCGCCCACGAAAGCGAGCACGACGACCGGCACCGCCGCGAGCAGCACCGGCGGTATCCCCGCAGCTCCCGACGAACCGGTCGCGACCCCGCTTGCGCCGAGTATTCCCGGCGAACTGACCACCGGCGACGGCATGACCTCTGCGACGGGCCCGGCGTCGCGGCCCGAGCTGCTGGTCCCGGGTACCACCGCGCGTTTCGTCGATGGCCTTGCCGCCGCCCCTGAGGGCGTCCCCGCTGTCATCCAGGACATCATCTGGGCCGGCAACGAGCTGATCGGCCTGCCCTACATCTACGGCGGCGGCCACGGCTCGTTCATCTCGCCCGGCTATGACTGCTCGGGCACCGTGTCCTTCGCGCTGCATGGCGGCGCCCTGCTGAGCGTCCCGGAGGACTCCTCCGAATTCGAGCGATGGGGATCGCATGGGGCTGGACGCTGGGTGGCGATCTTCTCCAATCCTGGGCACGCCTACATGACCGTTGCGGGGCTGCGTCTGGACACGAGCCCAGCGGAAGACCCCGCCAACCTCGAGGGGCCGCGCTGGCGTCCGCTGCGCCAGACGAACGCCGGCTTCGTCGTTCGCCACCCGCTGGGTCTCTGAGCGCAGCCACCCGGTCGTTCACGGCTGCCGGTCGGCTACGCTTGGTGGTGTTGGCCGAGCTCAGGTCGGTCGTCTCTCAGAACAGCAATAGGAGGATCAGATGGCTGGCTTGACCGGGCGGATGTCCACGGTGGTGAAGGCGAAGGTCTCGAAACTGCTCGACCGGGCGGAAGACCCCGGCGAGACGCTCGACTACAGCTACCAGAAGCAGGTCGAACAGCTGCAGAACGTCAAGAAGGGCATCGCCGACGTGGTGACCGCCAAGAAGCGCCTGCAGATGCAGGAGAGCTCGCTGCAGCAGAGCGTCGTCAAGCTCGACACGCAGGCCCGCCAGGCGGTTGCCGCCGGCCAGGAGGATCTGGCCCGGACCGCGCTCGAACGCAAGAACGTCGCCCAGACCGAGTTGCAGGGGCTGGACACGCAGGTCGCCGAACTTGAAGACCAGCAGCAGAAGCTGACCGACTCCGAGCAGAAACTGCGCGCCAAGATCGAAGCGTTCCGCACCAAGAAGGAGGTCATCAAGGCCCAGTACTCGGCCGCGGAGGCCCAGGTGCGGATCTCCGAGGCGGCAACCGGCGTCGGCGAGCAGATGGCCGACGTGGGGCTCGCGATGCAGCGGGCCGTCGACAAGACCGAAAACATGAAGGCGCGTGCCGACGCTGTGTCGGAGCTGGAAGCGGCCGGCACCTTCGACGACGTCACCCAGCTCGGCTCCGGCGAAGACGACATCGATCGCCAGCTCAAGCAGCTCTCGAGCCAGCCCGCGGTCGATGACGAGCTGGCGAAGATGAAGAGCGAACTCGGATCGGGTGCCCCAGCCGCCGCCCCGGCGCCGCAGATCTCGGCTCCCGACGCCGCAGGGGAGGCGCAGCAGCCGAGCGAGAACGGCGGGCAGGCATGATCGTTCGCATCTCCGGTGAGGGGCAGTACCGGCTCCTCGACAGCGACGCCGCGCGCGTTGAGGAGCTGCGCGGCAAAGCGCTCGAGATCGTCGACAGCGGCAACGAGGACGGCTTCGCCGATGCCTTCGCGGCGCTGCTCGACTACGTGCGCGAGCACGGCACGCCGCTGGGCGATGATGAGCTCGAGGGCTCCGATGTGATCCTCCCGCCGGCCGACTTCAGCTTCGAGGAGGCTGGCCGCGAGTTCACCGGCGAGGGTCTGATCCCGGATTGATTCAATCGGCCGGCGCTCCTTGCCGGCCTCAGATCGGAATGCCCCACAGCGGGAACCAGCGCTCCAGTTCGGGCTCGATTGGCAGCTCCGAGGCGATCTGCGCCTTGATCTGCAGCTCACGCTCGGTCGAGCGCTGCTGCTGCTGGCCGGCCGCCGGCACGAACGGGTACCAGTAGCCGCGCTTGTAGTTGTAGATGAAGTACACGCGCTGCTTGCGCGCGTCTTCGAACGCGAACACGGCGCACAGCAGGCGCTCGCCGTAGCCGGCGGTCTCGATCGAGCTGGAGACGGCGTTGATGCCGACCGCGAGGTCTTCCACGCTGGGCGCGCCCGCGGGGTTGTGCAGAACCATCCATCGGTAGCCGTAGCTGTCGTCTTCGGTCGAGACCTTCGTGCCGCTGTCGCTGCCGGTGGCGGTCACGACTTCTTCCATGTCGCGCAGCGTGCTTTCGAACTCGCTCGTGGCGAGCGCCTGGAAGACGATCGCGGCCTTGCCCGAAGGATCTATCTGGTGCTCGGACTGCAGCGTGATGTAGGCCGTGGTGATCGCGAACAGACGGTCGGGCGCGGGGCCTTGGACCGTGTGGCGGCCGGTGAGGATGTCGCGCAGGCCCACTTGCTCAGGCGGCGCTCTGGAGCTGGGACTCCAGCCGTTCCAGCGCCGCGAGGCGCTGCTCCAGCGGCGGATGGTCGGAGAAGATGTTCATCAGCGACTTCTTGGTGCGCGCCGGGATGATGAAGAACGCGCTCATCCCTTCGGCCTTGCGCAGGTCCTGGCTCGGGACCCGCTCGATCGTGCCGCTGATCTTCAGCAGCGCCGAGGCGAGCGCGCTGGGGCGGCCGGTGAGCACCGCCGAGCCGCGGTCGGCGGCGAACTCGCGGTAGCGAGACAGGGCGCGCAGCAGCAGGAAGGAGATCGCGTAGACGATCACCGAGACGAGCAGGACGATCATGATGTCCTCCTCCTCATTGCGGTTGCGACCATAGCCGCCGCCGAAGCCTCCGCCGAAGAACAACGCGAACTGGGCGATCAGCGAGGCGAGCGTCGCGAAGAAGCTCGCGAGCGTCATCACCATCACGTCGCGGTTGATCACATGGGTCAGCTCGTGTGCCATCACACCTTCGAGCTCGGCCGGCGAGAGCAGCTGCAGGATGCCGCGGGTGGCGCAGACCGTGGTCGCCTTCTTGGATTTGCCCATCGCGCAGGCGTTCGGCATCGAGGTCTCGATCACCGCTACTTTCGGCTTGGGCAAGTTCGCCTGCACGCACAGTCGTTCGATGATCGCGTGCAGCTCCGGCTCCTCGGCGGGAGAGACCTCTTTGACACCGAGCGTCGCCATCGCGATCTTGTCCGAGCCGAACAGCTGCGCCAGCAGCAGCACCAGCGCGACGATCACGATCAGCCCGGCACCCGCGCCCGCCGCGAACAGGACGCCAATGAACACCACGTAGACGAGTCCCAGCAGGAACAGCGTGAGCAGCATCCGCGCCTGCAGGCCGGTGTCCTTGCCAAAGCTCGATCGGGGCTTAGCCATGCGGCTAATTGTCGCAGAAGCAGATACGGGTGCCCTAAAGTTCGGGCGCGAACGATGCCCTGTCCGATGCGCCGCCCCAGGATGCGATGAAGCCGGAAATCGACATCCTGGGCATCTCGATCAAGACCTTCGGCGTGATGTTCGCGCTGGGCTTCCTTGCGTGCGGCTTCCTCCTTGCCAGACGTCTGCGCGAGCTCGGCAAGCCGGTCGACTGGTCGTATGAGATCGTCTTCGCCGCGCTGCTAGGCGGTGTGATCGGCGCGCGCGCCTACTACGTGATCCAGAACTACAGTCAGGTCAAGCACGACCTGTTGGGCAGCGTCTTCTCGGGCTCGGGGCTGGTCTGGTACGGCGGCGCGATCGGCGGCGCGATCGCCGTGCTTGCTTGGATGCGCTGGCGCGACGCGCTCGAGCTGAGGATGTTCGACATGTGCGCCACGGCGCTCGCGCTCGGCTACGCGATCGGGCGCATCGGCTGCCAGGTCTCAGGTGACGGCGACTACGGGATCCGCTCGAGCCTGCCGTGGGCGATGGGCTACCCGCACGGAACGCTGCCGACCCCGCCGGGTGTGCGCGTGCAGCCGACGCCGATCTATGAGACGGTCACGATGTGCCTGCTCGCCTACGTGCTCTGGCACCTGCGTGACCGCGTGCGTCCTGGGGTGGTGTTCGCGCTGTATCTCATCGGCAGCGGGCTCGAGCGCTTCCTGGTGGAGTTCATCCGCCGCAACAAGGAGGTGCTGGTCGGGCTGACGGGGCCGCAGCTGGAGAGCCTCGTGCTGCTGGCGATCGGCCTCGTGTGGCTGGGGACGATGCTCCGCCGCGGCGGCGTCGCCGGGCTGCGTCCCGCCGCGGGGTGAGCCTGTGTTGCGGTGCCGCGGCCTCTTGGGGCGCCCGTGTTGGGTGATGGCCCCCGTGTTGGGTGATCAGACCTCGACGGTGAAGCCGAGATCCACCTCGCTGGCGGGCGTCCCGCCCTGGACGCCCCAGTTCTCTTGCGGGGACTCGAGTACCACGATCGTGATGTCGGTCGCGGGAACGCCGAGCTCGCCGAGTCTGCCCACGATCTGGACGTACAGCTCGCGCTTTGCCTCCAGCGAGCGTCCAGAGAACATCGTGATCTCGATCAGCGTGTAGTGATCGCTGACCCGGTGAGGCACAGTCGGCAGCTCGAAGTCGGCTGGGTCGTGCTCGATGACGCGCAGCGTCGGGTCTCCGCGGGGGACCTTCAGCGCAGCTACGAGGGCCTCGTGTACGGCCTCGAGCAGCTGACGCTTCTCCTGCGCCGAGCGCCCCTTGACGATCTCGATCCGGGCTAGCGCCATTTGGGGATTCTAAAGCGCCGGATTCCGCCTCTGGGCACCGCCCCACCCCCCGTCGGCGCATCGACGGGAGGTGGGGCGGGCGTGGCGAGCGTCCTCGGCTCTGATCAGTGAGTCAGGAAGTCGACCCCCAGGACTCCCGCCATCACGGCGTAGCCGAGCGTGGTGGGGTGGATGTCGGCATTGGGGCTGGTCGGGTTGTAGGTCCCGCCCGGGCACATCGCCGTGAACGCGCAGATCGTCGGCAGATCGGTCGTTTCCGGCGCACCGGTGATGATCGACGGGTTGAACGCCGGCTCGGGATTGGCGAAGCTCGTATCCGGCACCGCCGCGGCGACGCTCGCGAGCGCGGTGTTGAGCGCCGCGGTCGTCTTGTCGCCGCCCGGCGCGGGCAGCACCTCGGGGTAGGGGTTGTAGAGCCCGAGCAGCACTACCTGCGCTTTCGGCGCGGCCGCGTGCAGCTGCGCGAGGATCGAGTAGACGTTGCCCGCGATGTGCCCGAACTCCGCTTCGACTTCGGCCGGGCTGCAGGTGAACGTCGCCGGGAAGCCGCATTTGCTCGCGAGGAACTGCAACACGTCGTTGGCTCCGATGTCGAGCGTGATCGGGCTGACGTTGGGGGTTTCTTTGAGGATCGCAAGCGCGTCCGCGAGCTGCGAGGTGTAGGGCGTGTAGGAGTGATGCAGGAACGCGTATGGGAACGGCGTTCCGGTCGGGCCGCCCGCGCAGTACCCGGGAAGACCGGAGCCGTCGATGAAGGTTTCGGTGGTCTCCCCGGGGCAGCCGTCGTCGATGATCTGCAATTTGGGGTTGGCCAGTTTCAGCGCGGCGCCGAAGTCGTTCACATAGCCTTGGTCGAACGTCGACGGTTCTACGTACCCTTTGCTTTCAAGCTCGCTTTTGAACTGAGCTGCGTGGTAGCCGTAGGCGAGCGAGTCGCCGAGAGCGAGGTAAGTGTTTCCAACTGAGGAAGCGCTCGCGGTTGCGGTGAACGCGAGTGCTCCGAGCAAGGCAACGCCAGCAACACAGCACGCCAGCAAACGTGCGTGAGCGCGGTACAGAACGGACATGACACCCTCCTTAGGAGTGAACGACCGGGCCCAGGGCGGGGCTGCTCCGATCGCCTCGGCCCTGGCTGGAACCCTAGCCTAGCCAGCCAGAGTTCCGGCAAGTGGACCTGTTTCCGTCAAGCGTCAGCTGTTCAGATCGCGTCGAGATCGTCGAGACGTGCTCTGGAGAGCAGCACCTTCTCGCCGCGGAAGGGAACACCCTCGGCCTCGAGCAGCGCTCGCTGGCGAGCTCCCTTCGCGAGCGAGCCGTCGGCACGGACGACTCGATGCCATGGCAGATCGTGCGCACCGCTGTGGCTGAGGACGTGGCCAGCCAGGCGCGGAGCGCCCGGAGAGACGTCGCCGTAGGTGCGGACGTAACCCGGTGGAATCGCGCGCACCCGCTGCAGGATCGCCTGTGCGGCGGTGCTCGACTGCGCTGCCATCCGCGGATCGTGCCACAGCTCTCTGGCGAGCCTGCCGGTCTCGACCTCAGGCGGTGTCCCCAGCGCGCTCCGGTGGGCCATGCTTAACTGCGCCCAATGCAACGGGTGCTTCCGCTCGGCGAGGAGGTGGCCTGGACGCCGGCGCGCAGGCCCGGGGGTGAGTCGTTGCGCGGTGCGCACGTGCTCGTTCGTCCGATCGCTGCCGACCAGGATGCGCAGGCGCTGTTCGCTGCGTCGCATCCCGCCGACGGCGATCGCTCGATCTGGACCTACCTGCCGGACGGCCCCTATGAGAGCCCTGAGCAGCTGCGCGAGATGCTCGCCTGGGCCGAGGGCGCCGAGGATGCGCGCTACTTCGCGCTCGTGCCGCTTGCCGGCGGTCGGCCGCAGGGGCTCGCCGCCTACCTGCGCATCGCGCCGGAGCCCGGCGTGATCGAGATCGGGCACATCTGGTTCGGCGCGGAGCTGCAGCGCACGACCGCTGCCACCGAGGCGATCTACCTGCTGGCGCGCCACGCCTTCGACGAGCTCGGCTATCGCCGCCTGGAGTGGAAGTGCAACGCGCTCAACGCCGCGTCCCGCCGCGCGGCCGAGCGCTTCGGCTTCACGTTCGAGGGCATCTTTCGCAAGCACCAGATCGTCAAGGGCCGCAACCGCGATACCGCCTGGTTCTCGATCCTCGACGACGAGTGGCCGGCGATTCGCGCTGGATACGAGGCATGGCTGGCGCCCGGGAACCTCGACGGCGAGGGCCGCCAGAGACGCTCGCTGGCGGAATTCAGGCGCCAGGCATCAAGCCCGGCGCCCTGAAGCGGACGCGCTGATCGGCCGCCGCGCGCCGCGCGCTGAGACCAGCTTCCGCGGCCGGCAAGCCATAATCAGCGGCCATGGTCACCGGGACGAGCCTTTCAGCCGTGTTCCCCCTGGGCAGCCGGCTCAACGAGCGCGGGCACCTGGAGGTGGGGGGCTGCGACACGATCGAGCTCGCTCGCGAGTTCGGCACGCCTGTCTACGTGGTCGCCGAAGAGGATCTGCGCACGCGCGCGCGGGCGTTCGTGCAGGCGGGCCGCGACACCGGTCACAGCGACTTCCACGTCGTGTTCGCCTCCAAGGCGTTCCCCTGCACCGCCGTGCTGGCGCTGTTCGCCGACGAGGGGCTCTGGTGCGACGTGGCCTCCGGGGGCGAGCTGCACCTCGCGCTCGGCGCCGGCTTTCGTCCCGAGCGGATCGTGCTGCACGGAAACGCCAAGTCCGAGGCGGAGCTGCGTATGGCGCTGCGTCATCGCGTGGCTGCGATCGTGGTCGACAACTTCGATGAGATCGAGCGGCTGGCGCGGCTCGTCGCCGAGGGCGAGCTCACCGACCGCAGCGAGGGCCAGCCGGTGCTCGTGCGCGTGACGCCGGACGTCAGCGGTGAGACTCACGAGAAGATCTCCACCGGCCAAGCCAACTCGAAGTTCGGCTTCGGCCTCGAGCAGGCACGCGAGGCGATCGCGCGACTGCAAGCCGTCGAGGGCCTGACGCTCGATGGCCTGCACGCGCACATCGGCTCGCAGTTGCTCGGCCTCGAGCCGTTTCGACGAGCGGCGGCCGAGCTCGCGAAGCTCGGAGAGTTCTCGGTCTGGGATCTCGGCGGCGGGCTCGGCGTGCAGTACACCGAGGAGCAGCTCGCGCCGCCGTCGATCGAGGAGTACGTCGACGCGATCGTGCAGGCCGCGCACGCCAACGGCATGGGTCCCGACACGCGCCTGCTGATCGAGCCCGGCCGCGCGCTGTGCGCGAACGCCGGCGTCACGCTCTACACCGTCGAGAGCGTCAAGCAGAACGTCTCACGGTGGGTCGCCGTCGACGGCGGCATGTCCGACAACATGCGCCCGATGCTCTATGGCGCGCCATACGAGGCGCACGTAGCCGATCGCTTCGGCGGCAGCACGGAGTGCGTGCTCGCGGGCAAGCACTGCGAGTCCGGCGATGTGATCCTGCGCCAGGCGCTGCTGGCGGACCCGCGTGCGGGCGATGTGATCGTGACGCCGGGGACCGGAGCGTACGGCTACGCGATGGCCAACAACTACAACGGCGTGCCGCGGGCACCCGTCGTCTTCTGCCGCGACGGCGACGCACGCGTGGTCGTCAGGCGCGAGCGCTACGAGGACCTGACCGCGCGTGATGTCTCCTAGCGAAGTGAGCGCCCGCGATGGTCGCTGATCGCGCGGCTGGGGCGCCGCCGTTCACCGTCGGCCTGCTCGGGCACGGCACCGTCGGCGCGGCATTTGCCGTGCTGCTCGAGGAACGAGCGGGCGAGATCGAGCGCTTCAACGGCCGCCGGCCGCTGATCGGCGGGGTGCTGACGCGCAGCCGCGGCAACTTCGAGGAGATCCTAGCGAGCTCGGACCTGCTCGTCGAGGTGATGGGCGGGATCGAGCCTGCGCGCGAGTACCTGCTCGCGGCGATGCGCGTCGGCAAGGACGTTGTCACCGCCAACAAGCAGCTGCTCTCCCAGCACGGCGAGGAGCTGTTCGAGACGGCACGCGAACACGGCGTACGACTGCGCTTCGAGGCCGCGGTGGCAGGGGTGGTTCCGGTCGTGCGCGTGCTCGAGGAGTCGCTGTCGGCCACGCCGATCGAGCGCATCCACGGGATCGTCAACGGCACGACCAACTTCATCCTCACGGAGATGACGGCCGGCTCGAGCTACGCCGAGGCGCTCGCCGAGGCCCAGCGCGTCGGCTACGCCGAGGCTGACCCCAGCGACGACGTCTCAGGTCGCGACGCCGCTGCGAAGATGGCGATCCTCGCGCGACTGGCGTTCGGCACGCCGGTGCATCTGAACGACGTGCACTACGAGGGGATCGAGCACCTGCACGCCGACGACATGGAGTTCGCGCGCGAGCTTGGACTGGGGCTCAAGCTGATCGGCACCGCCGAGCGCCGGCATGGGGGCCTGTCAGTGCGTGTCCACCCCGCGTTCCTATACGCCGGGCATCCGCTGGCGGGCGTCTCCGGCCCGTTCAACGCGGTCACGCTTGAGTCCGAGGCGATCACCGAGATCACGCTCTCGGGGCCGGGCGCCGGCGGGCGGCAGACCGCGAGCGCGGTGCTGGGCGACGTCGTCAGCGTGATGACCGGCGGCGCGCGTCCACCGGCGCCGCCGCTCGCGCTGCCGCTGATCGAGGACGTCGAAAGCGCCTTCTACCTGCACCTCGACGTGGCCGACCGTCCGGGCGTGCTCGCGACTGTCACTAAGGTGCTGGGCGAGCACGATGTGTCGATCAAGTCGGTGGTGCAGCGCGGCATGGGCGAGCGCGCACGCCTGGTGATGATCACCCATCCGGTGCTCGAGTCGGGACTGAGCGTGGCGATCGAGCGCCTCGGCGAGTTCGATTTCGTGCGCTCCACCCCCAGGACAATCCGTGTGATCGAAGAGGAGTTCGTATGAGCGAGGTGCGCATAGACATCCCCAAGGTCAAGCTTCCGCGGGTTGAAGGCACGCCGGAGACGCCTGCCCACGTGCCGCTGATCGAACGCTATCTCGAGCGCCTTCCCTTCGATGCGGGCGACCCGCTGGTCAGCCTGCAGGAGGGCTCGACGCCGCTGCTGCGCGCGCCGGTGCTCTCGGAGATGGTCGGCGCGACCGTGCGCCTGAAGCTCGAGGGCGCCAACCCCACGGGCTCATTCAAGGACCGCGGCATGACCTGCGCGGTCTCCGCCGCCGTGCGCGACGGCGCCAAGGCCGTGATCTGCGCCTCGACTGGAAACACCGCGGCGAGCGCGGCCGCATACGCGGCACGCGCCGGCATCACCTGCGCGGTGATCGTCCCGGAGGGGAAGATCGCGCAGGGCAAGATGGCGCAGACGCTCGTCCACGGTGCACGCGTGATCTCGCTGAAGGGCAACTTCGACCAGGCGCTGACGCTCGTGCGCGAGCTCACCGACGCGCATCCGATCGTGCTCGTGAACTCCGTCAACGAGTTTCGCATCGAAGGTCAGAAGACCGCCGCGTTCGAGATCCACGAGGGGCTCGAAGGGGCTCTGGAAGCGCTGTGCATCCCGGTCGGCAACGCCGGCAACATCACCTCCTACTGGCGCGGCTTCAAGGAGATGGGCGCAGCGCCGAAGCTGTTCGGCTTCCAGGCCGAGGGCGCCGCGCCGCTGGTGCTCGGACACCCCGTCGAGCACCCGGAAACGGTCGCCAGCGCGATCCGCATCGGCAACCCGGTGCGCTGGGAGGACGCGATGGCCGCCGCCACCGACTCGCGCGGCGCGATCCGCGTGGTCAGCGACGCTGAGATCCTCCACGCCTACCGGCTGCTGGCCTCCAGGGAAGGGATGTTCTGCGAGCCCGCCTCGGCGGCGTCGGTCGCGGGCCTGCTCAAGTACGGCGCCGACGGCGCCGAGCAGATCGCCTGCGTGCTCACCGGCCGCGGTCTGAAGGACCCCGAGACGGCGATCGCCAACAACGACGGCAGGGTGATCTCCTGCGCCGCGGAGACCGCGGCGATCGAGGAAGCGGTATTGGGTGATTCGTAGACGAGTGGTGCGGGTGCCGGGTTCGTCGGCGAACCTGGGCCCAGGGTTCGACTGCATGGCCGCCGCGCTGGCGCTGATGCTCGAGGTCGAGGTCGAGGAGACGGGCGAGTTCGCGGTCGAGACCGACCTGCCGGTGGCCAAGGGGCGCGAGAACCTGTGCGTGCGGGCGTTTGAGCGACTGCATCCCGCCGATGGCTTCACGTTCAGGATCAAATCCGAGATCCCCCTGGCGGGCGGCCTGGGGTCGAGTGCGGCGGCGATCGTCGCGGGGCTGATGGCCGCCGACCACCTGTTCGAGCTCGACGCCGACCTGCTCACGCTCGCGACCGAGATCGAGGGGCACCCCGACAACGTCGCCGCCTCGCTCTACGGGGGCTTCGTCATCTGCGCCGACGGTCAGGCCGCGCGCTTTGACCCGCCGACGGGCCTCGAGGCGCTCGCGGTCGTGCCCGAGCAGCCGGTGCGCACGCGCGCGGCGCGCGCTGCCCTGCCGGCGCAGGTGCCGGTCCCCGACGCCGTCTTCAACGTCGCGCACGCAGCTCTATTGACACTCGGACTTGCAAACGGCGACTGGGACCTGGTGGCGCGCGGCCTGCACGACCGGCTGCATCAAAGCCAGCGCGCGAGCCTGTTCCCGCGCTCCTTCGAGCTCGCCTGCGGCGCGCGCGAGCTGGGGGCGCTGGGAGCGACGATCTCCGGCGCCGGCCCGACCGTGCTGGTGTGGTGCTTCTACGAGCAGACCGGCGCGGTCGCCGAGGCGCTCGCGCCGGCGATCGAGGGCTGGGCGAGCCTGCTGCGTGTGTCCTTCGAGCTGCAGGGCGCCTACGTGGGCGCGCTCTGAGACAGCGCCGCCAAGCGCTTGCCGGCGCCGTTCAGCCCATCCAGGCGCGTGAGCACCTCCGCTGCCAGCGCGAGGTAGTCGGCGCCGAGGTCGGGCCGGTGATCGAGGATCGAGCGCGCCCGCTCGGCTGACTCCGCATACGCGATCGAGGTGCGGATCACCGAGTCGAACACCTGCTCGCCGAAGCGTTCCTTCAGCGACGCCAGCGCCTCGCGCGAGTGCACGGTGCGCATGTCCGCGAGGTTCAGCATCACGCCGAGCAGCGTCAGCTGTGGGTTGAGGCTCTCGCGCGCCAGCTCGACCACCTCGATCGCCTGCTCGACGCCCTGCAGCGCGAAGTACTGGGCCTCGGCCGTGATCAGCGCGCGATCGGCGGCCACCAGCGCGTTGACCGTCAGCAGCCCGAGCGACGGCGGGCAGTCGATCAGGATCACTTCGTAATCGGCCGACGTCTCGGCCAGAGCGCGCCGCAGCGTGAGCTCGCGGCCCATCTTGCCGCCGAGCATCAGCTCCGCCTCAGCGAGGCTCAGGTTCGCGGGGATGATGTCCTCGTGGATCGCCTCCGAGGCCTTCGCCCGACCGGCAAGCACGTCGGCGATTGTCGGCTCGGCGTCCGTCGGGACGTCGAAGTAGTCCGAGAGGTTGCCCTGCGGGTCGAGATCGACCGCCAGCGTGCGTACCCCGATGCGGCGCAGGACGTCGGTCAGGGTGCGCACCGTGGTGGTCTTCCCGGTGCCTCCCTTCTGCGAGAGCACAGCGATCGTGTAAGCCATCGTCGCAGCGATATTACGCACCGAAGCGCACGGGGGCGCGGCCGTCCTCGCGCGCCCGCGCAGCGCCTCAGGCGATTGTGTGCAGCGAGGTCTGCTCGGCGTCCGCGCTCTGCGCCTCAGCGCTCGCAGGCACGCTCACGAACGCCAAGCGGTAGCGCCCCACGATGATCTCATCGCCGTCCTGCAGCGCCTTGCCGTCGACACGGGCGCCGTTGACGAACACGCCGTTGAGGCTGCGGTCATCGAGCAGGCGCACACCATCGGGATGGCGCACGATCAGCGCGTGGCGGCGCGAGACTGTCGGGTCATCGAAGCGCACGTCCGCCGCGAGGCTGCGCCCGACGCGGGTCCACTCGCGTGTCAGCGCAACGGTTCGCTGCTCGCCGTTCTCCTCGTAGTAGAGGTACTCGCCGGGCTGATCGATCAGCGACCTCGCCTTGGCCAGATGCGCGCTGCGCTCGGGCGCGGGTGGGGTGATCAGCGTGGTGGTCTCGCCGCTGTCGGCCTCGCCCGCTCCCGGCCCCGCCGAGATGCGCTCGGTGCTGAACAGCGAAGCGCGCACGAACTCGCGGCCACCGCAGCCTGGGCAGGCCGCGAGGATCTCGGAGCCGTTGAGCGTGAGCGCGTAGTCGCACTGAGTGCAGCGAAACGACCCGGCTCCCACGAACGTTCCAGAAGTAAGTGAATCCATCCTTTGCTCCTCCCTGTGAGTTGCTGGCGGACCTGCTCCCGAGCTTGGCTGCCGGGGGGACGATCCTGCGAGTCGGGGGAAACTAGTGGCGATCATAACAAGAGTGTCAAGCCCATCCAGAGTTCTGAATAATCGTATCGCAGAGGGGCGGGCCGCCGGCCCGTGCCTCACTGCCGCTGGCCTAGGAATACCCGTCTCGCGGCAACTGCAAACGCGTTTGCAGTTGCGTCCGGGATGCTCATCTCACCGGCAGGAGGCGACGCGCGCGCGGCGAAACCAAAGACCATCATGGCCTCCCAGTCAACCCACGTCGAGCAGCTCGAGCTCGTGCTCCTGCGTCGCGGACTGGGGGCGCTCGAGGCCGACCGGCACAGCTGTGCCGACTGCGGCCGCACGCCGCTGACCGGCGAGCAGGTACATCTCTACGCCGGACGCCAGCACCGGATCGTCTGCGAGCTATGCCGCCCACGCCAGCGCGAAGCGCCGGTGGCGAGCGAGCTCGTCAGGCACTGCGAGCACGGCCACGCCGTGCGCCTCACAGCGCGCGCGGCCTGAGCACGCGCCCTGGCCGCGTCGGCCTTCTGCTCGGGTCATTAGACTTGCGCTCGCCATGGACCCAGTGACCGTCTCGATCGTCGTCTCCGCGCCACGCGAGCAGGTATTCGACTACCTGCAGGACATCGCCAACCACCCCGAGTTCACCGACCACTACCTGGTCGACTGGCACCTCACGCGGATCGACTCCGTCGGCGAGGGCGCGGGCGCGCGCTTTCGCGTGAAGGCCCCCGGAAACCGCTTCAGCTGGGGCGACGTGACGTTCGCCGAGGTGCAGCGCCCGCACCGGATCGTGGAGGTCGGCCGCACCGGCAAGAACAACCGCATCCGCACGCTCGGCGTCTACGACCTCGCGCCCGCCACCGCGGGCTCCACGCGGGTGCAGTTCACGATCGAGACCGTTCCCGTCACGATCTCCGATCGGATCATGGAGGGGCTCGGTGGGCGCTCCTGGGTGAGGCGCAAGAATCAGCGCGCGATGCATCGCCTACGGGGCATCATCGAGCGTGGAGAAGGCCGCGGCCATCGCGTCACGGTCGCAGGCGGATAGACTGCCGCGTCGCATGATCAGCCGTCTGCGCAAGCTCCCACTCGCACTGCCCGCGCTGCTGGCCGCGCTCGCCCTGAGCGCGTGCGGGAGCTCACACACGAAGGTGACCACCGGAACCTACGCAGGTGAGTCCGGCGCCAATGCGCCATACCTGAACGTCGGTCCGCTGATCTACGAGGTCCAGCTCTCGCGCGAGCTGAACCCCGCCAACAGCGAAGACGCCACCTACCTGCAGGGCTTGACGCCCGCTCAGGCCAAGCTCGAACCCGGCCAGGAGTGGTTCGCGGTGTTCATGCAGGTCTACAACAACACCAACAAGCCGCACCCGGCCGCGACCAACATGACGATCACCGACACCCAGGAAAACAGCTACACGCCGATGCTGCCCGCTCCAATCAACCAGTTCGCCTATCGAGGCGGCATGGTCCCGGCCAAAAACCAGATCCCGGTGCCCGGCACGATCGCCGACGTCGACCCCGCCGAGGGTCTCGTGATGCTCTACAAGATCCAGATCGTCTCGCTCGACAACCGCCCGCTCGAGCTCAAGATCGTCGACCCGAACAACCCGGCGGAATCGGCTTCCGCCGAGCTAGACGTCTAGTGTTCGGCCTGTAGGGCCGCTTCAATCACTTCGCGGGCTGCCGGCGCCGCGGTGGCGCCGCCGGCGCCGTCTTTGACGAGCAGCACGCACACCACGATCCGTGGATGCAGCGCCGGCGCGAACGCGGCGAACCACGCGTCGGTGTTGGCGGCTTCGTTTTCGCTGCCCTGGCAGCCTTCCTTGCTCGCTTCCTTGGCTTCGGTCGAGCTTGCTTCCGAGGCCGGGGTGGTAGTGCAGGCGCTCTTCAGTTCGGCCGTGCCGGTCTTGCCGGCGACCGTCACGCCGGGGATCGCAGCCGCCGTGCCCGTCCCCTCTCGCACGACGGCGATCATCAGATGCCGCAAGGTGCGCGCCACCGACGCGCTCATCACGCGCACTCCCGGATGGCTCGCACCCGGCAGGAACCGCGGTTGGGGCCGGCGCCCGCCATCGGCGATCGTCGCCGCCACCGTCGCCATCTCCAGCGGGCTGGCGAGCACTTCGCCCTGGCCGATCGCGGTCGAGCCGACGTCGAGTTCCCCCTGGATCTGGGTCGCGGGCGGCAACGTGCTCTCCGCTGCCCCCGATATCCCCAGTTCGTGGTTGAAGCCGAACAGTTCCGCGGTCCTCACCAGCCGCGAGGCGCCGAGCTTGACTCCCAGCGGTGTGAACACCGAGTTGCACGACACGGCGAAAGCCAGTTCGAGCGAGCCGCCGCAGTCCTCGCCGTTGGCGTTGTTCAGCTTCACGCCGTCGAGCGTTGCGAACGTCGCGTAGGGGAAGACCGTGTGCTCGTTCGCGATCTTGGCCGCCAGCACGCCGGTGGTGGTGATCATCTTGAACGTCGAGCCCGGCGGCTGCAGGCCGTCGAGCCCGAGGCCCGCGACGGCCAGGATCTCCCCAGTGGCGGGCTGTATCGCCACGATCCCACCGAGCTGGCCGCCCAGTGCGCTGACCGCCGCGCGCTGCACCGCCGGCGAGACGGTCGTGCGAACCGGCGGCGACGGGCGGGGCCTCACGTAGGCCAGCGTGTGGGTGCCGGCGAGCAGCTCGCCCCCCGGGGTGCCCCGCAGGCGAGTGTCCAGCGCGAGCTCGAGGCCACTCAGGCCCACGATCGCCTGCGCCGGCACGCCCTGTTCTTCGAGCGCCTGGCGGCGAGCCGCCGGGACCGGCCCGACGGTTCCCAGCACAGCGTCCGCGACGTCGCCCAGCGGGGAGTTGCGATTGGATTCCGCGGGCGCATCCGCGACGGCGCCCGGCGCCGCTTCGGCAAGGATGCTGCCGTCGCGGGCCATGAGCGCCGCGCGCTCGGGTAGCGAGGTGTTGCGGCTCAGCAGCTCACCTGGCTCGAGCCCGGGAAACGAGAGCGAGCGCGACCAGGCGATGCTGGGTCCCGCCTGGCCTTCTTCGATCGGCAGGATGAAGCTGAGCGAGAGCTGGCCAAAGCGGCGGGTGTCGACCCGCACCGGCACCGCCACGCCTCCGCCAGGCGCCGCTCGCGCCGCGCCGATGACCTTCAGTCGCGTCGCGGTCGCGGTGGTCAGCGCTTCCTCGTAGTCCTCAGCGAACCGGCTCGAGGACGTCGAGCGCCGCGAGGCTGCGCCGACGTCCGCGTACATGCTCGTGTACTCGCGTCGCGTCCAGGCCGTCACGAACTGATCCGCCAGCGCATAGCCGGGAGGTGCGCTGTGATGCGCGCCGAGCACAGCGCCGGCGGCAAACGACACCACAGCCAGCACGAGGACGGGGCGCGCGCGTCGCATGCGCTGGTTGCGGCTTTCAGTCACAGAATCTGTAGAACATGACAGGTGACTCAGCTGGATTGGCTAATAGTCGCGTTTGCGTCGATCCTCGCGATCTTCGGCTTCCGGCAGGGGTTCATCGTGGGGGTGCTGTCGTTCGGCGGATTCGCGCTCGGCGCGTTCCTCGGCACGCGCCTGGCCCCGCTCGTGCTTCCGCAGGGCTCCAGCTCGCCCTATGCGCCCGCGTTCGGCCTGCTCGGCGCGCTGCTCGGCGGCGCGATCCTCGCCAGCGGCCTCGAGGGGGTCGGCTTCAGGCTGCGGCGCGTGTTGATCATCCCCGGCATGGGCCTCTTCGACGGCCTGCTCGGCGCGGCACTCGGCGCGGTGCTCGCGCTGGCGATCGTCTGGATTGTCGCCGCCGTCGCCGGGCAGACGCCCGGTCAGAGCAAGCTGCAGGCCGACATCCAGCGATCGGTGATCCTGCGCAAGCTCAACCAGGTGCTGCCGCCGTCCGGGCCGATCCTCAACGCGCTCGCGCGGCTGGACCCGATCCCCTCGATCAGCGGACCGTCGCCGGACGTGGCCGCGCCCACGCCCGCGATCGCCCACGCACCAGGCGTGGCAAGCGCCTCGCGCAGCGTCGTGCGGGTCGATGGAACCGCATGTGGGCTCGCGATCGAGGGCTCGGGATGGGTGGCGGAACCGGACATCGTGGTGACCAACGCGCATGTCGTCGCCGGTGAGACCGACACGACGGTGGAGGTGGGAGGGAGCTCGCCGAGCCTGCCCGCCGAGCCGATCGCGTTCGAACCGCAGCATGACCTCGCGGTGCTGCGCGTGCTCGAACTGAACCTGCCGGCGCTGAGCTTCGCCTCGAGCACGCCATCGGGGACCTCCGGAGCCGTTCTCGGCTACCCCGAGAACGGCCCGTTCGACGTTCAGCCCGCACGCATCGGAGTCACGCAGACGGTGATCACCCAGAACGCCTACGGCCAGGGACCCGTCTCGCGACTGCTGACGCCCCTGCGCGGGCTCGTGCGCCCCGGCAACTCCGGCGGCCCGATGGTCGACGTCGATGGCCACGTCCTGACGACGGTCTTCGCCGCGACCGTCGACAGCAGCGTCCACGGCGGCTACGGAGTGGCCAACGAAACGGTGGCCGGCGTCCTGCGCGAAGCAGACGCACACGAGCGCGAAGGCATCCAGGTGAGCACCGGGCAGTGCACCAGCGGCTGAGCCGGCGGGCCGCCGGCGCGTGCGCAGAACGTTCGCATGCCGGGCGCCCGCTACGCTGACCGCCATGTCCAAGACGCTGCTTGTCGCCGAGAAGCCCTCCGTGGGGCAGGACCTCGCGCGCGTGTTGCCGGGCCCGTTCAAGAAGCAGGAGGGCTTTCTCGAGGGGCCCGAGCACGTGATCACGTGGGCCGTCGGGCATCTGGTGCAACTCGCGGAACCGGAAGCCTACGACGCCAAATACAAGAGCTGGCGGATGGCCGACCTGCCGATCGTGCCCGAGCGCTTCAAACTCGAGGTGCGCGACGAGCGCTCGCGCAAGCAGATGTCGGTGGTCACCAAACAGCTCGGCCGCGAGGACATCGAGGAGGTCGTCAACGCCTGCGACGCCGGCCGTGAGGGAGAGCTGATCTTCGCTTACCTGTTCGAGAAGGCCAAAGGCAAGAAGCCCGTCAAACGGCTGTGGCTGAACTCGATGACCACCGCCGCAATGAAGAGCGCGCTGGCGTCGCTGCGCCCCGCACAGGAGTTCGAGCGCCTGGAGCAGGCGGCACGCTCGCGCTCGGAGGCCGACTGGATCGTTGGCATGAACGCCACCCGCGCGGCCACGATCAGGCTGCGCAGCTCGTTCGACGGCGCGGTCTCGCTCGGGCGCGTGCAGACGCCGACGCTGGCGATCGTCGCGCGCCGCGAGGAGGAGATCAAGGCCTTCAAACCGGAGCCCTACTGGCTCGTGGACGCGACCTTCGCGGCCGCGGCACTCGACGGTGAGGCCGCCGGCGAGCGCGTCTACATCGGCAACTTCCAGGCTCCCGCCGGCAGCCCCGGAAACACCAAAGGCCCACGCATCGGGACCGAGCAGGAGGCGCTCGAGATCGTCGCCGCCTGCGAGGGCAGGCCGGGGACGATCACCAAGCTCGAGAAGAAAGAGCAGCGCGAGAAAGCGCCGATGCTCTACGACCTGACAACGCTTCAGCGCGAGGCCAACAACCGCTACGGCTTCTCGGCCAAGCGCACGCTCGGCGCCGCCCAGCGGCTCTACGAGGAGCATAAGGCGCTCACATATCCGCGCACCAACTCGCGCTACCTGACGACCGACATGGTCGATGAGATCAAGCCGATCGCCGAGCTCGTTGGCGCGCACAAGGAGTACAGCAAAGGCGCTGAGTACGTGGTCGGCCTCGACGTGCTGCCGCTGGCACGCGTCGTCAACGACGAGAAGGTCACCGACCACCACGCGATCATCCCCACGCGCTCCGAGCACAACCTCGAGAAAATGGGCTCCGACGACAGGCGCATCTACGACATGGCGGTGCGGCGCTTCCTCGCGGTCTTCCACCCCGAGGCCGTGTTCGAGAACACGCGCGTGGAGACGACCGTCGGCGCCGTCGGCGGCGATGAGGCGAAGGCCCACGTCTTCCGCACGCGCGGCAAGCTGCTGATCGTGCCCGGCTGGCGTGGCGTCTACGACGAGATCTCCGCTGATGCGAAAGCCGCCGAAGCCGAGGCTCGCGGCGACGAGGACGAGGAGACCGACCAGCAGCTCCCGCGCCTGTTCGCCGACGAGCAGGTGCAGACACGCGAGATCCGCAGCGCGCGCAAGGAAACCAAACCGCCGCGCCGCTACAGCGACGCGTCGCTGCTGGGAGCGATGGAGACCGCGGGTAAGCTCGTCGACGACGACGAGCTGCGCGAGGCTATGAAGGACTCGGGCATCGGCACGCCGGCCACGCGCGCGGCGATCATCGAGCGCCTGATCACGGTCGGCTACGTCGAGCGCGACGGGCGCGCGCTGGTGGCCACCGAGAAGGGCCTGAACGTGATCAGGCTGCTCAACGAGCACGCGCTCACCTCGCCCGGGCTGACCGGCAGCTGGGAGCAGCGGCTCGGCAAGATCGAGCGCGGCGAGGACTCGCGCAAGCAGTTCATGAGCGACATCGCCGGCTTTGCGCAGGAGACCGTCAAAGAGCTCGACGAGACGCTCAAAGACGTGCGTATCCCGCGCGCCAAGCTCGGCCCCTGCCCGGTGTGCGGCCACGAGATCGTCGAGAACCGCAAGGGCTACTCCTGCTGGGCACGCGACGATCCAGGCTGTGGCTTTGTCATCTGGAAGTCCAAAGCAGGCAAGACGTTGCCACTGGCGATCGCCCGCGAGCTGATCAAGAAGGGCTACACAGAGCAGGCGGTGACCGGCTTTCGCGGGCGCAGCGGGCGCAGCTTCCGTGCGCATCTCGCGCTCGCGCAGACCGACGAGGGCAAATGGCGGGTCGAGTTCGACGAGCTGTGGGCCAAGGAGGGCGCCAAACCGCCGGAGGCGGAGGCCGGCGCCGAGGCTGAGACCGAGACCGCGAGCGCAACGGTGGTGGCCCGCAGCGCTGCGTAGCGTCGGGCGCTCGCGCCAGGATGGGCGGGCATGTCGATCACGCTGATCAGCGGGCCCGCCAACGCGGGCAAGGCCGAGCTGGTGATGGATGCCGTGCGCCGGCACGTGGCCCACGGCCAGGAGCCGCTGCTGGTCGTCCCCACGCGCGCCGACGCCGAGCACTACCTGCGCGAGCTGGCCGGAAACCGGGCGGCGCTCGGCGTGCGCGTGGAGCGCTTCGCGGGCCTGATCGGCGAGCTGGTGCGCCGCGCCGGGATCCTCGAGCCGGTACTCGGCGCGGTGGCGCGCGAGCGCGTCCTCGAGGCGATCGTGGCGCGCGCGGGGGCAGGGCGGGCGCTGGCCTCGAGTCCCGGGTTCGTGCGCGCGCTGGGGGAGATGTTCGCCGAGCTGCAGGTCCAGCGTGTAACGCCCGCGCGCCTGGGCCAGGCGCTGTCGAGCCTGCGCGGCGCCGACGGGGAGGCCGCCCATACGGGAGAGCTCGAGCGTCTGTTCACGGACTACCGCGCGACGCTGCGGCGGCTCGGGCGCCTCGACGTCGAGCAGCGCGCCGTGCGCGCGCTGGACGCGCTGCGCGAGCGCCCCGCCCTGTGGGCGCGCACGCCCGTGCTGTTCTACGGGTTCGACGACCTCACGAGGCTGCAGCTGGACGCGATCGAGACGCTCGGCAGGGTCGTCGACACCGAGGTCACGGTGTCACTCGCATACGAGCCGGCGCGCACCGCTTTCGCCGGCCGCGCGAAAAGCTTCGCGGAGCTCGCTCCGCTCGCCGCCGAGCAGCGCCAGCTGCCCGCTCGAGCGCAGTACTACGCGCCCGGCTCGCGGATCGCGCTGAGTCACCTCGAGCGTTCGCTGTTCGAGCCGCAGGCGCCACGCATCGAACCCGGCACAGCGCTGCGACTGCTCGAGGGCGGCGGTGAGCGCGCCGAGCTCGAGCTCGTTGCCGCAGAGATCCGCGCCCTGCTCGCCGAAGGGATCGCGCCCGGGGAGATCGCCGTGCTCGTGCGCCCCGGCGGCACCGACCCCGACCTGCTCGAAGAGGTCTTCGCTGCGTCTGGCATCCCGTTCGCGCTGCAGCGCGCGAGAGCGTTCGGCGACACCGCGATCGGGCGCGCGCTGATCGGGCTGCTGCGCTGCGTGCCGGCAGCAGCTGGCGCGAGTGCCGGCGAGCTCGAGGACCTGCTCGCATGGCTGCGAGCGCCAGGACTGCTCGCGTTGTCCTCCGCGCGCGGCGACGGGCCATCGCTGGCGGATCGCCTCGAGATATCCGCCCGGCGCGCCGGCGCCACGAGCGCCACGCAGGCACGGGCGCTCTGGGAGCAGCGCAACTGGCCGCTGGACGCGATCGACCAGCTGGCCGAGGCCCAGCAGCGCAGCCCCGCAGCGCTGTGCGAGCGCGCCGCGCGTGAGCTCTACTGGCTGTTCTGCGCACCCAGGCGCGCGGGCGCGAGCGTGCTCGCGGCCGACGAGCTCGACGAGGCGGCAGCGCTTGCCGGTGGACGCCGCGCGCTCGGCGAGCTGCGCGAGCTGGCACGGATCGACTCCGCGCTGGCACCGGTCAGCGCGGCTGAGCTGGCCGGCTCGCTCGAGCGCCTCGAGCTAGTTGGCGGCGGCGCCGCCGGCCTCGAGGGTGCAGGCGCGGTGGCGGTGCTCGACCCGCTCGCGCTACGGGCGCGCAGGGTGCGGGTGCTGTTCGCATGCGGCCTGCAGGAGGGGGTGTTCCCGGCGCGCGCGCGCCCGCAGCCGTTCCTCGGCGATGAGGAGCGACGGCGGCTGGCTGAAGTCTCGGGGCTGAGGCTCGGCGAGCAGGAGGATGTGCTGGCGTCCGAGCGCTATCTGCTCTACGCCGCCGTCTCGCGTCCGGAGCAGCAGCTGTTCATGAGCTGGCACGTGGCCGACGACGAAGGCCAGGTGATGTCGCGGTCGCTGTTCGTGGACGACGTCTGCGACCTGTTCTCCGAGGACCTCTACGGCGACCGCCGCGCCCGGCCGCTGGGAGCGCTCGACGAGCTCCCCGAGGAGACCGTGCGCGCCGACGCCGTGCCCGGGGGGAGGGCGCTGCGCGACGCGCGGCTGCTCGAGCAGCTGCGCGAGCACATCTGGTCCGCCTCCTCGCTGGAACGCTGGATCGGCTGTCCGGTGAGCTGGTTCGTCGAGCGGATGCTGCGGCCGGACGCCTTCGACCCCGACCCCGAGCCGCTCGCTCGCGGCGGCCTCGCGCACGCCGTCCTGAAGGACACGCTCGAAGCGCTTCGCCTGCAGAGCGGCAGCGCACGGCTGACGCCCGCGAGCCTGCCGCGTGCGCGTGAGCTGCTGGCGCAGGCGCTGTCGGACAACGAGTCCCAGTACACGCTGTCGGTGACGCCCGAGCGGCGAATGGCGGTCCGCAGGCGCCTGCAGTCCGATCTCGAGCGCTACCTAGAGCACGCCGCCAGCGCCGCCAGCCCGTTGGAGCCGCTCGAGCTGGAGCTCGGGTTCGGCTTTGGCGCGGACGACGATCGCGGCGAAGGCAGCGATCTGCCCGCGGTCGACCTCGGCGGCGGCGTGCGACTGCGGGGTCGGATCGACCGCGTCGACGTCAGCGCCGCCGGCGATGCGGTCGTGTTCGACTACAAGGGCGGCCGTGCGCCGGCGGGCGCGAGATGGCTCAAGGACGGCAGCGTGCAGGTCGCGCTGTACATGCGCGCGGTCGAAGCGCTGCTGCAGCGCCCCGCCGCGGGGGGCTTCTATCAGCCGCTCACCGGCGAGGACCTGCGGGCCCGGGGCGTGCTCGACGGCGACGCCGGCATCGAGCTCGACTGCGTGCGCTCGGACGTGCTCGAGCACGACGAGCTGCGCGAGCTGCTGGCGCAGGCGGTCGCGATCGCCCTCGAGGCGGCCGGCGAGGCGGCGCGCGGCGAGCTGCAGCCGCGCCCGCAGAAGTGCGCGTTCCGCGGCGGCTGCATGTACCCCACGATCTGCAGGTGCGAGCGGTGACGCTCGCCCGGGCCGACGGCGTCGCGCTCACCGACGAGCAGCAGCAGGCCGTTGCCCGCAGGTCCGAGCCGCTGCTGCTGTCGGCGGCGGCCGGCAGCGGCAAGACCTCGGTGCTCGTCGAGCGCTTCGTCGCAGCCGTCCGCGAGGACGGGATCGCGCCCGCGCAGATTCTCGCGATCACGTTCACCGAGCGCGCCGCCGGCGAGCTGCGCGCGCGCGTGCGAACGCGCCTGTTGGAGCTCGAAGAGCGCCAGGCCGCGCGCGACACCGAGGCCGCCTTCGTGGGCACGTTCCACGGCTTCTGCGCGAGGCTGCTGCGCGCGCACTCGCTGGCGGCAAGGCTCGACCCGGGCTTCGCGATCCTCGACGAGGGGCTTGCGGGGCGCCTGCGCGAGCAGGCGTTCGCCGCGGCGCTGCGCGAGCTCCTCGATGGCGGACGCAGCGACGCCGTCGACCTGCTCGCCGCCTACGGTGTCGACCGCGTGCGCGCGATGCTCGAGCAGGCCTACAGGGAGCTGCGCAGCCGCGGGCAGCGGCTGCCACGGCTGCCGACGCCGGCCAGCGACGACGACGCGCTCGCCGCCGATGCCGCGCGGGCATGCGCGCTGCTCGATGAGCTCCTGCAGCGCTTCGGCCTCGCCTACGAGCGGCTCAAGCGCGAGCGCGCAGCCGTCGACTTCGACGATCTCGAGCTGCTCGTCGGTGAGCTCTTGACGCACAGCGCCGGTGTGCGCAGCGCATGGTCGGACCGCTTCGAGCTGCTGATGGTCGATGAGTTCCAGGACACCAACCCGCGCCAGCTCGCCATCCTCGAGGCGCTGGATCGCGGCAACCTGTTCACCGTCGGCGATGAGCTGCAGTCGATCTACGGCTTCAGGCACGCCGACGTGAGCCTCTTCCGCGCGCGCCACGCCGAGCTCGAGGAGCTCGGCGGGAGCATGCGCCTGACGCGCAACTTCCGCAGTCGCGAGGCGCTGCTCGACGTCGTCAACGCGGTCTTCGCCGAGCGCTTCTCCAGTTACACGCCGCTGGTCGCGGGCCGCGGCGACGACGCGCCGCTGGAGCTCGGGCTGGTGCTCGCCGCCGAGCAGGGCGCCGAGTCGGTGGCCGAGAGGGGAGCGCCGGCCGAGCCGGAGGTCGAGCTGCTGCTGACGGACGTCCGCGGGTGGGATGAGCGTGAGGATCTCGCCGGAGCGATCGCCGCGGGTCTGCCCCACGCGCAGCTCTGGCGTCAGGCAGAGGCCCGGCTGCTGGCGCAGCGGGTCGCAGAGCTCGTGAGCGAGGGACGCGCGCGCCCCGGCGAGGTGATGGTGCTGCTGCGCGCCGCCGGAGACCTCGAGGTGTTCGAGCGCGCCCTGCAGCTGCAGGGCCTGCGCACGCTCGCCGCCGTCGGCGCCTTCTGGGGGCACCAGCAGATCGGCGACCTGCTCTCCTACCTGCGCGCGCTGGCCAACCCGCTGGACGAGCGCGCGCTGTACGCGGCGCTCGCATCGCCGCTGGCGGGCTGCTCGCGCGACTGCCTGGCGTTGCTCGCCGACGCCGCCCGCGCCGAGCGACGCGGCGTGTGGGAGACCGCCCTCGCCGCGGTCTCAAATGGAGCCGATGGCCTCGCGCCGGGGCTCGCCCGCGAGGACCGGGCGGCGCTCGCGTCCTTCTGCTCGCGCCTGCAGAGCGAGCGTGCGCAGGCACCGCAGCGAACTCTCTCGAAGCTGATCGAGCGCGCGATCGACGCGAGCGGCTATCGCCGGCACGTGCTCGCGCTCGACTGGCCTGAGCGCCGCCTGGCCAACGTTCACAAGCTGCTGCGCCTCGCCCGGCGCTTCGAAGCAAGCGAGGGACGCGACCTGCGCGGCTTCCTCGATCACGTCGACTACCTCGAGCAGGCCGCCAACGTCGAGCCCGACGCGCCCGTCGAGGGCGTCGAGCCGGATGCCGTCCGGCTGATGACGATCCACGCCGCCAAGGGTCTCGAGTTCCCGGTCGTGTGCCTGGCCGACCTTGGGCGCCAGCCCAACACGCAGACCCCCGATCTGCTCGTCGACGGCGATCGCGTGGGCCTGCGGCTGATGCGCCTCGACGGCGCCGGCTCGAGCCCCGCGCTCGACTACGAGGAGCTCTGCAGCGAGCGCCGCGCCCGCGAAGCCGAGGAGGAGGACCGGATCCTGTACGTGGCGATGACGCGTGCGCGCGAGCGCCTGCTGCTCAGCGGCGCCGTCGACCTCTCCCGCTGGCCCGGATCGCGTCAGGCGCCGACCGCCATCTCCTGGCTCGGGCCCGCGCTGTCCGCCGAGCTTCCCGCACTCGTGCAGGCCGGCGATGCGCCCGTGCACGACCTTGCAATCGACGGGCGCGCAGCGGCCATCGTGCGCTGCCGGCTGAACACCCCCGCGACGGTCGGCGCGGTGCTGCGCCTGGAGCCGGTCGGTGGGGTCGAGCGTGCTGCTCGCGTCGAGGCCGTCGAGCCCGTCGTGCCACTCGAGCCGGCCGCACCGCTCGGATCTGTCGCTCCAGCTGAGCCGGTGGCCGGCGAACAACTGTCCATCGACGTAGAAGGTGCGCCATCGTCTATACCCGACGTGTCGCCGGTCCCGGTCCCGGTCCCGGCTCCGGTGCTCGAGCCTGGGCCGCGGACGCTGAGCTACACGTCGTTGACTGAGCTCGAGCGCTGCGGCTACCGCTACTACCTCGAACGCGTGCTCGGCCTGTCCGAGGATCGCTCGGCCGCGCGATCGGTGCCCGGGCACGAAGGCCTCGAGGCGCGCGCGCGGGGGACGCTGATCCACCGGCTGATCGAGACGCTCGACTTCACGCGCTCACGGCCGGTCTCACCCGAGGACGTTGCCGCCAGCGCCCGCGAGCTGGGGATGCGCGTGGGGGAGGGCGAGCGTGCGGAGATCGCCGGTCTGCTCGTCGCGGCGAGCGCCGTAGAGCTGGCCGGACGGGTGGCGGCCGCGCAGACCGTGCGCCGCGAGCACCCGTTCGCCTTCTCACCGGGCCCCGGCCTGGCGCTGATCACGGGGGTCATAGACCTGCTCGCCAGCGAGGCGGACGGCAGCCGGCTGATCCTCGACTACAAGAGCGACCGGATCGGCGCCACGGTCGATCTGGAGGCGCTGGTCGAACGCGAGTACGGCGTGCAGCGCCTGCTGTACGCGCTGGCGGTCCTACGCGACGGAGCAGCGAGCGTCGAGGTCGTGCACTGGTTCCTCGAGCGTCCGCGCGAATGGGTCAGCGCCCGCTACACGCTCGCCGACCGCGAGCAGCTCGAAGCGCTTCTGGCGGCACGCCTGCGGCGCGCCGAGGAGCGACCGTTCACGGTCAGCGCCCACCCCCACCGGGGCCTGTGCCTCACCTGCCCGGGAAGAGCCGGCCTGTGCTCCTGGGAGGAGAGCGCGACGCTGCGGGAGGATCCAGCGGGCCAGTAGCGCGGGAGGAGCCTCGCGGCGGACCCGCGCCCGGCGTTTTGGCTTGTCCTGCAGTCCATTGAATTCGCGTGCGCCGACTGGATTGCAGCGCCTTTCCACTGCTACGCTTTCCGCTCCGCCTCAGGTGCCCGCCTGCCTGCCTGTGCCCCTCAGGGTGCGCCACGGTGGGCATGCCCGCAAAGTGGGCCGTCGGACTTTGCCGGGATGCACCGCCCCAAGGGAGCACTTCCATGAATTCGCACAACAAGCAGCCGCCAAAGGCCGTCGGTCTCTACGACCCCCGCTTCGAGCACGACGCATGCGGCGTCGGCATGGTTGCGCGACTGGACAACGTGCCCACCCACGAGGTCGTCGCGCGCGCGATCACGGCGCTCGAGAACCTCGAGCATCGCGGTGCCACGGGCGCTGACCCGTGCACGGGCGACGGCGCGGGGATCCTGATGCAGATGCCGGACGAGCTGATGCGGTCGGTCGTCGACTTCGAGCTGCCGACCGCCGGCCAGTACGGCGTGCTGATGTGCTTCCTGCCGACCGACGACGCCGCGCGCGGACGACTTGAGCAGCTGCTGGAGCAGATCGTTCAGGACGAGGGTCAGCGGCTGCTCGGCTGGCGCGACGTGCCGATCGACCCTGAGCACACCGGCGAGGTGGCCGCCGCCTGCCGGCCGGTGATCCGCCAGCTGTTCGTCGGCGCCGGCGCAGCGCAGGCACAGGACCAGGATGCGTTCGAGCGCAAGCTGTACGTGATCCGCAGGATCAGCGACCTGACCGCCGAGGACCCCGGGCTGTACGTCACCTCCAGCTCCTCGCGCACGATCAACTACAAGGGCATGCTGATCAGCTACCAGCTGGGCAAGTTCTACCCCGACCTCAGCGACGAGCGCACCAAGAGCGCGCTCGCGCTCGTGCACTCGCGCTTCTCGACCAACACGTTCCCCAGCTGGGAGCTCGCGCACCCCTACCGCGTGATCTGCCACAACGGCGAGATCAACACCGTGATGGGCAACGTCAACTGGATGCGCGCGCGCGAGTCGGAGCTGCGCAGCGAGCTGTTCGGCGAGGACCTCGAGAAGATCCTGCCGGTCGTCACCGCCGGCAACTCCGACTCGGCGACGTTCGACAACGTGCTGGAGCTGCTGATGCTCGGCGGGCGCTCGCTGCCGCACGCGGCGATGATGATGATCCCCGAGGCATACCGCGACCGCGACGACCTGCCCGACTACCTCAAGGGCTTCTACGCCTTCCACTCCTGCATCATGGAGCCGTGGGACGGCCCCGCCTCAGTGGCCTTCACCGACGGCCGTGTGGTGGGTGCGACGCTCGATCGCAACGGGCTGCGTCCCGGGCGCTGGGTGGAGACGACCGACGGGCACGTGGTGCTCGGCTCGGAGTCCGGGCTGCTCGACGTGCCGCCGGAGCAGATCCGTCGCCTCGGGCGTCTGCAGCCGGGCAAGCTGTTCCTGGTCGACCTCGAGCGGGGGCGGATCGTCGAGGACGAGGAGGTCAAGCGCGATGTCTCCACCCGCCATCCCTACGGCGAGTGGTTCGCGCGCAACGCCGTGCCCTTCGCCGAGCTGCCGGCCTCCGAGCAGGTGACGCTGTCCGACCAGCCGCTGCACCTGCGCCAGCGCGCGTTCGGCTACTCCCAGGAGGACCTGCGGGTGCTGCTCGCGCCGATGGCGACCGACGGCGCCGAGCCGATCGGATCGATGGGCAACGACCTCTCGCTGGCGGTGCTCTCTGACCAGGCGCCGCCGCTGTTCTCCTACTTCAAGCAGCTGTTCGCGCAGGTGACCAACCCGCCGATCGACCCGATCCGCGAGGAAATCGTGATGAGCCTCGCGACCAGCCTGGGCAACGAGCGGAACCTGTTCGACGAGACCCCCGAGCACGCCCACAAGCTGCTGCTCGACCAGCCGATCCTGCTCAACCGCGAGCTCGAGACGCTGCGACACGTCGACCACGACGTCTATGCGGCGCGCACGATCGACATCACCTGGCCGGTCGCCGAGGGGCCGGACGGCATGAGCGAGGCGATCGAGCGCATCTGCCGCCAGGCGCGCGAGGCGATCGCCGAACGCGTCAACATCATCATCCTCTCCGACCGCCAGCTCAGCCCCCGACGCGCGCCGATCCCGTCGCTGCTCGCCGCCGCGGCCGTGCATCACCACCTGGTGCTCGAGGGCACGCGCCTGCGGATCGGCATCATCCTCGAGTCCGGCGAGCCGCGCGAGGTGCACCACTTCGCGACGCTGATCGGCTACGGCGTCAGCGCGATCAACCCCTACCTGCTGCTCGAGACGCTCGACGAGCTGGTCGCCGAAGGGCGCATCGCCCGGGCGAGCGGAAATGGCTCGAATGGCGCGCCGGTCGCCCTGGGCGCCGAGGAGGCCGCGCAGAACGTCGTCAAAGCGATCGGCAAAGGACTGCTGAAGACGATCTCCAAGATGGGCATCTCGACGATCCAGTCCTACCGGGGCGCGCAGATCTTCGAGGCGGTGGGCTTGGACCGCGAGCTGATCGACAAGCACTTCACCTACACGGCCTCGCGTATCGGCGGCATCGGCGTGAACGTGCTCGCGGTCGAGGCGCTCGAGCGTCACGCCAGGGCATATCCGGATGGTGCGCGGGCGCTTGACCCGCTGCTGCCCGTCGGCGGCGTCTACGCGTGGCGGCGCGACGGCGAGCACCACATGTGGAACCCCGAGACGATCGCGCTCGTGCAGCACGCGGTGCGCGAGGCCAACGGTGATGTGGCCGCGGCGCTGAAGGGCGACAGTGAGGCGCACAAGGCGGTGCGTGAGAGCCCGGCGTTCGAGAAGTACCGCGAGTACGCGCAGGCAGTCAACGAGGACGCCGCGCGCAAGGCGACGCTGCGCGGCCTGCTGCAGATCGGCGACGGCGATCGTTCGCGTGCGATCTCGATCGACGAGGTCGAGCCCGCGAGCGAGATCGTCAAGCGCTTCTGCACCGGCGCGATGAGCCTCGGCTCGATCTCGCGCGAGGCACACGAGACGCTTGCGATCGCCATGAACCGCCTCGGCGGGCGCTCGAACACGGGCGAGGGCGGGGAGGACCCCTCGCGCTTCACCCCCGACGCCAACGGCGATCGCCGTCGCTCGGCGATCAAGCAGGTGGCCTCCGGTCGCTTCGGCGTGACGATCCACTACCTGGTCAACGCGGATGAGCTGCAGATCAAGATGGCCCAGGGCGCCAAGCCCGGCGAGGGCGGCCAGCTGCCCGGACACAAGGTCGACGCCTACATCGGCTCGATCCGCCACACGACGCCCGGCGTCGGCCTGATCTCGCCGCCTCCGCACCACGACATCTACTCGATCGAGGACCTCAAGCAGCTGATCTACGACCTGCGCTGCTCGAACCCGCGCGCGCAGGTGTCGGTCAAGCTCGTCTCCGAGGTTGGCGTCGGCACGGTCGCTGCGGGAGTGTCCAAGGCAAACGCCGACCGCGTGCTGATCGCCGGCCACGACGGCGGCACCGGCGCCTCGCCGCTGTCCTCGATCCAGGCGGCCGGCATCCCGTGGGAGATCGGTCTCGCCGAGACCCAGCAGACGCTGCTGCTCAACAACCTGCGCTCGCGCATCATCGTGCAGACCGACGGCCAGCTGAAGACCGGACGCGACGTTGTGATCGCGGCGATGCTGGGTGCGGATGAGATGGGCTTCTCGACCGCGCCGCTGATCGCGACCGGCTGCATCATGATGCGCGCCTGCCACCTGAACACGTGCCCGGTCGGCATCGCCACGCAGGACCCGGAGCTGCGCAAGCGCTTCAAGGGGACCCCCGAGCACGTCGTCAACTTCTTCTTCTTCGTAGCCGAGGAGGTTCGCGAGATCCTCGCATCGCTCGGCCTGCGCTCGCTCGATGAAGCGACCGGCAGGGTCGACCTGCTCGGCGCGAGGGCGGCTATAGAGCACTGGAAGGCGCGCGGCGTCGACCTCACCCATCTGCTCACGCACATCGAGCTAGATGACGATCCCGCCCACCCCGCTCCCCGCCGGCGCGTAGAAGCCCCGCCCGCGGTGCTCGAGGACGCGCTGGACTGGGAGCTGCTCGAGCTCGGCGCGCCGGCGCTGGAGCGAGGTGAGCCGGTCAAGCTCGAGCTGGCGATCCGCAACCGCAACCGCTGTGTCGGCGGAATCCTCTCGAGCCACATCGCCCAGCGCCACGGCGCTGAGGGACTGCCCGAGGACTCGATCGTCGTCGACTTCGAAGGCTCGGCGGGACAGAGCTTCGGCGGCTGGCTGGCGCCCGGGGTCACGTTCACATTGCATGGCGACGCGCAGGACTACGCCGGCAAGGGGCTCTCCGGCGGCGTCTTCGCGGTCCGCCCGCGCGAGGGCATGGGCGAGCACTTCAAGGCCGAGCAGAACGTGATCGTGGGCAACACCGTGCTCTACGGCGCCACCGCCGGCAGAGCCTTCTTCCGCGGCCTCGCGGGCGAGCGCTTCGCGGTGCGCAACTCGGGCGCGTGGACGGTCGTGGAGGGCATCGGCGACCACGGCTGCGAGTACATGACCGGCGGTCGCGTGGTCGTGCTCGGGCCGACGGGACGCAACTTCGCGGCCGGCATGAGCGGCGGCGTGGCCTACGTGCTCGACGAGGACGGCACCTTCCCCAAGCGCTGCAACATGGGCATGGTCGGCTTCGAGGAGCTCTCCAAGGCCGACACGATCGAGCTACGGGCGATGATCGAAGAGCACCATCAGCGCACCGGCTCCGAGGTGGCGGCGCGCGTTCTCGAGCGCTGGAGCGAGCTGCTCGACGGGGACGCGTTCGTGAAGGTGATGCCGCACGACTACCGGCGCGTGCTGCGCGAGCTGGCCGAGGAAGAGGCACGCGCGGCGGGCACTGACGGCAACGGAGCGGGTGTCGCCCAGTCAGACGCGCTGCGACCGCTGGATGCGGTCGGCGGGGCGGGCGCCTGATGGGCAAGCTCGGGGGCTTCCTGCAGATCGAGCGACACGGCATCCAGCAGCGGGATCCCGCCGAGCGTGTCCACGACTTCCACGAGTTCCTGCTGGCGCGCCCGACCGAGGAGCTGCAAGAGCAGGGCGCGCGCTGCATGGACTGCGGCGTGCCGTTCTGCCACAACGGCTGCCCGCTCGGCAACCTGATCCCCGACTGGAACGACCTCGTCTACCACGACCGCTTCTCCGACGCGATCACACAGCTGCACGCCACCAACAACTTCCCCGAGTTCACCGGGCGCCTGTGCCCGGCGCCGTGCGAGGCGGCATGCGTGCTGGAGATCCGCGAGGGCGACGCGGTCACGATCAAACAGATCGAGAACTCGATCATCAACCGCGCCTGGGATGAGGGCTGGGTCACGCCGCAGCCTCCGCGCCGCGATCGCGAAACCGGGCAGGCGGTGGCGGTCGTGGGCTCCGGTCCGGCGGGCATGGCCGCGGCGCAGCAACTGCGCCGCGCCGGGCACCGCGTGACACTGTTCGAGCGCGACGAGTCGATCGGCGGGCTCGTGCGCTTCGGCGTGCCGGACTTCAAGATCGAGAAGACGGTCGTGCAGCGACGCGTCGAGCAGCTAGTCGCCGAGGGCGTAGAGATCCGCTGCGGCGTCGACGTCGGCGGCGACATCAGCGTCGAGGACCTGCGCGCCAGCTTCGACGCCGTCGTGCTGGCCACTGGCTCGCGCGTACCGCGCGACCTACCGGCGCCCGGCAGGGAGCTCGACGGCGTGCACTTCGCGATGGACTACCTCTACCAGCGCAACCGCTGGGTCGCGCGCGAGCTCGGCCCAGCGCCGACGGTGCAGCAGCCGCCGGTCGAGCGCGAGATCACCGCCGCCGGCAAGGACGTCGTCGTGATCGGCGGCGGCGACACAGGCGCGGACTGCGTCGGCAACGCGCTGCGCGAGGGCGCGCGCTCGGTGCTCCAGCTCGAGCTGCTCTCAGAGCCCCCCGCGCATCGCCCGGACGATCGCACGCCGTGGCCGGAGTGGCCGCTGAAGTACCGTCTCAGCTACGCGATGGACGAGGCACGCAAGCTGGGGGTGGGCGAGCAGGACTACTCGGTCACGACCACCGCGTTTGTCGCAGACGGCGGCGGCGGGCTGGCGGGGCTGCGAATCGCGCACGCCGCCGCGCAGCCGCCGTTCGACCCGATCCCCGGCACCGAGCGCGAGCTGCCCGCGCAGCTGGTGCTGCTGGCGATGGGCTTCCTGCATCCCGAACAGGGGCTGCTCGATCAGCTCGGCGTCGAGAAGGACGCCCGCGGGAACATCAAGGCGGTCACGCCCTACACGACCTCCGTGGAGGGTGTGTTCGCCGCCGGCGACGCGCGCCGTGGCCAGTCGCTGATCGTGTGGGCGATCAACGAGGGACGCCAATGCGCGCGTATGGTCGACCGCTATCTGGCGACGCAGCGGGATCCCGCGAGCAACGGGGCGGCGGTTCGAGCCGAAGACGACGGCCTGCTGGGCCACTCCGACGCGGACGAAGGTCCAGAGGGCCCGCCTCAGCACGTCAGCCCCGGCATCGCCGCGCCCGAATGAACGAGATTTCTGAGAACGGGCATCCCACCGCAGGGGTCGGCGGGCGGTCAGATCTCCCGCGCGTTTGCCTGATCGGCGCGGGCTCATCGGGGATCGCCGCGGCGAAGGCGCTGCACGAGCGCGGTATCCCGTTCGACTGCTTTGAGAAGTCCGACCGCGTCGGTGGCAACTGGGTGTTCGAAAACCGCAACGGCATGTCCGCCGCCTATCGCGACCTGTTCATCAACACCTCGCGACCCCGCATGGAGTACTCGGACTTCCCGATGCCCGACTCCTATCCCGACTTCCCCCACCACACGCAGATCGCGGCCTACTTTGAGGAGTACGTCGACCACTTCGGCCTGCGCGACTTGATCACGTTTGAAACCGGCGTAGAGCACGCCACCCGCGACGAGCACGGTAACTGGACGATCGAGCTGGAGACCGGCGAGACCCGTCGCTACGACGCGCTGCTGGTCGCCAACGGACACCACTGGGACACGCGCTGGCCCGAACCGGCGTTCCCAGGAGCGGACAGCTTCCAGGGCACCCAGATGCACGCCCACTCCTACATCGACAACTCGATCTTCGCCGGCAAGCGCGTCGTCGTGCTCGGCATGGGCAACTCGGCGATGGACATCGCGGTCGAGGCCTCCTACGTCGCCGAACGCACCTATCTCGCGGCGCGCCGGGGCGTGTGGATCGTCCCCAAGTACGTGTTCGGCAAACCGGTCGATCAGCTGCGCAACGACCCGCGCATCCCCTTCAAGATCCGCCAGCGCATAACCCAGCAGCTGGTCCGCGGCTACGCCGGGCCGCCGGAGCGATACGGGCTGCCCAAGCCCGACCACCGCCTGGGTGACGCGCACCCCACGATCTCCGGGCGCATCCTCGACCGCATCCAGCACGGCACGATCGAGCCGAAGCCAAACATCGAGCGCTTCGAGGGCACGCGGGTGCGCTTCGTCGACGGCAGTGAGGCCGAGGTGGACGTGGTCGTGTACTGCACCGGCTACAAGATCACGTTCCCGTTCTTCGACGAGGACTTCATCTCCGCCCCCGAGAACCACGTCGAGCTGTTTCGGCGCGTGTTCCACCCGGACATCCCAAACGTGTTCTTCATCGGCCTGCTGCAGCCGCTGGGCGCGATCATGCCGCTGGCTGAGGCGCAGGGCGCCTGGGTCGCCGACCATCTCGTGGGCGACTACGCGCTTCCCACGGCGGCCGAGTTGCGCGCCGACATCGCGGCCGACCAGGCGGCGATGCGCGCGCGCTACGTGGCCTCCAAGCGCCACACGATCCAGGTCGACTACGACGACTATCTGCACGCCCTGGCCAAGGAGCGGCGCGCCGGCGGCGCACGCGCCCGCGCAAACGGGTATATCCCACCGGCGTCATGCCGACCTTCTGCCGTCACAACCGCTTCATAGAGCGCTGCCCGATCTGCAGCAAGACGCTGCCCGGCCGTGCCGCCAGCACGGGCTCCACGCCGCGCGCGAAAGCCGCCGGGCGTGCGCGCTCGAGCGCTGACGGCGGCCAGCGCCGACGGGCGCGTGGCGAGAGCGTGCGCGTCCACCGCGAAGGGCGCGCCGAGGATGACGGCTACCGCTCCGAGCTCGTGCCCGGCCTGCGCGCCTCCGCCGACGCGCTACGGCTGGTGGAGGAGATCGCGTTCTCCAGCGGGCGCCTGCTCGCGCTCGCCGTCGATCCACCTGGGCTCTACGCTGAGGCGCGCGCCCAGGCGCAGCAGGACCTCGAGCGCGCGACCTGGACGTGCTTCCTGATCGCCTACCTGTGCCCGCGCGACGGCGAGGATCCGTTCGCCGGCATCCGCCTGGCGCTCGCTGGCGCCCCCGGCGAGCTGCCGGATCTCGACGGCATCCCGCTCGGTCCGCGCAGCTCGCACGACCCGCGGCGCGGCAACGAGACTCTGCTCGCCTACCGCCACTGGGTCGCACGAGGCGGAAGCGCGAGCGTCTCAGCACAGTCAGAGCCCGGCGAGTGCACGCAGGCGGTCGCCTTCACGGGCGATCCCGCGTGGAGCCCGCAGCGGCGCTTCGAGCGGGTGTTCGAGCGGCTTGCGCTTCCGGGCTTCGCCCGCATGGGACGTTACGAGCTGCTGCTGGTGCTAGGGCGCCTCGGCCTCTACGAGCTCACGCCCGACTCACTGCACCTGGCCGGTGCGCGCGGGCTCTCCGCGGAGGACCTCGCCACCCTGGCCGCCAAGCGCGTGTTCGGGATCGGCGACCCGCTGCTGCTGGAGCGTCGCGCGGCGGCGCTCGCGCAGGCCGCCTCGGTGCCGATCGAGGCGCTCGACCTCGCGCTCGCCAACTGGCAGGCCACGCAGCGTGCAACGCTGGGCTTTCCGAGCGAGACCCAGGACGAGGGCGCCTACGAGCGTGCCGGCGACGCGCTCGGGCTCTGAGGCCCGTCGGCCCGGCGAGGGCCCCTCGCCGGATGAAAAGTACCGTCCACACGGCCGCCTACAGTGCCTGCGGACAGTCGTTTCTAACCCCGGGAGTTACCGATGCCTCTCTGTTTCATCGAGCCTCAGGATGCGATCCGCGTCATCGCCGAGTCAGTCGGGCGTGAGGCGCGTCGCCAGCTTGTGGGCGAGGTCGTGCGTGCTTGGGTCGATGACATCCCAGACCAGGAACTGTCGGTCCACTACGCGAAGGCGATCGCCGACCTCGACGAGGACGATCTGCATCTCCTCGCGGCGTGGCATGCATCGTTGGAGGTCGGCCAGCCGATCCCTAACACCGAGTTCCTCGTGGGCGTGTTCCCAAGCCTCGGTGATAACCGGCGGGAGGCGCTGAAGATCGCGGCCGGCTTCCGCGGCGAGGAGGCCTTCCAGGCAGGCGTGGCTGAGGATCAGGCGCTCGACACGGTGCTCCCGCGCCTGTCCAACGAGCGGGCGATCGAGCTTGCGAACGAGTGCATCCAGCTATACATGTGGGACCGCCTCGGCTGCGACAACTAGGACGCCGTATGCCTGCGCGCTACTGCGTCCTCGGTCGCTCGCGTGCGTAGCACGCCACGCTCCCTGCGTCCTTGTATCGCTTGGCCTACGACGCCCTAGTGGGCCACGATCTCGACAAGCATTGCTCGCGTCCCGCTGTGGCTAGACTGGCTGCATGACTGAGACCGCTGCGATGCCCTCTGAGGAGGACGTGATGGACGCCCTGTCGAACGTGATCGACCCGGAGCTCGGGTTGGATTTCGTCGAGCTGGGGCTGATCTACGGGGTGGAGGTGGCTGAAGGCAACGTGCGCGTGACGTTCACGCTGACCACGCCCGGCTGTCCGATCGGCCCGCAGGTCAACGAACAGATCGAAGAGTTCGTGGGCGAACTCGATGGCGTCAAGACGGTTGAGTCGGAGATGGTCTTCACGCCGGCGTGGTCTCCGGAGATGATGACCGAAGACGCGAAGTTCGCACTCGGGTACTGACCGGCTGCGGCCCCCGTGGGGAGCCGCAGCCGTCGCTTTCGCTGCTGGAGCTCTGTCGCGCTCGAGTTCCGTCGTGTCCTAGAGGCCCAGCCCGTAGTTCGTGCAGGTAGCCGCGAACGACTGGTTTGGGGTCGCACTCAGCTGGTTGAGGACGTTCTGCATCACCGGCGAGTCCTCGAACATGCCGATGTGCCCCACAGGGTCTTTCGAGCACTGGTTCTGAATCGTGATGTTGGTCACGTTCGACCCGCTGAGGAACGCGTTGGTGTAGGGCGTCACGACCTCGTCGTGGGTCGTCTCGATCACCACATAGCGCGGTCCGGACACGGTGTCGCCGCCTTCGAAGGTCTTCTTCTCGAACGCCGAGCCGACCTCCTGTTCAGCCAGGGCAGGCGCGCCGATCGCTTCGAGGAACGTGTTCGCGGCAAGCGTCGCAAACGGGAAGTTCTTGATCAGTTCGGTGATGCCGTCGAGCGTCGTGCCGTGATTGCTCGGGGCGAGCCCGATGAACGTGTTGACCTTGGAGGCCCCGCCCAGGTACTTGAGGTAGTAGTTGGGCATCATCCCGCCCTGCGAGTGACCGACGAGGTCGACCTGCGAGGCTTTCGTCTGCGACAGCACTTTGGTGACGAACGTCTTCAGTTCTTCCGCGGATTGCGTGATGTGGCCGAGCCCGTCGATGTTGCCGAACAGCCCTGAGAGGATCGTCTCGCCGTAGTTGAACGCGTACACGCAGTAGCCCGCGTTGGCGAGCAGCGGCGCCAGCGTCACCCAGTTGGACCCCTCGTCGGCGAACGTCGCGTGCACGAGCACCACCGGGTAGGGGTGCGCGGCGCTGGGTTTGCAGCCGTTGTTGCCGCCCGTGAGCGCCGTCGGATCCCAGGTCTCATTCCAGGCGCCTTCCACAAGTGCTTCGCTGCCGTACGGCACGTGCAAGCTCGCGCTTGCGCTCGCAGGCGCGACAGCCACGACCAGCGCAGCCACAGTCGCAGCGAGCAACGTCGCTCTGATCTTCAGCATGAATCCCTCTTTCCTCGGTGTATTGAGCGCGGGATCCCGCAACGGGCTTCCCCATCTGTTCCCCAATGTGACCCCGCCCGTCCAAGCTAGCCGAGCGCGGCTCGACGTGTCAATAGCTGGGGGTCTTCCGTTTCTAGCTCAAGCTGGCGCAGCGGCCGACTCGCGCGCGAGCGCGACGAAGTTGGCCAGTTCGGCGGCGATGTCCGCGCCGATCGAGTCGATGTCCGGGAGCGCGTCGAAGTCGCCGAGCAGGCCGAAGTTCATCTGGCCGTTGTAGGACATGATCGCGATCGCCAGCGCGTGGTTCTCCGGCAGGAACGCCACCGGGATCGCATGGAGCATCTCGCGGCCGAGCACATACAGCGGGAACTGTGGGCCGGGCACATTGGTGACGATCAGGTTGAACAGGCGCGTGGAGAAGTTCAGCCGCGAGGCCTGCGCGAGGATTGTCGGCGGCGCGAAGTTCTGGGCACCAGCGATCACCTCAGCGCCAAGTGCCTGCTTGGACTCCTTCAGACCGTCCATCGCGCTCGAGACGAAGCGCAGCCGGTTGAGCGGGTCGCTGATGTAGATCGGCAGCGGGCCGCGCATCACCACGATCCGGTTGCCGCCCTGGTTGTGCTCGCCCTCGCTGCGCACCGACACCGGCACGAGCGCCCGCATCTCGACACCCGCGGTGTGTCTACCGCGGGAGATCAGGAAGGAGCGCAACGCGCCCGCGACCACCGCCAGCACGACATCGTTGACAGTGCCGCCAAAGGCATTCTTGACCGCCTTGAAGTCCTCCAGCTGGCTGGTCACACCGACGAATCGCCGGTGCGGGCCAATCGGGACGTTCAGCGGTGTTTCCGGCGCCGGGTTCAGACCCGCCCACAGGATCTCGCCGACGCCCTCGGCTGCCTCGCGCGCGTGCGACAGGGCGCGCTCTGGGTGCGCGAGCGCGTCGACCGCGCCCTCCGCCAGGGTCACGCCCGCGCGAGCCGCTCCCAGCACGCCCGAGGCGAGCAGATGCGCGGTGCTCGGTTCGGGATGCGGCTGCCAGGGACGCCCGGAGAAGGTGCTCTGCGGCGGATCGGGCGAAAGGTCGAACAGCACCGTCGCAAGGTCCACGCCGGCGATGCCGTCGATCAGCGAGTGGTGCGTCTTGGTGATCAGCGCGAAACGGTCGTCTTCCAAGCCCTCGATCAGCCACATCTCCCACAGCGGCTTGGAGCGATCGAGCTGCTGGGAGAAGATCCGCGCCGTCAGGTCCTGCAACTGCTCCCACTGCCCGGGAGCGGGAAGCGCTGTGTGGCGCACGTGGTAGTCGAGGTTGAAGCTCGGGTCGTCGATCCACACCGGACGCCCACTGTCCAGGGCGGTGTACGCGAGCTTGTGGCGGTAGCGCGGAACCAGATGCAACCGCCGCCGGATCTGCTCCAGGAACTCCTCCATGCCGGGCGGCGGGCCTTCGATGATCGTCAGCCCACCGATGTGCATGTGCGAGACCGCGCTCTCCTGGTGCAGGAACGAGGCGTCTACAGGGGTCAGTCGATCGAGGTGACGTTGGCTCATCGGACTTAGCGTATCGAGGCGCCCCCTACAATGACATGAGTGACCAACACAGTCGAGAAGCTGCTGCTGGCGGCGCCGCGCGGCTACTGCGCAGGCGTCGATCGCGCGGTGCAGACAGTGCAGCGCGCGCTGGAGATCCACGGCGCGCCCGTTTACGTGCGCAAGGAGATCGTGCACAACAAGCACGTCGTCGCTCAGCTGCGCGAACAGGGCGCGATCTTCGTCGAGGAGCAGACCGAAGTACCGGAGGGCTCGGTCTGCGTGTTCTCCGCGCACGGCATCGCCCCCAGCGTGCGTGAGGGCGCAAACGCTCGCGGCCTGCAGACGATCGACGCCACCTGCCCGCTCGTCACGAAGGTCCACCGCGAGGCCGTCCGCTTCGCCCGCGACGGCTACACCGTCGTGCTCGTCGGCCACGATGGGCACGAGGAGGTGGAAGGCACGATGGGCGAGGCGCCGGATCAGATCGTGCTCGTCGAGAACGAGCAGGACGTCGATGAGCTACAGGTCGAGGACCCCGAGCGGATCGCCTACATCACCCAGACGACGCTCGCGGTCGGCGAAACGACCGCGATCCTGGAGCGCCTGCGCGAGCGCTTTCCAAGCATTGTCGGGCCCCGCACCGATGACATCTGCTACGCCACCACCAACCGCCAGGCGGCCGTCAAACAGATGGCGGCCAGCTGCGATCTGATGCTCGTGATCGGCTCGCGCAACTCATCCAACTCCGTGCGCCTGGTTGAGGTGGCGCGCGACTGCGGCACCGAGGCCCACCTGATCGACGCCGCGCGCGAAGTTCAGGAGGAGTGGCTGCAGGGCAGACGGGTGGTGGGCATCTCCTCAGGCGCGAGTGCGCCCGAGGAGCTCGTTACCGAGCTGGTCGAGCTGTTTCGCGAACGCGGCGTCAGCGACATCTCCGAGTTCGACGTGATCCGCGAGGACGTCCGCTTCATGCTCCCCAAGCAGATACGCGAGGCGGTTGCGGGGGCGGCACGCCCCGACGGCGTGGCCGGGGCCGCCTGATCCCCGTAGGCCGGCTGGCAGCGCTCACGCACCGCAAGCGCGCCTTCAGCCCGAGCACCCGCTGCAAGTCATGCGCACGCTGATTGTCTCCGACCTGCATCTCGGCAGCGTCTCCAGGTCCGATCTGCTGCGAAGAGCCGATCTCCGTGCGCCGCTGCTGGCGGCCCTCGCCGACGTCGATCGCCTCGTGCTGCTCGGCGACGTGCTCGAGCTGCGCCACGGCCCGATACGCGATGCGATGGCCGCCGCGCGAGCGTTCTTCGAAGACCTCGGACGCGCACTCGCAGGCGCCAACGGCGAGCGCGCGGGCGAGCTGGTGATCGTCGCCGGCAATCACGACCATGCGCTCGTCGAACCATGGCTCGCGCGGCGCGGCGAACAACACGAGCCGCCGCCGCTCGGCGTCGAGCAGCTGCTGGACCCCGAGCAGGTCTCGCCGGCGCTGCAGCGGATCGCAGGCTGGGTCTCGCCGGCGCGGATGCGCGTGGCCTACCCCGGCCTGTGGTTGCGTGACGACGTCTATGCCAGCCACGGCCACTACCTGGACTGTCATCTGACCGTCCCGACACTCGAGCGCCTCAGCGTCGGCGCGATGGCGCGCCTGCTCGGCAAGCCGGCCAGCGCGTTCCACAGCGTGGGCGACTACGAGGCTGTCGGTGCGCCGATGTTCGCGTGGCGTGACGCGATCGCCCGCGACGCGCGCACTGGCGCTGCACTCAACGGCGCCGCCACCGTCACCGCCTGGGATGCGCTCAGGGGCGCCAATGCCGCTGACGCCCGCAGGCGGCGCGCGCCGCTTCGCTGGCTGAGCAGGCGCGCGATCGTGGCGGCCTTCCCGCTCGCGGTCGCCGCGCTCAATCGCGCGGGCATCGGTCCGCTGCGCGCGAACGTGTCGATGAGCGAGCTGCGGCGCGCCGGCCTGCGCGCCATGGGGGAGGTCGCCGCGCGGCTCGAGCTCGGCGACGCCTACGTTGTCTTCGGCCACACCCACCGTCCGGGGCCGCTTCCCGGCGACGCGAGCGAGGAGTGGCGTGGACCCGGTGGCGCTCGACTGGTGAACGCGGGTAGCTGGACTTACTCCAGTGCCTTCCTCACGTCCAAGCCCGGCGAGAGTCCCTACTGGCCGGGTACATGCGTGCTCGTCGATGACCACGGACCGCCCGTGGTAAAGCGTCTCTTGCAGGATCGTGCGCACGCGCAGATCGCCTCATCCGCGGTCTGACCCGAGCGACGCCAGCCTAGATCCTCGTCGGTGACGTTCACGAAGACGATCACCATTTGAGCCGACCATGGCGCGACGATCCGCCCAGCTCGAAAGCGCTGGCGCGGCGGCGCTCGCTGTGAAATGATCTGCGCCGACCGGTTAGCGAGATTCGGGGGGCCTGAGGTGCGGACGAACATCTTGAGGATGTCGGCTGGGGCGGGGATGCGCGGGGGCGTTATCCGTCATCGCGGCATGATCGCGCTCCTTGCCCTCGTGCTCCTGTCCGTGCTGTTGTCGGCGGCTGCGACGGCCTACGCCGAAGAAGCGACGGTCAGCTACAGGGATCCGAAAGGCGGCACCACGACGGAAACCGAAGGGACGACCACGTACGAAGGCTCCCATGCGACGCAGCTGGAGGGAATCACGGTCTCCCGCTGGGAAGGAGCTGCATTCACCGAAAAAGGCCTCAAATGTGAACCAGGCACCTATGAATGCGACGACGTCTCGCTAGGGGGCAACAACGCCTCAACCGAAGCCGTACCGCCATGTGTCTATTACTTCGGCGGCATATATTGCCCCGATGCCAACTACTTCGTGGCGAATACGGGCACCAACGTCGTCGGCAACAGTTTCACGCTGACGGGATCCCTCGAATACATAAAAGCGACCCTCACCGGCGGTTCGGGCCGCGCGAACCTCTCCGGTACGCCCAATCCGTCGGTAGGCGGCTTCCCGGACGAAGACATCATCACCGGCGGCAGCGGCTCGACCGACGGCCTTTACGGCGGTCCCGGCAACGACACGATCTATGGTGGCGCCGCGAACAGCACAATCGAAGGCGGCGCCGGCAACGACACCATCTATGCGGACTCCGGCAACGACTCGATCGACGGTGGCCCCGGCAACGACAAGATCTATGGCGGCACGGGCAACTCCTACATCTCCGGTGGCCCCGGCAACGACCTCGAGGTGGGTGGCTCGGGTAGCGATCTGCTCGGGTGGACAGCCTATGGATTTCCGGAAGGGTTTGAACCGGATAAGGGCGAAAACACGTTCGAAGGCACCGGCGGTAAAACCGTCGTCGACTTCCAGTGGGCCAAAGGTCCGGTCGAAGTCTCGCTGGACGGCGTCGCCAACGACGGTGAAGCCGGACAGAAAGACAACGTTGAGCCGAGCATCCCCGAAGTCCGTGGCGGCGAAGACAACGACACCCTGATCGCAGGGGTCCCGTCGGTGATCCTGGACGGGGAGGGCGGCAACGACACAATCTACGGCGGCCCGGGCGGCGACACGCTGATCGGCGGCGAAGGCAACGACACGATCTACACGAAAGGCCCTGCAGGGGACGGTCCCGACCAGATCTTCGGCGGTGTCGCGGGCTGCGCTCTGGACGAATGCCCCGGGGGCAACGACACAATCTACGCGGCCGACGGCATCACGGATCAGATCAGCTGTGCGGCGGGAGCGGACATCGTCTATGCCGACCAGCTCGACGTTATTGCGAACAGCGTGAACGCCCCCTGCTCGACCGTCCACCGGGAAACGGTCGCCGTTCCGGGCGGCGCGGGCGGCGGTGGCGGTGCTGGTGGCGGAGGCGGCGGCGCGGGCGGGGGTGGCGGTGGCGTCTCCATAGCGCCGATCGTGTTCTCCGTGCTCAAAGCCCCGCACAACGTCAAGACGCTGCTGAAGAGCGGGCTGACGGTGTCCACCTCCTGCCCGGCGGCGTGCTCGCTCTCGGCGCAGGCGACCATCAGCGCGTCGAACGCGAAGAAGGCCCACATCACCGCCGCCGGCAAAAGCGTCGTGGTGGGCACGGGGCACGCGACGCTGCTTGCAGCCGGCGCCGTCAAGATCAAGATCAACCTCACGAGCAAGGCCAAGCGAGACCTCAAGCGCCTGGGCCGGTTCACCATCACGATCTCGATCACCGCCAAGAACGCGGCCGGCGCGACGACCACCACCAAGAAGACGATCACGATCTGAGCGCTCACGCGGCGCGGGCGTCAGCCGTCGCCTGCGCGGAAGAGCCCGGTGATGGGAGATCACGCCCGGATCACTGTCGCCTGAGCGGTCGCTACGATTAGCGGATGCGAGGGCCGGGGGCACGATGGGGGCATGCGCAATGTTGCTGGGAGTGTTGTTGCTCGCCCTACTGCAGCCCGGCGCCGCCGGTGCGACGTGCTATCGGGTGGACAGCGCAAAGCGCACGGAATGCTTTGGCAAATCGCACGAACCGAAGTCGATGGAGCTGAACATCGACTTCGAGGGTCGCTACGTCTTCGGTCGCGAACAGAGCGGGGTCGACCAGAACGCATGCGGGAACGGATCCGGCACGACCCCCAACCACCTGTCTGCCGATCTGGACATCCAGTTCCATATCGACTGGGATCACGTGGTCGTACCGTTCGGGCCGGTCCACGGGTCGCGTCGCGTGCTCGTCTACGAAAGCCAGCCGACCGACGAACTCGCCGGCAGCTACCACTTCTCCGGCTTCGCCTATAACGAATCGTGTTCGCAGCTCAGCTGGCCCGCGGGGGGCGGCAGCTGCTCGGGCGTTTTCAAGGCGACGGAACCGGTGCACAGCCTGCTGTTCGTCAACCTGCCCGATACGCCGAAGCCCAACGCCAACCACGTCAACATCGAAATCACGCCGATCGCAATTCCGACACCGGGGCTCAGCGTCGCGCCTGCCGGATGCGAAGACAACGGCAGCCCACCCGGCTTCCACAGCTTCGAAGGTGCGTTTGGCGCTGAGATCCATGCGCCCGACACAAGCCTGTCACTCGACGTCGCCAAGTCCGGGCACAGTATCGGTGCCTATGCGTTCACCGAGCAGCGCAATGTGCCCGACACAGTCACCCTTCCCGCGAGCTTCGTCAACAACTGCAGCGAACCGGCCGCAGGACTGACCTGCAGCCAGGGCTGGGACCCGCCGAACGCGGAGGAAGAAACGGGGCACGGCGAAGTCTTCGTCGGCCGGGAACGCCTCAAGTAGTTGGGCGCGATCCACGCCGGCTCGTGCGACCGCTGGTCAGGCGATCCCGGGCGTGAAGCACGTAGCCAGACAGCTCACGCCCGATCCGATCTCCAGCTCGAGTGCGCTCGCGGTGTGCCGATCGTGCGACAGCAGCACGTAGGCGCCGGGATGGGCGACCGTGAGCGTGCGGGCGCTGGCGTCGTCGCCGTCCTTCACCGTCACTGTGCCCGCGCCCTCTAGCACCGCCCACACGCCGCCGGCCTCATATGGACCCGAGTATGCGCCCGGCTGGTCCTGCGTCTGCGGCGCCAGTACCGCGCCCGGAGCATCCTCCGGGCGGACCGGCGCGAGCGGCTCGCGCTGCACGTCCAGCAGCTCCTGGATCGCAAGCTCGGTCTCCGCATATGCGCCCTCGCCGTAGTGGTACTCGAACAGCCGCGCGCGCCCATCGGACAGGTAGCGGGCCGGCCAGCCCACGTTCTCGTAGTCCTGCCATACCTCCAGCTCGCCGTCGATCAGCACCGGGTAGTCGATGCCCAGCCGCGCGACCGCATCCCTGACCGCCTGCTCGTCCTTGGAGGCCTCGAAGCCCGGGCAGTGCACGCCGATCACGCGCAAGCCAGCAGAGCCGTAGCGCTCGTGCCACGCCTGCAGGTATGGCAGCGTGCGCAGCGAGCTCGGCCGGCAGAAGTCCCAGAACTCCACCAGCATCGGCCTGCCCTGCTGGATGATCGACTGCGGCCCACCGTTCACCCACGGCAGCTTCGTAGGGAACAGCGGCGCAACGATCGTGTCTACCGGCGCCCTCAATCGAGGTGCCTAGCCGATGCTGCCGACCATCTCCAACTGGATCAGCCTGTTGAGCTCCACCGCGTACTCCATCGGCAGCTCCTTCGTCACAGGCTCGATGAAGCCGTTGACGATCATCGCCGCCGCTTCGTCCTCGGTGAAGCCGCGCGAGCCCATGTAGAACAGCTGGTCGTCGGAGATGCGCCCGACCGTCGCCTCGTGCGCGACCGTCACGTTCGGGTTCTGGATCTGGATGTCAGGCCACGTGTCCGATTTCGATTCGCCGTCCATCATCAGCCCGTCGCACTGCACGCGCGATTTCGAGCCCGCCGAGTTGTGGCCCATCTTGACCAGGCCGCGGTAGCCCATGATCCCGCCGTCCTTGGAGATCGACTTGGCGAGGATGTTCGAGGTCGTGTTCGGCGCCAGGTGCACGACCTTCGCGCCCGTGTCCTTGTGCACGCCTTTGCCCGCCACGCCCACGTTCAGGTGGTCGGCGCGCGCGCCCTCGCCCATCAGGTAGGAGCCGGGGTAGAGCATCACGTACTTGGCGCCCATCGAGCCGCCGACCCACTCGACCGTGCCCTCGGCCTCCACGACCGCGCGCTTGGTGTTGAGGTTGTAGACGTCCTTGGACCAGTTCTGCACCGTCGTGTAGCGCGCCTTGGCGCCCTCGTGCACGAAGATCTCGACGACCGCGGAGTGCATCGAGTTGACGCTGTAGGTCTGCGCCGTGCAGCCCTCGATGTAGTTCACCTCGGAGCCCTCGTCGGCGATGATCAGCGTGTGCTCGAAGGTGCCCTCGCCGGCGCCCTCCATGCGGAAGTAGGACTGCAGCGGCAGGTCGCACTTGACGCCCTTGGGGATGTAGCAGAAGGCCCCGCCGGACCACACCGCGCCGTGCAGCGCCGAGAACTTGTTGTCCTGCGCCGGCACGCACTTGGTCATGAAGTATTTCTGCACCAGCTCCGGGTACTCGGTGATCGCCGTGTCCATCGAGCAGAACAGGATCCCCTGCTTGGCGTACTCCTCCTTCAAGCCCTCGTACACCGGCTCCTGGCGCCACACGCCAACGACGCCCGCGAGGTGCTCGCGCTCGGCCTGGGGGATGCCGAGGTCCTCGTAGGTCTGCTTCATGTCCGCTGGGACGTCGTCCCAGCTGTTGAAGCGACCGGCGGTCGGGGGGGAGTACAGAACGAGGTCGTCGAGGTTCAGGCCGCCCAGGTCCGGTCCCCACGTCGGGATCGGCTTGCGTTCGAAGATCTCCAGCGACTTCAGCCGTTTCTCGGCCATCCAGTCGGGCTCTCCCTTGATCTTCGAGAGCTCCGTCACGACCTCGCGCGAGATGCCCTGGCGGGCACGCAATTGACCCTGCTCGTCCTCGACGATCGGGCTGGGCTTGTCGATCTTCGTGCGGTCAATCGTGGCCATGAGGCTCCTCGCTGGCGGTTGCTTTCGAATCCTGTGCTCCGGAGTAGGAATTGTATCGAGCCTGGCGCTCGGACCCGTGGCGTCGGCTTCTCGACGCTCGTGCTTGCCACGCTGATCGTGTGGCTCGTCAACGTCCTGCTCGACCTCACGCCCGGACCCTGGCAGCTGACCGGCAAGCGTCGCCGGCGCTGGCGCCGCGATGGGGAGTGAGCCGCCCTACGCCGGCCAAGCGTGGTCGCCGGTGACCGCGCCGCGGACCACCTTCAGGTTCAGCAGCGCGCACTTGCGACGGGTGGCCGACACCGGGATGCCGAGCAGCTCGATCATCCAGTCCGCGCCCAGCTCTCCGACCTCGTCCAGCGTCATGCCCTTCAGCTCCTCCGAGGCGATCGAGGCTGAGGCCTGCGAGATCGCGCAGCCGTGGCCATGGAAGCGGATGTCCTCGATGCGGTCATCCACGACGCGGATGTGCACGCCCAGCTCATCGCCGCACAGCGGGTTGTGCTCCAGCGCCTCCAGATCGTGTGGCTCCAGCTCGCCGAAGTTACGCGGCTGCTTGTAGTGGTCGAGGATGTAGTCGCGGTACAGGTCGTCCATCGTCAACGGTCCCCGCGAGTCAATCCAGGCAGGACGCTCAAAGCCCGAACACCTCGCGGCCGGCCTGCAGCGCGTCGATCAGCGCGTCGATGTCCGCGTGGTCGTTGTACACGCCCACGCTCGCGCGCGCCGTCGCGCCCACGCCCAGGCAGCGCATCAGCGGCTGCGCGCAGTGATGGCCCGCGCGGATGCACACGCCGCCGCGATCCACCAGCTCGGCGATGTCATGCGGGTGAATGCCCTCGATCGTGAACGACGCAAGCCCGCCGCGGTGCTCGGCCGTGGGGGGCCCCACCACGCGCATGCCCGGCACCTCCGTCAGGCGCTCGAGCATGTACGCCGTCAGCGCCCGCTCATGCGCACGCACGCGCTCCATGCCCAGCGCATCCAGGTACTCGACCGCCGCGCCCAAGCCGACCGCCTCCGCGATCGGCGGCGTGCCCGCCTCGAACTTGTACGGCAGCTCGTTCCAGGTCGTCTCCTGGAAGTCCACCGAAGCGATCATGTCGCCGCCCGTCAAGAACGGCTGCATCCGCTCGAGCAGCTCCGCGCGCCCATGCAGCACGCCGATCCCCGTCGGACCAAGCGCCTTGTGGCCCGTCCACGCATAGAAGTCCGCCCCCAGCGCGTCCACATCGACCGGCAGCTGCGGAACCGCCTGCGCGCCGTCCACCAGCGTCACCACGCCAGCCGCCCGCGCCCGCGCCGCCATCTCCGCCACCGGGTTGATCGTGCCGAGCACGTTCGACACATGCGCAAACGCCAGCAGCCGCACGTCGCCCCGCGCGAGCTCCGCGTCCAGCTGCTCCAGCGACAGCTCGCCGTGCTCATCCACCTCCAGGTAGCGCAGCTCCGCGCCGCGCTCGCGGCACAGCACCTGCCACGGCACCAGGTTCGCGTGATGCTCCATCTGCGTGATCAGCACCGCGTCGCCCGGGCCAACGTTCGCGCGGCCCCACGAGTACGCCACCAGGTTGATCGCCTCAGTCGCGTTCTTCGTGAAGATCGTCGTCTGCGGCTGGCCGCCCACGAACGCCGCCACCCGCCTGCGCGCGCCGTCATACGCCGCATCAGCCTCCTGCGCCAGCGCATACACGCCACGGTGCACGTTCGCGTTGTGCTTGGCGAGGTGATCAGCCAGCGCGTCGATCACCACCTGCGGCTTCTGCGAGCTCGCGCCCGAGTCCAGATAGATCAGAGGACGTCCGCCAAAGGTTCGCGCGAAGATCGGGAAGTCACTGCGAACGCCCGCCCGACCGCCGGAGGCGGTCCTCATAAAAAGGTCGTTCTCAGCGACTGGTGGCATACGCCTCGATGTCCTCGCGCGCCGCCGCCAGCTTCTGCTGCACGCGACCGCGCACCAGCTGCTCCAGCGCCTCGTCCTGCAGCTCCGCCACCAGCGGCTCGAAGAAGCCCTCCACGATCACACGCACAGCCGCCGGGCGATCCAGGCCGCGCGTCTGCATGTAGAAGATCGCCGTCTCGTCCAGCTCGCCCACCGTGCCGCCATGCGAAGCCGACACATCGTCCGCTGACACCAGCACCGACGGGATTGCGTCGATGCGCGCCTTCGGCGAGAGCATCATCGAGTGGATCTGCAGGTAGGTGTGCGTCTGCTGCGCGCCCGGGTCGATCTGGATCAGACCCTCGAAGCTCGCGCGGCTCTCGCCCGTCGCCGTCCCGCGCCAGTGCACGTCGCCGCCCGATGGCCCCGTCTCGTGCAGGTCCACCGCAAACACGTCCAGGTGCTCGTGCTCCTCCGCGAAGAACAGGCCGCGAAACGCCATGTCGCCGCCCTTCTCCATCACCGCCAGCTCCAAGTGCTGGCGCACCAGATGGCCGCCCAGCAGCGCCGGCAGCCAATGGCAGTAAGCGTCGCGGCCCACGCCCACGAAACGTGTCGACACGTCATACACCTCGCCCGAGCCCCAATCCTGGAACTGCGCCAAGCGGCAGCGCGCGCCGTCCTGCAGGTACAGCTCAAACGCGTTCGCATGCAGCGCCTGCCCCTCGAAGTCCTCCGCCAGGTCGTACTCGTGCACGCGGAAATCACTCGTCGGGCCGCCCAGCACCAGCGTGCGCCCGTACTGCGCAACGCCCGGCCGGTCGATCGCGTACACGATCTCAAACGGCTCCTCCACGACGACGCCATACGGCACATACAGGAACACGCCACCCGTCCAAAACGCCGCGTTCGCCGCCTCCAGCTTGTGGCGGTCGATCAGCAGGCGCTTGGAGAACCACTCGGACACCAGCTCGCCGTGAAGCTCGAAGGCCTGCTCCAGCGAGCACAAGATCACGCCGCGCTCAGCCAGCGCCTCATCCAGCTCCACCTGCACCACCGCGCCCGCGCTCTGCACGATCCGCCCCGCGCGCGGGCCGTCAGGCAGCGTGCGGCTCACCACATCCGGCACGCCGGTCTCCGACACGCTCGTCTCGAGCGCGTCGATGTCCAGGCTCGCGAGGCTCGTGCTCCAAAAGCCCGAGCGCCGCCACACCGGCAGCTCCGCCTCCTCGTAAACCTTCAACGCCGCCTCGCGCAGCTGCGTCAGCGTGCGCCCATCGCCGGCGCCCGCGCCGTGCAGCGCGCTGTACAGGCTCGCCTCGCGGTGGCGGCCCGCCTTGACCTGGATCGGCGCCGCGCCGTTGGTTCCTGCGCCGTCCTCGCTCGCGCCGTTCGGGACCGCGCTCATGCCGCCAGCTCTGGCTGTCCGCCGAATTCCTGGCGGATCTGGTCATAGCCTTCGCGCTCCAAGCGTTCGACCAGCTCCACGCCGCCCTCCAGCACGATCTTCCCGTCCATCAGGATGTGCACGAACTCGGGCTTCACGTAATGCAGGATGCGCTGGTAGTGGGTGATGATCAGCGCGCCCAGGCCCTGCTCGTCGTGCAGGCGCTGCACGCCCTCCGCGACCGTTCGCAGGGCGTCGATGTCAAGGCCCGAGTCGGTCTCGTCGAGGATCGCCACGTCCGGCTGAAGCATCGCCATCTGCAGGATCTCCGCGCGCTTCTTCTCGCCGCCGGAGAAGCCGTCGTTGAGGTGGCGCGAGGTGAACGCACGGTCAACGTCCAGCAGGTCGATCGCGTGCTGCAGCTGCGTGCGGAACTCCTTCACCTGGATCGGCTCGTCGCGCTTGGCGTTGATCGCCATGCGCAGGAAGTTCGCAACCGACACGCCCGGGATCGACACCGGGTACTGGAACGCCAGGAACAGACCCGCCTTCGCGCGGTCATGCGGCTCGGACTCGGTGATGTCCTCGCCCTTGAACGTGATCGAGCCCTCGGTGATCTCATAGGAGGGGTGGCCGAGCAGCGTGTTCGCCAGCGTCGACTTGCCCGAGCCGTTCGGTCCCATCAGCGCGTGTATCTCGCCGCGGTTGATCTCCAGGTCGACGCCGCGCAAGATCTCGCGCTCGTCGATGCGTACATGCAGGTCTTTGATCTCTAGGTCGGCCATGTCTTGTGGTCAAGCTCCGGTCGTCAGGGGTTGAATTTGCAGGGGTGGCAGCGTTGCCGCCGCGGGCATCGCCGGCGCCAGCAGGTCAGCAAGCGTCGTCTCGCGCAGCGTGTTCACGATCGAGAAGCGCACCCGCGTCCACAGCAGCTTCGTCGGGCACACATGGTCCGGGCTGGACTCGCGCGAGCACACGATCGAGCCGTCCGCCGCCTGCGAGATGCACTCGATCGGTGCGATCGAGCCCTCCAGCGCCTCGACCACCTCCGCCATAGTGATCTCGCTTGAGGGGCGCGCCAGCATGTAGCCGCCGCGCGAGCCCCGGCGCGAGTCCACCAGGCCAGCCTTGCGCAGGCGCGCCACCAGGTGCTCCAGATACGCCAGCGGCAGGCCGTCGTGGGCCGCGATCTCCGCCAGCGGGATCGGCTCGCCGCCGGCGCGCCGCGCCAGCTCGACCATCACGCGTACGCCGTACTCGGCCTTGGTTGAGAACATCATCGCAAGATTTCCTACCTGGCAGCTAGGGTATCAGGGGCCGGTGGGATCTAAGCCTGAATCCACCGCCGAATGAGCGGACTCCATCCGGCTTGGAATAAAGAATGACCTCCTGAGCAGGGAGAAAGTGGCTGTATCGGGCAGCCACGTCCTGCGTCAGGAGGTCACCTTCATGG
>Ga0182024_10000367_pt1 | contig 115438 bp, 107 predicted proteins | sample P32metaG_FD_120480 | JGI IMG/M metagenome (GOLD analysis project Ga0182024, IMG submission 120480) | Permafrost microbial communities from Stordalen Mire, Sweden - P3-2 metaG (Illumina Assembly) | ecosystem: Environmental > Terrestrial > Soil > Wetlands > Permafrost | place: Sweden: Stordalen... | reverse complement strand
TTTCGCGGGCATGACAGCTTTGGGTTACTGCGAGCTGTCCAGCGCCTTCAGGATGGCATCGGTCATCGCCGTGGTGCCGACCTTGTTCATCCCGGGCTGCATGATGTCGCCGGTGCGGAAGCCTTCGGCCAGCACCTTGTCCACCGCCCTCTCCAACCGCACTGCCTCGTCCTTCAGACCGAAGGAGTAGCGCAGGCACATGGCGAAGGAGAGAATGGAGGCAATCGGATTGGCCAGGCCCTGGCTCGCGATGTCGGGGGCGGAACCATGGATGGGCTCATACAGCGCCGACGGCAGGCCGTTGGCCTTCTTGTCGCCCAAGGAGGCGCTCGGCAGCATGCCGATCGAGCCGGTCAACTGCGCCGCCTCGTCCGACAGCACATCGCCGAACAGATTGTCGGTGACCAGCACGTCGAACTGCTTGGGATTGCGCACCAGCTGCATGGCGGCGTTGTCGGCCAGGATATGATGCAGTTCCACATCGGCATAGTCGCGTTTGTGGAGCGCGGTGATGACTTCCTTCCACAACACGCCGGTGACCATGACATTGGACTTTTCAGCGCTGTGCACCTTGTTGCCGCGCAGGCGCGCCATGTCGAAGGCGACCCGGCAGACCCGCTCGATCTCGCTGGTGGTGTAGACGCCGGTATCGACGGCGCGCTTCTGGCCGTCCGGCAGATTGGTGGTTTCCTTCGGAAGACCAAAATAGACCCCACCCATCAGCTCGCGCACGATCAGGATGTCGAGGCCCGAAACGATTTCCGGCTTCAGGGTCGAGGCATCCTTCAAGGCATCAAAGCACAGCGCCGGGCGCAGATTGGCGTACACGCCCATGTCCTTGCGCACGCGCAGCAAGCCGCGCTCGGCGCGCTTTTCGAACGGCAGGCCATCCCATTTGGGTCCACCGACCGAACCCATCAACACCGCATCAGCGGCAATCGCCTTCACAAAGGTCTCGTCGGGATCCGGGCGTCCCACCGCGTCGATCGCGGCGCCACCCAGCAGCGCTTCTTCGGTTTGGTAGGGCAAGCCCTTTTGTCCATACCAGCCCACCACCCGCATGGTGGCGTCCAGAACTTCGGGGCCGATACCGTCACCCGGCAGCAGAAGCAGCTTGTATTCGTTCATGATCGTCTCTTCATTTTCTAACTGGCAGCACCAACACGTGCGTGTGCGCTTAAAGCCAGGGCGCCTGGACGTGCTGCTGCTTTTCGAACGAGTCGATCTTGTCCTCGGCCCGCATGGTCAGCCCGATATCGTCCCAGCCATTCAACAGGCACTGCCTGCGGAACTCATCGACCTCAAACTTGACCGTGCCGCCATCCGGGCCCTTGATCTCCTGCTTTTCCAGGTCGATCGAGATGATGGCATTGGCGCCACGCTCGGCATCGTCCATCAGCTTGTCCACGATCTCCTGCGGCAGCTTGATCGGCAGGATGCCGTTCTTGAAGCAGTTGCCATAAAAGATGTCGGCGAAGCTGGGCGCGATGACACAGCGGATGCCGAAATCCAGCAGCGCCCAGGGCGCGTGCTCGCGGCTTGAGCCGCAGCCGAAATTGTCGCCCGCCACCAGGATCTTGGCCTTGCGATAGGCCGGCTTGTTGAGCACGAAATCCGGCTTCTCGCTGCCATCGGTGTTGTGGCGCATCTCGTCGAACAGGGCGTTGCCAAGCCCGGTGCGATGGATGGTTTTGAGATACTGTTTGGGGATGATCATGTCGGTGTCGACATTGATCATGTTCAGGGGAGCGGCGACGCCCTCAAGGGTCTTGAAAGGTTCCATGGGGCGGGGACCATAGCCAATTTCCGGCAAAAGTGAACCCCGCAAAAAAGCCCGCCCCGTATGCTGTCAGGGGTGGGCTTTTCGCATGGACCCAAGGGCTTTTTAGACCACCGGACTGGTGGAATCCGGGATCAGCTTGCGCCCCGCATCGATCTGGGTGAACAGCACGGCGCCCACCAGCGCCAGGCCGACCACGACATAGAAGGCCGCGTCCCAGCCATAGGCCTTGACGATGAAGCCGGTCACGGTCGCGATGATCGCGCCCCCGATATTGCCGGAGGTATTCATCACCGCCGAGCAGGAACCGGCGAAGCTGCCGCCAATATCCAGGGTCACCGCCCAGGCATTGCCCACCACCAGCTCCAGGCCAAACACTGTGCCGCCGAACAGGGCGGCGCTGAGATAACGGTCAGGCTCATGGATCGCCAGCGGGATGCAGATCGCCGCCAGGAGGAAGCCTGTGATCGCGACGCTCTGGCGGGCGAATTTGATGCGGCCCGTCTTGTGGATGATCATGTCGGAAAAGACGCCGCCACAGATATCGCCAACGACACCGGCCGCAAGCGGCAGACTGGCGAAGAAGCCCATCTCGGCCAGGGTATAGCCGCGGGCGCTGTCCAGATATTTGGGATACCAGACCAGGAACATGTTCAGGCAATAGCCGTAGCAGAAATACATGGCCGCAACGGTCCACATCTGGCGGCTGGAAAAGATCACGCGCCACGGAATCGGCTGGCGCTTCTTGGCGTGGCCGAGAGCAGAGACGATCCTGTGCCGCTCCGCCTCATTGACGCTTCCATGCTCGCTGGGGACATCGCGATAGTACCAGAGCCATACACCGGCCCATGCGATGCCGACGGTGGCGAAGAGGAAGAACGGCAGATGCCAGCCATAGTGCCCGATCAGGGTCGCCACCAGCAGCGGCGCGACGGCGCCGGCCAGGCGCGAACCGGCATGGGTGGTGCCCTGGGCGAAGCCGCGCTCGGTCGGCAGCATCCAGCGCGACAGCGCGCGGTTGGAAATCGGGAACGCGCCCGCCTCGCCCACGCCGATCAGGAACAGGCAGATCATCATCATGGTGACGGAGAAGGAAAAGCCGGTCAGGAAGGTGAAGACCGACCACCAGATCACCACACTGGCCAGTGCGATGCGCGGGCCGGCGCGGTCACCGAACCAGCCGCCCGGAATCTGGAACAGGGCATAGGCCCAGTTGTAGCTGCCAATGATGATGCCAAAGGTCTGGATCGAAAAATGGAACTGCTTCTGGATCACCGGCAGGGCGTTGGAAAGCAGAACCCGGTCGAGATAGGTGATGAAATAGACCATCACCACCAAGCCGAGGACTGTGTGACGCACGCGTGTCGGCTTGGCGGTGGACATCAGGGCTTTCCTTGACCGGCCCGCGCGGCGGATCGTGGCCGCGCGGGGTTACACAAACTCAGTACGGCACAAACTCAGTACGGCACAAACTCAGTACGGCATGTCCGGCAGGTTCGCCGGGCGGGGCTGACAGGCGCTTTCCGGCCGGTCGCGGCAGGTCTGCCAGATGGTCGGCACCGAATTGCCCGCGATATAGACCGAATTGATGGTCTCGGTGTTGTGGATGTCGGTGACCGGGTTCTTGTCCAGCACCAGCAGATCGGCCCACTTGCCGGCAGCGATGGTGCCGATGCTGTTGTCGCCCAGCCAGCGGGCATTGTCGCTGGTCGCCGACTTGATCGCATCCATGGTCGAACGGCCAGCCAGCACTTCCAGCTGCATTTCCTCATGCGCATTGAAGCCGGGGAAACGGCCATTGGGACCGGAGTCGGTACCCATGCCGGTGTTCACGCCGGCTTTTACCATCGCGGCATAATTTTCCAGCGCCTGCTGCAAGGTGCGGTCCATGTCCGCGAACACCTTCTTGGAGTAAGGAAGGCCGGGGAAACGCGTCGGGCCGAGCGTAATGGCATTTTCGCGGGTCGTGCTCTTGAGCGCGGTCAGGGTGCCGGGCGTGACGCCACGGGTGAAGAAGGGATCGTTCAACCAGGGCATGATGGCCAGGCTGTAGGCCATTTCGCGGCTCAAGGTGGCGGACACCATCCACACGCCCTTGGCCTTCATCATGGCGAGCAGCTCATTGTCCACCGGCTGGTCGCGCACCATATGGCCAAAACCGTTGATGCCTTCGCGGATCAGTTCCTTGGCATCGGCCAGATAGAAGATATGGGCCACGGCGCGCAGATTCTTTTTGTGCGCTTCATCGATGATAGCGGCGGAAACCGCAGGCGGCATCTTGATCGGAATGGTCTTGCGCTCGTCATCCACCCAAAGCTTGATGAAGTCGACGCCCTTGGCGGCCTGCTCGTCCACCAGCTTGCGGCCCTCTTCCGGCGTGGAAATGGGATTGGTCACGCCCACCAGGCCGCCATAACCGCCCTTGATCACCGAGCCCTGGCCGGCGCTGAAGATCCGCGCCATGGACGGCCGGCTCTTGCGCTGCTGATTGCGCAGGGCGAGGACAAAGTCCTTGTCGGTGCCCAGCACCTGCACCGTGGTAACGCCGTAGGCGGCATACTGCTTCAGATCGGCCTGGACGTTCTCAGGCGTCTCGTATTTTTCGTCCTGGGTGACGTCATGCATCATGCCGATGTGCACATGGCTGTCGATGATGCCGGGCATCACGAACTTGCCGCTGAGATCCTTCACCGTGGCGCCGGCGGGCGCCTTCAGTGCGGACACCGGGCCGACCCAGGCGATCTTGCCGTCGGTCATCACAATGGCGGAATTGGGTTGCGCCGCCGCACCTGTGCCATCGATCACGGTGACATTTTTCAGCACGGTGGTTTCGGCCGCGGCCGGAAGGCTGATGGCGAGCATTGCCGCAAGACCCGCGCCCAACTTCAATCCCCGCATGTCGAATCTCCCTGTTTGCTGCACTGCTCGCGGGTTCTTACGAGACACCTTTGGAAAAAAACAGCACAGAGTTACGCTGCACTGCGAAATGAACCCACACCATCGTGGCTCAAGAAAAATGCCGCCCTCCGATCGGAGGACGGCATCAATCGCGGGTTGGCCCCGCCTTATCTCTGTCACCCTCTGGATAACCAGACCGAAAGCCCGATCCACCCATCCGGCTTTTCGCCGATAACGTGTTGATTCTTTGTCTTGTTTCCTCGACCCCAGTCAGCAGTCTTTGCCGCCTTCACTGACGCGACTCCCTTTTGGCGGGGCCGCTTGAAGAGAAGACTATGTCAGGACGCGGACGAAAACAAATAGTCCGGAGAGACTTTCCCACATCACGGTGAAGACCTAACCTCGCGGCAAATAGAAAACAGGGAGGCTTTTTATGGCAAGATTGTCACGCCGCGATCTGATGGTGGCGGCCGCCGGGGTCATGATCCCAACCGCGGCATTCGGAACCGATCCTGTTATTCCCGAAACCACCATCGCCGCGCGCAAGAACGCAGCCGTGGTATCCAAAAAGGTGAACCGGCTCTTCAACCTGACCGCAGGTGGCGTGAAAGAGCCCAATGACATGCAGTTCGCGCCCGACGGAAAATTGTGGGTGCTGGACCAGGTCGATCCCAATCATGTCGCCACCATCGATCCCAAGACGGGACAGGTGCTGGCCAATGTGGTCACCGAATGCATCCATGGCAGCGGCATCACCTATGGCGACGGCGCCTGGTTCCTGACCTCGACCAAGGTGCGCGAGGGCAATCCCTCGACCCTGAAGGTCGATCCAGCGACCGGCAAGACGCTCAAGAAATGGGAGACACCAGGCTGGGGCATTTACGGCGTCTACACCCAGCGTGCTCCCAAGCCGGGCGATCTGCCGCTGGCCTCGGGTGGTCATGGCGTGAAATGGGCCGGCAATGGGCAATATTGGATGGCTGTGCCCGCCAGCGGCAAGCTATTCCTGATGAATGCGGAAGCCGGCACCGTGGCGCGCAGCATCCAGGCGCCGACCGTGCGCACCCACGGCATTGCGCTGGAAGGCGATCACATCTGGTGCGTGGGCAGTGACGAAGCCGAGATCTACAAGCTGCAGATTTCCGACGGCGCCATCGTCGCCAAGATCGTGCTGGACAAGGTCAATGACCCGTCCGTGCACGGACTGGACATGAAGGACGGCGTGCTGTGGTATTGCGATGCCAACAAGGGTTGGATCTGCAACCTGACGTAAGATTTTCAAGACCGGTATGGAGGGGATAATGGATCGCCGCAGTGTGATGACGGGGATGCTTGGCACGGCTGCTGCTGCGATGTGGACTCCACCGGACGCCTTTGCCCTTGGCCTGCCCAAGGACAAGATCAAGCGCATCCGCTATTACAAGACACCCACCGATGCGGCGGGACGCCCCAACATCCACCAGCCGACCTTCAACCAGTCCACCAACATCGTCACCATCGAGACCGAAAGCGGGCTGATGGGCATTGGCGAGGGCGGCGAGCCTTCGACCATGGAACAGTGCGCCGGCCTTCTGATCGGCGAAGACCCGTTCCGCAGCCAGCATCTGTGGCAGGTGATGGAGCGCGGCTATTTCTATCCCGCAGGCCGGGAAAAGACCCATTCGCTGGGGGCGCTGGACGTGGCGCTGTGGGATCTGAAGGGCAAGGCGCTGGGCGTGCCGGTGTGGCAGCTTCTGGGCGGCAAGGCCCGCGACTATGTCGAATGCTATGCCACCTCTTACCCCACGCCCGCGGGCGGTACCTTGGAAGACGCCGCGCGCGCCTGCATCGCCGAAGGCTTTCGCGCCTATCGCACCGGAGTGCGCGAAAGCGAAACTTTCGACCGTTTCGATGCGGTGCGCCAGACGGTCGAGGATTGCCAGGCGATCCGCCGCGGCGTGGGCAAGGACGGCGCCTGGGCGATCGACTTCCATGGCACCATGGACCCGGAAGATGCCATCACGCTCGCGACCGAGCTTGAGCCGCTGCATCCCTTCTTCTGCGAAGACCTGATCCGCGGTGAGAATATCGACGTCTACAAGGTGATCCGCCCGCGCCTGCGCGTGCCGGTCGCCGTCGGCGAGATCTATGGCGTGAAATGGGAAATCGCGCCGCTGATCGAGCAGAACCTGATCGATTTCGCCCGCTGCACCGTGCCCAATGTCGGCGGCATCACCGAATATATGAAGATCGCTGCCCTGGCCGAGACGCACTATTGCGGCCTGATCCCGCATTTCACGGGCCCGATCGGTGAGACCGCGCTGGTGCATTGCCTGACCGCGACCTCGGTGATCGCGTTGATGGAAATGACCGGCGCCGGCCGCCATCCCTGGCCCTATCTGCCGCAGGCCTATGATTTCCATAACGGCAAGCTGTGGTCCAACGACCGGCCGGGTTTGGGCGTGACCCTGGATACCAGCAAGCTGGAAAAAGTGGGCGACTGGACGGAGCATTATGCACCGATCCAGATCAACCATCGGCCTGATGGTTCTTACACGAACTGGTAGGCCTAGCTTTTCTTAGCGAGCACAGCGAGCTTAGAAAAGCTGGCCCCGCTTCGAGCCTGCATAGCAGGCGAGGGCGGGGCGCGTTCATTTTGGCCGCTAGGATACGGCCAAAGACATAAGTTCTGACTGGGTTAAGACTTCCCGAGGTTGGCTTTCAATAACGCCCACAAGGGCACCAGAATCGCGCGAGCAGAATCCACGAACGTCGTATGCAATAGGAAATACTTCGTCAGTTCTTAATTCCAAAAATTTCGCCAGCGCAGCCGGGCCATGTTCGTCGTAGCCAATGTCAAAATAGCGCGCCAAAAAGAAGCTTTCTTCATTCTTGAATATTGTCAGCGCCAAGAAGTGCTGAGTACGACGAAGGTCGGCAACGTCAATGTTTCCGAGTACGGCTGGAAACGCACTTCCATTGGCTAAATGCACCAGTGTGCCGATAATCCGGTTATTAAAATTGTCCGTTGGAACACAGTCGACGGGCCGCACTGCAGTTTCGCCAATGGCATCGTCGTTCACAAATTCCCATACGGGAAATTTCTCGATATCGCCGGGACCAATGTCTTCCACGTTCTTGATCATTTGCCACTTCTAACTTTGGCAGCCATTCTCCGCGCGTCTTCAGATCGCCGCCTTAAAAGCCGCAACACTTTGCCGCGCGCGGGCAGCGATTTCCGCATCGCTGAAATCCGGCTTGAACAGGTCCGAGCCCATGCCAAAACCGGCCGCGCCGGCCTGACGCCATTCTTTCATATTGCCTGCATCCACCCCGCCCACGGCATAGACCGGCACATCCCTGGGCAAAACGGCCAAAAGCGCCTTCAGATGCGCGGTGCCGCCGGTGGAAGCCGGAAACAGTTTCAGCGCGCGCACCCCCGCCGCGATGGCCGCGAAGGCTTCGCTGGGGGTGTAGAACCCCGGCATCACCACCATCTTCTTTTCCGCAGCCCGCGCGATCACTGCCGGATTGGTATTGGGCGTGACCAAAAGCCTGCCGCCGGCATCGGCCACCCGGTCCACATTGGCGATGTCGAGCACGGTGCCTGCGCCCGTCAGGCAGCGATCGCCATAAATCTTGGCCAATAGCTCGATGCTCTTGAAGGGATCGGGCGAATTCAGCGGCACCTCGATGGCGCGGATGCCGGCTTCGAACAGCGCCGCCGCCACGCCTTCGACCCGGGCCGGCGTCACCCCGCGCAGGATCGCCACCAGCGGCAATTCATTCAACAGATCACTCATGAAAAGATTTCCGCATGGGCATGAACCAGGCCCGCCAGGGCCGCGGCGTCACCGTCGATCACCGCACTTTCAACATCATAAGCCTTGAGCACACGGCCATAAAGCGCGGCCAGCGCCGGGGTGCAGATCAGCTGCATCGGGCCATCACAGCCGAACAAGGTCAACGCTGTGGCGACATCCTTGCCCAGCACCAGGCCCGACAAATAAGAGGCCGCATCGCTCTTGGCCATCTCGCCGGTCACCACCCGGGCGCGGGTGCTGAACAGAAGATGCAGCAGGTCGGCGTCCGTATTGGCGCGCACGAACTCCAGCGCCGCAGCCAGCGCCGGACTTTGGACATCGACCTCGCCGCCGTCGCGCGCCAGCACGCTGTGACGGCGCAAAAGCTCGAACAATTCGCCCGATAGCGCGGTCTGGAACTGCATCACCGCGCCGTCTTCCACCGCAACCCATTTGGCATGGGTACCCGGCAGGCAGAACAGATGGCGGCCTTTCGCCAGCGCGGGATGCAGCCGAAGCGCGCCCAGAATCTGGGTTTCCTCACCGCGCATCACATCGGGCGCGCCGGTTTTGCCGATGCACGACAGGCCCGGCAAAATGGCGATGGCGCGGCCGGCCGCTTCAAAACGCAGGCTGGCGCCGGCGATCGCCTGCGGCCTTGCTGGGCAGCGCAGATAGGGCACTTCTTTCCAGCCGATGGTCGAACCCACCATGCCGCCCAGCACCGCAGGCAACACGCCATGCGCCTTGTCCCAGGCAGCAGCTGCTGTGGCAAAGCGGCCGGCGCAATCAGGCACGGATGCGCCTTCACCCTCGGCGCGCGCCAGCACGACCCCGCGCCCGTCGCAGAGATAAAGCCGCAACCGGCTGGTGCCCCAGTCGCCCGCGATGAAGGCCGCTTCGCTCATGGGCGGTTTCTATACGACCGGATCGGCCCTTGTCGAACAGCGGAACAGAATTTCGCGCCGCAGGTTATGTGTGGGGCTGTGACAAGGACAGGAAAACCATGGCACGGAAATATTCCAAAGCGGCGTCCAAAGACGTCGAAAAGGCACTCAAGAAACGCAAACAGGGCACCCTGAAAAGCGGGCCCGGCGGCAAGGGCGGCAAGGTGACCAGCCGCAAGCAGGCCATCGCCATCGGCCTATCGGAAGCACGCGCCGAAGGCAAAAAGGTGCCCAAGAAGGCAAAAAAGAAGAAGCGCTAGGCCGTCATTTCCGCCGCCATGGCGCAGAGCCGCTCCAGATCGAACGGCTTGTGCAGGATCTGCACATCGGCCGCCTTCAGCAGATGCGCCGGCGGATCCTGGGCATAGCCGGTCATCAAAAGCACCTTGAGGCCGGGCTTGAACTGCAAGCCTGCTTCGACCAGGGCATATCCATCCATGCGCGGCATCTTGATGTCGGAGACCAGAAGCGAGATTTCGGGATTGGCCTTGAGCAGTTCCAGCGCCTCGACGCCATCGCAGGCCTCGAACACCTGGAAGCCGGCATCCTCCAGCATCTCCACCGCGATGATGCGCAACATGGCCTCGTCCTCGGCCAGCAGGATGACCGGCTTGCTCATGCCACCTCCTGGTCGCGCGGCATCAGTATGGTGATGGCGGTGCCCTTGCCCGGTGCGGAATCGATCACCAGATAGCCGCCCGACTGACGCACAAAGCCGAAGGTCATGGAAAGACCAAGCCCGGTGCCCTTGCCTTGCGGCTTGGTGGTGAAGAACGGGTCCACCGCGCGGCGGCGCACCTCTTCGGGCATGCCGCTGCCGGTGTCGATCACCGCCAGTGCCACATAGTCGCCGGGCACAAACTCGCCTTCCACGTCCGCAGGCGCTCCCGTCAACGTCACATCACGGGTTTCCACCACCAGCCGCCCGCCATCGGGCATGGCGTCGCGTGCATTGATGGCGAGATTGAGCACCACATTCTCCATCTGGTTGATGTCGCACAACGTGGACCAGCTGGCGGTCAGCCTGAGCGTGATCTCGACTTTCTCGCCCACCGAATGGCGGATCAGTTCCGACAGGCCTTGCGCCAGCGTGCTGAGATTGACCCGCTGCGGGGTCAGCGGCTGGCGGCGGGAGAAGGCCAGAATGCGCTGGGTGAGATGGGCGGCGCGGTCCAGCGCCTCGTCGGCAGACGCAATATAGGTGTCGGCCTGCTCGGCTTGTGCGCCCAGCTTGCGTTTCAGGAGTCTCAGATTGCCCTTCACGATCATGATCAGATTGTTGAAATCATGGGCGATGCCGCCGGAAAGCTGGCCGATGGCTTCCATCTTGTGGCTCTGGCGCAGCGCCTCCTCGGTCTTGCGCCGCTCCTCCATTTCCTCATGCAGACGCCGGTTGACGCCGGCCAGTTCCTGGGCGCGACGCGACAGCGCGGCCTGGGAGAAACTCAGAACCGCGATCACCAGGGCGCCCATGGTGACCAGCAGGATCAGGCCGGCATAGCGGGCAATACGGCGTTCTGGCGGCTCGGTCACCGCGCGCAGCAGCACAATGCCGACCTGATCGGCATTCTGGTTCACCGGTACGGCGATATCGATATAACCCTGGCCGATGCTGGTCCTGGATTGCGTGACCAGCGCCGGCAGGCGCGTACCGCGGGCAAAGCCCGCGATGAACTGGCCATGCGCGCCATAGATGCCCGCACCTTCCAGCTCGGGATTGACCCTCAGCGCATCGACATATTCCTGTGCCGCATTGTGATCGTCGAACACCACCGCGGCGCTGACGCTGCCCGCCAGAATTTGCGCCTGCTCACGCACGGCCCGGACCTGTTGGGAGCTGTAGAGCTGTTCCTCATAGACCGCCATCAGCACGCCGGCCGCCAGCAGCACCGCCGCCGCCACCAGCGCGGCGATCACCGAAGGGCTGAAGTCACGTGCGGCCCGCATCATGGCTGGCTCCGCTGGCGCACGGCATGGGCCAGACCCAGAAGCTTGGAGCTGATGACCAGACCGTCCTGTCCGGCGTCGGCATCGTCAATGTCGAAGCGCACATGATTGGCCTCGATCACAAAGCTGATCACGCCATGTCGTTTCAGGCCGGAATCGGTCACGGTCACCACGGGCCTGCCCTTCACGGTATCCAGCGCGCCCTCCACCAGGGCGGGATCGGCGCCCGCGCCCAGAAACAGGAGCTGGCAGGAGGCTTGCGGATCGGGCTCCGCCAGATGGCGCACCGCGACGGGCCGCTCGCCGGCCTTCAGAGAACCCGCTTCCTGGTCGAGCTTGCCGCCAAATGGATCGGGGCCCAGCAGGCAGATGTTCACCGGCGCTGTGGGCGAGGCAAAGGTGCTTTCCGGCCAGGTGATGAAGGGAATGAACTTGGGCAGATAGGCGGCTTTGACGGCATATTCCAGCGAAGGATCGCCCGAGGCAGGCGCCGCCAGCGCCATGCCCGCAATGACGACGCCCACCAGGAAAGGCCTTGCGCGCATCAGAATCGCAATCTGGTTTCGAAATAGACGCTACGCCGGATCTCGTCGCCGCCAACATACTCCAGGTGATGGCCATGAAGCAGGTTGTAGCCGGCCAGCGCCACCGACAGCGTGTCGGAGACCTTCCAGGCCAGGCGGGAATTCAGCTCGACATATTCGGGTAGCGCGGGATTGGGCAGCGCACCGACATAGCGAAAATCGGCATCGAAATTCAGGTCATAAGGCAGGTTCATGGACGAGCGCAGTGACGCCTGGTGATGCGGATCGTCGCCCGCCTGGGCGATCCCTAACAGCTTGCTGGAACCGGGCTGAAAGGAAAGGTCTTCGTGCTGGGCATTGAAGCCTAGGTCCAGCCGCCACCAGTCCAGCGCCTGGAAACTGGCCCACTCCTCCACGCCATGAACATTACCCTTGAGCGTATTGGCCCATAGTAGCGGCAAGGTCGTGACCGGTGTGGGCTCGATGTCCTTCAGGTCATCGTAGAGGTTGTCGAAAACCGAGACCGACAGCGAAACCCGGCTGAACAGCTGCCCGCGATAGCCCAGCTCATAGGCCGTCACCTGCTCGGGCAGGAAGTTGGCGTTGCCGGTGAGAAAGGTGGCGGTGCCCAGCTTCTCCACCACATCGGTGTCAAACGGCGTGGGCGAACGCACCGCGCGCGAGACCGCGCCCCACATCATGTGGTCGGGCGCGATCTGCCAGGACAGCCGTCCGCTGGGCATGGGAGAGATGCCGCTGTAGGGATCGTTCTCCAGCTTGAGCCCGACCGTCAGTTCGACCGTGTCCGCCAGGGGGATGCGATCCTCGGCGAAGAGGTCTGCCAGGTTCAGGGTGCGGTGCCCCGGCTGCCAGAGCAGCGAACTGGCCGTGGCCACCCGGTCGGTGATACCGTATTGCAGGATGCGGTCGCCCGCGCCCCACACGATATTGTTCCAGCTGCCCAGTTTGAAATTGTGCTGGCCTTCCACGTCATAGGTGTTGAGGACAAAGCCGCCATTGTCGGTGACGTTGCGCTGGGTCTCGTCATAATAGGTCATAAGCTGGAAGGAGGAATCATCATCCAGCTTGTGCTGCCAATGCGCCGTGAGGTTGCCGCCGGCGATGATCTGGTCGGGCACACCGCTCTGGCCTTCCGCGCCGCTATAGATGTCGCCCTGAAGCGTGACCTGATCCTGCGCCTGGTCCCAATCCACCCGAAAGCCGCCTTGCGGCTTGGTCCAGCTGTCATGGGCGCTGGTGCCGGCGCTGGAGTCAAAGGCGCGCTGCCAGAAGTCCTTGGCATAGATGCGATAGTCGACATTATCGGCCAGGCTTCCGCCATACTGCACGGCGCTGCTGGAGTACTGGTCGCCTACGCCAACCGTCAGCAACCCGCCCTGGGTATCCGCGGCCTTGCGGGTGATGATGTTGATCACGCCATTGACGGCATTGGCGCCCCACAGCGTGCCGCCTGGCCCGCTGATCACCTCGATGCGCTCCACATCCTCGGGCAGCACATCCTGCATGTCCCAATAGACACCGGAGTAAAGCGGCGTGTAGACACTGCGCCCGTCAATCAGCACCAGAAGCTTGTCCGGGAAATTCTGGTCGGCGCTGTTGCCGTTGAAGCCCCGCGCGGTGATCTCGTAGCTGGCGGGGCTGGTCTGCATCACCTCCAGATTGGGGGCGAGCCGCAGCATATCCGGCAGACTGGTGGCGCCGGAGCGGATCACATCGTCATGGCTGATCACATAGACGGCGGCCGCAGCGGTCGAGAGGGGCTGGGGCGTCTTGGAGACCGAGGTGATCTCCACATCGGCGAGCTGCTCGATGCTGAGCTGCTGGATATCCGCGTCGGCAACCTGCTGGGCGTGCGCCGGCACAATGCTCGCGCGCAACAACAGTATGGCCAGCGCCCCCCAACGGGCTTTACCAAACAACACCCTGCCCCCTATTTCGTCGGCCGGCCTATTACCCCGGAACGCTCCAAAACGTACAGAAGATCAAAAGGTTCCCTGAAGTTGCCGGACAGGGCGGCAGCTATTTGGACAGGGGCTTGAGACCGCGATGTTCCAGCATCGGGCCGATGTCGGGGTCCTTGCCGTAAAAGGCCCGGAACATGGGGCCGTAATCCAAGGTGTGGCCCTTCGACAGGATCAGGTCGCGGAAGCGCTGGCCATTGGCCCGCGTCAATCCGCCATGGGCGGTGAACCAGGCGAAAGCATCGTCATCCAGCATCACCGTCCACTGATAGGCGTAATAGCCGGACGCATAGCCATTGGCCCAGATGTGCAGGAAATAGCTGGAGCGATAGCGCGTCGGCACATTGGGGAAATCGGTGCCTGTGTCCTTCAGCGCTTTGGTTTCAAAAGCATCGACATCCTGCTTGGGCGCGTCCGCCGGCAAGGTATGCCACTTCATGTCCAGTTCGGACGCCGCCAGCAATTCGCCCAGCGCATAGCCCTGGCCCCAGGTGTCGGCGGCCTTGATCCTGTCCACCAGGCTTTGGGGGATTGGCGCGCCGGTCTTGTCGTTCATCGCATAATGCTTGAGTACTTCGGGATAGAGCGCCCAGTGTTCGTTGAACTGGGACGGGAATTCAACAAAATCGCGCGCCACGCTGGTGCCCGAGACCAGCGGATAGGTCTGGTTGGCGAACAGCCCATGCAGCGCATGGCCGAACTCATGGAACATGGTGGTGACGTCGTCGAAGCTGATCAGCGCCGGTTGACCGGGCGCGGGCTTGGTAAAATTGGCGACATTGTAGATCACCGGCTTGGTGCCAAGCAGCTTTGACTGTTCGACGAAATTGCTCATCCAGGCGCCGCCGGATTTGTTGTCGCGCTTGTAATAGTCGAAATACATCAGCCCCAATGACGAGCCGTCCTGGTCGAACACCTCATAGACCATGACATCGGGCTGATAGACCGGGATGTCGTGGCGCGGTTTGAAGGTGACGCCATACAATTTGTTCGCGGTATAGAAGACGCCGTCGGTCAGCACCTTGTGGATTTCGAAATAGGGCTTGAGCGCGTTTTCATCCAGATCGTAGCGTTCTTTCTGGACCTGATCGGCATAGCGCTGCCAGTCCCAGGGCTTCAGCTCGAAATGCTTGCCATCCTTGTCGATGGCGGCCTGGATCAGCCTGGCTTCATCGGCGGCCTTGGCGCGGGTGGGCGCGACCAGCTGACCAAGGAATTTCTCTACCTTGTCCGGCGTATCCGCCATCTGGTCATAGAGGACATAGGCCGCATAATTGGGATAGCCCAGAAGCTTCGCCTTCTGCGCGCGGATCACCGCCAGCCGCGCGATCACGGCGCTTGTGTCATTGGCGTCGCCTTTCTCGGCGCGTGTCCAGCTGTTGTTGAACAGTTTCTCGCGCACCGTCCGGTCCGACAGCGCGGTCAGAAGCGGCTGCTGGGTGGTGTTCTGCAGCGGGATGACATACTTGCCCGCCAGCTTGCGCGACTTGGCGGCTTCCACTGTGCTGGCGATTTCCGCATCCGAGAGCCCTGCGAGTTCGGCCTTGTTGTCCAGCACCAGACCGCCCGCCTTGGCGGCGGCGACCAGCTTCTGCTGAAACTGGGTTTCGAGACTGGCGTCTTCCTTGTTGATCGCTTGCAGCTTCACCTTGTCGTGATCGGACAACAGAGCGCCGGCATGCACGAACTGGCGATAATAAAGTGTCAGCACCTGCAGGGCTTCGGCATCCAGTTTCAGGCTGGCGCGCGCGTCATAAAGCGTCTTCACGCGCTGAAAAAGTTTGGGGTTGAGGAAGATGGCGTCGCTGTGCGCCGCGAGTTTCGGTGCTTCCTCCGTCTGCACCTTGTCCAGGGCGGGATTGGTGTTGGCCTGCACCACGCCGAAGAAGGTGTTGCTCACCCGGTCCAGAATCCGGCCCGAGCGCTCCATCGCCGCGATGGTGTTGTCGAATGTGGGGCTCGCGGGATTGTCCGCGATCTGCCTGATCTCGGCGATCTGTTCTTTCATCCCGGCCTCGAAGGCCGGCTGATAATCGCTGTCCTTGATGATGTCGAAGCGCGGCGCCTGATATGGCAGGCTGCTGGCGGTGGTGAAAGGATTGGCCGCCAGCGCAGGCGCCGCCAGAATGCATGCCAGCGCTATCGTACTGACGCCAAACTTGCCGCGCATAAGGAAATCCCCGGAAAGACCGGGGAGATATTACCCGCTAAACGCGCGCGCGCTAGATCGGGCTGCCTGCCGCCCGGATTTCGGCACGGGCGATCGTGACGGGCTCGACCACCGCCTGCTGGCGGTGATGACCCAGGGTCAGAACCGACTTGACGCTATCGCCATATTCGCCCGGCAGCGGCGCGCGCACGGCGGTGACCTGGGCGGGATCGATCTTGACGGTGGCGCCATCGGGACGGGTGAACTTGACCAGCCCCAGCCCGCCCTTGTCGGCATGCAGCATCCTGGTGATGCCACCGACATAGGCACGTGTTTCCGCCGGCAGGCGCACCCCATGCTCCAGATGATCTTCCAGCTTGCCCGGCCCGGCATTGTAGGCCGCGAACATTGCCGGATAGCCATATTTCTGCTGCAACCAACGCAGATAGGCGGTACCCGCCATGATGTTGTCGCGCGCGTCAAACGGATTGGCGCCCAGTTTGTGCGCCACCGCCATCTCGTCATAGGTCTCGGGCAGCACCTGCATCAGGCCCACCGCACCGGCACGGCTGATGATCGGCTGGTCTTTGCCCAGCATGGTGCGGCCGCCGCTTTCATGGGCCATCACCGCGCGGATCCAGGCCTTGGGCACATGAAAGCGCTGGGAGGCTTCGGTGATCACATTGTCCCAGCGATTCAAAAGCTGTGCCGAACTCATTGTCGCTTCCGCGTCATAGGCCGAAGGCTGCACCGGCCGCGCCGCATCGATCAACCGCATCAGGATCGGGCGGCGCACCACCGCTTCATTGTCGGAATGGCTGACCGCGATATGGGTGTTGTGCATCGCCATCGCGGTGAGAATGCAAAGGCCGCCGAGAAACAGCGTGCGCGTGAAGCCACGGGAAGAGGGCCTGGCTACAGCAATGGACACAGGTTCGGACACAGTGGCTCCAGTCGGGGTCAGAGGAACGAAGGATCGGAACTTTTTCGGGCGCTCTAACTTTTTCAGTTGGGCGCGGGAACCAAACTATTCCACGCGCGTATTACGCCCCAGCCGGATGGGGATGTAACTTCATGCGCGCGAAATTTCAAGCTGCAACTTTCGGAACAAAAGTTCCGTTTCAACGCTGCTCAAGCGCGCGCAAATGCGCGGTCAGGGCTTTGACGTCGCCGTTGTTTTGCGCGAGCACCGAAGTGAACTGATCGCGTTCCGCCAGCGCAAGCCACACGCCTTCGACGGCGAAATCCACCAGCACCGGCTTTGCGCCATCGGTGCGCACGCGGAAATCGATCTGCATCGGCTGGCTCGCGCCCGCCATTTCGGTGCTGACGATAAAGTCACCCGGCGCGCGTTCGCGCGAACTGCGCACGTGCAACGTCTGTCCGGCATAGCGCGCGAAATAGGACTGGTACATCGCCAGAACATAATCCTGATAGGCGGCGACATAGGCATCGAGATCGCCGGGGGCAGCCTGCGGCGCATATTGGCCGAGCATGAAGATCGCCACGCGCCGAAGATCGGTGAGCCCCAGAAGGAAAGACGCAAAGCGCCGGTTGCGCTCCTGCGCGCTGAGGCTGTGGTCGTTCAGGATGTCGAAGCCGGTCTGGATATTGCCGCTGATGAAATCCTCGGCCGGATTGGAAGCCGCGTTGGCGCTCTCGGCCAAAAACGCGAACGGAAGCGCCAGCGCGGCCGCGCCAACGAGCAGATGCCTGCGATGCATGATGTGATCCTTCGCCAACACCGCGCGCGAAATCCGCGCGGCTCGTGTGGCCCCTGGAGGGGCTTGTCGCAGTCAATCGCGCCCGAAATGTGACGGCGTGCCCTTGAAAGCATTACACAAAAGGTCATGTTGGGCCCATGGTTCCACTTTCCGTTCTTGATCTTTCACCCATCAAGCAGGGCAGCGATGCCGGCCAGGCGCTGCGCGAAAGCGCTGCGCTGGCAAGGCATTGCGAGGGGTTGGGCTACCTGCGCTACTGGCTGGCCGAGCATCACAACATGCCCGGCATCGCCAGTGCGGCGACCGCCGTCGCCATCGGCCATGTTGCGGCCGCCACCAGCACCATCCGGGTGGGCGCCGGCGGCATCATGCTGCCCAATCACGCCCCGCTGCTGATCGCCGAACAGTTCGGCACTTTGGCCGCGCTGTTTCCCGGCCGCATCGATCTGGGGCTCGGGCGCGCGCCCGGCACCGATCCGCGCACCGCGCTCGCCTTGCGCCGACATCTGCAGGACAGCGTGGATGCCTTCCCGCAGGACGTGCAGGAGCTGCTGGCGTACTTGCGCCCCGCGGTCCCCGGCCAGCCGGTGCGCGCCATTCCCGGCGATGGCAGCAATGTGCCGGTATGGATTTTGGGCTCCAGTCATTATGGCGCGCAGCTCGCGGCCGCACTGGGCCTGCCCTACGCCTTTGCCTCGCACTTTGCGCCTGATGATCTGGATATCGCGGTCCAGCTTTATCGCCGCGATTTCAAGCCGTCGCCGTATCTCGACAAGCCCACTGTGATGCTGGGGCTGAATGTCTTTGCCGCCGACACAAAGGACGAAGCCGAACTGCTGTTCACCTCCCTGCAGCAGGCCTTCGTGAATTTGCGCACCGGCAGGCCCGGACAACTGCCGCCGCCCATGGCCGGCTATGCGCAGACCCTGGAGTCGCGTATCGCCGACATGCTGGAGCGGGTGCTGCGCTGCGCCATCGTGGGTGATCGGCCCAGAATTGCCGAAGGCTTGAGCAATTTCATTGCGGCTCATCGGCCCGATGAAATCATGGTCACCGCCCAGATTTTCGATTCCGCGGCGCGGAAGAAATCCTACGACATTTTGAGCGAAATCCACCCGCCAGCGGGCGCCTGACGCGGCCTTGCGCCGCTGGCCGCGAAGCCCGTCGGCTGCTAGAGTTCCTCCCGGAACAGCGCAAAAACAACACCTTCAAAAAGAAGGGCTTCCCGGGAGGAACAGATGAAATTCAAAGCATGGCCGATCGCGGCCTTCGGCCTTCTTTTGTCCGGCGCGGCGCTGGCACAAGACGCTAGCCCCGCAGCCAGCGACCAGGCGACCCTGGTGCGCGCGGCCCGGCCGCCAGCCAAGCCGATCACGGCCTGGGCTGCCAAGCCCGCCAAGCTGCCGCCTTATGTGGCGCCCAACAAGCTGGTCTACCGGCTGGCCGACGTGCTGGCCAAGCACAAGGGCAAGCAGAGCTGGAGCCAGGAAGTTTTCGCCAGCCGCGACTTCATCGGCGAATGGATTTCGATGGCGCCGGGCGACAAGACCAAGACCCAGTTCTATGCCGATGACCGCGTTTTCTGGGTTGTCGAATCCGGCCAGATGAAAGTGACCATCGAAGGCCAGGAGCCGTTCATCGCCACCAAGCATTTCCTGGTGCAGGTACCCAAGCGCCTGCAATACAGCATGGAGACGGTGGGCGATGAGCCGGTGTTGCGCTTCCAGATGCGGCCCGCGGGCGAAGCGCCGGATTATCCGCTGAGCGAAACGCCCACCCCGGCGAAGGGCGTGCACTATGTTCAGGCCACCTATACCGGCCATGGCGACTACGACAAGATCAACCATCCCTATATCGATTTCGAAAAGCAGATCGTGCAGGACGGCGAGAAGACCGGCGTGTGGATCAGGGATGACCACACCTATGTCACCATTCTGCGTTCGCCCAAGGGCGTGCCCACCCCGCCCGATACCGAATGGGGCCACTTCCATGCCAACTTCCCGGAAATCTGGCTGATCGTCGAAGGCACCCAGCAGTTCCTGGTCGAAGGCGAGAAACTGGTCACCGTCACCGATGGCGATCTGGTCGCGGCACCCACCGGCCGCTATCACCGCGCCATGCCATATGGCGACGGCCCCTCTACACGCCTTGCCTATATTCCGCGCCCCGACAATCTGCACTGGTTCCAGCCGGGTGCAGCGGGCGGCGGCAACTGATCCAAGGTAAGGAGTTTGAAGGTGCGTAAACTTTCCCTGACGCTGGCGCTTGCCTTCATGGCGGCGCCGGCTTTCGCGGCCGGCTATCAGGTTGGCTTGGGTCCCATGCCTCTGGACGATGAGACCAAGCAGGTCATCGCCGGCCGTGGTGCGGCCACCGCAACCTCCGATGGCAAAACGATGAGCGTGACGGGCGACTTTCATGGCCTGCCCTCCAACGCCACCGCGGCGCATGTTTTTGTGAGCCCGATTGCGGGCGTTCCGGGCAAGCAGGTCGCGGATCTGGACGTCACCAAATCCACCAGCGGCACCATCTCCGGCAACGTCAAGCTGAACAGCGCGCAGGCGACCGCGCTGCGTACGGGGCGTCTCTATATCCAGATCGACAGCGAGAAAGCGCCCGATGAAGCGCCCTGGGGCGCGAAGGGCACGCTGTGGGGCTGGATTTTCCCCGCGCATGAAACCGTTGGCCAGGACGTGCCGCAGCAGGACCACTGGTTCATTCCGCAGCTCGACACGCCGTCGCGCTAAACAACGAATTCCCCGAAGGACGTGACGATGCGTAAGAAGACCCTTTTGCTTTTGGGCGCCGCCGCAGGTCTGGCGCTTGGCACCGTGGCGCTGGCCCAGACGCAAGGCCAAGCCGAAACCGGCCGCCAGGCCTTTGCCAGCAATTGCGCGGCCTGCCATCAGGCCGATCTGTCGGGCACCAACGATGCGCCGCAGCTGGCAGGCTCCGCCTTCATCGGCGCCTGGAAAGGCCGCACCACCCAGGCGCTGTACAACAAGATCAGCAAGACCATGCCGGCGGGCGCGCCGGGCAGCCTGGACGAGGCGACCTATACCAGCATCACCGCCTTCATCCTGCGCGCCAATGGCGCGACGCCAGGCGCGAGCGCTTTCACGCCCACCGCCTCGGTCAATATTGGCTCCATTGCCAACGGCAAGACACCGGCCGGCTTCAATCTGGCCCCGCCCGCGGGCGCGGCGCGCCCGGGCAATAACCAGGTCGCGACGGGCCGGCGCATGGATTCCGGACGCTTCATGCTGCCCGGCAAATTCGGCCTTTCGCTGAAGGGCGACATCCAGAATTATGTCCCGGTCACCAACGAGATGCTGCGCAATCCGCCGGATGGCGACTGGCTGATGTTCCGCCGCAATTATGCCGGCTGGAGCTACAGCCCGCTCAACCAGATCAACACAGCGAATGTGAATCAGCTTGAGCTGAAGTGGATGTGGTCGATGCCGGAGAACGGCACCATGGAAATCACGCCCATGGTGCACAACGGCATCGTCTATGTCTGGGGCACCGGCAACACCATCCAGGCGCTGGACGGCAAGACCGGAAACCTGCTGTGGGAAAACCGCATCGGTCCGGCGCCGCGCAACCCCGGCCCCGGTCCCTCCACCGAAGAGACGCGCGCGCTAGGTCTTTGGGGCAACTATCTCTTCGTCAACACGCCCTATGGCATGATCTATGCGCTGGATGCGCGCACCGGCGAGGAAATCTGGAAAAACAATATCGTCGACTACAAGCCGGGCATCGGCGGATCGACCGGCGGCGTCATTGTCATCAACGGCAAGGTGCTGGTGGGCATGACCAATTGCGGCCGGCCCAAGACCGACGACCATTGCTATATCAGCGCCTATGACGCCAAGACCGGCAAACGCGACTGGAAGTTTGTCACGGTTGCATTGAAGGGCGATCCCGGCGGCGACAGCTGGGGCGATCTGCCTGACAATGAGCGCAAGGGCGCCGAGACCTGGATCGCGGGCACCTACGATCCCGAACTGAACACCACCTACTGGGGCGTGGCCCAGGCCAAGCCATGGCGGCGCGACCTGCGCGGCTCCAAGGACGGCGACACCGACTATGCCAACTCGACGCTGGCGCTGGATCCCGACACCGGCAAGATGAAGTGGTTCTTCCAGCACGGCCCGGGTGAATCGCTGGACCTGGACGAGGTCTATGAACGCGTGCTGATCAATCATGGCGACCAGAAGACGCTGATGACCATCGGCAAGGCCGGCATCCTGTGGAAGCTGGACCGCGTCACCGGCAAGTTCATCGATGCCAAACAGACCGTGTTCCAGAACATCTGGAAGTCGATCGACAAGAACGGGCGTCCGCAATATCGCAAGGACATCGTGGACCAGAAGGTGGACCAGTGGCTGTCCTCCTGCCCCGGCCCCGAGGGCGGCCATGACTGGCAGGCGACCAGCTATCACCAGCCCAGCGACACGCTGATCATCCCGCTCTCGCAATCCTGCGTCTTCATGCTGGGCAACGGCGCGCAGACCTATTTCGAGATGCCGGGCACCGACGGCAATATGGGGCGCCTCTCGGCCTATCGCACGTCGGACATGAAACCGCTGTGGTCGTTCCAGCAGCGCGCACCGTTCCTGACCGGCGTGATCTCGACCGCGGGCAATGTGGCGTTCGTCGGCGACTTCGACCGCGTCTTCCGCGCGGTGGATGTGTCGAACGGCAAGACCCTGTGGAAGACCCGCCTGGGCACCACCGTTCAGGGCTATCCGGTCAGCTTCAGCGTCGACGGCAAGCAGTATATCGCCGTGACCACCGGCCTGGGCGGCGGCAGCCCGGAACTGAAGCCCGGCACCATGCTGAGCGAAGTCCACCGGCCGCCGAACGGCTATGCCCTGTTCGTCTTCGGTCTGCCTGATGATAAGTGACGGCGACAAGTAGCCAAAAGACCCGTTCTGAGACAGGGGCGCCGTGCCAACGGCGCCCCTAACTTTTTGAATCTACTGGAAAATAATAGATTGCCGCCCCCCGCTTGACGCCCTGCCTCGCGCCTTTACAAGCAGGGACCAAAATCAGGGGTCGCCCGTGCTGCGCTTTTTCCAGGCATTGATGCCGCGTGAGGAGAAGTTCTTCGCGCAATTCAATGACCATGCCCGCACCCTGGTGGATGGTGCGGTCGCCCTGCGCGACCTGCTGGAAGGCGGGCCCGGCCTGGCCGCGGCCTGCGCCCGCGTCGCCCAGCATGAAGACCGCGCCGACGCCATCGCCCGCGCCGTGCTGGTCGGCTTGCGGCGCACCTTCATCACCCCCTTCGACCGTGGCGACATGAAGGATCTGATCAACCAGCTGGACGATTCGATCGACCAGATGAAGAAGACGGCCAAAGCCATCACCCTGTTCGAGGTCACCAGCTTCGAGCTGCAGATGCGCCAGATGGCCGATATCATCCTGCGCTGCGCCGAGCTGACGGTGGAGGCGGTGGGGCTGCTCTCCAGCTTGCGCAACAACGTCGCCCGCATCAATGCTATCGCCGAAGAGATCACCCGGCTGGAGGAGCAGGCCGACGACCTGAACGATGCCGGCATCAAGGCGCTCTATCTGCGCCACAAGGATGGCAACGCCATGGCCTTCATCGTCGGAGCCGAGATTTATGACCATCTGGAAAAGGTGGTGGACCGCTTCGAGGATGTCGCCAACCGCATCAGCGGCATCGTCATCGAGCAGATCTAGATGGTTTTGATCGCCATCCTGATCGGCGTGGCCCTGGTTTTCGATTTTCTCAACGGGTTGCATGACGCCGCCAATTCGGTGGCCACCATTGTCTCCACCCGCGTGCTGTCGCCCATCTATGCGGTGGGCTGGGCCGCTTTCTTCAATTTCGTCGCCTTTCTGGTGTTCGGCCTGCATGTCGCCGCCACCATCGGCACCGGCATTATCGCGCCCTCGATTATCAACGATCAGGTGATCTTCGGCGCGCTGATGGGTGCCATCGTCTGGAATGTGGTGACGTGGATGGCGGGCATTCCCTCGTCGTCATCACATGCCCTGATCGGCGGGCTGGTCGGCGCCGGCATCTGCAAGGGCGGTCTCAACGCCATCCAGTGGTCGGGCCTGGGCAAGACCGCCGCAGCGATCGTCCTGTCGCCCTTAACGGGCCTTATCCTGGCCATGCTGCTGATCCTGCTGGTGACCTGGACCTTCCTGAAGGCGAAACCCTTGTGGGTGGACAAGGTCTTCCGTCATCTGCAGTTCATTTCCGCCAGCGCCTACAGCCTGGGGCACGGCGGCAATGACGCCCAGAAGACCATGGGCATCATCGCAGCGCTTTTGTTCGCGCACGGCCTGGAAGGCGGTCATTTCCATGTGCCGCTGTGGGTGGTGCTGTCCTGCCAGGCGGCGATGGCGCTGGGCACCATGTTCGGCGGCTGGCGCATTGTGCGCACCATGGGATCGCGCATCACTCACCTGACGCCCATGCAGGGCGTGTGCGCCGAGACCGCGGGTGCGATCACCCTGTTCGGCGTCACCGCCATGGGCATTCCGGTTTCCACCACCCACACCATCACCGGCGCTATCATCGGCGTTGGCGTGGCGCGGCGCGCCTCGGCAGTGCGCTGGACCGTGGCCAAGGACATCATGGTCGCCTGGATTGTGACAATGCCGGCCGCCGGCCTGATTGGCGCGATGTTCACCCTGCTGGCGGGCGCCACGCACCTTCTCTGAAATCCGCAACCGGACTGTCACAAAACATCCGCTGCCCAGGCGTGTTAACCATTCATGACGTTTGGGCCGTAGACGGATGAATCGTAGTATGAAGCCGGCGAATCACATGGAGCGCTGGGGCGCGGTGAAAAGCGAGGCTCTGTTTCGTGAGCATGGCAATCAGGTCGCGGCCCTGTGCTGGCGCATGGGCAAGAGCGGCCTGGAAGTGCTGCTGATCACGTCACTGAATTCCAAACGCTGGATCCTGCCCAAGGGCTGGCCCGAAGCCGACCTGACCGGTGCCGAAAACGCCGCCCGCGAAGCCTTTGAAGAAGCCGGCGTCACCGGCAAGATCGCCGCCCATCCGGTCGGCCACTATCATTATCTGAAGGAAAGACGTGAAGGCAGCGGCATGCCGGTGCGCGTGGATGTGTTCGCGTTGGCCGTCACCAAACAGCTCGACGACTGGCCGGAGAAGGACATGCGCACCCTGGCCTGGATGCCGCTGAACGAAGCGATCGTAAAAATTTCCGAGCCCGGCGTCCGGCTGGTGCTGAAAGCTTTCCAGAAACAGCATGCCCCGCATAGGCAGCCTGTGGCTGCGCGGCGGCACGTCTAATCGTTCACAAGGTCCAACGGATAGAAGGGCCGTGTCACCTTAGTAAAGGGGATGCGCCGCATGTTCACACAGGTGGGGCCCGGCGTGTCGGCCAGGAAGATGCGCGCCGCGATGGGCGTGTAGGAAACACGAAAATGCGCCGGCGAGCGCACAAACACCAGGGCCGCGCCGGCAGGATCAAGCCCCACCGAGTGATGGATGCCCAGGTCCCATTCAAAATGCGGGATCGAGCGCAGATTGAGCCGGATGCTGCCAATCGCCAGCACCACGGTCAGGCCCATCTCGCCGGCCATGCCATTGCCGCCCAGACCTTCCAGCACATAGGTGCCGTCGGTGATCACCTTGACCTTGCCGGTCACGGTCAACGGATCGCCCAGACCGGATCGCTTATGCCCGACCTTTAATGTCACCGTCTTGCCCACCCCGGCCCGCGCCGCTTCCGCCGCAGCTTCGGCATCGCAGAGTGTGCAGATGGAGATGCGCTCGGCGCGGTCGGCGCCCGCATGCAGCAGCGCCGAAAGCACGGCGGTGGAATCCGCCGCCGCCCCACCAGAGGGCGCGTCACCGGAATCACTGACCACCGTCAGACCGGGCGAGCTCAGCCCGATGCGGATGGTTTCTTCCAGCGGGGTGACATCGGGCTCGAATTCACTGCGCCGGTCCCAGGCCATCTTGGCCAGTCTGTCGGCGGCCATCTGGGTGATTTGTGGGTTTTCACCGCAGACCAGCGCGGCGAAGCCCAGGTCGGGCGTGTCGATCCAGGGCTGGACCGGAAACAGCGAGACATGCAGCACCTCACCGCGGGATTCCATGGCGCGGCCCTCGGCCACAATGTCTGCCAGCGGTGGCACGGTGGTGCGTGCCGAATCCGGGCTGAAGATCATGTGGCGCTTGGACAGCGCCATCACCGGCTTCACCTTGCCGTTGACCCAATCAACAAGCAGCTTGGCGCAGCGATAGCCGGTCTCATACATGTCGATGTGCGGAAATTCGCGATAGCCGATATAGGCCACATCGGGCTGCAGCATCGCCGATGTGATATGGCCGTGCAGATCCAGCGACACGGTGATGGGCGTTCCGGGCTTGAGACACAAGTGCACCCGCCGCACGATTTCGGATTCCGCATCCGGCTCATCCTCGATGATCATGGCGCCGTGCAGCGACAGAAATACGCCATCGACCGGGCCCGCCGCTTTCAACCGCTCCTCGATCTCGCCCATGATCATGTCAAAGCTCTTGCGCTCCACCGTGCCCGACGCCATCGCCATGGTGGCGAGCAGCGGGACAGCTTGCGCGCCCGCTTCGCGGATGGCATCCAGCGCGCCCGGAATCTCCAGCCGCGCCTTGCCGAACGCGGTCAGCATCTCGGCGCCGCGATGCAGATACTGTTCCTCGAAAGTCTTCAAGGTGGTGGTGAAGGGCACGAAGGTGTTGGTTTCCTGCTTGAACTCGGCAAGAGCGATGCGCATGAACCCTCTCCTCACAAAGCCTGGCGGCCCGGGATCGCCGCCAGCAAGGCCTTGGTGTAATCACTCGCGGGATTGGCGAAGATTTCGCGTGTGGGCCCGCTTTCCACCACCCGGCCGTGGCGCATCACCATCACCCGGTGACAGATTTCAGCCGCCACCCGCATGTCGTGGGTGATGAACAGCATCGCCAAGTTCATTTGCCGGCGCACATCGTCCAGCAGCTTCAGCACCTGGGCCTGCACCGTCACATCCAGCGCCGAGACCGGCTCGTCGGCAATCAGCACATCGGGCTTCAGCATCAGCGCTCGGGCAAGACCGATGCGCTGGCGCTGACCACCGGAAAATTCGTGGGGAAAGCGCTTCATGGTTTCGCCAGAAAGCCCCACCAAAGCCAGCATGTCGGCAGCCCGGGCGCGCGCTTCTCTCGCATCTTCGCCATGGGCGCGTGGTCCGGCGGTCAGGATATCGCCAATAGTCTGGCGCGGGTTCAGCGAGGAAAAGGGGTCCTGGAACACCATCTGGATGCGGCGGCGCAGTGGCCTGAGCGTCTTTTCTTTTGCCTGGGCGATGTCTTGGCCGTCGAGCAGAACCTGCCCGGCATCGGGATCGAGTAGCCGGATCACGCAACGCGCCAATGTGGATTTGCCGCTGCCGGATTCGCCCACGATCCCCAGCGTCTCGCCCCGGCGGAGCGTCAGCGCAATATCGTCCAGCGCCGTGACGGTGGAGGTGCGGAAGAACAGGCCGCCCCGGCGAAAACGCTTGGTCAGGCCTTCGACCTTCACCAGCGGCGCGGACGGGGGCGGTGGTTCTAAATGGCTTTCGCCCTTGGGCACGGCGGCAATCAAAGCGCGCGTATAGGAATGAGATGGGCTGCCCAATACTGCTTTTGTGGCGCCGCTTTCCACCACCTTGCCATGGCGCATCACCGCTACATGGTCCGCCATATCGGTCACCACACCAAAATCGTGGGTGATCAGCAGCACGCTCATCTCGCGTTCGGTCTGGATGCGCTTGATCAGCTTCAGGATCTGCGCCTGCGTCGTGACATCCAGCGCCGTGGTGGGTTCGTCCGCGATCAGCAGCTTGGGCGACAAGGACAGCGCCATGGCAATCATCACCCGCTGACGCTGGCCGCCTGAGAGCTGATGCGGATAGGCTTTCAGCAGGCTGCCGACATCCTTCAGCCCCATCTGGCCCAGCATATCGGCAGCCTGTTTCAGTGCCTGACTTTCGGAAATCGCGCGATGGGCACGGATCTGCTCGGCCACCTGCCGGCCGACGGCCACCACCGGATTGAGTGCCGCCATCGGGTCCTGGAAGATCATGGCGATGTCGCGGCCGCGCCGCCGGCGCATCGCTTCCGGCGTCTCCTTCAGCAGATCCGCACCTTCAAAAAGAATGCTGCCGCCGGTGGCAGCCACGCCGCGCGGCAACAGCCGCATCACCGCATGGGCCGTCAGCGACTTGCCCGACCCAGATTCGCCCACGATGCAGACAATCTGGTTACGGCCAATATCAAGGTTGACATCTTCCACCGCCAGCGCCCGGTCAGAGCCCGGCGGCAGGGCCACGCTGAGATTTTTGATCTGAACCAGCGGCATCAACGCCTCCGCCGCGGATTGAGGGCATCATTCAACCCGTCGCCGATCAGATTCAGCGCCAGCACCGTCACCATGATGCACAGGCCGGGCAGCACCGTGGTCCACCACGCCACCCACATGGCCGAGCGCGAGCCGCCGATCATGTTGCCCCAGCTGAGCAGATTGGGATCGCCCAAGCCCAGGAAGCTGAGGGCGGATTCCGTCAGGATGGCGTTGCCCACCATCATGGAGCTGATCACCACAATCGGGGTAAGCGCATTGGGCAGGATCTGGCCAAAGATGATGCTTCTGTCGCTCAGGCCCGACACCCGCGCGGCCTGAACGAATTCGCGCTCGCGCAGTGACAGGAATTCGCCGCGTACCACCCGCGCCACCTGCGGCCAGGAGATCAACGCAATGCCGATCACCGCCGATGCCAGGCTGGGCTCCAGAAATGCCACCAGCACCATCAGCAGCACAAACGTGGGAATGATCTGGAAGAATTCGGTGACCCGCATCAAAAGGTCATCCACCACCCCGCCGTAATAACCGGCGACCGCGCCGAAGAGAACGCCCAGCCCGATGGCGCCCAAGGTGGAGGTGACGCCGACCAGAAGCGAAATGCGCGCCCCGAACGCCAGCCCCACCATCATGTTACGGCCCAGCACGTCGCTGCCTGCCGGCAGACCGGGCGATCCCGGCGGCAACAGCGGCATGCCCACAATGGTGAAAGGGCCAGCAGCAAAGACCAGCGGCGCCGCCAGCGCAATCACCACAATGGCGGCAAAAGCCGCAAAGCCGAATAGCGCGGTGGGGCGGGAAAAAAAGCGGCGGGCGAAAGCGGTCATCCCAACTCCACCCTGGGATCAACGATGGAATAGGCGATGTCGGTGACAAGATTGAACAGGGAGACCAGGATTGCCGTGACGATGAAGATGCCCAGCAGCAGCGGGTTGTCGCGCGCCTGTACCGCGTCATAGGCAAGCGTGCCCACGCCCGGCCAGGAAAAGACATTCTCGATCAGCACGCTGCCGCCCACCAGCAGCGAGGCCTGCAGGCCGGCATAGGTGACCAGCGGGATCAGCGCATTGCGCAGAATGTGGTGGCGCGACACCTGCCGTTCGCTGATGCCCTTGGCACGCGCGGTCTTGACGAAATCCTGATCGGACACTTCGATCATGGCGGCGCGGGTCAGCCGCGCGTAACTTGCCATATAATAAAGCCCGAGCGTCACACCCGGCAGGAGCATGTGCTCTGCCACATCTCCCAGCCGCGCCAGTCCCACATAGTCGGCGCCCATGGTCTCGATGCCGAACGGCGGCAGGACCGGCATCCACACCGCAAACAACAGCACCATCATCATGCCCAGCCAGAATTGCGGCACGGCATAGAAGACCATGGAAAGAACACTGACCACATTGTCGCCGGCCGATCCGGGGCGCCGCGCCGCCAGGCTGCCCAGCCACACACCGCCCGCAATCGCCACCACCAATGCGAAAGCATCCAGCAGCAGGGTATTGGGCAGCCGCTCCAGGATCACGCTCAGAACCGGCTGGCGCCGTACATAAGAGGTGCCCAGATCGCCATGGGCCACCGCCTGCACATATTTCCAGAATTGCACCGGCAGGGGCTGATCCAGGCCATATTCCGCGCGCAGGCTTTTCATGAAGGCTTCGTCGGCATAGCCCGACTGTCCGGCCATCACGGTGGCGGCATCGCCCGGCGCCATCCGGATCAAAAAGAAACTGAGCACCACCACGGCAATGACAGTGAGCGCCGTCTTGACCAGGCGCAGGGCGATATAGCGCGGTTTCATGCCAAGGTCGTCGCGCCAAGGCCGTCGCTGGGACCGTTGGGGCCCCTGATCACATTCTTCAGCCGCTTGTTATAGAAGAAGACAGGCAGGCGCTCATACAGCCAGACCATGGCGACATCATAGGTCAGGATCTGCTGCAGCCGACTGTAACAGGCCTGGGCCTCCTGATGGCTGACAGCGACCGCAGCCTGGGCGAACAGCCGGTCCACTTCCGGATTGATATAGCCTTGCAGGTTGGTGAGCGGCACGCCCTTGCGGATATTGGACGAGACATAAAAGCGCGAGGTGCCGATGGCAGGGTCGCCATACTCACCATAGGAATTGCAGTCGCAATCGAATTCCCAATTGCCGCTGCGGCGCTGCTGGGTGGGCCAGTCTGTGGCTTCCAGATTGGCGTCCAGCCCAACTTCCGCCAGGGCCTGCTTGATATACTGGCAACCACGGGTCCAGGCACCGTTGCCGTCGGGCGTCATCATAATGCCGAAGCGGTGACGTATCCCGCCCAGCCCGGGCTTCAATCCCATCTCGTCCAGCAGGGCGCGAGCGCGCGCCGGATCATGCGGATAAAGCGTGAGCACCTTGGGATCGTAATAGGGCGCGGTGGACGGTATCGGTCCCGTCGCCACCTTGCCGATGCCGAAGTTGATCGCCTTGACCAGAAAGTCACGGTCGATGGCGTGCATGAAGGCGGCGCGGAAGCGTCGATCGCTGAACGGCCAGCGCCGCATGTTCAGATCCATAATGGTGATTTCGCTGGTGCCGTTATAGGCGTCGGTGACGGTTTCGATATTGGGATTGGCCCGCAACCGCGACACCAGCACCGTGTCGATATCATCGGCCATGGCCAGATCGACCGCACCGGTCTCCATCGCCACCATGCGCTGCTCGGGCGTTGGGCAGACGCGGTAATAGATACCGTCCATGCCCGGCTGGCCGGGCCGCCAGTAATGCTCGTTGCGCGCCAGATAGATGTACTCGCCACGCTTCCATTCCGCGAACTTGAACGGGCCCGTACCGATGGGTTTCAGGTTGTAGGGATTGGTGCGGAAATCACTGCCTTCATAAATATGTGCCGGCATCATCGGCGCGCTCGACGCCATCAGCGACAGCAGAAAGGCATTGAAAGGCTGCTTCAGCCGCACCACCGCGGTGTAGGGATCGGGCGTGGTGATGTTGTCGATATGCTGGAAGGCGCTACGGCTTCTAGGATTGAGCTCAGGCAGCATCACCCCGCAGCTGAAGGCCACGTCGCGGGCCGTGAACTTCACCCCGTCGTGCCACAGCACATCGTCGCGCAGATGGAACGTGTAAGTCAGGCCATCGGGCGACACTTCGAAGGCGCGCGCCAGATTGGGATGCGGTTTGAACTGCCAGTCGAACAGCAGCAGGGATTCATTGATGTTGCCGCAAATTTCCTGCGTCAGCCTTGTGTTGAACAGCGGATAGCACAAGGTCGCCGGATCGTCGAACATCATGGCGCTCATCACCCGCTTGCCCGGCGGCAGGCTGTAGGCCTGGGCCGGAAAGGCAAGCACGCCCGCCGCCCCCAATATGGCGCGGCGATCAAGCATCAGGCATCCATTTCGATCGGCAGCGGATCCAACGGAAACACCGGCCGGCGCAGGCGCTTGTAGGGCAGCCGTGTGATGTCACTGGTGCACGGCCCGCTGGTGTTGACGGTGAATTCCGCTGACGCGATCTTGCCATAGGCGACACGGTGGCCCACTGCCGCCTTGACGCCGATCATGCTGAGATCTTCGGGATTGATGCCCTGGCTGCGCCATTGGCCCAGATCAAAGGGCGGCAGCTTCTTGCTGGCGAGAAGAATTGTAAGGCCGCCATGGCGCACCACCGCACACGGCCCCATGCGAATGATCTTGCCCAGGGAGCCCACCAGATGGGAATGTTTGTCTTCCAGTTCAAAGACGCCATCGCTGCGCGAGATGAGCTGCACTTCCAAGGTCACCGGTCCGGGGTCGAGCGGGCTGCCCTTGCCGCCGATGGGAAGCGTGATCTTGCCACCGATGGGCACATTCTGAAGTGCGGCCACGCTTTGCGCATCGGTGATGGCCACGCCCGCGCCCTGGATATTGTATTTCAGCAGCGCCCGCATCACGTCGGTGCCGTCGCCTGGCGCACCACCACCGATATTGTCAGCCGGTTCGACCAGCAGCACGGGGCCCTTGCCGCCGAAACGATAATTGTTTTCCGCAAATTCGCGCACCACCTGATCCAGGTCATGCTGCTTGGGGATGCCGCCTTCGCGCATGTTCCAGGCGATCTTCGCGAGCTCGCGCAAGCCTTCCTGCGCCGCGCCCGCATCGCCTTCGGTGATGATGCTGAACGAGACGCCGGCATGGGGCACGTCCGAAAAGGCATAGCCGCCGACAATGTTCACCGCCAGCACACCGGGAATTTCTTTCTCCATCCGCCGGGCCGCGTCTTCCAGCGCCCGCATGGGGCCGTCGCGGGTGCCGGTGCCGGTGGGCGGCCACACAATCGGCGTCACCAGCACGAAATGCTTCGGCCTGACCCCGCTTTTGAGAGACCGCGCCAGGAGATTGCCCGACAAGACCGCGCTGTCGAACTGGTCGGTATGCGGGCATTCGCGGTAGAAGATCATGCAGTCGCACATGTCGCCCATCTTGGGCGTCAGGGTGGCATGCAGATCACCCACGCAATAGATCGGCAGCTTGGCGGCGCCCGGCAGGGCGCGGATGCGCGCCATCAACTCGCCTTCCGGATCGTCGCATGCGCTGGTCACCATGGCGCCATGCAGCGACAGGTGAACGGCGTCCAGCCCTTCGGCCAGCGCCGTCTTCAGCGCAGGCTCGACCTCCTGCCAGAAAGCTTCGAACACCGCATGATCCACGGTGCCCGACGCGCCACCGGTATAGACGGCGCCCGGCACCACTTCCCAGCCCTCGCGTTCGGCCACCGACAGAAAACCATCAACCTGGGAGGCGTCACCGCGCCGCTTCAGAATCTCGTCGCCGCGATGAATGACGAAACCGTCCAGTCCGGTGATATCGCCGGTAAAGGAATGGGTTTCGTGGAAAATCCCCGCAAGAAATACCCTGGTCATGCACGCCACCACCAAACCCCGGCTGGAAGCTTGTTTTGTTTTCGACATGACTGCAAGTCATGCCGCGACGCACAATTGGCGGGGCGCGCGTTTCCCGTCACGATGCTGACGGCAGGGGACTGATTTGTGCTGATCCTGAAACTTACCATCGTGCCGCTGGGCCTTCTGGTGTTCGGCATCATGGAGCGGCTGCACGGCCCGCGTGTGGCGGGCTGGCTGGCAGGGTTCCCGATCGTGGGTGGGCCGCTGCTGCTGTTCATCACCCTGGATCATGGCACCGCGTTCGGGGCCCAGGCAGCACTGGGCGCCTATTTCGGGCTGGTGCCCTGGCTCGGCTTCACCATGGCCTATGCCTTTTGTGCCCGCCGCCTGCACTGGCTGTTTTGCACGGTGATTGGCTTTGCGGTCTGGACCTTGGTGGCGCTGGTCGCGCTGAAAATGCAGGAAGGGCCGCGCTGGCTGGAAATCGTGCCGTTTGCGACTTTTCTAGGCGCGGTGTTCGCCTATCCGCGCGCGCCACCTTCCGACGAAGAACGTGAGCATGTCTGGTGGGGGCTGCCCGCCCGCATGATCGCTGGCGCCGCCTTGACCATCGTCATCACCCAGTTCGCCGGCATCATGGGCAGCCGCTGGTCGGGCCTGTTCTCCACCTTTCCAGTGATGGGTTCGATCATCTGCATTTCCAGCCATCTGCAATATGGCCGCCATGCGGTGCGCGAAGCGGTGGCCGGCATGACCTTGGGGCTGGCGTCGGTGGGCAGCTTCTGTTTTGTGCTTTACATCTTCCTGGAGCACATGGCGGTGGCGCCCGCCTTTGGCTTGTCGCTGGCGATCTCCACCAGCGCGCATGCGCTCACCTGGTTGGTGTTCAAGCGGCGCTAATATCTTTCGCCGCGCTACGTACCGCTTCCAGGGTCGCGTCGATCACCGCATCATCATGGGCGAAAGAGACAAACCAGGCGCCGCGTTCCAGCGCCCGCACACCGCGTTTCAGCAGGGCATGGCAGAACTTCACATAAAGTGCCTTGTCGGATTTGAGCAGGTCGCGATAGTTGCGCGCCGGCGCCTCCAGCCCGAAGCCGACATGAAACATCAGCTCAAAGCCGGTGACCTGGGCCTTGATGCCAGTCTCTTTCAAAATCTGCGCGATGCCCTCGCGCAGCCGCACGCCGCGTTTTGAGGCGGCTTCATAACCTTCGGGCGTCAGCGCATTTTGTGTCGCCACCATTGCGGCCATGGTGACCAGCTGGGCATTGAACGTGCCGCCATGCACCACCCCGCCGGTGACGAACATGTCGAGCAGATCGGCGCGGCCCACAACCGCCGCCACCGGAAAACCATTGGCCATCGCCTTGGCGAAGATCGAAAGGTCCGGCGTCACGCCGAACCGCTTTTGCGCGCCCGAGCGGTCCAGCCGGAAACCGGTGATCACTTCATCGAAAATCAAAAGCGCGCCATGCTTGCGGCAGACGGCCAGCGCGCCTTCCAAATAACCCGGCGCCGGCGCGATACCACCCTGGTTGCACATGGCGGGCTCCATGATCACGCCCGCGACATCGCCTTTCGCCAGCCGCGCTTCCAGCCGCGCCAGATCGTTCCAGCCGATCACATCCAGCCCCGCGGCATCGATCGGGTCCTGGCCCTTGCTGCCCGCAACCAGAACCGGCGCGTCTTCCGGCCCTGCCGCATTTTGCGCGGGCGCGGTGGACCACAGGATATTGTCGAACCAGCCATGATAATGACCTTCGAATTTCAGGATGATGCGTTTGCCCGTGGCCGCCCGCGCCAGGCGAAAGGCGGCCTGCGCCGCTTCCGAGCCCGACGAGCAAAAGCGCATACGCTGGGCCGAGGGAATGTTCTCACAGAGGATTTTCGCGGCTTCGAACTCGATCGGCGATTGGGCGGCATACAAAAGACCGTTGTCGACCTGCTCCTTGACCGCCTGTTGTACGCCTTTGGGGCTGTGGCCCAGGATCATCGCCCCCATGCCGCAGTAATAATCGATCAGCCGATTGTTATCGGCGTCGATCAGATAGGGGCCCTCGCCGCGCAAAAACACCAGCGGGCCGCCCGCCATGCCGATACGGAAATTGCTGTTGACCCCGCCTGCGACGAACTTGGAATTCTCCGCGATCAGAGCCGCGGAGCGGTCGAAAGACAACGACATGACGTCCCCTTTGGTTCTTTTGCGCCAGCCTATTGTGGCATCGCCACATTTCCAAGCGCCCGCCATTTGACAAAGGCCCAAGCGCACCCGAAGCTTTCAGGAAAACGGGGCAGGCGCGAGCCCGACTGCTCTTAAAATAGGGGCGGAAGACATGCGATACCTTACCGTTGCGCTGTTCGGCGCCGCACTCACCTTCTCGCCCGCAATCGCGGCGGACTATTTCCCGCCCAAGGGCGATGGCTGGACCACCCACACGCCCGCCCAGGAACATCTGGATGCCGCCAAGCTGAAAGCGGCGATCGACTTCGCCATTTCCGCGGAAACCAAATATCCGCCGGATCTGGCCGACAAGGTGGACATCCGCGATCTGCGCATTTCGGTGCCGCTGAAATATGCCGGCGAGGCTTTCTCCTCGCCGCTGGGGCCGCTGAAACCGCGCGCGCCGGCCAACGGCATCATCATCCGCCACGGCTATATCGTGGCGGAATGGGGCAAGACCCATCAGGTCGACATGACCTTCTCGGTCAGCAAGACCTTTCTGTCATCGGTCGCCGGTGTGGCCTTCGATCACGGCTTGATCAAAAGCGTCAATGACCGGGTGATCGACTATGTGCGTCCGACCCCGGACTTCATGCTGCCGCACAACCAGCCCATCACCTGGGACAACATGCTGCGCCAGGACTCGGGCTGGATCGGCACCATGTGGGGCAAGCCCTGGTGGGCGGATCGCCCGGAAGCCGGCAAGCCCTGGAGCGAGCTGGCCAAGGGCCCGCCGCCGGTGGGCCTGGCCTGGAAATACAATGACGTGCGGGTGAACGCGCTGGCGCTGGCCTTGACGCATCTGTGGAAGCGGCCCCTGCCGGACGTGCTCAAGCAGTATGTCGCCGACCCCATCGGCATGTCCGACGAATGGCACTGGGAAGGCTATGACAACAGCTGGACCGAAGTGGACGGCAAGCGCATCCATGTCGTGTCAGGCGGCGGTCATTGGGGCGGCGGCATGTTCATTTCCGCCCGCGACCAGGCGCGCATGGGTCTGCTGGGTCTCAACAAGGGCAAATGGGACGGCAAGACCATCCTATCGGATGCCTGGGTCAAGATGGCGACCACGCCCACCGGCCCCAATCCCGGCTATGGCTTCTGCAACTGGTATCTGAACACCGACAAGAAGATGTACCCGGCGGCGCGGGCCGACAGCGTTTCCTTCATCGGCGACGGCTCCAACGTCATCTTCATCGACTATCAGCACGACATCGTCGCGGTGGTACGCTGGATCGACGGCAACCAGATGAAGGAATTCGTGCGCCTGCTGGAGGACGCCACCGCCGAGCCGGCGCAGTAGTTATTCGGCTGGCGCGGGTGTTGCATCGGGCGGAGAGCGGCGCGGCTTGTCCTTGGGCATCTTCTTCTGCGGCTTGCCCAAAATGCCCCAGTGCGACGCCTTCTCGCCCAACTGGTCGAGATACACATAGATCACCGGCGTGATGTAGAGCGTCAAAAGCTGCGACACCATCAACCCTCCCACCACCGCCAGGCCCAGCGGGCGGCGGGCTTCCGAACCGGCGCCAAAGCCGATGGCGACCGGCAATGTGCCCAGAAGCGCCGCCATGGTTGTCATCATGATGGGGCGAAAGCGCACCAGCGCGGCCTCGAAAATCGCCTGGTCGGGCTTGATATGGTGCTCGCGTTCGCGGTGCAGCGCGAAGTCGATCATCATGATCGCGTTCTTCTTCACAATGCCGATCAGCATGATCATGCCGACAAAGGCATAAAGGCTGAGCGGGATGTTGAGCAGCTCCAGCGTGATCAGGGCGCCCACCGCGGCACTGGGCAGGCCGGACAGAATGGTCAGCGGATGGACAAAGCTTTCATAGAGAATGCCCAGGATGATGTAGACCGTCATGATGGCGATGACGAGCAGGATGCCGATATTGGCCAGCGAGCTCTGGAATGCCTGGGCCTGGCCCTGGAACTGGCCCTGCACGGTGGGCGGGATATCGACTTCCTCGCGAGCGTTGGCGATGGCCGTCACCGCATCCGACAGCGCATAGCCGGGCAACAGGTTGAACGAGATCGTCACAGACGGCAGCTGGCCCAAGTGATTGATGGCGAGCGGCATGGTGCCCATACGCACATGGGTCACCGCATTCAGCGGCACAATGGTGGGCGTGGAATTGGCGCTGGTACTGGTGGTGGCGCCGCCTGTGCCGCTGCCGCTGTTCACGGCGCCGGCACTTGCGGTTGAGGAGCCGTTGTTCAGGCTGGATGACACATAGAGCAGATTGATGGAGGACGGATCCATCTGATACTGCGGCAACAATTCCAGCATCACCCAATATTCCGCGTCGCTGGCATAGAGGGTTGATATCTGCTCGCCGCCGAAGGACGCGCCCAGCGCGGTCTCGATCGACTGCACCGACACGCCCTGAGCGGCGGCCTGGTCGCGGTCGATATCCACATTGGCGGCCGGCGCGGTCAGGTCCATGTCGGTGGTGACGTCGGCGAATCCCGGCGCATGTGACAGCGCGCCCATCAGCTTCACTGCCGTCGAGTCCAGCTCCTGCTGGTTGGTGTCCTGCAGCACATACTGATAGGTGGATTTGGATTGCTGGCCGCCGACCCGGATGGAAGGCGGATTCTGCATATAGGCGTTGACGCCGGGAATGCTTTGCAGTTTGGGCCGCAGCTCCTGGATGATCTGGTCCGCCGACAGTTTGCGTTTGTTCAGATCCTTGAGCTTTAGCAGCATATTGCCGGTGTTGGTGCCGCTGCTGCGCGGGCCGCCGCCCGAACCCACCGACGACACCACCGCCTGCACATTGGGGTCACTCTGGGCGATGGTCGCCATCTGGCGTTGCATCTTGACCATGGAATCGAAAGAGACACGGTCCTGCGCTTCGGTGGCGACCTGAATCTGGCCAGTATCCACCGAGGGAATAAAGTCTTCCTTGGCGATATAGAACAGGCCGATCGTCGCCAGCAAGCTGACCACGAACAGGCCCATGGTGAAGACCTTGTGGCCGATGCACCATTTCAGCGAATGCTCGTAGCGCGACTGCACCCAGTCGAAGGTGTGCTCGCTCATCTGATACAAACGGCCATGATCGCTGGATTTGTCAGCCTTCAGGAAGCGGCTGCACAGCATCGGCGTCAAGGTCACCGAGACGAAGCCTGAGATCAGGATAGTGAGCACGATGGTGACGGCGAATTCGTGCAGCAGCCGGCCGACAATGCCGCCCATGAAGACGATGGGAATGAACACCGCCGCCAGGCTGATGGTCATGGACAGGATGGTGAAGCCGATTTCGGCGGCGCCCTTGACCGCCGCTTCGTAGGGCGCCTCGCCCTCCTCGATATGGCGGACGATGTTTTCCAGCATCACGATGGCGTCGTCGACCACAAAGCCCACCGAGAGGGTCAGCGCCATCAGCGAAAGATTGTCCAGGCTGTAGCCGAACAGGCTCATGCCGGCGAAGGCGCCCAGGATGGTGATGGGCAACGCGACAGAAGGGATCAGGGTCGCCGACAGGGTGCGCAGGAACAGGAAGATCACCATCACCACCAGAACCGCGGCGATCAGCAGGGTGATCTGCACGTCCGAGACCGAGGCGCGGATCGACTGGCTACGGTCATAGATGGTGGTGAGCTTTACAGAGCTGGGCAGGCTTTGCTGAAAGTGCGGGATGATGCGGTTGATTTCGTCGATAATCTGGATGGTATTGGAGCCGGGCTGGCGCTGGATCGACAGCACGATGGCGCGCTTGCCGTTCAGCCAGGTCGCGGTGCGGTTGTTTTCCACACTGTCGATGGCGGTGCCGATGTCCTCGAAACGCACCGGCGCGCCATTGCGCCAGGCGATGATCTGCTTCTTCCACAGATCGGCGGTCATCAGCTGACCGTTGACATGCACCAAGGTGGCCTGGGATGGGCCGTTGAGTGTGCCGGTGGCGACATTGACATTGGCTGCCTGCACGGCGGCGGCTACCTGGTCGATGCCGATATTGCGCGCCGCCATCTGGGCGGGATCGACCTGCAGGCGCACAGCGAAGATCTGCGAGCCCTGGACACTGACCTGCGCCACGCCGGACAGGGTTGAAAGCTGCCGCGCCAGAAGATTCTCGGCATACTTGTCCAGCTCGTAAAGCGGCATGGAATCGGACTGCATCCCCAGGAACAGGATGGGCGCGTCCGCCGGATTGACTTTGCGCAAGGTCGGCGGCGACGGCATGTTGACCGGCAGCTGGCGCGCCGCCGCCTGGATCGCGGCCTGCACATCTTCCGCCGCGCCGTCGATATCGCGGTCCAGGTCGAACTGGATGGTAACGGTGGTTGAGCCCGAGGAGCTTTGCGACGTCATCGAGGAGACGCCGGGAATGGTGGAAAACTGGGATTCCAGCGGCGTCGCCACCGCACTGGCCATGGTGTCGGGATCCGCACCTGGCAGGCTGGCGGAAACGCTGATGGTGGGGAAATCCACCGCGGGCAATTCGCTGACCGGCAGCGACGAATAGCCAAACACGCCAAAAGCCACCAGCGCCACCATCAACAGCACCGTCATCACGGGGCGTTCGATGAAAGGCTGGGAGATATTCATGGGCCGCTATCGCTCTGCTTGGGCTGCGCCTTGCCCTTGGTGATGCGCACCGGCTGGCCCGAAGTCACGCGCAACTGGCCGTCGGTCACCACCTTGTCGCCGGGCTTTACGTCGCCCTGGATGGCGTCATTGACGCCATCGTCATTAAGCACGGTAACGGTCGTGGAATAGGCCTTGCCGTCCTTGCCCACCACCAGCACGAAGGCATTGTCGGGGCCCAGATTGACCGCATCGCGCGGCACCAGGGTGGCGCCGTCGATCTGGTTGATGGTGGCCGAGACCGTGACGGTCTGGCCCGGCACCAGCCGCATATCGGCGTTGGGAAAATCGGCGCGCAGCTCAATGGTGCCGGTGCTGGCGGCGACGATATTGCTGACGAAATCCACCGGTGCTTTTTCCACGCCACCCGGCGCGCCCGCCATGGGCACGATCGCCATCAGCCGATGCTGGTTGTACTGGTTCTGGATCTGCGCCAGCCCGTTCTGCGGCAACTGGAAAGAGACTTTGATGGGCTGGATCTGGGTGATGGTGACCAGCGGCTGGCTGGTGGCGCTGACCGCCGGGATCACATTGCCCGGCTGGATGAAGATAGGACCGGTCTTGCCGTCGACCGGCGAGGTGATGCGGGTATAGGCAAGATTGACGCGCGCGGCATCCACCGTCGATTTGTCAGTCTCCACCACGCCCTCGTCCGACTTCACCTTGGCCTGCTGGGTGACAAGCTGCTGGTTGGAGATGGCGTTCTGCGCCGCAAGCTGCTGGTAGCGCGTCAGGTCTATCCGGTCATTGGCCAGGGTTGCGGTGTCGCGCACCAGCGCGCCCTGCGCCTGGCCCAGCACCGCCTCATAGGGCGCGGGATCGATCTGGAACAGCAGGTCTCCCTTATGGACAATGTCGCCCTCGCGGAAATTGGCCACCAGCAGTTTGCCGGTGACCTGGGCCGTGACCTGAACCATGGCGGGCGACACCACCGTGCCGATGGTGTTCTGCATCACCGTCACATCCTTGCGCATGGCGGTGGAAACCTTCACCGGCGGGGCCGGCGTCGGCTTCTTTTTTGGCGCGAACAGGGGCGCGACAAGTTCCCAGACAATGAACAACAGGATGGCCGCGCCCAGGCCATAGACAATCCATCGGCTTCGCGTGCTCAGCCGGTTCAGCCGGCCCGTAATATTGTGGGGCACGTCTTCCGCGACGCGCAGGGTCTCATGCAATGCCATGGGCGAAATCCAACCGAGACCCCGCTATAGAAAGCTTGCGTCCCGCCAATGTCTTGGGGCCGTCACAGCTTGTCGTGGCGAAATGTCAGCAAGTTCATAAAACAGTCCCGAGCGGAACGAACCGGCGGGGGGCGCAGTTCCGCAGCTTACGGAACCTTTAGACAAGGAAGGCGGAATTGCCGGGGTCCGGCCGCGCAGAAAGTGTCATCAGGCCGGAGGTTCCCGGGCCTTGGCGTCCAGACAAAACCCGACGTCCAGACAAAAAAGGCCGGCGCCCCAGGGGAGAGACGCCGGCCGTTTGCCGATGACGCGCGTGGAGCGCGCGCCGCCGGTTTTTAGAGGTTGGCCTTCAGGCCGACGGTGAAGTAACGGCCCATCGGGCTTTGGACGCTGTAACCGCTGAGACCGGTCTGGGCGGTCGGATAGATCTGACCGATGGTCCCGTTGGGCACATAGGCCGGCTGGGCATTGAGGAAGTTCTGCACCACGAAATAGCCCGTCATGTCGGCGCCATCCAGTGTGAAATTGTGCGAAACGTTCAGGTCAACCTGGTTCCACGAATTCACGTGCGGATTGACCCAGTTGTTGATGGTTGTCGTGACCGGACCCGCCACCTGGCTGAAGCCCGACACCCACTCGTCTTCAACACCCACGCTCCAGTCGTTCAGGGTGTAGTTCAGGAAAGTGGTGACGCGGGTGCTGGAATCGGGAGAGCGTGTGAACGGCTGGCCCGGGACAAGCACCGACTTGTTGATGATCGGCTCATAGGTCGCCAGCAGGCGGGCGTTCCACGAACCCTTCCAGTCGTCCACCAGATCCGACATTTGCCAGGCATAATTGCTCTCGAAGTCCCAGCCTTCGGTCTTGGTCGAAGCGGTATTCAGGTTGAAGGTAAAGATCCTGGTGGTCTCGTTATCGATCGTGTGATCGCTGAACGCAAAGGGCCGCTGATAGTTCGCGCAATAGATCGAAGTGCCGCCCGAAGCCTCGCAAATGCTCTGGATGGTGTTGCTGGGCGCGATGGCCCCGATCGCGTTGTTCAGATGGATGCGATAATAGTCCAGCGACACGGTCAGGCCCTGGATGAAGTCCGGTGTCCAGACCGCGCCCACCGTATAGGTACGCGCCACTTCCGGCACCAAGGCGGAATTACCCTGGGTGCTGAAGGTGGTCGTGTAGCTCACATACTGCGGGTTGGGGACTTGCGATTTGGTCAGGTCCGGAATGTGCAGATCACCGTTGAAGACGTTTTGCGTTAGTGTCGCCGGCTGGAACAGGTCGTTCAGCGTGGGCGCGCGAATGTCGATCGAGGTGGTGCCGCGGAAGCGCAGGGAATCGATCACGTTCCAGTTGAAGCCGACCTTCCAGGTCTGCACCGAACCCGACACCGAATAATCGGTGTAGCGGCCGGCCATGTTGAGGTCGAAGGACTGGATCAGCGGAACGTCCTTGATCACCGGCACTTCGGATTCCAGCGCAAATTCCCAGACATTCTGGCTGGCATGGACGCCTGCGGTGATTGTCTGGGCGTAGCTGGGCAGCGCCGGGTTACAGATACGCAGGCCTGTGCAGTCCACGAAGGTGCTGGCGGGCTGGTTGGAGCCGACGTCATAGGCGCTGAAGCGCGCTTCACCCGACAGAGCCGCGGTGATCGGACCGGCCCAGTCATCCAGAATCTTGCCCGCGATGCTGCCGCCCATGTCGTTCAGGGTGTTGGTCTCGTGGAAATCCGTGGTCTGGAAGTCGTATTTGAAAGCCGACTGGCTCACCGAATTGGCGCCGAAAGGATTGATCGGCACGCAGTTGGCATAGGCCGCCGCCGTCGCCGCCTGGGTCGCGGCATAGCAGGCCACGGTGCCGCTGGGCGTCAGCACCGCATCTTCTGACGCGTACATGTGCTGCAGGTTCTGGTTGTTGACCAGATCGACCGCCAGGCGGTTCTCGCCATGGCTGTAGAACAGCTCCCATTTGAACCGGTCGTTCATGATGGAACCTTCAAAGCCGGTACGCATGCTGAGCACGCGGTTGACGCTGCCGGTGGCATTGATCTCGGTCTGGCCATTGCCGATCAGGAACTCGCCCAACTCGAAGGTGTTGGCAGCCTGCGTCGTACCGAGCTGGGTCGGATTGGTGCCGTTGTTGCCCAGCTGGGTCTGCTCTGCCGCCGACAGGAAGGGGTTGTTCTTGTAGAAAATGTCCGCCTGGTTCGTGCCCGGCTGGATCTTCTGCGGGAAGTACCAGCCGAAGCTGTAGGCTTCCGAAGCCGTGCCCTGGACATAGAAGCTGATGTTGTCGGCCAGGTCATAGCTGAACCGGCTAAACAAGGTGCCCTGGTGAAAGCCGTTGAACACCTGGCCGTAGGGATTGTAGGCGCCGTCGCCGCCCGAGTTGAAATTGCCGCTGCCGGAAGTGGGATTGCCGTTGGCGTCGGTGGCGCCAGCGACGCCAGGGTAGAAGGCCACGAGCTGGCCGGCGGTGTTGAACTGCTGCATGTTGGCCGCGGCACAGGCCGGGACGCAGCCCTGCACCAAACCGCCGGCGGTGGAGTTGGGACGGCGGGCATTGACGATGACATTGAAGGGATCGGTGGCACTGCCGGTGCCCGCTTCACCATTCGAGGCCGTCAGGACCGTGGGACCATAGGGGCGGGCCGACTGGTTGACGGGGTCGCGGTGACGATATTCCACCGAGGCCTCGAAATGGCCGCGGCCGCCGAACAGGTCGCTGCCCGCCGCCACGCCGAGATTGTAGCTCATGGCGTCGGCATAAGTGGAGATGCCGGAATTGAAGTCGGTCTTCAGGCCGTTGAACTTCTTGTCCAGGACGAAGTTGACCACGCCGGTCACGGCGTCGGAGCCGTACACCGCCGAAGCGCCGCCGGTGACGATATCCACCCGTGAAATCAGCATCTGCGGCAGGGTGTCGACGTCCACCGTGCCGTCGTCGTTCGACGGCGTGTTGCGATGGCCATCCAGCAGGACCAGGGTGCGCTGGGCGCCGAAATTGCGCAGGTCCAGCGTGTCGCTCGAATAATTATGGGTGCCGTCGCCGGGACGGCCGACGCCGGTCGAACCCTGGAAGACCGGCAGCTTGTTCAGGCCGTCGGGGATGTCGCTGGGGGTGGTGGACTTGAGGTCATCGGCCGAGATGATGGTCAGCGGCGTGGGCGAATTGGCGGCGTCGGAAATGACGCGCGAGCCGGTGACGACGACGTCTTCGACGCTGTTGGCCGCAGACTGTTGGGCTTGGGCCACGTTCGGCAGTGCAACAAAAGCAACGCCGCAGGCCAGCCAATACTTGAGCTTCATGGATATCCCCCTGAACATGTCACGAGCCCGATCTGATGAGGGCTCTTCGCGACTTAGACGGGGCTGGAGTCACAAATCCGCCATTTTCACTGATACATTTTGAGTATTGTTAGAGCCCGCGCGCGGTATTGCTGCGCAGCTATGGCTTATCTGTCACAGGTTCGCGCGGACGCCGAGGGTGAAGTAGCGGCCCATCGGGCTCTGGACGCCGTAACCGTTGAAACCGGCTTCCGCGGTCGGATAGATTTGGCCGATGGTCCCGTTGGGCACATAGGCCGGCTGGGCATTGAGGAAGTTCTGCACCACGAAATAGCCCGTCATCTCGGCGCCCTCCATGGTGAAATTGCGCGAGATGTTCAGGTCCACCTGATTCCACGAATTCACGTGCGGATTGACCCAGTTGTTGAGGCCCGCTGGCGCCTGAGCGGAACCTGCCGGCAGAACCGGACCCGCCACCTGGCTGAAGCCCGAAACCCAGGAATCTTCAAGACCCAGGCTCCAGTCGTTCAGACTGTAACTCAGGAAGGCGGTGACGCGGGTGCTGGAATCGGGAGAGCGTGTGAACGGCGCGCCCGGGAAAAGCACTGTTTTCGCGATGACCGGCTGATAGGTCGCCAGCAGGCGCGTGTTCCACGAGCCCTGCCACCCCTCCACCAGATCCGACATTCGCCAGCCATAGTTGGACTCGAAGTCCCAGCCCTCGCTCTGTTGGGACGCGGTGTTCTCGTTGAAGGTAAAAAGCGTGGTTGCAAAATTTGCAATCGAATGATCGCTGAACGGCAGCGGACGCTGATAGTTCGCGCAATAGATCGAGGTGCCGCCCGAAGCCTCGCACAGCGTCTGGATGGTGGTGCTGGGCGCGATCGGTTCGATCGCGTTGGCCAGATGGATGCGATAATAGTCCAGCGAGACGGTCAGGCCCTGGATGAAGTCCGGCGTCCATACCAGACCCACCGTATAGGTGCGCGATACTTCCGGCATCAGATTGGGATTGCCCTGACTGCTGAAAGCGGTCGTGCTGCTGTAGTACTGGGGGTTGGGGACTTGCGGTTTGGTCGGGTCGGGAATGTGGAGATCGGTAAAGACGTTTTCCAGGATCGTCGCCGGCTGGAACAGGTCGGTCAGCGTCGGCGCGCGAATGTCGATCGAGGTGGTGCCGCGGAAGCGCAGGGAATCGACGACATTCCAGTTAAAGCCGATCTTCCAGGTCTGCACCGCGCCCGACACCGAATAATTGGTGTAGCGGCCCGCCAGGTTGAGGTCGAAGGCCTGAATCAGCGGCAGATTCTTGACGACCGGCACTTCGCTTTCCAGCGCGAATTCCCACACATTCTGGCTGGCATGGACCGGCTGTAGAATTGACTGGGAAAAGCTCGGCAGCACCGAGCTGCACAGACGCAGGCCGGTGCAGTTCACGAAAGTGCTGCTGGCCACGTTGCTGCCGACGTCATAGGCGTTGAAGCGCGCTTCCCCCGACAGGGCTGCCGTGATCGGACCCGCCCAGTCGTCCAGCACCTTGCCAAAGATGCTGCCGCCCATGTTGTTCAGGACATTGGTCTCGTGGAAATCCGTGGTCTGGAAGTCGTATTTGAACGCCGACTGGGTCACGGCGGTGGGGCTGAAGGGATTGATCGGCACGCAGTTGGCGTAGGCCGCCGCCGTGGCCGCCTGGGTCGCGGCGTAGCAGGCCACATTGCCGTTGGGCAGCAGCACTGCATCTTCTGACGCAAACATGTGCTGAAGGTTCTGGTTGTTGACCAGATCGACCGCCAGCCGGTTCTCGCCATGGGTATAGAACAGGTTCCAGTTGAGGCGGCCGTTCATGATGGTGCCGTCAAAGCCGGTCTGGAAGCTGAGCACGCGGTTGACGCTGCCGGTGGCATTGATCTCGGTCTGGCCCATGCCGGTGAGGAATTCGCCGAGCTGGAAGGTGTTGGCGGGCTGCACCGCCGCGCCGTTGACAACAGTCTCCAGCGGATTGGTGCCGTTATTGCCCAGCTGGGTCTGCACTGCGGCCGACAGGAAGGGGTTGTTCTTGTAAAACAGGTCTGCCTGGCCGGCGCCCGGCTGGATCTTCTGCGGGAAGTACCAGCCAAAGCTGTAAGCTTCCGAGGCCGAGCCCTGGAGATAAAACGAAATGTTGCTCGCCAGGTCATAGCTGAAGCGGCTGAAGAACGTGCCCTGGTGATAGCCGTCGAACACCTGGCCGTAGGGATTATAGGCGCCGTCGCCGCCCGAGTTCAGGTTGCTGGTGCCGGCGGTGGGATTGCCGTTGGCATCTGTCGCGCCGGTGACGCCCGGATAGAAGGGCGAGAGCACGCCATTGGCCGCAAACTGGGTGCCGGCGGCCAGCGGACAGGCCGGGACACAGCCTTGGACAACGCCGCCGAAGCTGGAATTGGGCCGCCGGCCATTGGCGATGGCATTAAAGGGATCGGCCGCCGTGCCGGTGCCCACTTCCGCCGAATAGGTGGAAGCAGGACCATAGGGCCTGGCCGACTGGTTGACGGGATCGCGGTGCCGCCATTCGATCGAGGCTTCGACGTGGCCACGGCCGCCAAACAGCTCGCTGCCGGCCACCACGCCGAGATTATAGCTCATGGCGTCGGCGTAGGTGGAGATGCCGGTATTGAAGTCCGTCTTCAGGCCGTTGAACTTTTTGTCCAGGATGAAGTTGACGACGCCGGTCACGGCGTCGGAGCCGTACACCGCGCTGGCGCCGCCGGTGACAATATCCACCCGCGACACCAGCATCTGCGGCAGGGTGTCGATATCCACCGTGCCGTCGGAGTTCGACGACGTGGCGCGGTGGCCATCCAGCAGCACCAGGGTGCGCTGGGCGCCGAAATTGCGCAGGTCCAGCACATTGCTGGAGTAATTATTGCTGCCATCGCCCGGCCGGCCGATGCTCTGCGAACCCTGGAAGATCGGCAGCTTGTTCAACCCGTCGGCAAGATTGCTCGGCGTTGTTTCGCGCAATTGTTGCGCCGAGATCAGCGTCACCGGCGTGGGCGAATTGGCGGCGTCCGCGATCACGCGCGAGCCCGTCACGACAATGGTTTCCGGCAGCGGCGGCACGGCTTCGGCGAAGGCGCCATACTCCGCCGTGGGGGCGGCGGCAATCGCGCGCCGCAGCACAATGGTTGAGCCGTCATCGTTGGCCACTTCCAGGCCGGTGCCGACCAGGAGTGTTTTCAGGGCTTCATCCAGCGTCATGCTGCCGGACACGGCCTGTGTGTTGATGCCGTGCAGCTGGCTGACAGGCGCGATGATCTGGATATTTTCCTGGCGCGCGAATTCGGGGATCGACCTGGCCGCTTCTTCCGACGGGATGTTGAGGATGCGCGGCTGCGCAGCTGCGGGAAAGGCAGGCAGCGAGGACAGTGCCACGCCGCAGGCAAGCCAGTACTTGCGCTTTGATGCCATAATCCCCCTGAGACTTTAAATTTACGGCCTCCCTGTCCGGAAGCTTTGTTGGACTTGGGACGCCTAAGGTCTCCACGCCTGCGGCACAAGTCATTTGAATGTCATTCACGCGCACGCTCAGCGCGTGAGCCGCACCTCGCCTTCCCCGATGCTGGCATGGGCATTAAGGCTGATGGCAATGGTTTGCGCAAAGCCCACCGGATCGGTGGCCTTGAACAGACCGGCGATTTCTTCCCGGGCCAGCGCCGGATCCTCGATGACGATCCTGGTGTCGCTGTAACGGGAGAATTCCTGAGCGGCCTGGGCCAGGGTCTCGCCCTCAAAAGCGATCTGGCCATTCTGCCAGGCCAGCTGGCGATGCACCTGGACCACCGGCACGGCCATGGCGGAAATGGCGGCCTCGCCATCGGACGGCGCCACCGCCATGTTGTTGGCGGTGATACGCACCGGCATCGCGCCGGCCGCCGGCTTGAAAACTTCGACAATGCCTTCGCGCACCAAAACCTGCACCGGCGCCGCATCCAGGTGGCGCACGGTGAAGCTGGTGCCCACTACCCGCACACTGGTGTCGCCCGCCGCCACCACAAAGGGCCGGGCCTTGTTCTTGGCGACGTCGAACAGGGCTTCGCCGCGGATCAGTTCGACGGCGCGAACCGCATCGGAATAATTGAGCTGGATCTCGGACGCGGTGTTGAGGGTGACGACCGAACCGTCCTTCAGCGCAACAACCTTGGTCTCGCCCTTGCCGGTCGAGAAACGGCCGCGCAGGCGCACGACCTGCCAGGTGCCCGCCACCGCAATCAGGGCGGAGGCCGCAATGGTGCCACCCAGCTGCAACACCGTGCGCCGGGCCATGAAGGGGGCCGGCGCGAAGGCTGAGGGGTCAAAGTCGGGGCCGAGCGCACGGGCCCGCTCGCTGGTGAGCGCCAGGGCCCGCATGCGCGCAAAAGCGCCGGCGCAGCGTACATCGCCAGCCAGCCATGCCTGGAACAGGGGCTCCTCGCCGGGTTCCAACGGCCCGCGATCGATCCGGGCAGCCCATCCGGCCGCCTCGGCATCAATCAGATGCGCGGTCTTTTTTGTCATCGAACCTGAAGGGCCTGTTTTTCGGTGATCTGGAGCTAGACGGACGGGAGGGCTCTTTTCCGCCATGCCCAAAGAGTTCCAGCATGATCAAAAACCCGCGCGCCATGTGCTTTTCGACCGTGCTTTCCGACAGCCCCAGGCGCTCGGCGACCTCGCGCTGGGACAGGCCATGGACCCGGCGCAGGATGAAAACATCGCGCACCTTGCCGGGCAGATCGGCGATCCCGTGCGCCAACCGGGTAAGTTCGTCGCGGTCGATGGCCAAGCGCTCGGGCGAAGGCTCATCGCTGATGATTTCCAGATAATCGAGGTCGGGCACCGAAGAGATCGGTACCACCTTCATGCGCCGCAGGTGATCGATCACCACCGAGCCCGCAACCTGGAATACGTAGCTCTTGGCGTCGTGGATATGGGCGACGCTGTCGGCGGCCACCAGGCGGGTGTAGGTTTCCTGGACGACGTCGTCGATCTCCAGACCGCCGAGGCTGCGGCGGCGGAGCCAGGCGCGAAGATTCGGCTCATGCGGCAGCACATGCCGCCCCAGCCAAAGCGCCCTTTCGTCCGAAACCCCCGACATGTGGCCATCTAAGTCCGTGGTCACCGCTTTGGCAAGGCACGCGGAACGGCAGGATTAATGGGGCGCTGACCATAGATAGAGAGGAGTTTGCTGACACGGGCCGGAACTGTGGGCGTTAGTTGGCGCCCCGTCGGCACGCTCGCCGCCCTCGCCCGCGTTGCGGGCTCGAAGCGGGGCCAGCTTTTCTAGGTTCGCTAGGCTCACCAAGAAAAGCTAGGCCAAGAGGCGCTCAGTTTTTCTAAGCGAACGTAGTGAGCTTAGGAAAACTGGCGCGCCCGAAAGGATTCGAACCTCTGACCCCCAGATTCGTAGTCTGGTGCTCTATCCAGCTGAGCTACGGGCGCTTTTGGAGGCGCGAAGCTATATTGGGGAGCCTCTCCAAAGGCAAGGTCTTCCCGCTCGCCGGTGTGGGCCGGGCGCGACACCCCCTCCTATTTGGGCCAAGTCCCCGTGGAAACGTGCAAATTTCCCACCCAAGCGGCATTGTGCTCCCTTGTCCCTGCCCTGCCCGCTGGTTAAGACTGGCAGCCACAAGTCCGCCTCGCGTTTACAGGTGCGGATTGGGTTGGGTTTTGGCGCCATATCTCTTTGTCGGGCAGGGGCGCTCGCGCTGCGGAGAGCATAATGAGGGGAATTCCAGCATCAAACAGGCTCAAAAAGAGCCTGGTTCTGGGTTTTGCGCTGGCGGCGGCCTTGAGCCTGGCGGCCTGTTCGGACATCGACGACATGTTTGGCGGCGGCGACGAAACCGCCGCGGCTGATACGGCAGCGCCGCCCGACGCCGGCGCGGCACCGTCAGCGGCTGCGCCCATGAGCGCGCCCATCAGCGCCGGTGCGGCGCCGGTCGCCACCATCACCCCGGTGACCATCGATAACGGCCCCGACACTGGCACCGCGGTCAACAAGACCATCCAATCCCTGCGCGCCCAGGTCAGCGGCCTGCAGCAGAAGCTTGCCGCCAATTCCGGCCACTTGGCGGATCTGCGCAATCAGGGCGCGGGCGCCGCCGGCTCCTATCAGGAAGCCAAGGCGCACATCACCACCCGTCTTCAGATCGGCACCACCCGTGGCAATCCCGAGCTGGTGGCGGAATGGAACACCGCCCAGGGCCAGCTCGATGCGCTGTCGGCCAATGTGAATGCTCTCAATACTCTGGGCACCGACGTCACCAACGACAGCTCCAACGCCCATTATGCGCTGAACCAGATCAGCGCCACCTTCAATGTGTCGGGCGCGGTCGATGAAGACCATCGCCAGCTGCAGCTGCTGGAAGATCAGACCAGCCAGACCATCGTGATGATCGACCGCCTGCTCAGCGAAGTCTCCGACGCCATCCAGCGCCAGACGGCTTATGTCGCCACCGAGCGCGCCAATCTCACCACGCTATCCAGCGCCATCAAGAATGGCGACTTCTATGGCGGCGGCGTCACCGGCGCACTGGGCAGCGGCGGCGTCCAGATGGCCACCGCGGGTACACCGCTAGTGGTGGTGCGCTTCGACCATCCCAATGTCGATTACCAGCAGATCCTTTATGCCGCGCTGAACCAGGCGCTGCAGAACCGCCCCGGCGCCAGCTTCCAGGTGGTGGCGGTTTCGCCCACCCGAGGCACAGCGGCGTCCGTCCAGATCGCCCAGAGCACCGCGCGCCGCCATGCGGAAGACGTGATGCGCTCCATGAGCGACATGGGCGTACCCGCCACCCGCATGGGTGTCGCCTCGACCACCGATCCGTCAGCGACCACGAGCGAAGTCCGCGTCTTCGTGCGCTGAACCCAGGCAGCCGCAAATCGATGAGCCCCGCTGATATCACAGCGGGGCTTTTTCGTTTGTGAGGGATGGACCAGGACGCGTACCATCCGCGCGCACAGATACTTGTCGAGGGTCACGGCGCATGCGGTTCTTCAATACAAGTCCCACACTCGCCAATTTCAGGCTCGCCAGCCTCAAGCTCGTCTGCGCAGGCGTTCTGATTGCCGCGGCGCTGCCGGCCAGCGCCCAGATTACCGAGACCGCCGCCAAACATCACATGATCGCGGCCGCCAATCCCCATGCCGCCGAGGCAGGTCTTCAGATGATGCGCGCCGGCGGCAGCGCGGTGGATGCGGCCATCGCCACCCAGATGGTGCTGGGCCTGGTCGAGCCGGAATCCTCAGGCATAGGCGGCGGCGCGTTCATGATGGTCTATGACCCAAAGACCAAACACACCACCAGCTTCGACGGCCGCGAAATGGCGCCGGCGTCCGCCACGCCCACCATGTTCCTGGATGCGAGCGGTCAGCCGCGCAACAAGGGTGAAGCCATTCCCGGTGGGCTTTCGGTCGGCATTCCCGGCGTGGTGAAGATGCTTTGGCTGGCTCATGCCAAATACGGCAAGCTGCCCTGGCCCAAACTGTTCGAGCCCGCGATCACGCTGGCGGACGATGGTTTTCCCGTCGGCCCCAAGCTGGCGCGCACCATCAAGGGCTTTAGCCGCGGCGCCAGCATGCCCGACATCAAGGCGCATTTTTATCACCCTGACGGCACGCCGCTTCAGGAAGGCGAAATCTACAAGGACCCGGAATATGCCGCGACCTTGCGCAAAATCGCCAAGGAAGGACCAGACGGTTTCTACAAGGGTGACATCGCGCAGGCGATCGTGGACGCGGTTCACAACGCGCCCAGAAACCAGGGGGGCATGACGCTCGCCGATCTGGCCAACTATCAGCCCCAGGAACGCGAACCGGTGTGCGGCGACTATCGCGAGTATCATCTGTGTTCGATGGGACCGCCATCTTCCGGCGGCATCGCGGTGTTGCAGATTCTGGGCATGCTGCAGCGTTTCCCGCCCGACCAGCTCACACCCAACACGGTGAGCGGCGCCCATCTCTTTGCCGAAGCAAGCCGTCTGGCCTATGCCGACCGCGCCCAATATCTGGGCGACCCCGCCTTTGTCGATGTGCCCGTCAAAGGCCTGCTGGACAAAGCCTATATCGCCAGCCGCGCCGCCCTGATCGATCCGGCGCATGACATGGGCACGGCAACGGCCGGCAATCCGCCGCAGAAACACGCCGAGCTTGCGCCGCAGGTTTCCCCTGTCCTGCACGGCACCAGCCACATGACCATCGTCGATGACAGTGGCGAGGTGGTGGCCATGACCACGTCGGTGGAGTCGGTGTTCGGCGCCAATGTCATGGTCAAGGGCTTCATGCTCAACAACACCCTGACCGATTTCTCCTTCCAGCCCATACGCGACGGCAAGCCGGTGGCCAATGCGCCGGCGCCCGGCAAGCTGCCCTTGTCGGCGATGTCGCCCACCATCGTGTTCGACCAAAAGGGCAACTTCCTGGTCTCGGTAGGCTCGCCGGGTGGCCCTGCTATCATCGATTATGTGGCGCAGATCCTGATCGGCATTCTGGATGCGCATATGTCGCCCAAGGACGCGCTCGCCATGCCGCATGAGCTCAACATGAACGGCGCTACCCTGCTGGAGAAATCCGCCACCTCGGACGCGCTCGCCGCCCAGCTCACCGCGATGGGCCACAATGTCCAGGTCCCCCAGGTCGAAGGCAGCGGGTTGCATGGCATTGAGAAGACCAGGGACGGCTATATCGGCGCCGCCGATCCGCGCCGGGATGGAATTGCATTGGGGGATTGAGGCGAGTTATCCGCTATCGCGGTGGCCCTACACCGTCGCTAGCCGGGTATCGCGCTGGGAGATTGAAATAATATTTCAATCCTGGTCGCCCGGCAGTCGTTGACAGGGGCGGTCCGGACCCCTAAAAACCGCCCTCTTTCGGCCCCAGATGGCCTTTCCGGAGCCTTGAGACCAATGAAGCGCACCTATCAGCCGAGCAAACTCGTGCGCAAGCGCCGCCATGGCTTCCGTTCGCGCATGGCCACCGCCGGCGGCCGCAAGGTTCTCAACCGCCGCCGCTCGTCCGGCCGCAGGAAGCTCTCGGCCTGACAGCCCCTCCGGGCCAGCCGAGAGACCAGCCTCTCACCGTGGAACGCCTCAAAACACGCGCCGACTTCCTCAGAGCGGCGCGGGGCATTCGCCGTGTCGAAGGCGCCATCACATTGGAAACCTGCCCCACGCCGGCAGACCAGGCCAGCGGCGGGGCGCTGAGGGCCGGCTTCACCGCCAGCAAGAAAATCGGCAATGCCGTCATCCGCAACCGCGCCAAGCGGCGGTTGCGCGCCGCTGCGTCGCAACTGCTGCCCCTTTTGGGACGGGTGGGCCATGACTATGTTCTGGTCGCGCGCGGCACCACCGTGGCGCGCCCTTTTGCGGCCCTTTTGCTCGACATCACCACGGCCCTGAAAGCGGCGCACAAGAAGCTGGACGCGAAAGCCGGAGAGGGTCATGGCTAAATTGTTTGTCGCGCTTTTGTCCGCGCCGATCCGCGCCTATCGCGCCTTCATTTCGCCCCTGATGCCGCATGTCTGCCGCTTCTCTCCCAGCTGCTCGGTCTATGCCCTGGAAGCCTTGAGGCTTCACGGCCCCGTCAAAGGATTGTGGCTGTCTCTCAAGCGCCTGTCGCACTGCCATCCCGTCACCTGGCTCGGCGGTTCGTCGGGCTTTGATCCTGTTCCTCTTTCAAAGACACCTCACCCATGAACAACAACAAGAACGTCATTCTGGCCGTAGCACTTGCGGCTGCGGTGCTGATCATCTGGCAGTATTTTGTCGCAACGCCGGCGATGAAGGCCGAGCAGGCGCGCCAGGCCACCCTGACCCATCAGGAAAAGACCGCGCCCTCATCCGCGCCGGTCCTGCCGGGCATGTCGGCGGGGGCTGCGCACATGAGCCGCGATGCGGCATTGAAGGCGGGCGGCAAGCGGGTGGCAATCGATGCGCCGATGGTGGATGGCTCGATCCTGCTCAAGGGCGCGCGCTTCGACGACCTGCGCCTGAAGAAGTATCGCGAGACTATCGATCCCAAATCGCCCGAGATCGTGCTGCTTGCCCCCAAGAGCACCGACTTCCCCTATGCCGCCACCTTCGGCTGGGTCGGCGCGGCCGATATGCCCAACGACAACAGCCAGTGGACACAGGTGAATGGCGACACGCTTGCACCTGGCCATCCCGTGACCTTGACGTTCGACAACGGCCACGGGCTGGTCTTCACCCGCATCATCGCCATCGACAGCCAGTACATGTTCACCGTCACCGACAGCGTCGCCAACAAGGGCGGAGCGCAGGTCTCGCTTTATCCCTATGGCACCGTGGAGCGGGAGGGCATCCAGAAGGATGAATCCGGGCTTTACCTGCATGTCGGCTTTGTCGGTGTCGCGGGCAACAGCGAAGTGGACGCCAACTACAAGGACTTCAAGGATCCCGGCACGCCGCCCAAGACGTTCTCCTCCACCGGCGGCTGGGCCGGCATCACCGACAAATACTGGATGGCGGCGGTGGTGCCGCCGCAGAGCGAAGCCTTCAACGGCGCTTATGTGGGTAGCAAAACCGCGGCCGGCGTGGACGCCTATCAGGCCAATTACCGGCTGAACGCGCGCAAGCTTGCGCCCGGCCAGACCGCCAGCGTCACCCACCGGCTGTTCGCCGGCGCCAAGGTGGTCGATATCCTGCGCGGCTATCAGGACAATCTGCACATCAGCCATTTCGACAATGCGGTGGACTGGGGCTGGTTCTGGTTCCTCACCCGGCCCTTCTTCTGGGTGCTGGACCATCTCTACAAGCTGTTCGGCAATTTCGGCGTGGCCATTCTGGGCCTGACCGTGGTGGTCAAGATCATCTTCTTCCCGCTGCAGACCGCCTCCTTCCGCTCCATGAGCAAGATGAAGAAGCTGCAGCCGCACATGGAAGCGCTGAAGAAAACCCATAGCGACGATCCGCAGAAGCTGCAGCTGGCGATGATGGAGCTTTACAAGCGCGAGAAAGCCAATCCGCTGTCGGGCTGCGTACCGATCCTGCTCACCATTCCGGTGTTCATCGCGCTCTACAAGGTTCTGTTCGTCACCATCGAAATGCGCCATGCGCCCTTCTATGGCTGGATCCATGACCTGTCGGCGCCCGATCCGACCTCGCTGCTGAACCTGTTCGGCCTGATCCCCTACAATCCGGCTGCAGTGCTGCCGCACTTCCTGCTGGTCCTGTCGATCGGGGTGTGGCCGATCGTGATGGGCTTCACCCAGTTCCTGCAGGGCAAGCTCAATCCCGCCCCCGCCGATCCGGTGCAGGCGCGCATGCTCACCTTCATGCCCCTGATCTTCACCTTCATGTTCGGCACCTTTCCGGCGGGCCTCGTGATTTATTACTGCTGGAACAACTTTCTCACCGTGATCCAGCAGTCGATCATCATGAAGCGCGAAGGCGTTGAGATTAAATTCTTCGACAATCTCACGGGCAAGAAGTCCGGCGCATGAACGCGGCAGGGGAAGCCGCGCGCAAGCTGTTCGCGGGTCCTTGCGATTTCATCTGGGGCGCAACAACGGCGGAAAGCCTGCCGCCGGACAAGCTGAACGAGATTGCCTTTGTCGGCCGCTCCAATGCCGGCAAATCCAGCCTGGTCAATGCGCTGACGGGGCGCAAAAGCCTTGCCCGGGTATCGCAGACACCCGGCGCCACCCGCCAGATCAATTTTTTCAATCTGGCGGACCGGCTGATGCTGGTGGACCTGCCGGGCTATGGCTTCGCCAAGCGCTCCAAAACCGAAGCGCAAGCATGGCAGGAGATGATCTTTTCCTATCTGCGCCGCCGCGCGCGGCTGAGGCGCGTGGCGCTTCTGATCGACGCACGGCGGGGGGTGATGGACAGCGACCTGCAAGTCATGGCGCTGCTGGACCAGACCGCCGTCTCTTATGGCCTGGTGCTGACCAAGGCCGATGAATTGAAGCCGGCCGAGCGCAACAGCGCCGTCGAAAAGGCCGCCGCCGAAGCCGCCCGCCACACCGCCGCCCTGGCCGAAGTTCAGTTAACCTCCGCGCTGGCCGGTGACGGCATAGCCGCCCTGCGCACCCATCTGGCCGCTCTGGCCCAATAAAAGCTTGGGAAGCCCGTGGCGGCCGCGCTATAACGCGCCGCTTTTCATTTGGGCATGAGCCGTGGCCGGATCATCCGACGAGCCTGAAGACCGCAACCTGAGGACCCTGGCGCGCTGGCGCCAGACGGGACGGGTGTTGGTCGAGGCGCTGCCCTACATCCTGAAATACGACCAGAAGACCATTGTGGTGAAGTATGGCGGCAACGCCATGAGCGACACCGGCGCCCATGACTTCTCGCAGGACATTGTGCTGATGAAGCAGACCGGTATCGATCCGGTGGTGGTGCATGGCGGCGGACCCCAGATCGGGGCGATGCTGAAGAAGCTCAACATCAACTCCACCTTCATCGACGGGCTGCGCGTCACCGACGAAGCCGCCGTGGAAGTGGTGGAGATGGTGCTGACCGGCTCCATCAACAAGCGGATCGTCACCGGCATCAATGCCGCGGGCGGCCGGGCCGTGGGCCTGTCGGGCAAGGACGGCAATCTGGTGATCGCCCGCAAGCTGGCGATGACCAAGACCGATCCCGCCACCGGCGAAAAGATTGCAGTCGATCTGGGCTTTGTCGGCGAGCCGGATGCGATCAATCCGGAAGTTCTGCACTCGATCATGAAATCGGAGACCATTCCGGTGATCGCGCCCATCGGCGTGGGCCGCAAGGGCGAGACCTTCAACATCAATGCCGACACGGTGGCGGGCGCGGTGGCGGGCGCCTTGAAAGCCGAGCGTCTGGTGCTGTTGACCGATGTGGAAGGCGTGCTGGATCAGGACAAGAAACTGATCCCGCGCCTTTCCGTGCGCGAGGCGCGCGGGCTGATCGCCGACGGCACGATTTTTGGCGGCATGATCCCCAAGATCCAGACCGCCATCGATGCGGTGGAAGCAGGCGTCCATGCCGCCGTCATCCTGGATGGGCGCATTCCCCATGTGCTGCTGCTCGAGCTGTTCACCGAGCATGGCGCCGGCACACTCATAACGGCCGACTGATCCCAAATGATACGCATCGCACTGGCGCTGCTGGTTCTGGGGCTGATGTCGCCCCCTGCCCAGGCGGCGCTGACGCTGTGCAACCGCACTAGCTATATCCTTTATGCCGCGACCTCGGCGATCCAAAGCCCACGCAGCGACACCGAAGGCTGGACCCGCATCGCGCCGGGCGAATGCCAGATCGCGCGCAAGGAACAGCTGACGGCGGAGACCTATCTGGTCCATGCCCGTACGTCACTGGCCCATTCCGGGCCGCCGCGTTCCTGGGGCGGGGCTTATCCGGTCTGCGTCAAGGACGCCAATTTCAGCATCAAGCAGGCGGTGACCCAGCCCTATTGCACCGCCGACGATACCTTCCCGCTGCCTTTCGCCGCCCTCGACAATCGCGGCAAGGCCCAATGGACCATGAATTTCGACGAACAGCCGGCCATGAGCCTGACCGAGGCGCAGCTGGCCGGGGTCAAGCGCCTGCTCAAGGACAATGGCTATGCGATCGCGCGCATCGACGGAAAGCCGGACAGGGCCACCGGCACTGCACTCGCCGACTTCAGGAAGCGCATGCATTTCGCCGTCGACGCCGGCAATGCCGAACTGTTCACGGTCCTGGAGGGCGAAGCCAGGAAGCGCATCGCACCCGCCGGCTATACCGTGTGCAATGACGCGCGCGAGCCCTTGCTGGTGGCGCTGGGCCAGATAGACAAGGGCAATGCGGTGTCACAGGGCTGGTGGACGGTTCAGCCGGGCGCCTGCGCCAAGACCATGACCACACCGCTCGCCAGCGATCAGGTCTATCTGCTGGCCCAGCGCAAATCCGGTGGCACCCTGGTGGGCGGGCCGCAGCGTTTCTGCACCACAACTGCGGCGTTCGAGATCCGCGGCAACGTCAATTGCGCGGGCCGCGGCTTTGCCGAGGCCGGCTTTGCCGCCACCCGCACCAGGGGCATGAGCGGTTATGTCGCCCATATCGGGCCAGCCGGCCTGAACCGCAGTTCCTGATCGTCAGACGGCGATGTTGAAGTAGTTGAGATGCCAGCGCATCTCTTCCTTGCTCAGCGGAAAGCCGATGCCGCCGCGCGCCGGAAGAATGTCGCGGGTGGGCAACTTCATCACAAAGGTCTGGATCTTGAACGCCACCCGCATCGACAGATGGGTATGCCAGACCAGCGCCACAATCGGCTTGGCGTTGCCGCCCGACAGAATCTTCTTCACCGTCTGCTCACTGACATTGGCCAGCCCGGCCAGCGCCAGAACCACGATCTCGCGCTGGCCGGCCTGGGCGGCCTGTTCCACAAAGGCGCCGTCCAGCCGGCCTTCCTTGCGCGCCTGGGCGATCGTGTCAGCCGGCGATACGGCATCGTCGGGCAGCGGCGCTTCCGCCAGACGCGCGCGCAACTCGCGGTTCAGGTGAATGCGGGTGGCATCCGACAGATCATTGCGCGCCGCGAGCCGTTCCAGGATGGAAGCACCCACCAGTGAACCGATGCGGCGGATGGCGCGGGCCGACAGATCGGCGCGCAACGCCAAAGGCATGTGCCAGGCACTGATGCTCTCGGCCTGCTCGATGATGCGGTCCATCGTGTCCTTGCGGATCTTCGCATCCGGATTGACCAGAAGGGCGGCCACCGTGGGCACGTCCAGCGACTGAACCAGCCGGTCGCTGACCGGTTCACTGACCGGTTTGCGGCTGGCAATGGCGGTGAGAACCTCCTGCACCTGGCCGCAGGCGATGATCTCAACCAGATCCGCGTCGGACAGCAGCGGCGAATATTGCAGGATGGGCGCGGCCACCACGGTGTGGATGTCGCGCGCAAGCCTCAGCGCGATGTCCTTGGGGATGCAGTCCAGACTCTTGATCTCTTCCGCCAGGATGGCGCGCACGCGCACGGCGGCGTCGCGCGCCAAACATTCCAGCGTCTCGATGGTGAGCGCGAAAATGTGGGAGCTTTCGCGCTGCGACAGCCCCGGCATCAGGCGGGCGATCTTGACCGCCAGTTCGGCGCGCACATCCTCGACATCGTCATCGGCCAAAAGCCGGTTGGTGACCGCAGGCGCCGCCGGATTGGCGGCGACCGCGGCGCGCACCGCGGCCGTGCCGTGCTGGGCAAGATATTGCAGCACATCGGCGCCGGCGTCGGTGCGCCGCGCAAGATCGTTGGTGCCGCCGCCCATCTGCTGTTCGCGGGTGCGGATGTCCAGAATGTCGAGAGCGTCGCGCGGGTCGAGGCCCGGGCGAAGCGCGGGGCGGCGTGGTGTCTGATCCATTATACCCTGGTGCTGCCTTTCTTTCCCCGGTTCGCCCATTGTTGCGCCGCCTGCTTTAACAGCCGCTAAAGAGGCATGGTGGATGCCCGTTAACGGTGCTTGCGCGGGCGCGGGCGCCGCGCCATGTTCTGGCCCCATGGAAAGCCTGAATCTTGCGGAAAATGGCAGCGCGGTGCGGGAAAGTGCCCCGGATTTCCGCCATGTCCAAAGCTGGATTTTCGACCTGGACAACACGCTTTATCGCGCCGACAACGGCATCTTCACCCAGATCGAAGCCCGCATGACCGACTATGTGGCGGCATTCCTGAAATTGCCGCGCGAGGACGCCTATGCGCGGCAGAAGGAACTTTATCGCCGCTATGGCACCACCCTGAACGGGTTGATGTGCGAGCATGGCGCACAGCCCGACGCCTATCTCAGCTATGTGCATGACATAGACCTTTCGCAGCTGGGCCCCGACCGGGCGCTGGCCGCGGCCATCGCGCGCCTGCCGGGGCGGCGCTTTGTCTTCACCAATGGCTGCCGCGACCATGCCGCGCGCATCCTGAACCGGCTGGACATGGCGGAGCTGTTCGATGCGGTGTGGGACATCCGCACCATGGCATTTCAGCCCAAGCCGCAGCCGGCCGCCTATGCCAGTGTGGTGGAAGCGGGCGCTGTGACCACGGCCTCGGCCGCCATGTTCGATGATATCGCCTGCAATCTGGTGCCGGCCCGGGCGATGGGCATGACAACCGTATGGCTGAAGACGGATTCGCCCTGGGGCAAGCATGGCCCCTTGATGGATGTGCGCGAGAGCGATATCGACCACGAGACCGAAAACCTTACCCAGTTTCTGAATACGATCAGGATTTGACCATGCGTGATTTGAGCACCGCCATTAACGCCGCCTGGGAAAAGCGTGACCAGCTGAGCGTGACCAGCAAAGGCGCGGAACGCGAGGCGGTCGAAGCCGCCCTCGACGGCCTGGACAGCGGCGCCCTGCGCGTGGCCGAAAAGGTGGGCGCGGAATGGAAGGTGCATGAATGGCTGAAAAAGGCCGTGCTGCTGTCTTTCCGCCTCAATGACATGAAGCTGATTTCCGGCGCCCCCGATGAGGCGGTGTGGTGGGACAAGGTCGATTCCAAATTCCTGGGCTGGGACGAGGCCAGATTCCGCGCCGCCGGTTTTCGCGCCGTGCCGGGCGCGGTGGTACGCCGCTCCGCCTTCATCGCCAAGGGCGCTGTGCTGATGCCCAGCTTCGTCAATGTCGGGGCGCGTGTGGGCGAAGGCACCATGATCGACACCTGGGCCACGGTGGGCTCGTGCGCGCAGGTCGGCAGCCATTGCCATATCTCGGGCGGCGCGGGCCTGGGCGGCGTTCTGGAACCGCTGCAGGCCTCGCCCACCATCATTGAGGACAATTGCTTCATCGGCGCGCGCGCCGAAGTGGCGGAAGGCGTGATCGTGGGTGAAGGCAGCGTGCTTTCCATGGGCGTGTATCTTTCGGCCTCAACCAAGATCGTGGACCGCGCCACCGGCGAGGTGCATCTGGGGCGGGTGCCGCCCTATTCGGTGGTGGTGTCGGGTTCGCTGCCGTCCAGCAGCGGTCCCAACCTGTATTGCGCCGTCATTGTGAAGCGGGTGGACGAGAAGACCCGCGCCAAGACCTCGATCAACGAATTGCTGCGCGACTGATGGCAACCGCTTCCATAGATGCGCTGGCGCTGGCCCAGGCGCTGATCCGCCGGCCTTCGGTGACACCGAAGGATGCCGGTGCGCTCGATGTGCTGGAAGCGGTGCTGAAGGATCTGGGCTTTGTCACCCATCGCCTGCCGTTTGGCGATGTCGACAATCTCTATGCCCGGCGCGGCGATGGGGCCCCGCATTTCTGTTTCGCCGGCCACACCGATGTGGTGCCGGTGGGCGAAGGCTGGAAGGCCGATCCTTTTGCCGCAGAAGTACGCGACGGGATGCTCTATGGTCGCGGCGCCGCCGACATGAAATCGGCCATCGCTGCCTTTGTCGCCGCAGTGGCGCGCACGCCTGCGTCCCCAGAAAAATTGAAAGGCTCGATCAGCCTTTTGATTACCGGCGACGAAGAGGGCGCGGCGGTCAATGGCACCGTCAAGCTGCTGGAATGGCTGAAGGCGCGCGGCGAGAAGATCGACCATTGCGTGGTGGGCGAGCCCACCAGCGTGGGCCGCGCCGGCGACACCTTGAAGATCGGCCGCCGCGGCTCGATCAATTTCAAGCTCACGGTGACGGGCACACAGGGCCATGTCGGCTATCCGCAGAAGGCCAAGAACCCCATTCCGGTGCTGGCCGAGCTGGTGACCCAGTTCGCGTCCCACAAGCTCGACAAGGGCAATGAGCATTTCGATCCCTCGACCTTGGCTTTCACCACGGTGGATGTGGGCAATGACGTCACCAATGTGATACCCGGCGAGGCGCGCGCGGCCTTCAACATCCGCTTTAACGACCGGCACACGCCCGACAGCCTGGTCAACTGGGTGAAGGACCGCAGCCAGCGCATTGCCCAGGAATCGGGTTGCCGCATCGATGCGACCTCGCAAACCAGCGGCGTGTCGTTCCTGACCGCGCCGGGCAAATTCACCCAGCTTGTCAGCGACACGGTGGCCAGCGTCACCGGCCAGGCGCCGTTTTTTTCCACCAGCGGCGGCACATCGGACGCCCGCTTCATCAAGGACATTTGCCCGGTGGTGGAGCTGGGGCTGGCCGGCGCCACCATGCACAAAGCCGATGAATGCGTGGCCGTCAGCGAGATCAGCGCCCTGACCGACATCTACGCGGCAATCCTTGCGGCCTATTTCGCGAAACCCCCGCTTTGAGCAGCGCGCCGATCGGTATTTTTGATTCCGGCATGGGCGGTCTCACGGTGATGCGCGCGCTGAAGGCGCGCCTGCCCAATGAGTCCTTCGTCTATCTGGGCGACACGGCGCGTCTTCCCTATGGCACCAAGAGCGCGGACACGGTGACTCGCTATGCCGTGCAGGCCAGTGCGGCGCTGATGAGCCATGGCATCAAGCTGTTGGTGGTGGCGTGCAACACCGCGAGCGCCGCGGCCGTGCCGACACTTTGCCAAAAACTCGCGCCCCTGCCCGTGGTGGGCGTGATCGAGCCGGGGGCAGAAGCCGCGGTTGCCGCGACACCCGACGGCCCCATCGCCGTGATCGCCACCGAAGGCACCGTGAAGGGCGGCGCTTATGTGCGCGCCATCCAGGACCGGTCGCCCAACATGCCGGTGGTGCAGCAGGCTTGTCCGCTGTTTGTAGCGCTGGCCGAGGAAGGTTTGCGCGACGGGCCCATCACCGAGCTGGCGGCGCACCGCTATCTCGATCCCGTGCTGGCCACCATGCCCCGGCCGCGCGGGCTGGTGCTGGGCTGCACCCATTTTCCGGTGTTGAAACAGACCATCGCCAAGGTTGCGGGCGCGGACGTGATCCTGATCGACAGCGCCGAGACCACAGCGGCCGCAGTAGAAAAAATCCTGCGCGAGAAATCGCTGCTGAATGACGGTCCCGCCCAGCCGCCGCGCTTTCTGGCGACCGATGCGCCGGGGCGCTTTGCCCATCTGGGCGAGATTTTCCTGGGCGAACCGATCGATCCCGGCAGTGTGATGCTGATCGATCTTTAGAAGCAACACCTGATTGTCATGGCCCGCGAATGCGGGCCACCCAGGTGACACCTGCACTTTGCTTTCAGGATAATCGCGACCCCATCTGGATGGCCCACACTGTCGCCGCGCGGCCCAGCGGCAGCGCAGTGGCCGCGCGAGCGACGGGCCATGACATTGAGAATCTGAGAAATCAGTAATCCACTCTCACAAGATAAAGCCCTTCCGGCGGCGAGACGGGACCGCAAGCCGAGCGGTCGCGCGCATCCAGCGCTTTCTTCACATCCAGCGGCGTCCACTTGCCTTCACCCACCAGCTTCAGCGTACCGGCAAAGGAGCGGATCTGGTGATGCAGAAAGGAGCGCGCAGACGCCTCGATATGGACTTCATCGGCGCGGCGGCTGACATCCAGCCGGTCCAAGGTCTTGACCGGCGACTGGGCCTGGCATTCGGCAGCGCGGAAGGTGGTGAAATCATGCTGGCCCACCAGATACTGCGCGGCCATATGCATCGCCTCGGCATCCAGCCTGGGCGAAACAGGCCAGACCCGGCCGTTTTCCAGCGCCGGGGGACTGCGGCGGTTCAAGATACGAAACAGATAGTGCCGCCCCGTGGCGCTAAAGCGGGCGTGGAATTCACCATCCGCAACGGCTGCCTCCAGCACCGACACCGGATCGGGCCGCAGATGATGGTTCAGCGCGTCGCGCACCTTGCCGGGCTCGAATTCCTTCACCAGGTCGAAATGCGCCACTTGCCCCAGCGCATGCACGCCGGCATCGGTACGGCCCGCGCCGGTGACGGTGACCCGCTCGCCGGAGAGTTTTTCGATCGCGATTTCCAGCGCGCCCTGAACCGAGGGGCCATTGTCCTGGCGCTGCCAGCCGACAAAGGGCGCGCCGTCATATTCGAGCGTCAGGCGATAGCGCATCAGGAAAAGCGCGTGCCTGGCGGTAGCGCAAAACCCTTCAGCAGTTCGCGCGCGTCCATCACGCGGCTGCCGGCGCGCTGGACCTTGAGGAGTTTGAGCGCGCCTTCGCCACAGGCCACCGTCAGCTCGTCGTTGATGACCTCGCCAGGTTCACCGCGATCTGCCACCGGCATGGCGTAAAGAATCTTCAGCCGCTCGCCATTCACTTCGGTGAAGGTGCCAGGCGATGGCGCGAGGCCGCGAATCAGGCAGTCGATCTCGGCCGCGCTTTTGCTCCAGTCGATGCGGGCCTCGTCCTTGGTGATCTTCTTCGCATAGGTGACGCCCTCGGCACTTTGGGCTTGTGCCGTCACCCCGCCGCGCTCCAACGCCCCCAGCGCCCGTACCATCAGGTCGGCGCCCAGACGCGACAGCTCGCCGATGAGATCGCCGCTGGTCTTGCGGCCGATGCGGACTTTCTCGGCCATCAGCACAGGGCCGGTATCCAGCCCCTCGTCCATCTGCATCACCATGACGCCGGTCTCGTCATCGCCGGCCATCACCGCGCGCTGGATGGGAGCGGCGCCACGCCAGCGCGGCAGCAGCGAACCATGCAGATTGAAGCAGCCCAGCCGTGGCGCTTCCAGAATGGATTTGGGCAGCAGCAGGCCATAGGCCACCACAATCGCGGCATCGATATTCAGGGCGGCGAATTCTTCCTGTTCGACAGCACCTTTCAGCGACACTGGCGTGCGCACGGCAATTTTGGCGCTTTCGGCAAATTTGTGGACGGGTCCGGGCTCCAGCGCCATGCCCCGGCCCTTGGGGCGCGGCGGCTGGGAATAGACGCAGGCGATGTCATGACCCTGGGCGATCAGTTCGGCAAGGGTCGGTACCGCGAAATCAGGGGTCCCCATGAATGCCAATCGCAGGGTCATGCGATCAGGCAGTCTCTTTGAGCTTTTTGGCCTTGGTCAGCTTCTTGATCGCCATGGAGCGCTTCAGCCGCGACAGATGGTCGATGAACAAGACACCGTTCAGATGATCCATCTCATGCTGCAGGCAGGTGGCCAGCAGCCCGTCGGCCTCCAGCATCTGCTTGTTGCCGTCGCGGTCGAGGTATTCCGCCTTGATCCGGGCGGGTCGTTCGACATCGTCCCAGATTTCGGGCACCGACAGGCAGCCTTCCTCGAACACCGCCAGCTCTTCCGACGCCCAGAGGATCTTGGGATTGATATAGGCAATAGCGTTCTTCTTGCCCTCTTTCTGGTCCAGATCGATGACAATCGCCCGCTTGGGCACCCCGATCTGCACCGCCGCCAGCCCGATGCCTTCGGCCGCGTACATACTGTCGGCCATGTCGTCCACCAGCTTGCGGATATCCGCATCCACCGTCTCGACATCGGTGGAGACGGCTTGGAGCCGCGGATCGGGGGCGGTAAGAATGGGTCGAATGGTCATGGGCTGGAAATAAGGCCGCCCCGCCCGAGGGTCAAGGATTCATGGATTTGGCGTTGATGGTACTGGCGGCGGCCGTGATTGTGGCGGCGCTGATCCTGGCTTTTGCCCGGCCCAAGGTGGCGGCGCCGGAACCGGCCAAGCCGGATGCCCGGCTGGATGAGGTCATTCGCGGCCAAGGCGCCATTGCCGAGCAATTCCGCCACACGACGGCGCAGGTCGAGGCCCTGAAGCAGCGGCTGGGCGACAGCCTGAGCGAAAACGCCACCAAGACGGCGGAGACCCTGGGCGGAATCGGCGCGCGGCTGACCGTGATCGACGAGGCGCAGAAGAACATCTCGGCCCTGTCGGGTCAGGTCGTGTCCCTGCAACAGGTTCTTTCCAACAAGCAATCGCGCGGCGCCTTTGGCCAGGCGCAAATGGAGGAAATCGTGCGCGACGGGTTGCCGTCGTCGCTTTACGATTTCCAGTTCACCCTTTCCAACAGGAACCGGCCCGATTGCGTCATCCGCATTCCCGGCAACAAGGCGCTGCTGGTGATCGATTCCAAATTCCCGCTGGAGGGTTTTGATGCCCTGCGCAAGGCCGCTACGGATGACGACAAGAAATACGCGCTGGCGCAGGTCCGCGCCAGTGTCGCCAAGCATGTCAGCGACATTGCCGAGAAATACCTGATCCCTGGTGAAGTACAGACGCCGGCCATCATGTTCGTGCCGTCGGAATCGCTTTATGCCGATCTGCATGACACGTTCGCCGACGTGATCCAGAAAGCGCACCGCACCAATGTGATCGTGGTGTCGCCCAATATCCTGATGCTGGCGATCAACACCATCCAGACGGTGATGAAGGATGCGCGCATGCGCGAGCAGGCCGACCTGATCAAGCAGGAAGTGGGCGCGTTGCTCAATGATGTGCGCCTGCTCAACGACCGGGTGCTGAAGCTGCAAAGCCACTTCAACCAGGCCGATGCCGACATCAAGAACATCTTGATTTCCACCGCCAAGATCACGGGCCGGGCGGAAAAGATCGAAAAGGTCGAACTGGCCCCACCGGAAAGCCCCAAAAGCCTGACCTAAAAGACGCATCCAGGGACAGGGCCGGCGGCCAATAGAGGGAAAGTGAGGACCGACCCATGGACCATGATTCTTATTGGATGTTTAGCCATTTCTGGTGGCTGATTTTCCCCCTGTTCTGGATGATCATGGCGCTCGCCTGGGGCTGGTCGCGGCACAACCGTGCCAACCGGGCGCTGGACATCCTCAAGACCTATGCCGATCAGGGAAAGGAGCCGCCGCCGGAGCTGCTGAAAGGCCTGCAGAGCGGCATGGATGGCGGATGCGGCCCCTATGGCTGGCGCTATTCGCCCCAGCGCCTGCTGCAGCGTGGCATTCTCTTTGGCGCGCTCGCCATCGCTTTCGGCTTTCTGACTTTCTGGAACAATCAGGACGATGGCGGCCACTGGCACCATCATGGCGGCCTGCTGATTCCGATGGTTGTCTTCGCGGCACTGGCGTTCAGCAACTTTCTCTCCCTGCTGTTCATCACCCGCCGCTGGCCGCCCAATGACAAGGATGGGCGGTGACCCAAGGCAATGCCGAACCGGCCTGGGTGCAAGGCGCCCGGGCCGGTTCGGCCGACGCCTTCGGGCGTCTGGTCCAGATGCACCAGCAGGCCTTGCGCGCCTTCCTGCGGCGGCTTTGCGGCAACGCGGCCGATGCCGACGACCTGGCGCAGGAGGCCTTTGTCTTTGCCTGGGAACATATCGCCCGCTTCGATCCGGCCCGGCCGTTCCGGCCCTGGCTGTTTGGCATTGCCTGGCGCAAATTCCGCGAACGCAAGCGAAGCTGGCTGCGCCTGATCCGGCGCGAAACCCGCGCCGCGGAAGATGTCGAGACGGTTTACCAGGCCGATCCCGGCCTGAAGCTGGATCTGGAAAAAGCCGCCGCCGGCTTGCCGGCCGAACAACGGGCGGCCTTGCTCCTGTGTCTGGCATGCGAATTCTCCCACAGCGAGGCGGCAGAGGCCTTGGCGCTGCCGCTGGGCACGGTAAAATCCCATGTGGCGCGGGGCCGGAAAAAACTGATCGCCGCGCTGGAAGGTCATGATGGTTGAGCAGCTGAAAAACCAGTGGGCCGCCGATGTGCCGGCTTCCGATCCGCGCTTTGTGCTTCAGGTGATGGCGCGCATCGAACAGCGCCGTTACATGCGCGAATTGGCGATGACGGCGGGACTGACCGCCGGCGCCATGGTGCTCTTGTGGCTGCTCGCCCCAACCGTCGCAACCGTGTGGAGCGACGGCGTCGCGCCCTATGCCAGCGATGTGGCGATCCTGTTGTCGCTGATGGGCATCACCATCGCGCTGCCGCAATTCTTCCCGGCGCGGAACTAGTGCGCGCCACCCCCGCCGCATCCAAGGTGCCGCCTCGCGGCCAATAGCGGATGGGAAGGGGAAGAACATGGAGACCCGGAAATACTATCTGGACTGGCTGAGGGTGCTGGCCTTTGGCCTGCTCGTCCCGTTTCATGTCGGGACGCTCTATGCTAGCTGGTTCTATCCCTTGAAAAGCCCAAGGCTGGCGCCTGGGGTGGAATGGCTGTTGATGCTGTTCACGCCCTGGCGGCTTGCATTGGTGTTTCTGATCGCCGGTGTCGCCAGCCGTCACCTGATCGCCAAGTTGGGCCCGGGCGCGTTCGCGCGGAACAGGTTATGGCGCCTGCTGCCGGTGATCTTGTTCGGCATGCTTGTGGTCAACGCACCACAAACCTGGATTGTGGCAAAGGCTGCACACCTGACCCAGGTGGGATTTGGAAAATTCTGGCTGGCCTATCTGCGTAACGATCACTCGGTTTTCAACGGGCCGGGAATGGTCATGCCCCGCTGGGATCATATTTGGTTTCTGCTTTATCTGCTGCCTTATGGCCTGGCCTTCGCTGGAATATGGACGATGAAAGGCGCGCGGCGCTGGCCGGTTGTGCCGTTATGGTGCCTGCTCACAGCACCCGCCTTGTGGCTGGTCGTGACCGGCTTTCTGGAGGACAGGATATGGCCGCGCACGGATACCGTGTTCAACGATTGGGGCGCGCATCTGCACTGGGCCGGAATGTTCGCGGTCGGTATCACAATGGCCATGCGCGCCGATGCCTGGAAATGGATCGAAGCACGCCGCGGCCTGACTTCCATGCTGGCGCTACTTCTGGGCGCGGGTCTTGTGGCGGATCATGCGCTATGGCTGGCCGGTGATCTGACAACGCCCTGGAGCTGGCTGTCCTATGACACGCTGTCCGGTCTGTTCGCCTGGGCTGTCATCCTGTCGGTCTGCGGCTTTGCGGCGCACTATCTCAATCAGCCGTCGTCCCTGCTCTCCTATTCCAACACCGCGGTTCTGCCGGTCTATGTGCTGCACCAGCCGATACTGTTCTTCGCGGCCTTCGAGATATTTCCGCTTCGGCTGCCGCTCGCACTCGAGGCAGCAATTCTGACCCTTGTCACCATTGCGGGCTCGCTGCTGGTGTACCATTTCGCCATCCGGCCCTTCGTGATACCGCGTTTCCTGTTCGGACTCAGGCGTCCCCGTCCCGCCGTGACCCAGCCTACCGGGGCACAGCCTGCATGAGGCAGAACACGCTTTCAGATTGAAGCACCTGGCTAAAGCGCGCGGCGCGCCTTGAAGGCGGCGGAGAGTGTACCTTCGTCGAGATAATCCAGCTCGCCGCCCACCGGCACGCCATGGGCCAGGCGCGTCACTTTCATGTCGCCCAGCAGATCCATCAGATAATGCGCCGTGGTCTGGCCTTCGACCGTGGCGTTCATTGCCAGGATCACCTCGTCCACATTCTGCTTCACCCGCTCCAGCAGCTGCGTCACGTTCAGCCGTTCCGGCGTGATGCCGTCCAGCGCCGACAGCGCGCCGCCCAGCACATGATAGCGGCCGCGGAACACCCCGGCGCGTTCCAGCGCCCACAGGTCGGCGACGTCTTCCACCACGCACAACAAATGCGGATCGCGTCGGGGATCACTGCAAATGGCGCAAGGCGACTGGGTATCGAGATTGCCGCAGATCTCGCAGGTCAGGATGGCATCGGCGGCTTCGCGCAAGGCATCCGCCAGCGGTTCGAGCAGGGTGTCGCGCTTCTTGAGCAGCGCCAGCGCGGCGCGGCGCGCCGAACGCGGCCCCAGGCCCGGCAGCTTGGACAGCAGCTGGATCAACCGCTCGATCTCCGAACCAATCACCGCCATCAGGACTCGGAATCACTTTCCGGCATGGCGGGCAGCGTTTCGTCCTGTGCCGCGTCCCGCACGGCGACGATCTCGGCGCCCGGAAACCGGTCCAGCACGGCACGCACCACCGGCTCCTGCGCCACCGCTTCAAAGCGCGCGGTTTTGGCGGCCGTCTTTTGTTCGGCCAAGGTCGGCGCGCCGCCCTGGCTGGCGATGGAGACGGTCCAGCGTTCGCCGGTGGCCGCGCGCAGCTTGGTCTGAAGATCATTGGCCAGGGTGCGCGGCGCCCGCGCGTTGGGGCGGATTTCGATTCTCCCCGGCTCCAGCCGCACCAGATGGACATTGTGCTCAAGATTGACGCGCAATTCCGAGCGCGGCTCGCACAAAGCGACGACGTCGTCCAGGGTGCGGATGGAGGCTGTCGGTGCGCCTTCCGGCATCGGTGCACGCGCGGGCATGGCAGAACCGCTGGCCACCGGGGCTCGCGACGCGGAAGATGGCGCGGGCGCACCACCGCCGCGCGGCGCGGGCACAGCACCACCGTCCAACAAGTCTTTCACCAGCTTGTCGGTGGGCGGCAGTTCGGCGGCATAAGCCAGCCGGATCAGCGCCATCTCGCAGGCCGAGATCGGCCGCGTCGCATCGCGCACCTCAAACAGGCCCTTCAGCAAAACCTGCCAGGCGCGGGTCAGCGAAGCGACCGACAGTTTGGCCGCCAGTTCCGCCGCGCGCTTGGCCTCGCCCGAACCGCCGTCGAAGAATCCTTGCGCCGCCGGCGCGACCTTCACCCGGGTCAGGAAATGGGTGGTCTCGAGCAGGTCCTGCATCACCGCCAGCGGATCGGCGCCGGCGTCATAAAGGCCCTGAAGATCCGTCAGGGCATCGGCGATTTTTCCACTCATCAGCTTTTCAAAAATATCCAGCACCCGGCCGCGGTCGGCCACGCCCAGCATCTGGCGCACGGTCTCGGTGGTGATGGCGTTGCCTTCGCCATGCGCGATGGCCTGATCCAGCAGCGAGAGCGAATCGCGCACAGAGCCTTCGGCGGCGCGGGCGATCAGGGCCAGCGCCCCCTCCTCGATCTTCACCTGTTCCTTTTCAGCCAAGGTCGCCAGATAGGCGGCCAGCTCGGCGCTGTCGATACGGCGCAGGTCGAAACGCTGGCAGCGCGACAGCACCGTCACCGGAACTTTCCGGATTTCGGTGGTGGCGAAAACGAACTTCACATGCGGCGGCGGTTCTTCCAGTGTCTTCAGCAAGCCGTTGAAAGCCTGCTTGGACAGCATATGCACTTCGTCGATGATATAGACCTTGTAGCGCGCCGCGACCGGGGCATAACGCACGCCTTCGATGATCTCGCGGATATCGTCGATGCCGGTGCGCGAGGCCGCATCCATCTCCTGCACATCGACATTGCGCGATTCCGAAATCGAGACGCAGGGCTCGCACACGCCACACGGCTGGATGGTAGGATCGCTGCGCTTGCCGTCGGGTCCGATACAGTTCAAGGCGCGGGCGATAATGCGCGCGGTGGTCGTCTTGCCCACCCCGCGCACGCCGGTCAGCATGAAGGCATGGGCGATGCGCTGGATCGCAAAGGCATTGGACAGGGTGCGCACCAGCGCTTCCTGCCCGATCAGGCCGGTGAAATCGGTCGGACGGTATTTGCGCGCCAGGACGCGATAGGGCTGGGCGGGCGCGGAGGTTTTGGCCATGGGCGGACTATAGCAAGGCGCCCCGCGAACGGGGGCCGGATTTGGAGATTTTCTGGGGAAAGGTGGAAGCCGGCACGACCCGGACCGAATTCGTTACGGCTGCTTTCTTCCGAACCTGACCGGGTTGGCGACAGGTCCGTCCACACCGACTTCCGGGTCGCGATATAGGCTTTTGACCCGGAAATTGCGAGTCGCTACTGAGGGTCCGTGAGACCGATCACTTTTTCCGGCAATCCCCTGGACCGGGCCAGCTACCGGCGCACCGATCCCGCCTGGCTGGCCGTCCAGCGCAGCAGCGGCCTGTTTCTGCCTTTCTGGCAGAATCGGCCTTTTGTGGCGGGCGATCGCGCCGGGTTCCTGCCGGGGCGTGCGGAATGGGAAAACAGCCTCTGCGTCTTTCTGGGACTGGACGGGACCCAGCCGCTGTTTGCGGTGGACCTGCCCGGCGATGTCGAACCGGTAATCGAGGGCGGCGCCTTTCAGGAGATGCGCTCGGCCGCCTTTGTGCTGCCAGCGCGCGATACCGCCATCGCCGGCCACGCCAAGGCGCTGCTGGACTGGCACAGGCGCCATGGCTTCTGCCCCAATTGCGGCCATGCCACGGCGTTCGCCGACGCCGGCTATCGGCGCACCTGTGCCGGGTGCGGCGCCGAACATTTTCCCCGCACCGATCCGGTGGTGATCATGCTGCCGGTCTTTAAAAATGAAGACGGGAGTGAGGAATGCCTGATCGGCCGCAACAAGCGTTTCCCGCCACTTTTGTTTTCGGCCTTTGCCGGTTTTGTCGAGCCGGGTGAAAGCATGGAAGAAGCGGTGCGCCGCGAACTGGCCGAGGAAGTGGAGCTGAAAGTCGGCGACGTGCGCTATCACGCCACCCAGCCCTGGCCTTTTCCGTCATCCCTGATGTTGGGCTGTTATGCGACGGCGCTCAGCCGCGACTTCCGCATTGACGGCCATGAGATCGAGGCAGCGCGCTGGCTCACCAAAGAGGAAGCGCGTGCAAGGCTGGCGAACAAAATCGAGGACGACATGAAACTGCCTGTGGCCATCGCCATTGCCCATCGCCTGATTCGGGATTGGGCCAACCGCTAAGGCATATCCTCTCTGTAAGGATGCGCCGGGTATACGCCCATCAGCTTCCAGTCAGCGGCCTGGAATGCCAATTCCGCCAGAGCGCGGCTGACCGGCGGCTCATCGGGATGGCCCTGGACATCGGCATAGAACTGGGTGGCGTTGAACGACCCGCCCAGCTGATAGCTCTCCAGCTTGGTCATGTTCACGCCATTGGTAGCGAAGCTGCCCAGCGCCTTGTAGAGCGCGGCGGGAATGTTCTTCACCTGGAAGATCAGGCTGGTCACCACCTTGCCGCTGTTGGGCGCGCGTTCGTCCTGGCGCGACATGATCAGAAAGCGGGTGGCGTTGTGATGCTCGTCTTCGACGTCGGCCTTCAGCACTTTCAAATCATAGAATTCGCCCGCCAGCGTGGACGCGATGGCAGCCGCGCTCTTGTCGCCCAGTTCGGCAACATGCTTGGCCGAGCCGGCGGTGTCATACCAGTTATGCACAATGAACTTGCTTTCGCGCAGCAAGTTGCGGCACTGCGCCAGCGCCGGCGCCTGGCTGTAGACGCTGGTGATGCCGTCCAAGGTCGCGTCTTTCAGTCCCAGAAGCTGATGACGGATGGGCAGGAAATGCTCGCCCACAATGTGCAGGCCTGAATCCGGCAACAGGTGATGAATATCGGCGATGCGGCCGATCAGCGAATTCTCCACCGGAATGATCACCAGATCGGTGTCGCCGGATTTCGCCGCCTCGATCGCGTCTTCGAATGTGGGCCGTGGCACGGCTTGCGCATGCGGCACCGCCTGGCGCGCCGCCAGATTGGCATAGGCGCCCGGCTCGCCCTGAAAGGCGACACTTTTGGCACTGCTGATGGCTTTGATCACGACAACAACTTCCTGGCCCGCTCCAGATCGGCGGGAGTATCGACAGACAGCGGGGTGGCGTCCACACGCGCCACCGCAATGGTCATGCCCGCTTCCAGCGCCCGAAGCTGCTCGAGCTTCTCACGTACCTCCAGCGGCGAAGGCGGCAGGGTGACGAAGCTCTCCAGCGCATCGCGGCGATAGGCATAGAGCCCGACATGATGCCAAAGCGGCCCTTCGCCGGCCGGCGCCGGCGCGCGGGTGAAGTAGAGCGCCCGGCCCAGCCGCTCGTCGGCGTCCCAGGCGACCACGGCCTTGACCACGGCGGTGTTGCCCTCCTCTGCCGGGTCGGAGATCGGCGCCGCCAGGGTGCCGATATCCGCCCCGGTTTTCTCCAGGGCGCGGACAGCGGTCTTCAATTGTTCGGGGTCCAGAGCCGGCAGATCGCCCTGCAGGTTCACCACCACGTCATGGGCGCCCTGGGGGTCTACCCGGCCCAGCGCCTCCCAAATGCGGTCCGAGCCGGAAGGATGGTCCGGGTCGGTCAGGACCGCCTGCCCACCTGCCTTTTGCACCGCGGCCACGATCTCGGGCTCGCCGGCCGCCACCACCACAGGGCCAAGGCCAGCGGCCATCGCCCGGGCCCAGACCCGCACGATCATGGGCACACCGCCGATATCGGCCAGCGGCTTGTTGGGCAGCCGGGTCGAGGCCATGCGGGCCGGGATTAGCAGGATGGGGTTCATGACGGTTCCTTCGACGCAGCCTCTTTAGGCTGGCTTTTGTGCTAAGGCCAGCTACCGCTTACTTTTTATGCGACGCTTCGCCGCAATGACGGCAAGGCGGCGGCGGGTAATGTCGCCCCGTATTTCCGCCGGGGCCACCCGGTCTTTTGATCGTCTCGCGCGCCCCCTTGCGGGCAGCGCATTTGGGGAGCTTGGCCGCAATGGATTCCTTTGAGTGGAACAAGATCATTGGTGCGGTCCTGGGCACGGCGATTTTCATTTTCGTCGTGCGCGTGGTCGCCGAAGGGATCTATGAACCCGAAAAGGCCGCCAAGCCCGGCTATGTCGTCGAAGGCGTGGTGGAGAATCCCGCCGGCGGCGGCACGGCCGCTCCCGTGGAAGAGGCCCTGCCCGATTGGGGCACGGTGCTGGCCAAGGCCGACGTGGCCGCAGGCAAGGCAACATCTTCCAAGTGCGAAGCCTGCCATGACACGTCTTCCGCCAAGACCATCAAGATCGGCCCGCCGCTGTTCGGCGTGGTGGATCGTCCGCGCGCGTCCATCGCCGGCTTCTCCTACTCGGGTGGGATGAAGGCCAAGGGCGGCACCTGGACCTATGACGAACTGTTCAAGTTCCTGAAGTCGCCGCAAGCCTATATCACCGGCACCAAGATGAGCTTTGCCGGCGTCAGCCGTACGGAAGACCGCATCAATCTGATCGCCTTCCTGCGCACCAATGCGGATTCGCCCGCCGCCATCCCGGCGCCCAAGCCCGCTGCTGCTGCACCTGCTGCCCCCGCGGATGCCAAGGCTGCTGCTGCCGCTCCGGCGGGCGCTGCTGTGCCTGCCGCTGCTGCCAAGCCTGCGGATGCCGCCAAACCCGCAGCCGCACCGGCCGCTTCGGACGCTGCCAAGAAGCCGGGCGCGTCCGGCAACTAAGAGTTTTTAATGGCAAGCCAGGGCGGCAAGCCGAACGTCCTGTTCTTGTTGCCGCCGGGCTGGGACGCCTTGAGCAAGGCGCTGTTCGGGCATGATGCCTTCAACAGCTTCCTGCATGGCAAGGATCACTACGCCCCGCAGCAGATCGACTATTTCGTCGGTTTCCGCCCGCCGCACGGCTTTCTGAAAACCCTGCCGCGGCTGAAGGCGATCTTCTCACTGGGCGCTGGTGTGGACGGCTTTCTGCGCGATCCCGAATTTCCCCGTCACTTGCCGGTGGTGCGTTTTGTCGACGAAACACTGCAGCGCGAGATGGCGCAGTATGTCACCATGCACAGCCTGATCATCCATCGCCAGCAGCGCGCCTTTGATGCGGCACAAAAAGAATCGACCTGGCGTCAGCGCATGCTGACCAGACCCTCGCGCGATATGCGGGTCGGCATATTGGGCATGGGCGACATCGGCGCGGTGACGGCGGAACGGCTGCAGATGTTCGACTTCCAGGTGTTCGGCTGGAGCCGCACGCGCAAAGAGGTGAAAGGTGTCACGAGTTTCGCAGGGCAAGCGGAGCTGCCGCAGTTCCTTTCCCATTGCGATATCATGGTGTGCATGCTGCCGCTGACGCCGGAGACCGAAGGCATTTTGAACGCCAAACTGTTCGCAGGGCTGCCCCAGGGCGCCTGGGTGATGAATGTGGGCCGCGGCGGCCATTGCAAGGAAGAAGACCTGGTCGCGGCGCTGGACTCGGGTCACCTGGCCGGCGCGGTGCTGGACGTGTTCCAGACCGAGCCGCTGCCTTCCGACCATGTGCTGTGGACCCATCCCAAAGTGACGGTGACGCCCCACATCGCCGGCATCACCGATCCGCGCAATGCGGCCGCCTTTGTGGTGGACTGTGTCGTCCGCGCCGAAAGCGGCGCGCCATTCAGGAATGTTGTCGACCTGAGCCGGGGCTATTAGGGCATGGGCAAGCTGGCCAGCCGGATCAAGGACGCCGCGGCCGAGCTGTTCATCGGCGCTGAGCAGCGCGGCGTGTTCCGCAAGCTGCCGGCCTTTGAGCGGGACCTGAGCGCATATCCCGAGCTGGCGGTGCTGACCGCAAACCACGCCGTGATCCGCGCCGAATGCGAGGCGCTGGTCAAAAGCCAGGTGCGCATTCCCGGCATGGAAGAACTGACCAGCTATACCTCGGGCGGCATCCACCAGATCGCCTGGAAGAGCTTCATGTTCAAATCGGGCACCTTCATCGAGGAGAATTGTGCGCTGGCGCCCAAAACCGCGAACCTGCTGCGCGGCATTCCCGGCGTCTATACCGCCTTCTTCTCGGTGCTGGAGCCGCATCAGCACATCAAGGCCCATTGGGGCTATTGGAAGGGCTTTGTGCGCTATCACCAGGGCGTGATCGTGCCGGACAACAACCGCGACCGCAAATGCTGGATCCGGATCAATCCGGATGCACAGTCGCGCGACGGCGACCGCGCCGCGATCGAACAGGGCGAGAAATATTTCTGGCATGAAGGCGAGGCGGTGTTGTTCGACGACACCTTCCTGCACGAAGCCGCCAATGAGACGGATCAGGTCCGGGTGGTGCTGTTCCTGGACGTGGCGCGCAAGATGGTGTGGCCGCTGGCGCTGTTGAACCGCCTGTTTTTGTGGATCGCCCACAAGGACAAATCGGTGCGCGAGATCCGCCAGAACGCGAAGATCAAAGCCGCTTAACAGATGTTACCGGGCCGGCGACCGCCTGGATGCGCGGAATGGCATCGGCCAGCGGCTCGATCGCCACCATCATGTGGAAGGCGTTGGCGTGCAGCAGGCGGGCATTGTCCAGCATCACGCCCATATGGCCTTTCCAGAAGACGAGGTCGCCGCGTTGCAACGGCTCGCTTGCTGCCAGAGCGCGTTCGCCTAGCGAACGCTCCATCATATCCGTATCGCGCGGCGCAGCTTTTCCAACTGCCTGCAGCGCGGTCTGGATCAGGCCGGAACAATCCAGCCCCGCCGCGGTCTTGCCGCCCCAGACATAAGGCACACCCAGAAAGCGTTCGGCGATGGCGACAAAATCCTTTTCCGTCTCCGGCGCGAGATGGCGCTGATGCACAAAGCCCGGACCGACATTCACATAATCGCCGTCGCGCGCGCCTACCGATACCACCGCGTTCATCGGCAACAGATCGCGCACCGGCGTCTTGAGATTGGCGGCGGAGAAGACCGGCGCCATCAAGGCGCTGATCCTGGTCCCGCCCGCAACCGGCTTTGCCAGGGCGCTTTCGCGCACATAGCCGACAAAAAGATCATTCGCCGCCTGGCCCCAGGCCCAGCCATCCTTGCGGTCATAGACAGTGAAGACTTCACCGAAGAGCAGCTGACTGTCCTGGGCCGCGTCATCCGACGGTCGCACCCGCAGGCTGGCGCGGCCCACGCCAATCGCAAACGTCTCGCCCTCCACAAAGCGCGGCGCAGCCACCTTGCCCTTGAGATAGGCTGCCGCCAAGTCGGGACGCGCCGGTGTCACCCGCCTATCGGCCATAGCGTTCCTTCAACAGCGCATACAAGGCGCGCGCGGCATTGGCTTCGCCACCGATGGGCCGGCCCGGCCTGGGGCGGTCGATCCAGCCGGGAACATCCAGATGCACCCAGGCGCGGGCTTTCTCCACAAACCGGTTCAGGAAAAGCGCCGCCGTGATGGCGCCGGCATAACCATAGGCGGGATTGTTGTTCAGGTCGGCCACGCGGCTGGTCAGCGTGTCTTCATAGCCGCGCCACAGGGGCAGCCGCCACAGAGGGTCTTGCGAGTTCGTGCCCAGCCGCATCAGGTCGGCCGCCAGCCGCTCGTCATCGGTGAAGAAGGGTGGCACTTCCATGCCGGTGGCGGCGCGCGCCGCGCCCGTCAAAGTGGCGATATCGATCAGCAGATCTGGCTTTTCGTCATCGGCATCGGCCAGAGCATCGGCCAGGATCAACCGGCCTTCGGCATCGGTATTGCCGATTTCCACCGTCAGGCCCTTGCGGCTTTTGAACACGTCGCCGGGGCGCATCGCCGTGCCGGAGACGGAATTCTCCACCGCCGGTATCAGCACGCGCAGCCGCATGTCGAGCTTTGCGTCCATCGCCATGCCGGCAACCGCCAGCGCGATGGCAGCACCACCCATGTCTTTTTTCATGGTCAGCATGGCGGCGGATGGCTTGAGGTCGAGCCCGCCGGAATCAAAACACACGCCCTTGCCCACCAAGGTGACACGCGGCGCATTCGGCCGGCCCCAGACCAGTTCGATCAGGCGGGGGCTGCGCGGCGAACCCGCGCCCACTGCCGCGACCAGCGGATAGTTATTTTCCAGCGCCGCGCCACGGATGACGGAAAGTTTTGCGTTGTGCGCCCGGGCCAGTGCGCGCGCGGCGGCTTCCAGCTCCGCCGGTCCCATGTCATTGGCCGGCGTGTTGATCAGGTCGCGGGCGAGAAACAGGTATTGGGCGACGCGTGAAACCTCCGCGCCATTGACGCCTGACGCAATCACCAGCCTGGCGGAAGCCTTGGCTTTCTTTTTGTAGCGATCAAAGACATAGCCGCCCATGATCCAGGCCAGCGCCGCGTTGGCGCCGCCGCAAAAATCCGGCACCTCGCCCAATCTGTAAGTCCCCAGCGGCAGTTTTTCCGCCGCCAGCGCCAGGGCAAAGGCATCCTTGCCGTCACCCAGCCCGAGCGCCCAGGCCCCAACCTTGCCCTTGGCGCCGGGCAGCGGCATCAACTGGCCCGCTGCGCCGGTGAAGCCGGACGCTCCCAGGACCTTTCTTTGCTTGTCTTTGGCCAGCCAGGCGCGCGCGCCCTTCGCGGTGACGGCGTGAAGCGGAATAGCGGTGGCAGCGCTGGATGCAAGGCTCGGATGCATTTTTGACTCTTACCCTTACCGCTGAGAGGGTTCTATGAATCCCGCAGACCTTATCGCAAAGAGATCGTCCATGGCGCAATACACCCTGATCGTCGGCACCCGTAGCTGGTCCAGCTGGAGCTTGCGGCCCTTTATGGCGCTGAAAGCCACCGGCGTGGCCTTTGAAACCATCGACATCCGCCTGCGTCAGAAGACGGCGCCCACCACCCGCGACCAAATTCTGAAATTCTCGCCCGCCGGCAAGGTGCCGGTGCTCAAGGTGGAAGAGCCGGCCTCAAGTAGCGAAGCGGTAGGCCATGAAAAGATCAAGACGCTGACGGTGTGGGACAGTCTGGCGATCTGCGAGGCCCTTGCAGAGCGTCATCCCGAAGCCCGTCTGTGGCCTGCCGACAGGGATACACGCGCGGTGGCGCGCAGCTATGCCGCGGAAATGCATTCCGGCTTTCCCGATGTGCGCGACCAGCTGACGATGGATTTCGCGCGCAGAAAGCCGATGCCGGACCTGCGTGAAGACACAAAGACCCAGGTCGCGCGCATTCTCGATGCCTGGCAAAGCGCGCTTGAGACCTACAAGGGCGACTTCCTGTTTGGCACCCTGTCGGTGGCCGACTGCATGTATGCGCCGGTGGTGTCACGCTTCGAGACCTATGGCGTGGACGCACCTGCATCCGTGCGCACTTACATGGACCGTATGCTGGCACTGCCGGCGATGCAGGAATGGCGCGTGGTCTGCGAAAAGGAAATCGAAGCGGGCCTGCCCACCACGATGTCTTAGGACAACTTGCCTTTTTCGCGATAAAAGCGGGCGGCACCGGGATGAAGCGGCGCAGGCGGGTTGACCGCAGCGCTGTCCAGCCCGATGCCGCGCGCGCTGGGATGGCTGGCGGCCAGGCTGGCATAATTGGCGGGATTGAACAGCGCCCGCACCAGACCATAGACCAGCGGATCGGGTTCGCGGTCGCGCGTCACCCACCAGGCGCGGGTCGCCACGGTCTCGACCGCGGGCTGGCCGGGGTAGACATTGGCTGCGATCGTTGCATGCGAAAGCTGCGGCAGCATCTGGATCAACCGGTCCCGGCCTTCGCCATCGATCGGCACCAGCCGCGCCACATGATGGACGATCAGATCCCTCACCGAATCCAGCGGCACGCCGGCGGTGGTGAAATAGGCGTCGATCTTGCCGTCGCGCATCAGCTGGGACGGCATGTCCTGGGAGACGATCTCGCGCGGATGCACGCGATAGGCGGTGAGGATGGCGCGCGTGCGCACCATGCCGCCGGTATTGGGGGCGCCCATCAAGACGCGCTTGCCGCGCAGATCGGCGACCGACTGGATATCGGATTTGACCGACACCACCAGATGCGTCTCTTCCGGAAACAGGGCAGCGATGACGCGCAGATGGCTGGCGGGGCGGCGGAAGGCGCCTTCTCCGGCCACGGCTTGCGCAATCATGTCGCCATCGGCGAAACCGGAATCCACCGCGCCCGAATTGACGCTGCGCAGATTGTCGGCGCCGCCCTCGCTGGTGCGCGCCGACAGGATCACGCCGGCCGGACCGCATACCGTGGCGGTGTCGCAACGCCCCACACCCAGAGGATGGCTGATGAGGCCGGCCATCGCCTGGCCAACGGGAAAATAAACGCCTTCGGTCGAACCGGTGGCGATCTGGAAGGAAATGCGGGCCGGTCCGCTGTCATCGGCCAGGCCCATCTTGCCGCCTGTCACCAGCGCACCCATCACCAGCGCCACAAAGGCGGCCAAAGCGATGATGGCGACGACACGCTGCGACATGAACAAAACCGTTAACCCTTTATTGCGTCAGGACTGCGGCGTTAACCGGGCGAATCCCGGGTACTTCTATATGGGCCGATATACTTAAAGGTTTGTTGACTGGGTCGCGGGCACATTGTCGGCAGCGTTTTTCAAGGCCTCTGCCCATGCCGAAAGCAACCCTTTTCGCGCCTTCGCTTGTCGCCCTGCTGCTCAGCTGCAGCGCGCTTTCCAGCACCGCCCAGGCCGGCTGGTTCAGCTCGGATTCCAAGCCCGCCGCGCCTGCCGCCAAGACCGACGACAAGGCGAAAGCCCAGCCCGGCACCAACCTGGAGGACAGCATCCGCCAGGCGCAAATGCTCAGGCTGGCCGGCAGCTATTCCGAAGCGATCAACAATCTGTCCCAGTTGATGCTGGTGGCTGCCGATGACTCGCGTGTCATCAGCGAGTACGGCAAGACGCTGGCTGCGATGGGCCGCGCCGATGAAGCCGAGAAATTCCTCACCCGCGCGCAGGAACTGCAACCCAACGACTGGACGGTCTATTCCGCGCTGGGCGTGGCCAATGACCAGATCGGCAATCAGAAAGAAGCACAGCTCAATTACGAGCGCGCTTTGGCGTTAAAGCCGGGCGAACCCAGCGTGCTGAGCAATTATGCCCTGTCGCGCATGCTGGCCAAGGATCCCGCCATGGCGTCGAAGCTGGCCGATCGCGCCGAGATCGCGAATGCTGCGGCCCATGACGACAAGATCGCACGCAACATCGCCATGATCCGTTCCATGGCGCCGCCGGCCGCCGACACTTTCGCGGTCAATACGCCCGCACCTTCGCCCGCGTCTCAATCCGCGCCCACGGCCGCGCCGCATGTGGCGGTGACCCAGGCCGCACTTGCGCCGCCGCAGCACCTCCAGCCCGTGCAGCATGCTCAGCCGGTCAGCCTGGCGCCCCAGGCCGCGCCCATACCCATGGCCTCGAGCGCGCCGCCGCGCCAGCTTGTCGCCAACACCATGATCCAGGCCCAGCCGCAGGCCGCCCAGTTTGCCAACCGCGCGCCTGAGGGCGTGGTGATGCAGGCCGTGCCGATTGATCCCTTGGCCGGTCCGGTCCAGCTCCGTCCCCCGGCCCCGCCGCGCGCCCAGCGCAGCGCGCCGCCCAAGGCTCAGGCCGCCGCCACCCCGGCGCCGGTGAAGAACGAAGCGCCAAAGGCGTTGGCCAAGGCCGAAGCGCCCAAGCCGGCCAGCGAACCCGCCAAGCCGATGTCGGCCGCCGACAGCCTGGAGGCCCGCGCCGAGGCGATTGCCAAGACCCTGAACAAGCCGGGCGCCATCGCCCAGGCCAAAGCTGAAGCCAACAAGGACGCCCCCGCCAAGCCGGTCGCGCTCGCCAAGGCGGCAACCGCGCCCGCCGCCAAAGTGTCGGTGCCGGTGAAAGCCGCGGATGTGAAGCCCAATGCAGCCCAGGCCGCGCCCAAGGTGCTGCCGCCTGCCGCGGGCGTGAAGGCCGCCGAGGCCAAGCCCGCCGCCGGCAAAACGGCGGCGGCCAAGCCCAAGGATGTGATCCCGGGCTTGCGCCTCAGCGCCAACGCCTACTAGGGCCGTTCAATTCTGGATTAGACAAAAGGCGCGGATACCCTCCGCGCCTTTTTCTTTGCCTGCGATCAGAAGCGATCTGCGCGAGGGATTTTGTGGCCTGGGCAGGAGCGAGGAGCGATGCAGGCCAAGACGCCCGTGAGCGACGAGCGACGCCCTCAGGACGCAAAAGACCCGCGCAGATCAGTGCATCGCGTGGCGGATCTGGATAATAGCCGGTCCGAGAATGACGATGAACAGGCACGGCAGGAAGAACAGGATCATCGGCACGGTCAGCTTGGCGGGCAGCGAGGCCGCCTTGCGCTCAGCTTCCTGCATGCGCATTTCGCGGTTTTCGTTTGCGGTGACACGCAGCGCCTGGCCCAGCGGGGTGCCGTATTTTTCCGCCTGGTTCAGCGCGGTCGCCACGGATTTGACGCCGGCATGGCCGCAGCGCTTGGCCAGATTGTCGAACGCCTGGCGGCGGTCGGGCAGATAGGAAAGCTCGGCCGTGGTCAGCGCCAGTTCCTCGGCCAGCTCGGCCGACTGGGTGCCGATCTCGCTTGCCACCCGGGTGAAAGCCGATTCGATCGACATGCCCGATTCCACGCAGATCAGCATCAGGTCCAGCGCATCGGGAAAGGCGCGCATGATGGACTGCTGGCGGCGCGTGATCATATTGCCCACGAACATGTCGGGCACATAGAAACCGATCAGGGCGCCGACGAAGGCAACGCCGAACTTTTGCAGCGGCGACCAGCTCAGATGCAGAACGACGAAGGTATAGAACAGCACCACCAGAAACAGGATGAACGGCATCACAAAGCGGAAGAACATGAAGGTGATCAGCGGCGCCTGGCCGCGGTAGCCGGCCTGGGCCAGCTTTTCGCGGGAATTCTCGCCTTCCAGCACATTGCCCAGCTTGAAGCGGTCCAAGGTCGCTTTCATGTAGGAGGTGGGCTCGACACGCAGCGAACCGCGCTTGGCGTTCAGCGCCGCGTGATGGCGCGCGCGCAGCTCCTCGCGCCGGCGCGCCACGGTCTTGAGGCGGTCGTCCAGCCCATCGCGCTCCAGAAGCGGCAGGCCCAGCGTCATCACCGTGGCAAAGGCCAAGATGCCGACGAAAAACGTCACCAGGAAGTTCTTGTCGAACAGGAGGTCCATGATGTCGCGCATTGTCCCTCCCTCAGTGCTTGAAGTTGATCATTTTGCGCATCACCATGATGCCGCAGCTCATCCAGAACACGCAGACCGCAATCATCACGTTGCCGGCACGCTCGGTGAACAGCTTCATGATATAGGCGGGCGTGGTCAGATAGACGAGCCCGCCCACCACCACCGGCAATGAGCCGATGATCATGGCGCTGGCCTTGGCTTCCGACGACATTGCCTTGATCTTGCCCTGAAGCCGCTTTCTGTCGCGCAGCACGAAGGCGAGATTGCCGAGCGCTTCCGATAGGTTGCCGCCCGACTTGCCCTGAATGGTCATCACGATGGTGAAGAAGCCCACTTCCGTGGTGGGCATGGATTCCATCATCCGCTTCAGCGCCTGGTCCATGGTGACGCCGACCTTCATGCTTTCCACCAGACTGTGGAATTCGCTGCCCACCGGATCGGGCGCCTCGCGCGCCACGATGCGCAGCGCCTCATTGGTGGGAAGGCCCGTCTTGACCGAGCGCACGATCACGTCGATGGCACTGGCGAAATTTTCGGTGAATTTCTTCTTGCGCCGCGCGGTCAGAAAGCCCAGCGCCCAGCGCGGCAGGCCCAGCCCCACCACGAATATGGCGAGCAGGATCACCACCGGCTTCTGGTGGGTCACGATGGCGGCAGAGGCCGCCAGCGCCGCGATGGTGCCGCAGATCATCCAGAAGCTTCTGGGCGTGGCCTTGGGAAAGCCCGCCTGCTCCAGGCGGCGGCGCATGGTGGGCTTTTCTTTCTTGGCGGCGCGGTTCTTCTCCACGTCTTTCAACATGGCCGCGACATTCTTGCGCTTCTGGGCGGCTTCCTGGGCCGGCGTCGCGGTGCGGCCGCGGGCCTGGCCCGGCGGCTTGGCCACCGCGGCGACGCGCTTCTGGGCCTTTTCGTCGCCGCCGGTGAAGGCGAACGCCGCGCCGCCCAGCGCCAGCGCGAGCAGGATGGCGAGCGCAATGGTCATTGGTTGACCTTGTCGAGCGCGTCGGCCAGTTCTTTTTCCAGATTGTAGTAGCGGGCGCGTTCCCAGAAGGACGGGCGCACGATGCCGGTGCCCATATGCTTGCCCTTCAGGCGGCCGGTCTCGTCCTCGCCCTGGATCTCATAGGTGACCAGATCCTGGGTAATCACCACTTCACCTTCGGTGCCGATCACTTCGGTGACCCTGGTGATGCGGCGCGAACCGTCGCGCATGCGCTCGGCCTGGATGATGATGTCGATGGAACCAACGATCATCTCGCGGATGGTCTTCATCGGCAGCGAGAAGCCGCCCATGGTGATCATGGATTCCAGACGGCCCATGGCTTCGCGCGGGCTGTTGGCGTGCAGCGTGCCCATGGAGCCGTCATGGCCGGTATTCATGGCCTGCAGAAGGTCGAACGCCTCCGGTCCGCGCACTTCGCCCACGATGATGCGTTCGGGGCGCATACGCAGGCAGTTCCTGACCAGATCGCGCATGGTGATCTGGCCCTGACCTTCCAGGTTGGGCGGACGGGTTTCGAGCCGCACCACATGCGGCTGCTGGAGCTGGAGTTCGGCCGCGTCCTCGCAGGTGATGACGCGCTCTTCGGTGTCGATATAGGCGGTCATGCAGTTGAGCAGGGTGGTCTTGCCCGAACCGGTACCGCCGGAGATCAGGATGTTGCAGCGGCAGCGGCCGATGACCTGCAGCACCCTGGCCGCGTCCGGGCTGATGGAGCCGAACTTGACCAGGTCTTCCAGGGTCAGCTTGTCTTTCTTGAACTTACGAATGGTCAGGGTGGGACCATCCAGGCTCAGCGGCGGCCCGATCACGTTGACGCGGGAGCCGTCGAGCAGGCGCGCGTCGCAGATCGGCGAGGATTCGTCGACGCGGCGGCCCACCTGGCTGACGATGCGCTGGCAGATGTTCATCAGCTGGGCGTTGTCGCGGAAGCGGATGTTGGTGAGCTGCACCTTGCCCTGGACTTCGATGAAGACCCGGTTGGCGCCATTGACCATGATGTCGGCGATGTCGTCGCGGGCGAGCAGCGGCTCGAGCGGACCATAGCCCAGAACGTCGTTGCAGATGTCCTGCAGCAGATGTTCCTGCTCGGCGATGGACATCACCACCGCCTTGATCGAGATGATCTCGTTGACGATGTCGCGGATTTCCTCGCGCGCGGAATCCGGATCCAGCTGGGCCAGCTGGGCCAGATCGATCGTGTCGATCAGGGCATTAAAGATGGTGGACTTGATCTGGTAGTAATCGTCCGAACGGCTGTCGGCCAGCACCCGCGGCACCGGCTTGGACGGCTGGGGCGCCAGCTGGGTGTTCGACTTGGCCGCAGGCGCGCCTGGCGGCGCGGCAGGCGTTTCGGGCGCGATGCGCGGAGGCGCATTCGGCGCCTCGCGTGCGGACGCGGGCTTGCCGAAGGCAGGCTCAGAGACTGTACGCTTGCCGAACATGGACCTAGGCCTGCTTCTTTCCCTTCAGGAAGGAGAAGAGCGAAACGTTCTTGTTGGCGGCGCCCTGCGGCGTGCGGCCCGTCAGCGAGCGGCACAGCCGGCGCAGCGCCTCGGAGACCGGCGCCTTGGGCGCCAGCTCGATCACCATTTGGCCGTTGTTGGCGGCCTGGCCGAACAGCGCCGGGTCGAAATTGATGATGGCGGCCGGATCCACACCCATGGTTTCGGCAAAATCCTTGGAAGGAATTTCCGGGCGCTTGGTGACGCCGACCTGATTGATCACCAGGCGCGGCAGCGCATCATTGGAGCGCGAGCTCTTGACCAGCTCGATGATGTTCTTGGCGTTGCGCAGGGACGTCAGGTCCGGCGTCGCCACAATCACGATGTCGTCGGCGGCGAGCAGGCAGGCCTTGATCCAGGGCTGCCAGTTGTGCGGCAGGTCCAGCACCACGCAGGGCGTGGACTGGCGCACCGCGTCGATCACCGCCTCATAGGCTTCAGGGGTCGCGTCATAGTCGCGCTCCAGCGCGGCCGGCGCGGTGAAGAGCGACAGACGATCGCCGCGCTTGAGCAGCAGACGGTCCAGAAGGACATCGTCCAGGCGTTCGGGCGCCGACAGTGCGTCGCAGACGCCCTGGCTGGCCTCGTCGTTGAAATCCAGCCCGACCGTGCCGAACGGCAGATCCAGATCCACAATGGCGGTGTTGACGTGAAGCTCTTCGGCGATACACCAGCCGATATTGTGCGCGATGGTCGATGAACCCGCGCCGCCGCGCGCGCCCACAACCGCAACCACCCGGCCGATCGGGGCCGCACCCGGATCCAGATACAGGCCCGAGATCACTTCAATCAGCTGCAGCGGCGACAAGGGCGCCACCAGATATTCGGACGCGCCGCGGCGCATCAGTTCGCGATACAGCTCGACGTCATTGACGCGGCCCACCACGATCACCTTGGTGGCCGGATTGCAGACCTCGGCCAGGCGGTCCAGCTCGGACAGCGCTTCCTGGCCGCTGAGCTTGGTTTCCACGATCAGGAGATTGGGCGTGATCTGGCCGGTGTAATGCTCGATAGCGGCATCGATGCCGCCCAGCTGAACCGCCAGATGCGCCTTGGACAGGCGGCGGTCGGCCCCGGCGCGCTGCAGCGCCGCCCCGGTGTCAGGGAATTCGCAGAAGGCATGAATGGAAATGCGTGGAACCGGCCGCTCGTGCGGGGCGGCTCCGAAGCTTTCCACTTGGGGCGGTTTGGCCATACTGGTTCCTTACTAATTGCCGATGCCGGAGCCAGGCGCCGACTGTTCATTCGGCAAATCTGGCGTGCGCTTGACGGCAGCCGAGGGTTGACCCTTCTCATAAAGGTCCATGATCGTCTGGTTCCGGGCGGTATCCGCTGATCCGGCCTCGCGCGGTCCCAGGAGGTCTCGCGGATCGGCCACCATGGCGGCGATATTGTGCTGGACCGAGCAGCCGAAGTTCGGCGCGGTCTGGTTTTCCTCCACAAATGCCAGGTTCTGGGACCAGTCGCCGCAGGCATCGGTGTGGGCGGTATAGCTGATGTAGCTGACATCGACCCGGAAATCGCCATTGGCGACGTCATGGGTCGAGACCAGGATCTTGTCGCGGCTGATGCCGGTGGCGGCCGCGTGTTCGGCGAAAAAGGTGATTGCCGCGTGGCTGGGCGCGCCATTGGGCACGCTGATGCCCAGGCTGCCGTTGCCATGGGCGCGGTAGTCGGCCAGGAAGGCGTCGAACTTGACGGCATCGTCGGCGCTCATGCCCTGCTCGCCGCCGAACTGGACCTTCAGCTCTCGGTAGCTGGGTTCCACCGTGATGGGATGATTTTGGTCACCGTCTTCGGAGATGGTGGTGCCGTCATCGGCGACCGAGCAACTGCCCGCTGCCAGCACGGACGCGATCACCGCGGCGCGAAACAGGACATCCAGTTTCATCTCAAGCCTCCTAGCGCACGACAAAGCCGACTGGCGCCGAAGCGTCGGACGTCATCGGCTTGTCGTCTTTTTTCTTGTAGACCGCGTTCAGTCGGCCCAGCAGCAGCGTCTCCGGATCGGTAGGCGCCACAAAACCATCGGTGGGCGCCACGAAGGCGCTCGCCGTGTTGGGTTCGACCAGATAGGCACTGACTAGCACCACCAGTTCAGTTTCGTTATTTTCGAAATCGCGGCTGCGGAACAGCGCGCCCAGCACCGGCAGGTCTTTCACGCCGGGAAAACCTTCCACCACCTGCTTGGTATTGTGCTGCATCAGACCGGCAACCGCGAAACTGCCGCCCGACGGCATTTCCACCGTGGTCTGAGTGCGCCGCACCGACAAGGCGGGAATGGTGACCGAAGTGCCCACGCCATTGGCGCCCTGCAGGGTGAAGGAGCCGGTATTGGTGAGTTCGCTGACTTCGCTGGAGAGCTGCACGCTGATGCGGCCGGGCGAGATCACAACCGGGGTGAAGGACAGGCCCACGCCGAACTGCTTGAACTCAATGGAGATGTTGCCCTGCTGGTCGCGGCCGGCCGGCACGGGGAATTCGCCGCCCGCCAGGAACCTCGCGGTTTCGCCGCTGACCGCGGTCAGGTTGGGTTCGGCCAGCATGTGCACCAGACCCACCTGTTCCAGCGCATTGAGGATGCCCTGGGCGTTATTGGGCGCCGAGCAATTGGTGGCGTTGTTGGTGCTGGTGACGCCGTTGGCCGCACCGTTCGCCAGAATGGCAGGGTTGTTACTGACGTTGTTGGTCACCGTGGTGGTGATGGTGCCGGTAATGGTGGGCACAAAGGACGCGCCGCAGGAGGCGCCGATCTGCGCGCCCGACAGATTGGAAAGCGCGGCGCCCATAAGACCATAGGGATTGGAAGTGGCCGCGATCACAGGCACGCCGTTGACAGTGGCGGCCGAGGACAGGTTGACGCCGAACTGCTTGGCGATGCTGCGGTCCATTTCGGCGACGCGCACCTTCAGCATCACCTGGGCGCCGCTCGAGATATTGAGCATGTTGACGATCTTCTTGGGATCGCCTGCGAAGCGCGCCGCCAGGTCCGCGGCGCGGGTGGATTCCAGTGCGCTGGAGACCGAGCCGGTCAGCACGATATTGTCATTCATCGCCTGCACCTGGATCGATGAGTTGGGCAGGCTGGTCTTGATCAGCGCGGCGAGGTCCGCCACGTCCCGTTCGACGCGGATATCGAGAGCGAGAATCTGCTTGCCTTGGGCGTTAAAGAAGAAGGCGTTGGTCTGGCCCACTTTGGAGGCCAGCAGGAAGATGCGGCGCGGCGTGCGTATCACCGCGTCCACCAGATCGGGATTGGACACCAGCACATCGCGCGCGTCTTCATCCAGCTGCACCACGGCAGCCTTGTCGAGCGACAGGACCAGGCGCTGATGGCCGGAGGCGCCATGGGTCGAGATGGCGACAACGCGGGCGCTGGCTTCATCCATCGCGGGCTTGGCCTGGGCCTGTGAAACGGCAAAGGGCGCCGCCACAAGCAGCGCCAATGTCAGAAACAGGTTGCGGTCGATTGCTGCAATCACTGGGGCTTCTCCTGCAGCATGAGCTTGCCGGCGTTGGGGGCCACGCCGTAGCGGATCACCGCCACCGGCCCGATGTCTTTGACCTTCTTGAGCTTGTCTTCCAGGCTCGCGACCTCGCCAGTATCGCCGATGGGGCGCAGCGACAGCGACAGGACGCCGGCCTGCGCGGAGCGCGCGACGGCTTCCGCCTGGCCGGGCGTCAGCTCCAGCGTTGCGGACTTGGCGGTCACGGTCCTGGTGTCCTTGTCCTGCTTGTAGGTCTGGTCAACCGCCAGTACGCGCACATTGGACAGAATGGTGTCGGAGACGACGAGCGGCGGATCGGTCTGGGTGAACTTGCGCGTCAGGATCACGTCGACGCGATCGTTGGGCAGAATGAAACCGCCCGCACCGGAGTCGGTTGCGATGGTGATGGACACCGCGCGCATGCCCGGCGTGAGGATCGCCGCCATGAAGCCCGCGGCATCACCATGCACGATCGAAGTGCCGGTGATCGGCTGGCCCGCCACGAGGGGCGCGCGCACGACCGTGCCTTTCACGGCCGCTTCTTCGCTGCCCGCGACCTGATGGGTGATGAAAGAGGAATCGACGGAAGCGGTGGGCCACTTTTCCCAGCGCACCTGATCGGCGGTGAGCTCCTGGCCGGGCTGCAGATTGGAGCTCGCCACCAGCACTTCGCTCATCGCCATCGCGGGCGCGGGACGCGCTTCGACCTTGGGCGTGCCGCCGCCCAGCATGCCGCGCACCAGCAAAGCTGCGCCGCCGGCTGCGACCAGCGCGAGGCCAAGCACGATAAGGCGTTGGGTGTTCATCGCAGAGCTAGCTCCCTTTGGTGGTAATTCACCACGCAACCATTTAGAAATTGCTTAATTCCATGGTTGGCAATTTTCGAGCGTATACGGATGTTTCGCGTCGAATTTGGCTAAAAGGTCGAAGTAACCCCGGGGGCCTGAATCAGGCTTTTGTTAAGCCGCGGCGGCGAGCCGGAAAATCTCTGTCGACGGCAGCAGGATGAAGACGCCGGCCGCCAGCGCCACGCCATAGGGAATGCCGGACCTTGTGTCATGCAACTTCACGATCCAGGCCTGGCGCAAAAAAAATTGCGGCAGCGGACAGCGCCGCAGCACAATGACGGCGAGCGTCAAGGCGCCGCCGCACAGGCTGGCGACCAGCGCGTAAGGCACCAGGTCCCGAAACCCCAGCCACAGCGCGGTCGCGGCGAACAGCTTGGCATCGCCGCCGCCGATATAACCGAACGCGAAAAGAGCGAAACCCAGCGCAAGCCCCGCAAGGCCGGCCAGCAGATGCCAGCCGATGGCGGACACGCTCAGGCCCGCCGCGAGTACAAAGAGCGCGAAAAGCACCAGCAAGGCGGCGGTGAGAAAATTGGGGATCGTGAAACTGGCGAGATCCCAGCCCGCGGCAATAGCCAGCAGGACGGGCAAGGCCACAAGAACGAGAAGCTCGGCGATCATTGGCTATCCCGCAAGCAGGAACGGCCGCCTTTCAAAGGGCGGCCGTTTCCCTTAACACAGGCGATGCCCTTACTTCAGGGCGGTCGCTACGCTGTTGAACTTCGTCGTCAGATTGGTGCCGACCGTGGTCAAGGCGGTGATGATAACAACGGCGATGAGAGCGGCGATCAGGCCATACTCGATGGCAGTGGCGCCCGATTCATCGCGAACGAAACGCGAGATGAGGTTCATGTTTGTCTCCAACTTAGTGACACCCTAGGATGCCCAGCGCCGAACGAAATCTTTTCGCACGATGTGGACAGTGGCGAAGGTAGAGGAAGCCGCTTAATTTCGGCTTAATCGCGCAAGCCTTGCGTTTGGGTTTCTGTCCCGCCGTGGCACGAAAATGGCCATATGGAACAGGCCTTATCGTAAATTTTGCGGCTTTGTTTACCCTGGCCGCTGTTTTCGGCGCGCTGGAGCGCGAAATCACGTTGCCATGCGCGGAACAATCGCGTGCGCGGGCGACCGTGAAAGGCGTGCGGCAAAACTTAAAGCTTCTTTTACGGCGCCAAGCCTAGTGTGGCGCTGGAACTTTCAGATCGGGCCGCACCATGCGCCGCGTGCTTATCGCCGCCGTTCTTGCCTGCGTGACGCAGGCCAATGCCGCGCCCAAAGGCAGCGATGTCGCGATGGCGCTGGATGAAGTCCATACCCTGACTTTCAAGAGCCCCATCGCCACGGTCTATGTCGGCAATCCAGCTATCGCCGACGTGACCATGATCGATTCCCGCCATGCCTTTGTGCAGGGCAAGGGCTATGGCCGCACCAATATCGTGGCGCTGAACAGCGACAATGTGCAAGTGTTCAACACCCACATCACCGTGACCGGCGGCGAAGGCAGCGGCACCGTCACCCTCAATCGCGGCGCCCAGCGCATCACGCTGAACTGCGCCGGCGGCCGCTGCGAGCCCACGGCCACGCCAGGCGACGACCAGAAGGCCTATGACACCGAAAGCGCTCAGACCTCCTCGCACCAGAATACGGCGCGCGGCATGGCGACGGCCGAAGCCACCAAGTAAATCTGCAAAAATGTGAAGACGAAAGCCTAGGCCGTCGGTTCGGCCACAGGGCCCGGCGCCGCGTCCACGCGCCCGCTATCCTGCGTCAGCGGATAGACAAGCTGCGCGAACAGTCCCTGGGGCATATTCGGGTCATCGATGCCATAGGCTTGCGGCCGCTGACCCGCCGGCATGTGCCAGGTGCCGAACATCCAGTCCCACAGCGAGAAGGTGCTGGCGAAGTTCTTGTCGCAGACATCGGCCGCATGGTGCCAGCGATGAAACACCGGGCTCACGAACAGATAGCGCATCGGACCGAAATCCCAATCGAGATTGGCATGCACCATACAGGAGGTGATGGTGGTGAAAGGTCCGATCACAAGAAAGATGTTGGGCGAAATGCCGCCCAGCAGAAGCGCGACATCCACTGCAATCGTCCCCAGCGCCAGATTGATGGGGTGAAAGCGCGCCGCGCTGATCCACTCCACGTCCTTGGGGGCATGATGCACCGCATGGTACTTCCACCAGATGCCGCGGTGAAAAAAGCGGTGGGTCCAGTAAAGCGCGAAGTCCGACGCCACCAGATAGAGCAGACCCTGCAGCCACAGCGGCAAATGCGAGACCGGCCCATGACCATTCTCGTAGAAATCGGCGATCTTCTGGCCGTCGCTGATATGAAACAGCCAGACGGTGAGCAGCGCGGTCAGCGAGATGCGCATATAGCGCGAAAAGACCGGAACAAAAATCCAGTAGGAAAGATCGGTGCCAAGACCGCGCTTTTCCCACCAGGGCTGGCCTGCGTTGCAGGGCGAGACGCGCGACAGAACGGCGAAGACGACGCCCAGCCCCGCCAGCCAGGGCAGCACATGCCACAGCGTGATCAGAACCTGGACCAGAAAATCATGCGCGAGCTGCAACCCAAGGGCTCCTAATGGCTCACGCGCACGTCGGTGATCTGCTGTGCGATCTGGTTGAAGGTGGTGACGATGGCGCTGGTCGATGTCAGGACGAAATATTTGGAACTGTCGCTGGCGCAATAGGACAGAGGTGCCGAGGGTGATTCCGAGCCCGCCGGGATATCGAGCAGGATAGTATAGACGATGACGCCATTGGACTTGGCGGCGTCGCAGGTCGCCTCCAGGCGCGCATCGATACTGGCGTCCGGCGTGCTGCGTTCGACAGAACCATTGCCATACCAGCGATCCATCGTATTTTGGCCATCGCTGAGCAGGATGATGTAGCGGCTGGTATTGGCGGGAACGCTGGGGGCCCCATAGGGCGCGCCGGGGGTGATCGTCTGCCAGCCATGCTCGAAGCCGATCGCCTGGTTGGTCGCGCCATAGGGCGACATCGCATTGATCTGGCTGGAGAGTGTGGTCCAGTTGTAGCCCAGCGGCGTCACCGTCGCGACGCCGCAGTACTGCATGTTCTCGGCCTCAAACAGCGTATAGCCACTGGAGGGAGTGGTATTGGTTTCGTCATAATTGGTGCCGGCAGCCGAAGTCCATTCCCGGTCCCACACACAGCCATCCCAGGTGCTGGTGGTGTTGGCGACCCAGGTATGGGCCCAGTTCTTGGCTGTACAGACCTTGCTGCTGCCCGATCCGGTGCAGCTGCAGTTGGAACTGGAATGACCGTTACACGTCGCGCTGCTGCCGGTTTCCGTTACTGTGGGCGTGGTGACGCTCTGCGTCGTGCTCTCCCAGCAGCCATTGTAGAAATGATAGGGCAAGCCGTCCGTGGTGTCGTTGCCATGCATGCTGGGACAGATATAGCCCTTGGTGCTGCCGCTTGAGGCGATGGTGTTGATGCACCCGCCGGTATTTTGGGGACTGCAATTGCTGTTGTTGGTGGAATTGCCGTTGCAGAGATAGTCGTTGTTGCTCTGGGTGTAGGGGCAGGAATCGCCTGGGCCAAAAGACATAAGGGGCCAGCCGTTGAGTTCGATTGTGGCGTCACTCTCATGGGTATCGTTAGCTTGGTTGATAACCGGCGGCTTGGCCCAGTCCAAAGAGAAATCCACCCAACTGGCGCTCACATTCGATTTGCCCACATTGATGTCACTGACAAAGGGCGCGATGGACACCTGCACGTCGCCGGCAGTGGCGGACGCGTTCTGCAGGATCGTCAGAAGCTGGTTGGAGGCGTTCTGCAGCGCCGTCATCTTGGAGCCGCTGGAATCGCCATTGGCCATCGAGCCGGAATTGTCCAGCACCAGCGCCACCCACAATTTGCTCTGGCCCCACACCACGGTGGAGGATGCGTTGACCGGCAGGGTATTGAAGCCGGCAAGCTTCATCAGCACCGTGGGCATGCTGTCGCTGACCGAGATGGTCACCGAGCCGTTGCTGTTGTAGGTGACGGTCGGCGTCGACGGCGCGCCGAAGGTCGACTGGTCGATCTGGTAGTTGGCGTTGAAATAGTTGTTGGCCATGGTCTGGGCGGATGACTGGCTCAGCCCCGTGGTCGAACCGATCGCCAGCGCGGCTGCATCCAGCGCCTCGGTCATCTGCTGGCGCACCATCATGGCGCGCGCGAAGTCCAGACCCGTGCCCGCCGCGATGGTCAACGGCACAAGCGCGAGTCCGAACATCATCGCGACATTGCCGCGATTGGCGCGCAGGAAGGCACGCGCGCATGCGGCGAGCCTGGTCAGTCTGGAGCGCATGGTCAGCCTGTTCATCGGCCTGCATTGTCGGCTGCAACCGGTGAAGATGCTGTTGCTTTCTCCAATGCTGGTAACGCAATCCTTAATGAAAAGGGCGGCTCTGTTAACGCTGGTGAACAAACGATTAAAATGCCGCGCAATGTGTTTACCGGCGTGTGCCGCGTTAACCCGCTGTTGAGCAAGAATGCCGCTTTGCCTTCGTTTCCGCCTGTTCAAGGCCTAAAACACGCGGACAAAGGGGCTTAACTGTACCGTGACTTTCGTTCGATGGTGCAAACGGCTTGGCCGGCGGATGCGCGCCGATTCCACCAAGGGATCGGCGGCGATCGAGTTCGCCATGGTGGCACCCGCCTTCTTTCTTCTGCTGATGGGCACGATGGAAGCGGCGCTGATCTTCTTCGCGCAATCCACGCTTCAGAATGCCGTCAATGACGCAGCGCGCCTGGTGCGCACCGGCCAGACCACATGCTTCACCGGCAGCGGCAGCACCTGCGCGGCGATGACCCAGGCGCAGTTCCGCACCCAGATCTGCAACGAGGCCGGCGCCATCCTCTCGGATTGCAATGGCGCAAGCCTGCAGTTCGACGTCAATGCCTATTCCGCCGGCTTCAGTGGCGCCAGCGATTCGTCGCCGCTGAATTCCGGCGGCAGCCTGCCGCCCTTGACCACCTTCAACACCGGCTCTGCCTGCGAAGTCGTGCTGGTGCGCGCCTTCTATCAATGGCCGGTGTTCACGCCGATGCTGAACTTCTTCCTGGCCAACATGGCGGGCAATTATCACCTTCTGTCCACCGCGGCCGCATTCCGCAACGAACCTTTCACAAGCGGCGCGGCAGGTTGCTGATGCGCGCGTTTCGCCCGTTCCGCAAGGCGCAGGACGGCATGGCCGCGGTGGAATTCGCGCTGCTGCTGCCGGTGATGATCACCCTGTTCTTCGGCATGTGCGAGACCTCACTCGCGCTTCTGTGCCGCGCCGACGTCTCAGTCATGGCGTCCACCGCCTCCGACCTGATCGCGCAGGAAAGCACCACCCAGACCAGCGACCTCAGCAATGTCTACAGCGCCGCTGGCACGGTTCTCTTTCCCTACTACAATCCCTCGGCCTCGGGCTCGCAAGCGCCTACCATCCGCATCACCAGCATCGACTATGACACGACCACCAACAGCACCACCGAAGGCAAAGTGGGCTGGACCTGCACGCAGAGCGGCTCGGGCAGCCTCAACCCCGCCACCCGCAGCGCGGGCCAGACGGTGAGCCTGCCCCAGGCGATCATGACGTCCAACGGCAGCGTGATCATGGCGGAGGTGGCCTACAGCTATGCCTCGCCGACCAGCAAGATCATCACCGGGCCCATCAACATGACCAATGTCTGGTACACCAAGCCCCGGCGCGTCCTGCAGATCCCCTCGCCGACCGGCGGCTGCCCTTGATAGCCCGCTAGCGCGGGCGGATCAGGCCTTCCTGGGCCACCGACGCCACCAGAACACCCTGCCTTGTATAGATCGCGCCGCGATTGAAACCGCGCGCACCTGAGGCGCTCGGCGAATCCTGGACATAGAGCAGCCAGTCATCGGCGCGGAACGGCCTGTGAAACCACATGGCATGATCCAGGCTCGCCACCTGCACCTTCGAGAAAATGCTTTTGCCATGCGGCAGAAGCGCGGTGTCGAGCAGCGACATGTCGGAGACAAAGGCCAGCAGCACCCGGTGCAGACTGGGATCGTCGGCAAGCCGGCCGCGTGCGCGAAGCCAGATATGGTCGATTGGCGCGCGCGCCGGCCGGTCGCCCGCCGCATCAAAAGGACCGCGCCCCAGGACGGCGCGAGTCTCGAAGGGGCGCTCCTGCGATACCCAGGCGCGCATCGCCGGCGACAATGTTGAATCGCGCAGCAAGACCTGCTGATCGTCCTCCAGGCTTTCCGGATCGGGCACGATGGGCATCTGGGCCTGGTGCTCGAAGCCGTCCTGGGCCTCTTGGAAAGACGCCGCCAGAATGAAAATCTGGGCGCCATGCTGGATCGCCGCGACCCGGCGCGCCGAAAAACTTGCGCCATCGCGCGAACGATCGACCTCGTACAGGATCGGTATTCTGGGGTCGCCGGGCCTGAGGAAATAGGCATGAAACGAGTGGCACGCCCGCCCCTCGGGCACGGTGCGCTGCGCCGCCACCAGCGCCTGGGCCAGCACCTGGCCGCCGAACACCCGCTGCACCCGCTCGGGCGGAGACAGGCCGCGGAAGACATTCTCCTCGATCTTCTCCAGGTCGAGCAGCGCCAATAGCCGGGCAAGCGCATCGTCAGACATATCTGCTTGCCTCCAGGACCTAGAACATATGGTATCTATATGATATTATTGATAAAATAGAGACGTCTCGCACCGCGCCAGCACCATTCTGACAAAACCTCATCCGCATCCGGTGAAAAGACCGCCCAAAAACCGGAAAGGTAATTGCGGACCGCTTCGCTTTTGTGCTGTTGCCGCGGTGTCACAGGGCACGGGTAAAACCTTGGAAAGAGGGCGCTTATCTCCCGCAAAGCAACATTTCGCATGGAGACATTTTCGGGGATCATCGTTATAAGCGCTACATTGGTTCTTGAGGAGATTGGCGGGGCTTTCCTGCCATCGGAATTTTCAGCGAGGGTAGAAAAATGAAGCTTCGTTTGCTCGCCATGGCGACAGTCGCCGCTGCGGCACTCAGCACACCGGCTTTGGCTGGCGATGGCTGGTATCTGGGCCTGGGTGGTGGCTACGACGAACAGAGCGGTATCCGCGGTACCTCGGTTCCTGTTCCTGCCGCCACCGGCAAGGTCGGATCCACCGGTAGCGGGATCGGTGAAGTTTCCATCGGCTATGCCTGGGCTGACACCGGCTGGCGCCTGGAAAACGAATTCGCCTTCACCCAGCACAGCATTTCGGCCGGGGCCACCGGCTTCTCGGCCAGCGCAGCCGGCGGTGACCAGATCACCTCCGACATGGTCAACCTAGCGTACGACATTCCGCTGGGCGACACCTGGAAGCTCTCGCTGGGCGGCGGTCTGGGTATCGGCGGCTTCCGTGGCGCGCTGACCACCACCGGCACGAACTTCGACATCTTGCGCGGCGGCCAGACCAGCTTCCAATGGCAGTTGATTGCCGGCCTCTCGGTCGCGATCGCTCCGGACGTGGATCTGTTCGGCGAATATCGCTATCGCGAGAACGAGCTCGATTCGAGCTTTAGGTCGTCCTACACCAACTACACGCCGATCCATATCGGTGAGGCTTCCGAGAATGTGGCGATGTTCGGCCTGCGTTGGTACCTGACGCCTCCGCCCCCGCCGCCCCCGCCGCCTCCGCCTCCGCCACCTCCCCCGCCGCCTCCTCCGCCGCCTCCGCCTCCGCCGCCTCCGCCGCCTCCGGCGAAGACGTACATCGTGTTCTTCGACTTCGATAAGTCGAACCTCACCGCGGAAGCGCAGAGCACGGTCACCGAGGCTGTTGCCGCGGCCAAGACTCTGGGCTCCGTCCGGATCATGGTCACCGGCCACACCGACACCGTCGGTTCGGATCGCTACAATCAGGCGCTCTCGATCCGTCGCGCGACGTCTGTGAAGGACGAGATGGTCCGTCAGGGTCTGGGTGCGGACTCGATCGCCATCGAGGGCAAGAGCTTCCACGATCCGCTGGTTCCGACCGGTCCGGGCGTGCGCGAGCCCAAGAACCGCCGTGCCGTCATCGATCTCGGTGGCTGATACGGTTCATATCTGAACGGGAAAAGGGCGGACCTTACGGTCCGCCCTTTTTCTTTGTCCGGCTGGCACGGCTTGTTTTTAATGGCGCTCCGGCTCTCGCCTACGCGCTTGCGGTTATCGATCTGGGCGGCTGATACAACCCGAATTGAATGTGAAAGGGCCGGTCGCAAGACCGGCCCTTTTCATTGGTGCCCAACAGATAAAGAAAAACGGCGCGCTGTGATCTCAGCGCGCCGTTTCTGCTTTCGGCCGCTATTGCGGGAAGAGATTGGGATTTGGAGGATCGCTCGGCAGCGCAGGCCGGGCAGTGGGGGCAATGTCAGGGCCGGCCTGGACGCCCTGCAGCGCCACGGCCACCTTGATCTCGCAGCTATCCACCGGATTGGCTTCGTTCACCGGTACGCCGGACACGAAATCCTCCAGCACCGGCTTGTCGGGCGCCAGCGCCGCCTCGAACACCACCCGGGCGGTGCGGCAGAAATTCTCCTGCTCGCCCGGTTTGATGCGGCGCTGTTCGGCGTGATTGATGGCGCGGGTCTTGTAGGCGTCATAGGCATTTTCGCCGGCACGAGAACCGTTCAGCCGCTTGAACATCGCCTTCAGGGTCGCGTCGGACCGGCGCAACTCTTTCTGAAAGACGATCTGGAAGCGCTGCATGTTGTTCATCGTCTCCTGCCCGCAGGACAGGGCGGCATCGGTCAGTTCCTGCACCACCGCCGAGACCTGGATCGCGGAAATTTCCGACTGGCTGGCGCAGGACGCGGATATGCGCGCTTCCGCCAGCGGCGCGCCGGCCACGCTGAGAGCTGCCACACAGGCGCTCAACTTCATCAAACGCATGAAAACCTCTCCGACGTTACGCCCCGTGGCCGCGAATTTAGACCGATCGCCGCGGACCCGCCAAGCCTTTGGAAAAAGGGAACTTTCCGATTGGCAAAAGAAACTGCAACATTTGGAGGGACCGCGGCGTTTCCTGTCCAGATGCGCCCGATGCCCACCCTCGCCTGTGCCTTGATCGCCCTGATGGCGGGGAGCCTGCCGAGCTTGGCCTTTGTTGCCCCCAATGCGCCCTTGCCCGTCACCCAGCATCAGCAGGACTTGCGCTATGGCGACAGCCAGAGCCAGCCCTATGCCATGAGCTACACCGACGAAGCCGCCCAGCAGCTGGGGGTCCATGATGGCCGGTGGGAAGCTTTCGCCACCCATTCCAGCGATCCCCTGGTCCCCAGCTTCAAGGGTGGGGTCGACAACGGGTCGGCCATGTTCAAGCTGCAATGGGTCCCCTGAACAGCCAACGCTAGCGCCGTCTGCGCCAGTCTAGTATTTGTGCGCCCGGCATAGTTTGGCGCCCATCTGCGGGGCGTGGCGGGGATTGGCACATGGCTTACAAGATCGCGGTGGTCGGGGCGACCGGCAATGTCGGGCGCGCGATGCTCAATGTCCTGGTCCAGCGCCAATTCCCCATCTCCGAAGTGGTGGCGCTGGCCTCGACCCGCTCGGTGGGCACCGAAGTCTCGTTTGGCGAGGGCGTCCTCAAGATCAAGGCGATGGACTATTTCGACTTCAAGGGCACCGACATTGTCCTGATGAGCGCCGGCGGCGCCATCGCCAAGGAATGGGCGCCCAGGATCGCCGCCCAGGGGCCGATTGTGATCGACAATTCCAGCGCCTGGCGGATGGACCGGCAGGTGCCGCTGGTGGTGCCCGAGGTCAATGCCGACGCCCTGAACGACATTCCCAAGGGGATCATCGCCAATCCCAATTGCTCCACCGCCCAGCTGGTGGTGGCGCTCAAGCCGCTGCACGATCTTTTCAGGATCAAGCGGGTGGTGGTTTCCACCTATCAATCGGTTTCGGGCGCGGGCAAAGAGGCGATGGACGAGCTGTTCCGCCAGACCCGCGCAGTGTTCGTGGCCGATCCGGTGGAAGTGAGCAAGTTCACCAAGCAGATCGCCTTCAATGTCATTCCCCACATCGACGTCTTCCTGGATTCCGGCCTCACCAAGGAGGAATGGAAAATGGCGGTGGAGACCCAGAAGATCCTGGACCCAGACATCCAGGTTACCGCGACCTGCGTGCGGGTGCCGGTGTTTGTAGGCCACAGCGAGTCCGTGAATATCGAGTTTGAGCTGCCGGTGACGGCGGAAAAAGCGCGCGCGGCCCTGCGCGCCGCCCCCGGCGTACTGGTGGTGGATAAGCGCGAGGATGGCGGCTATGTCACGCCCATCGAATGCGCCGGCGAGGACGCCACCTTTGTCAGCCGCATCCGCAAGGACCCCACGGTCGAGAATGGTCTCAATCTCTGGATCGTCTCGGACAATCTGCGAAAGGGCGCGGCGCTGAACGCCGTGCAGATCGCCGAATCTCTTATTAAACGCAACCTGCTGAGGGCCGCATAATGGCAAAGACCTACTGGATCGCCCGTGTCGATGTCTCCGATCCCGAGACCTACAAAAAATATGTCGAGACCGGAAAGCCCGCCTTCGAGCGTCATGGCGCCAAGTTCCTGGCGCGCGGCGGCAAGACCGAGGTGCTGGAAGGCAGGGCCCGGGCCCGCAATGTCATTATCGAGTTCGCCTCCATGGAAGACGCGCTCGCCTGCTACAACTCGGCCGAATACACCGCCGCCCGCAAGATTCGCCAGACCGTGAGCGAAGGCGAATTTGTCCTTGTCGAAGGCGTTTAAAGCGCGTCGATCGGCGCTGTTCGTTCCGGCGGCCAACACGCGCGCGCTGGAGAAGGCGCGCGGGCTTGATGCCGACGTCATTATTCTGGACCTGGAAGACGCGGTCGCGCCGGAAGAAAAGGACGCGGCCCGGGCCCGCGCAATCAAATGCATCCATGATTATGCGCCGCGCGAGACCGCGATCCGCATCAATGCCGCGGGCACGCCCTGGCATGACGCCGATCTGGATGCGGTGGGCAAATCCGGCGCCGGTGCCATCCTGCTGCCCAAGCTGACCGGCGCGCACCAGATCACGGCGGCACAGGCCAAAGCGAACGGCACGCCGCTCTGGGCCATGATCGAGACGCCGCGCGCACTGTTCGACGCGCTGGCGATCGCCGACGCAGGCGCGAGCTGTCTTGTCCTGGGCAGCAACGACATGCTGCACGCCATGGCGGGCCGCCACCGCGCCGACCGCGCCAATCTTCAGACCGCAATGTCGCTTTGTGTGCTGGCGGCGCGCGCGGCCGGCATCGCGGTGCTGGACGGCGTGCATAATGACCTGGATGCGGCGGAGGAATTCAACCAGGCCTGCGTGCTGGCGCGCGATTTCGGCTTTGACGGCAAGAGCCTGATCCATCCCAGCCAGATCGCCACTGCCAATCGCATCTTTGCGCCCGCACCTGAAGAAATCGCCTACGCAAGACGGGTGCTGGACGCCTTCGCGGCCCAGCCGGGCAAGGGCGTGATCACCCTGGACCGGCGCATGCTGGAGGCGCTGGACGCCGACATTGCCGCCCGTATCCTGGCGCGTGCAGGGCTTTAGACATGCGCCTTTATGACGAGGCCTTGGCAAAAGGCGAATTGAAACCCGATGCCGCGCAGGAAAAGGCTGTGCTGCGACTGGACCGGCTTTCGCGTACGCTGGCGCAAAAGCGGGGCTTTTTTTCCCTTTTTCGCAAGCCCGAGCCGCCGCGCGGACTTTACATCTGGGGCGATGTCGGACGCGGCAAGACGCTGCTGATGGATTTCTTCTTCGCCATAGCACCCGCCGCCCAAAAGCGCCGCGCCCATTTCAACCGCTTCATGGTCGATGTGCACGCCCGCATTCATACCGAACGCCAGCGCGCCGGTTCCAGCGATCCTATTCCCGTGGTGGCCCATGCGCTGGCCGAGGACGCGCGGCTTTTGTGCTTTGACGAATTCCAGGTCACGGACGTGGCCGACGCCATGATTCTGGGCCGGCTGTTCGACCACCTGTTCAAGGAAGGCGTCACCATTGTCGCCACATCGAACACCCCGCCCGACCGGCTGTATGAGGGCGGGCTGAACCGCCAGCTGTTTTTGCCCTTCATTGCCGAGATCAAACAGCGGCTGGATGTGGTGGAACTGAACGGTCCCACCGATTACCGGTTGCAGCGCATCGCCGGGATCAGGGTCTACCTCACGCCACTGGGCCCCGAGGCTGATGCGGCGATGGATGCGGCCTGGGAGTGGCTGACCGATACCAAACGAGGCAAGCCCATGAGCCTGGCGGTGCTGGGGCGTCAGGTCCCGGTGCCACAGGCAGCCCAGCATGTGGCGCGCTTCGATTTCCGCGACCTCTGTGCCCAGCCGCTGGCGGCGGCCGATTTTTTGACCGTGGCGCAGGAATTTCACACCGTTCTGCTGGATCACATTCCCCTGCTATCGCCGGAAAACCGCAATGAGGCGCGTCGCTTCGTGCTGCTGATCGATACCCTTTATGATGAAGGGGTGAAGCTGGTCTGTTCGGCCGCGGCGCCGCCAGACGCGCTTTATCCCGTGGGTGATGGGGCGGATGCCTTCCGCCGCACCGCCTCACGCCTTGCCGAGATGCAGAGCGAGGACTATCTCAAGCGCGGTCACGGCATTCACGGATTGGTGCAATGACGAATGTTTATTGGGCTTGCGCTTTTGTGGCGGCCTGCATTGTTTTTTACCGCTTCGGGCTGCCCTGGTTCCGGCGGTTCGACGCCCGCAATGTGGCACGGCTGGAACGCGAGGTGCGCGACAAGGCCGACGCCAATGCCCATATCCGCCACGCCCTGGAAGTGGCCGAGGAGCAGGTGGAAGAGGTGCAGGAGATCAAAACCGGCGACGTCACCCACTATCTGTTCGAGGCCCAGGCCTTTGCCACCCGCGACGACGCCGAGGAAATGCGGGCGCGGCGCATTGGCGTGGTGGCGCGGCGTTTCTATGACGAACTGCCTGCCGCTTTGACGGCGCGCTCTGAGCCGCGCTCGAATCTCTCAGCCCGCGAACGCGCCAGCCAGCGCTGGAAGCGGACGATTCACTGATCGCTGAATGTCATTCCCGGCCGAGCGCCGGTCCATAGCGACAGCGTATGGACGGCACGAGGGGAAGGGAACCCAGGTGGTTAGACCAGACCCGGTCTTTCCACCTGGGTCCCCTTCCCTCATGCTCGCTCTCGCTCGCATTCGCCGGGGATGACACTGATCTAGGCTGCTTCGCCCTTCATAAGGCGCGGCAGCTTGCCGACATCGCCCCCCGCATGGCGCATGAAGAAGCGCCGCGCCGGCCCAATCGCATCCACGATGCCAAGCCCCAGGTCGCGCAGATGGCGCAAGGGCGCGATGTCATTGGAGAACAGCCGGTTGAGCGCATCGGTCGATGCCGCCAGGGTGAAGGAATCAAACCGCCGCCAGCGCTCATAGCGCTTCAAGGTATCCAGCGCCCCGATATCGCGGCCGAGCCGCGCGGCATCCAGCAGCACTTCCGCCAGCGCGGCCGCATCCTTCAGCCCCAGATTCAGCCCCTGTCCGGCAATGGGATGAATACCGTGGGCGCAGTCGCCGGCCAGGGCAAAGCGCGGCCGCACAAAGTCCCGCGCCAGATGGAAGGACAAAGGATAAGACCAGCGCGGGCCCGCCGCGCGCGTTGTGCCCAGATGCGAACCGAAGCGGCGCGCTAGTTCGTCATTGAAGCCCGCCTCGTCCAGCGCCAGCAGGCCGGGCGCTTTAGTCTTGGCTTCCGTCCACACCAGGGATGAACGATTGCCGGTCATGGGCAAAATCGCGAACGGCCCCGACGGCAGGAAATGCTCATACGCCACGCCATTGTGCGGGCGTTCATGCTCCACCGTGGCGACAATGCCGGTCTGGGGATAGGACCAGCCGATCACCCCGATCCCGCTTTCGTTGCGCAGCCGCGAGTCGCGCCCGTCGGCGGCGATCACCAGCGCGCACTTGATCTCTTCGCCATCCGCCAACGTGACCGTGGCGCCGCCCGATTCCACTGCCAGCGATTTGACCACTGCGGGTGCTACCAGTTCCAGATTGGGAGTGCGCGCCACCACCTCATAAAGGGCCGCGCGGATATGCCTGTTCTCGGCGATATGACCCAGCGCCTTTGCGCCGATCTCTTCGGCGTCAAAATGCAGCGAGAAGGGTGAGGCCGGCCTTCCCACCGCGCCATCGCTGACCAGAATCTCATGAATGGCTTGGGCATGAGGCGCGAGCCCCTCCCATACCCCCAGCGCGGTCAGCATCCGCACACTGGCATAGGCCAGCGCCGAGACCCTGCCGTCGAACTTGGGCTCCAGCATCCGGGCAGGCGCCGCCGCATCGGCCACCAGGGTCTTGAAGCCGCCCTGGGCCAGAGCCAGGCCCAGCGGCAGCCCCACCATCCCGCCGCCCGAAATCACCACATCGACGTGCTGCAAAATTTTGCCTCACTTTCGCTAAAAAAATAGGCAAAAAATAGTTTTTGCACATTTAATATGCAAACAATCTGCCTGTTTTTGAATCACTGTTACCCGGTTTTTCGCCAAAAATCATTCCTACACAAATACTTAGCCATCCGCCCCGAAGTTGGCCCGCTTCTTGATAATTCGTTAAGGCCGGGCCTTCGTCCGGCACTGGCAATAACACGGAAGGACGGCAGATGAAGCTTATTACGGCGATCATCAAGCCCTTCAAGCTCGACGAGGTGCGCGAATCGCTTTCCGCGCTCGGCGTTCAGGGCATGACGGTGACTGAGGTCAAAGGCTACGGGCGGCAAAAGGGGCACACAGAAATCTATCGCGGCGCGGAATACGCCGTCAGTTTCCTGCCCAAGCTCAAAATCGAAGTGGCAGTGAAGAGCGAGATGCTCGACGCGGTGATCGACGCGATTACCTCGAAGGCGAAGACCGGCCAGATCGGCGACGGAAAGATTTTCGTCACGCCGCTCGAGCAGGTCGTGCGTATCCGCACCGGCGAAACGGATGGTGACGCGCTCTAGGCCTTAAAAGCCCGGAGCCGTCCAAAAGGGGACTGAGAAAGATGAGAATGGAAAGTTTGAAAAAAGCGGGGCTTGCAGCGCTTGCCGGTCTTGGCACGCTGGCGGTGACCGCTGGTGGCGCGTATGCGGCCACCAAGGATCCGCTGAATTCGGGTGACACCGCCTGGATGATCACCTCCTCGGCGCTGGTGCTGATGATGACCATCCCGGGGCTCGGCCTGTTCTACGCGGGCATGGTGCGCAAGAAGAATGTGCTGGCGACGCTGGCGCAAAGCTTCGGTGCAACCTGCATCATCACCGTGTTGTGGATGATCATCGGCTATTCGATCGCCTTCACGGCGAACCCGAATGCCAGCACCAACAACTGGATCGGTGGCTTTAACTACCTGTTCCTGGTGCCGATGGGCCTCAATGCGGTGTCGAGCCTGGCGGGCACGATCCCGGAATCGGTCTACATGTTCTTCCAGATGACCTTTGCGATCATCACCCCGGCGCTCATCGCGGGCGCCCTGGCTGACCGCATGAAGTTCTCTGCGTTCATGTGGTTCATGGGCCTCTGGTTGCTGTTCGTCTACTGCCCGATCGCCCACTGGGTGTGGGGCGGCGGCTGGCTGGGCACCATGGGCGCGCTGGACTATGCCGGCGGCACCGTCGTGCATCTGAACGCCGGTACCGCGGCGCTGGTGACCTGTCTCATGCTGGGTAAGCGTATCGGCCTGGGCACCGAGAACATGTCGCCGCACAACCTGGTCCTGTCGGTCATCGGCGCCTCCTTGCTGTGGGTCGGCTGGTTCGGCTTCAACGCCGGTTCTGCCGTCACCGCCGGCTACAATGCCGGTATGGCCGCTGCCGCGACACAGATCGCGACCGCTGCTGCGGCCTTGGGCTGGATGTTCGCCGAATGGATCGTCGCCAAGAAGCCTTCCGTGCTTGGCATGATCTCGGGCGCCGTCGCCGGTCTTGTGGCGATCACCCCGGCTTCGGGCTTTGTCGATCCGGTGGGCGCGCTCATCATCGGCATCTCCGCGGGCGTGGTCTGCTACATCTCGGCAGTCTGGGTGAAGAAGGCCATCGGCTATGACGACAGCCTCGACGCCTGGGGCGTGCACGGCGTGGGTGGCGCACTTGGCGCCATGCTCACCGGCGCCTTTGCCAAGAAGGCGATCAACAGCGCCGGTAGCGGTTGGCTGACCGATGGCAATGCCCATCAGATGCTGATCCAGTTCTACGATGTGGGCGCGGTGTTCCTGTACTGCGGCATCGGCACCTTCATCATCCTGAAGGTGATCGACCTGGTCATCGGCCTGCGCGTCTCGCCCGAAGTTGAAGTCGAAGGTCTCGACATCAACCTGCACGGCGAAACGGTTCACGACTAAGGTTCCTCCCCAAGAGAGCCTTGGGGGGCGGTCCGCAAGGACCGCCCCCTTTTTCTTGGCCGGTTCTGCCCCTAGATTGCCCGCCCTTTCGCGGGAGTTCCTGTCTTGTCGCTTGCCGGCCGTCTTGCCGCCCTGCCTCCCGGGCCCTTTGCCCGGCTGGCCACGCTTCTGGGCGATTGTGTTGCCGGCAAGGAGCCGATCACCCTTGCCGTGGGCGACCCGCAAGGGTCGGTACCCGATTTCGTGAAACAGGCGATCGCTGAGAGCGCCGCGAGCTTCGGAACCTATCCCGCCATCATCGGCACCCAGGATTGGCGAAACGCGGCAAGCGGCTGGTTGAACCGCCGCTTTGCCTTGAACGGCGCCATCGACGCCGAAAAGAATCTGCTGCCCCTGGACGGCACCCGCGAGGGCCTGTTCACGGTGCTGTTTCCCTTCATGCCGGAAAAAAAGGGGGGGCAGCGCCCCATCGTGGCGATGCCCAATCCCTTTTATCAATGCTATGCGGCGGCGGCGCTCGGCAGCGGGGCGGAGCCGCTCTATGTGCCGTCGCTGAAACAGAATGGCTTCCTGCCCGATTTCGCGCAGCTGCTGGAAGCGACACTGGAACGGCTGGCCGCGGTCTATATCTGCTCGCCCTCCAATCCCGAAGGCGCGGTGGCGGACAGCGCCTATTGGGACAAATTGTTCGCGCTGGCCGAGCGCCACGATTTCATCGTGCTGGCGGATGAATGTTATGCCGACATTTATTTCGGCGACGCGCCCACCGGCGCGCTGACCGCGCGGCTGGCGCAGAGCGGCGGCTTTACCCGCCTGCTCTCCTTCCATTCTCTCTCCAAGCGTTCCGGCCTGCCGGGCCTGCGCTCCGGCATGGTGGCGGGCGACGCGGCGCTGATTGAAAGATTCCGCGCCTTTCGCAATGTCGCCGGTCCTACTGTGCCAACGCCCTTGCTGGCGGCCAGCGCCGCCTGCTGGCGCGATGAAAGCCATGTCGCCGCCAATCGCGCTGCCTATCAGGAGAGGATGGCCGCCGCCCAGGCCATCCTGGGCAACCAGATGACACGGCCGCAGGGCGGCTTTTTCCTCTGGCTGGAGGTCGGCAATGGCGAGGAATTCGCCCTCAAAGCATGGGCCGCGCAGGGGGTGCGGCTGCTGCCCGGCGCCTATATGGGCCGGGAAATTTCGTCCGGAAAACCCCAGTCAAACCCTGGCTTTTCCTATGTCCGGGTGGCGCTCGTTAACGACTTATCAACCATTATGACCGCACTCGAAAGGCTGCGGGAAATTCTGGGTTAGCACATGGCTCAAGGCAGGATGATAGGCGGCGTCTATCACCCCCGGGCGCGCGGCGGCGCCATGAGCGACGCTTTGACGGACGCCAAGCTCGCCATGAACCGGCTGGTGCGGATGCTGGCGATGCGGGGCGCAGGGCTGGCGCTGGTGCTGGCGGCCTTCATGGCCCTGCTCGCCCTGGTCAGCTATTCCGCCGACGACGCCAGCCTGAACAATGCCAATCTGCGTGAAGTCTCAAACTGGCTGGGCCCGTTGGGCGCGGTCGCGGCCGATCTTCTGCTGCAGATCTTTGGCCTGGCGGCGCTGGCGTTCCTGGCACCCCTGTTTGTGTGGGGCGCACGTGCGCTGCGCGGCAAATCACTGAAATACGCCATGTGGCGGCTTCTGGCCTGGCCGCTGGGCACCGTAACGGTCGCCGCCGGCCTTGGCCTGCTGCCCGCCCCCACAACCCTGCCCGCCGGCGTCGGCGGCATGATCGGCATCGCGGCATCGGGCCTTTCGGTCCATGCGGCGCAGGTGTGGCACACGCCATCGTTGAGCTGGGCACTGCCGCTGGGTCTGTTGCTGGCGGGTCTGCCGCTGGCGTTTCTGGCCACGGGCCTGCGCTTCATGCCAATCGTGCGCGGCGTCATGGGCGTGCCTGCCGCCGCGCGCTGGGCCGCCGGCCTGATCAAAAAGCCGGACTTGCCCTGGGGTCATCACGACGATGATGAACACGCCCATGAATATGAGGATGATGAGGAGGGCGCTTATCATCTGGATGAGGGCGACGAACCCGGTTCGGTCGTGCCGCAATCCATTGCCGCCACCCGTCTGGCCGAGCGCCAGAAGACCCGGGTCAAGCGCGACATGCGTACGCCCGCCCCCAAGCGTGCCGAAAAGCAGACGGCGCTGAATCTGGCCAATGGCGAATATCAGCTGCCGTCGCTGGACCTGCTGACCGAGGCCCCGCCGGTCAAGGACACCCACACGCTTTCCGACGAAGCGCTGGAAGAAAATGCCCGCATGCTGGAAGCGGTACTGTCGGACTTTGGCGTCAAGGGCCGCATCAGCGCGGTGCGCCCCGGCCCCGTGGTCACGCTGTATGAATTCGAGCCCGCCGCGGGCGTGAAGTCGTCGCGGGTGATCTCGCTGTCCGACGACGTGGCGCGTTCGATGAGCGCGGTGGCCGCCCGTATCGCCACCATCTCGGGCCGCAACGTGATCGGCATTGAGCTGCCCAACCAGTTCCGCGAGACCGTCTATCTGCGCGAGATGTTTGCCAGCGGCGATTATGAAAAGGCCCGCGCGCCGCTCACCCTGGCCTTGGGCAAGACCATCGGCGGCGAGCCGGTGATGGTGGACCTGGCCAAGATGCCTCACCTTCTGGTCGCAGGCACCACCGGCTCGGGCAAGTCGGTCGGCCTGAACACCATGATCCTGTCGCTCTTGTTCCGCATGTCGCCGCAACAGTGCCGGCTGATCATGATCGATCCCAAGATGCTGGAACTGTCGGTCTATGACGGCATCCCGCATCTTCTGTCGCCCGTGGTCACCGACCCGCGCAAGGCCATCGTCGCCCTGAAATGGGCGGTGCGCGAAATGGAAGATCGCTACCGCAAAATGTCCAAGATGGGCGTGCGCGGCGTTGAGGCTTTCAACGAGCGCGTCAAGAAAGCCAAGGACAAGGGCGAAGTCGTCAAGCGCACGGTGCAGACCGGCTTCGACCGCGAGACCGGCAAGCCGGTCTACGAAGACGAGAATCTGGAATTCGAAGCCCTTCCCTACATCGTGGTGGTGGTCGACGAAGTCGCCGACCTGATGATGGTTTCGGGCAAGGAGATCGAAGGCGCGGTGCAGCGCCTGGCCCAGATGGCGCGCGCCGCCGGCATCCATCTGATCGCCGCGACCCAGCGTCCGTCGGTGGACGTGATCACCGGCACCATTAAGGCCAATTTCCCCACCCGCATTTCCTTCCAGGTCACCAGCAAGATCGACAGCCGCACCATCCTGGGCGAACAGGGCGCCGAGCAGCTGCTGGGCCAAGGCGACATGCTCTATATGGCGGCCGGCGGACGCATCAAGCGTATCCACGGTCCCTTCGTTTCCGACCATGAAGTCGAAGACGTGGTGCGGTTCTTGAAGTCGCAGGGCACGCCGGAATATCTGGATGCGGTGACCGAGGAACCCGACGAAGAGGGCGATGATCCCTATGCCTTGATGGGCGGCGGGGGCAACCGCGAATCCGGCGACGACCTCTATGACAAGGCGCTGGCCGTGGTGGCGCGGGACAAGAAAGCCTCGACCAGCTACATCCAGCGGCGTTTGCAGATCGGTTACAATCGCGCCGCCAGCCTGATCGAACGCATGGAACAGGATGGCGTGGTTTCCTCGCCCAATCATAAGGGCGTGCGGGAGGTTCTGCTCCCCGATCACGAACGGTAGCGAAGGCACGCCCTTCTTATTTTATTGCGCGCCTCCGGCGCGCGTGGCGTGCGGGAAGTGCTGCTTCCCGATCACGAGCGCTAGCCGGTTCGCCGGTTTTCGCGTAAAACCCGTGGCAGCGCGGGAGGAAATTCATGTCCTACATAGACAGGTCGCTGGGCGAGGGCGAAACCATCATCGCCCGGGCCCATTTTCACTGGCTCTACATCACGGCTGCCTGGCTCTGGCTGCTGATCCCGCTGGCACTGCTGGGGTATGCCTATAGCCAGGCGCAGGCCCAACCCGATCCCCTGACCATCGGCGCCGGCATCCTTTCCCTCATCGGCCTGTTCCTGTTCCTGCGCATGATGACGCGCAAATGGTCGACGGAAATCGGCATCACCAGCCACCGCTTTGTCGAGCGCTATGGCCTTTTGGCCATGCGCACCAATGAAATCGCGCTGCCCAATATCGAAGGTGTCCGGGTGAACCAATCGATCCTGGGCCGCATCTTCGGCTATGGCACGGTGAGGATCGAAGGCACCGGTGTGGATTCGGTGACCACGCCCACCATTGCCGATCCGGTGGGTTTTGTGCGCGCCATCCAGACGGCGCGCGAACACACGGCACAGCGCTTCGCAGCGGGCAGAGACTCCTAGACGGCTTGCGCCAGTTCCGCAGGCACGGCACGCGGGAAAGTGACCGTCACGCGCGTGCCCTGCCCGCGGGCGCTGTCGATCACGATGGTGCCCTTGTGCAGGTCCACCAGCGCCTTGGTCAAAGGCAGGCCAAGGCCCGTGCCCTCGTAGCGGCGCTCCAGCCGGTTATCCACCTGGCCGAAGGGCTGGAAAGCAATCTCCACATCCTCGGGGTTCATGCCGATGCCGGTGTCGGCCACCGTCACCGCGATGCTGGTACCCGAAGCCGCGACGGCCAGTGAAATGGTGCCGCCCTTTTCGGTGAACTTGATGGCGTTGGACAGAAGATTGAGGAAGATCTGGCGCAGTTTGGCCGGATCGCCGTTGAGGACGAGCGGCTGCCCTTCCAGGCCCGCTACGGTAAAGCGCAGCCCGGCGTCGGCGCACTGCTCGCGCACCATGGCGATACAGTCGGCAAGCACATCGGCCATGTCGGTTTCGCGCGCCGCCAGCACCATCTTGCCGGCCTCGCTCCTGGACAGGTCCAGCACGTCATTGATCACCGCCAGCAGGTGGCGGCCGCTCTTCAGGATGTCGCTGGAATAATCGAGATAGCGGTCATTGCCGACATCGCCGAAAAACTGGCCGCTGATAATCTCGGAGAAGCCGATGATGGCATTGAGCGGCGTGCGCAGTTCATGGCTCATGTTGGCCAGAAAGCGGCTCTTGGAGGCATTGGCCGCGTCGGCCTCGCGCTTGGCGCGGCGCAGGGATTCTTCGCGTTCCTTGATGGCGGTGAAGTCCGACAGGAAGAAGATCGAGCCGCCTTCAGAGGTGGCGCTGCCGGTCATGCGCAGCCAGCGGCCGTCGGCCAGCTCCAGCTCGGCATGGCCGGACGTCGTGACGTCCTCGCTCGCCACCTGGGTTGGCACCAGCTGGCTCTGGATCATCGCCAGCGCGGTGTCGAACTGGGTGCCGGGCATCAGCTGATAAGCGATGGCCGGGAAGAAGCCGCGCAGGGTGGAATTGGACATCACCACCTTGCCGTCGGATGCCACCAGCATCACGCCTTCGCGGCTGGTCTCGAGCGCATCCACCAGCCGGTTTTCGGCCGAGCGGCGCAGCTCTTTCTCGCGCGTCATCGCCTCGCGGATGCTGTCCTGCATCACCGTCATGGATTTGAGCAGCGTGCCGGTCTCGTCCGCCCCGCCCTGCGGGATGGTGGTCTGCATCTCGCCGCCGGCAATGCGGTCGGCGACGCTGGCCGCCGCGCGCAGCGGCCGCACGATGCGGCTGCGCAGGATCCAGGTGATGCCGGCCGCCAGCAACAGGCCGAAAATCGTCATGGCGATGCTGGCATACTTGAAATCGCCGATATTGGTCACGGTCTGCCGGCGGGCGACAAAGCTGTGATCGGTGATCAGCTCGATCAGCAGATCGAACTTGGCGCCGATCGCGTCATCCAGCTTGGCCTGCCCAGCATGGTCGCCGCTGGCCTGGGCCGCACGCCAGCGTTTGACCAGGGGCGCAATCTCCGCAATCGTCTTGCGTTCGTCGGGCGCTGAGGCGCGGCTTGCCGCGACATCCAGGTCACCGCTGAAGGACGAGGCCATATCGCTGAGCTGGGAGGCGATGTCGGCCCGCGCCCCGGGCAGCGCCTGTTCGTAGCGCTGCGCCAGCACCTGCATCTGGATGAAATCTGTTGCTGCGGCGCGGGAATAGGAAATCGCCATCAACGGGCCGTCGTAGGTGACGACAGCGATGTTGCCGGCCGCGGACAGCACCAGATAGCCGCCATACCCCGTCGCCGCGATGATCAGGCTCATCGCCACGAAGGCTGCAAATATCTTTGCGCCGATGGAGTATTTCGCCATTACAAACGGGCTACCCGTACTTCTGCCATATATTGGCAACGGGCGGGTTTATGGGCGCTTAAAGTCACCCCATAGCGGGGAGCCCGGGAACCGGAAAAGCCCCAATTTCCGGTTATTTTACGTGCACCACCAGTTTCATTTTGGGATGAATGTGACAGTGAACCTCGAAGGTCCCCGATGCCGTAAAGGTTTCGGTAATATTTTCGCCCGGGTTCTTCTCGTCCGTGTCGAAATTGAAGCTATCGCTTTTGGAATAGATCTGGTGGATGAATTCGTCGTCATTGGTGAAAGTCAGGCTTTCGCCACGATTGATGGTGACCTCGGCTGGATGAAAGGCGCGGCCCTTCTGGACGACGGTGTGGGCCTCGTCGGCGGCAAAGGCAGGCCCGGATACCGGCAACAAAGGCGCCAGCAGGAAAAGCAGAGCCAGTTTTTTCATCGCGTCACCACCTGATGCTGCATCGGCGCCAGCCGTGCCAGAAAACGGTTCTGGGTCGCGAACGGGATATTACAGGAATCCATCGCCGACTGCAGGTCTTCGACCAGGGCGTTGAAATTGGCGTCGGTCAGATGCAGGCCCTTGTGTGTGGCCTCCATCGAATGGCCGGTATAGCGGCAGGGGCCGCCCGCGATGACGCAGAACTGATCCTTCAATTCGGCGCGGATGCGGTCGATGTTGGATTCCGAGAAGATGTCCTTGATGCGGGGATCGGCGAGATAGTTGTCCACCGAGACATCCGCGATCTTGTTGATCCCGGGCTGGCCGCCCATGTCGGAGTACAGTGTGTCTTCAGCGCGCACCGCAACGGTGAAAGCCAGAAAAAGCGGGATGGATATGGCGGCAAGGTGTTTCATCACGTCACTCCCTCAAAGGCCGGCCTGCAGCGACAGATAGGCGCCGTGCTGGTCGTTCTTGATCACGATGTTTCCGAGGTCGGCATAGGCCACAGTCAGGGACAGGTTCTTGTTGAAGAAATAAGCGGCAAACAGGTCCCAGGCGTCGCCTTCCTTGGCGATGCCCAGATTGCTGGGCTTGGTGCGCAGCTCCACGCCGGTGGCGAACTGGCGGCTGAACAGATAGGCGGCCGAGCCCTCGAACTGGGTGGAATAGTCGTCATGCTTGTCGCCGCCAAAACCAAGGATGCCGAACTGGTTGGCCTTGGTTTCGCGCATGGTGAGATTCACCAGAAGGCTCTGGGCCAAAAACAGCTTGCTGGCGGCCAGAGTGAAATCGGTGCCGACGCTGCCCTTGCCGCCCACCGCCGCGATGATGGCGGGGCGGTCGTTTTCCTTGTGCTGCACGCCGACTGCGACCTGGGGCACCCAGCTGTCCTGGTCGTAGATCGCGTCGCCCAGGACCTTCAGCTTGGCGCCGTAGATGTTCTGATGAAAGACGAAGCCGCGGCCCAGACCCAGCGTGCCGCCGACATCCTGGGTGTCGAAGCCCTGCCAGGCGTAAGAAAGCTCGAGCCGGTCGTAGAGGCCGACCGCCACGCCGGCGGTGTGCAGGTTGTAATCGGGCAGCGCGACCGCTGTGTAGTGGCCATTGACGCCGATGCCGTGGTCCGTGCCATAGCCGGTGATCATGGCCCAGCTGGCCAGACCGCCGCCGCCCGCACCTTCCACCTGGGAGACGCCGCCGGTGGCCAAAAGCTTGCCGTCGTCAAAAAGCGCGTCGGCAAAAGCGGGGGAAAAAGTCCAAGCGCCAAGCCCAATCGCGAGGGCAAGCACGCGGATCGGCAAACGCATTTTCAGGCTCCGGTACGCAGCCGGACCTTTGTAAAAGTGGCGGGGTTAATTCTGCCTGAACCCAAAAAAGGGCGGGAAAGCGGGCTGGACAGGGGATGAGCAAAAGCCTATATCCCCGCACCCTCTGGACCTAGTCCAGACGTGACGCGGGGTGGAGCAGCCCGGTAGCTCGTCAGGCTCATAACCTGAAGGTCACAGGTTCAAATCCTGTCCCCGCAACCAACTTAATACAATGAAAACAGGGCGTTAGACGAAAGTCTAACGCCCTTTTCCTTTCCGAAATCACCCAAAATGATCTAACGCACTGCTAACACACTTTGACTGAATCGAGAAAACCTGATAGGCTGAGGTTAGTTGGTTCAAGAACGAGTGGGATTTACCGTGGCAAATCACGAATTATTGGGAGGAATGCTTCAGCTTTATCGGCGTGATAACAGCCGCTTTTGGCAATGCTCTGCATCCGTCGGCGGCAAACAACGTCGCCACAGCACCAAAGAAGAAGACTTCACCTTAGCCAAGCAGATCGCCGAGGACTGGTTCCTTGAGCTTCGCGGCAAGGATCGCGCCGGCCTCCTCACATCCGAAAAAACCTTCCGGCAGGCAGCCGAACAGTTTCTCAAAGAATACGAAGTCATCACCGAAGGCCAACGCAGCCCCGAATACGTCAAGGGCCACGCTATCCGTCTGCGCTTGCACCTTCTGCCCTTTTTCGGGGACCTCGGCATTTCCGAGGTAACCGCGGGCACGGTGCAGGCCTATCGCGTCCACCGGATGACT